>Ga0070681_10001125_pt1 | contig 22954 bp, 22 predicted proteins | sample KBSC83BmetaG_FD_65650 | JGI IMG/M metagenome (GOLD analysis project Ga0070681, IMG submission 65650) | Corn rhizosphere microbial communities from Kellogg Biological Station, Michigan, USA - KBS C8-3B metaG | ecosystem: Host-associated > Plants > Roots > Rhizosphere | place: USA: Michigan...
GAAGTTCGTGATCGTGTCGCTGCAGAGCTGGTGGTGTCCGTGGTGCCACGCCATGAACAAGGAGACCTGGGCCGACCCCGACGTGCGTGCGGTGCTGAAGGATCATTTCATCCCGGTCTATGTCGATCAGGACAGCCGACCCGACATCTCGCAGCGCTACGACCGCTGGGGGTGGCCGGCGACGGTCATCTTCGGACCTGACGGCACGGAGATCGTGAAGCTGCGCGGCTTCTACTCGCCCAAGTTCCTGATCCCCGTGCTCGCCGAGACGATCAAGGATCCCTCGCCGGTCGACTACGGCAAGCTGGGCGGGCCCGAGCGCGAGCGCACCCTGGCAACCGGCCTCAGCGAGGCCCAGCGCAGCGAGATCCTGGGCTTCCTCGACAAGGCCTGGGACCCGGCCAACGGCGGCTGGAGCAAGAGCAAGCTGGTCGACGGCCCGACGCTCGGCTGGTTCCTGGAACGCGCGAAAGCCGGCGACAAGGAAGCCGAGGCGCGCATCCGGCGCACGCTGACGGCGATGATCGCGCTAGTCGACAAAGATACAGGCGGCATCAGCCAGGTCAGCCTCAAGCCCGACTGGTCCAGGCCCTCGATGGAATTCGCGATGTTCGCGCAGCAGGCGGCCCTCACCGCCTATGCGCGCGCCGCCGTGCAGTTCGACGAGCCGTCGTATCGCGCGGCCGCCGATCGGCTCTTCGGCTTCCTCAAGAACACGCTGGCCGGCCCGGGCGGCGGCTTCTACGCCTCGATGGGCATGGCCGAGGGCACGCCGGGCGTCGACAAGCGCCAGTACGCGCGCGAGACCGGCCAGGCGATCCAGGGCGTCGTGGCCTACTCCGACGCCACCGGCGACAAGGCGGCACTGGCGCTCGCGACCGCCGCCGCCGACTGGGCACTGCGCGAACGCACGCTGCCGAACGGCGGTTTCCGCCACGCCGAAACCGACAAGGGTGGCCCCTACCTCGCCGACAGCGTCGAGATGGCCTCCGCGCTGCTGGCGCTGCATCGCTCGACCGGCGACGCCAAGTGGCTGAAGGCCGCGCGGGCGACGGGCGCCTATATCGCCAAGACCTTCGTCGATCCCAGGACCGGCGGCTTCTTCGCCTCGGCCTCGCCCGACGCCAAAAATCTTCCCAAGCCGATCAAGCAGCGTGAGGACAATGTCACCGCCGTGCGTTTCTTCGCGCTGCTGGCGGCCTACACCGGCGACAGCCGCGACCGCGAGATCGCCGAAGCCGGCATGGGCTACCTCGCCTCGCCTGCGATCCTCGATGCCTTCGGCTTCCTGCCCGACGTGCTGCTGGCCGAACAGGAACTGCAGAACGAGCCGGTGCACGTCACCATCGTCGGCGCCAAGGACGATCCGCGCAGCGCCGCCCTCTATGCCGGGGCGCTCAAATATCCGCTGGGGTTCAAGCGCGCCGAATGGTGGGACAAGCGCGAGGGACCGCTGGCCAACGCCGACGTCGACTATCCCGACTACCCCGATGGCCCGGCCGCCTTCGCCTGCACGCGCAACTTCTGCTCGCTGCCGGTGATCGACGCCGCCGCCATCCCGGGCCAGATCGACCGGCTGCAACGGGCGCTGAAGTAGGAGCGGCAAACGGTGTGCTGGCGCCCACCCTTCGAGACGCGGCCTTTCAGGCCGCTCCTCAGGGTGAGGTGTACCACCTCATGCTGAGGAGGCCCGTAGGGCCGTCTCGAAGCATGGGCACGAGCACCTCGTTTGTACGGGAAAAAACCCTGCCTCCCGCAACCCCGGTTTGACCAGGCGTCTTTCGAGTCGATAGTCTCCCCGAGGGGTGGGGGGAGCGCATGTGGCACAGGACGATTTCAGCGGTCGCGGTGGCGTCGGTTGTCGGCGGCTGCGCCGGGTCGGTTCACCAGTTGCCGCAACTGGATCAATCCAACCTCAGCCTGGCGCAAACCGAGGTGCAGGCTGCGGGCGGCGCGCCGCCGCGCCATGCGGTGAGCGACGAAGACGTCAACAGGACTCTCGATGCGGCACTCGCGCGCATCAAGCCGGCGGCGACCCAGCTCTGCCGGGAAATGGCGGTCGGGGTGTGCGAATGGCGCTTCGTGAAATCCAATGACCGCTCGCTCAACGCCGGCGCCGTCGCCAACGGCACCATCTTCGTCAATCGCGGCATCGTCGAATATGCCGCCGACGAGGAAGAAGTGGCGATGGTCATTGCCCACGAAATTGGCCACCAGTCGGCCAACCATCTTGCCACCAGCCGGCGCAATCAGATGGTCGGCGCGATCTTCGGCGCGATCCTGCTGGGCGCGGTCGGTGCCCTGGCCTCGCAGAACAACCGCAACAGCGCCGCCATCACGCGCAACGCCGCCGATGTCGGCGCCAACCTCGGCGGCGCGGCCGGCCGCATTTCCTATTCCAAGGAGCAGGAACGCGAGGCCGACTACCTGTCGGCGGTCATCCTCTATCGCTCGGGAGTCGACCTCGACAAGGCGCGCGGGTTCCTGGTGACCATGGCGCGCGCGTCGGGCCACAAGGAAACCGGCATGCTGGACACCCACCCCGCCGGGCCCGAGCGGCTGGCGGCCTGGGACAAGGCGGTCGCGGAGATCCGCGCGGCCAATGGAGCGCTGCCCAAGCGCGCGCATTGAGCGCGCGCCGGCCGCAGGTCGCCGCGCGCCGCCAAGAATTCTCGCACCCGCCTCGCCGTCCCCGAAGTCGCGGGGCTATACTCCGGCCATGATCGAGAAGCAGGAAGTCCAGGAACTCTTTCCGACGCCGTTGTGGGTCGTCGACCTGAAGGCGGCCGAGGCAGCGCCGTTCAACGCCAGGCTCAAGGCCGAGATCGAGAAAATCGTCTCGCCGCGGCCCAAGGTGCCGGCGGGCAGCAACTGGCAGACGCCGCAGGACCTGCACACGCGGCCGGCCTTTGCCGACTTCGTGAAGCTGGTCGAGGTGGCCGCGCGCGGCGTCGCGCGCTTCCTGCAGGTCGACCAGTATCCGATGACGATCACCGGCTGCTGGGCGAACATCAACCCGCCGGGCGCCTATCACCCGACGCACCATCATCCCAACAACTACCTGAGCGGCGTCTACTACGTCGCCGTGCCGCCCACCGGCTCGGTCATCCTGTTCCAGGACCCGCGCGCACAGGCCTCGATGATCATGCCCAAGCCGCGGCAGTTCACGAAGCTCACCGCCAACAGCGCCGACGCCCAGAGCAAGGAAGGCCGCCTGCTGATCTTCCCGGCCTGGCTCAAGCACTCCGTGCCGGCCAACGACGGCCAGAGCGAGCGCATCAGCATCTCGTTCAACCTGATGTTCAACAACTTCACCGAACAGATGGCGGCGCCCCTGTGGAGCCCGACTGCCGGAAAGGACAAGTGATGACCGCGTTGAAGGACCGTTACGGCAACGAGATCGGGACGGCCTCCGCCGCCGCTCGCGACGCCTACCTGGCCGGCGTCGACAGCCTGATGTCGGCGACTCCCGGCATGGACGGGCACTTCCAGAAGGCGGTCGAGGCCGACGACGGCTTCGCGCTCGGCCACATCTCGCTCGCGCGTGCCAAGCAGCTCCTGGGACGCGGCCACGAAGTCAAGGCACCACTGGCACGCGCGCTCGAGCTCGCCGCCGGCACCAGCCCGCGCGAAAAAAGCCAGATCGCGATCTTCGAGAAGATCCTGACCGGCCAGGCCGCGGCGGCGCTCGACGCGATCCACGAGCACATGAAGCACTGGCCGCGCGACGCCATGGCGCTCGCCCCGGCAACCAGCGTGTTCGGCCTGATCGGCTTCTCCGGCCGGCCCGGCCGCGAGGCCGAGCAGCTCGAGATGCTGGTGCCGTTCGAAACGCACTACGGCGACGACTGGTGGTATCGCACCCAGCTTGCCTTCGCCCAGATCGAGCTCTCGATGTTCGACGAGGGGATGCGCAACATCGACGCCGCGCTGGCGGCCTATCCGAAGAGCGCGCATGCCGCGCACATCCGCGGGCACCTGTTCTACGAGATGGGCGAGCGCACGGCCGGCCTGTCGTTCCTGAACGACTGGATGAAGGACTATTCGCGCGACGGGATGATGCACGTCCACAACAGCTGGCACCGGGCGATCTGGACACTGGAGACCGGCAACCCTGACGGCGCCTGGGCGATCTACGACGACGCGCTGCGTCCGGGTTCGGCGTGGGGACCGCAGGTCAACGTTGCCACCGACGGCCCGGCTTTCCTGCTGCGCGCGGAGATGGCGGGTCAGGCGCGCCGGCCCGAGCTGTGGCGCGAGCTGGGCGACTATGCCGGCAAGTGGTTCGGCAAGCCCGGCCTCAGCTTCGTCGACATGCACACGGTGCTGGCTTACGCCATGGCCGGTGACACAGATAAGCTGGCGCCGTTCCTCGACAATCCGCGCGGCCCGGCCGGCGACATGGTGCCGCCGATGGCGCGTGGCTTCGACGCCTACGCCCACGGCGACTGGAAGCGCGCGGCGCAGGAACTCGAGCCCCTGCTCGACACGCATGCGCGCCTGGGCGGCAGCCGCGCCCAGCGCGACCTGCTGGAATACACGACGGTGATGGCCAAGCTGCACGACGGCCGCGCCGCCGAGGCCCGCGAAATGATCGCCAGGCGCCGCCCGCACGGCGGCAAGAACGGCGGCTATCCGCTGACGGGACTTTAGGCGCGCTCATATTCCTCCCACGTCTCGGGGGAGGTGTCGCGGTAAACCGCGACGGAGGGGGTGTCCCAGTCGAGTTGTCCGCAAACCCTAGATCATGATTTGAATCGGAGAGAACGGCCGCGTGGCCCCCCTCCGTCGGCGTATGACGCCGCCACCTCCCCCGAAACGGGGGAGGGATTACAATCGCGTGAATACATCTTCATCGGAAAGACGCTAGCGAGAGGCGAGTCCGAATTCCCCGGCCAACAGCTCATACGAGCGTTTGCGCTTCTCGAAGTCGAAGGCGATCGTGACCAGCATGATCTCGTCGACCTTGTAGCGCAGGGCGTGCTCCTCGATGCCGGCGCGCACGGTCCTGGGCGAGCCGGTGACGCCGCGCCGGCGCATCGCGGTCATGAAGGCGCGCACCTTCGGGTCCTTCTCGGCCTCCAGCGCCTCCTCGACCGGCGGGAACGGGCCGGGCTCGCCTTGCGTGCGCAGGCGCATGGCCCACAGCTCGCGGCTCTTGGACAGGAGGTCGGCTTCCGCGTCGGTCTCCGCGCACATCACGCCCATCGCCATCATCGGCTGCGGCGAGGAGTGCAATGCCGAAGGCTTGAAGTGCTCGCTGTAGGCGCGCGTCACGCTGTCGCCGCCGTCGGGATTGATGAAGTGGGCAAAGCAGAACGGCAGGCCGAAGTGGGCCGCGAGTGCCGCGCTGTCGTCGCTCGAGCCGAGCAGCCAGACGTCGGGCGCCGAGGCACCGACCGGCTGGGCCGTGACGCCGCGGCCCGCATGCTTGTCGGGCAAGGCATCGTGCAGCCACGCCACGAGATCACGCACCTGATAGGGATAGTTGGCCACGTCGGCCCAGTTGGGCTTGCCGTCGGCCAGGACCTGCATGGTGCGCTGGTCGCTGCCCGGGGCGCGGCCGATGCCGACGTCGATGCGGCCGGGGAACAGCGTCTCCAGCATGCGGAAGTTCTCGGCGACCTTGAAAGAACTGTAGTGCGGCAGCATCACCCCGCCCGAGCCGATCTTCATGTGCTGCGTCAGACCGGCGACGCGCGCGATCAGGACTTCCGGCGTGGAGCCCGCCAGCGCCTGGCTGCTGTGATGTTCGGCCAGCCAATACCGATGATAGCCTAGTCGGTCGCAGAGCTGCGCCAGCTCCAGCGTTTCGGCGACGGCTTGCGCCGGCGTGCCGCCTTTGCGGATCGGCGACTGGTCGAGAACGCTGAGCTTGAGCGTCACGATCGACGTAAGGGGGCTAGAGCCCCTTCTTGCCCATGGCGAGGAACTTGTCCTGCCGGCCCCGGCGCAGGGTGTCGGGCTCGAACTGCGAGAGCTCGTCGAAGGCTGAACGGACCACGCGGCCGACGGCATCGATCGCCTCGTCGGGCGCACGATGGGCACCGCCCACCGGCTCGGGAATGACCTCGTCGATCACCTCGAGCTTCTTCAGGTCCTGGGCCGTCACCTTCATCGCCTCGGCGGCGTCCTCGGCGTTGGCGTTGTTGCGCCACAAGATCGAGGCGCAGCCTTCCGGCGTGATCACCGAGTAGACGGAGTTCTCCAGCATGTAGACACGGTCGGCCGAGGCGATCGCCAGCGCGCCGCCCGAGCCGCCCTCGCCGATGATGACGCTGACCAGCGGCACGCCGATGGCCAGGCAGGTGTCGATCGAGCGGGCCACGGCCTCGGCCTGGCCTCGCGCCTCGGCGTCGAGGCCGGGATAGGCGCCCGGCGTGTCGACCAGCGTGAGCACGGGCAGCCGGAAGCGATCGGCGAGGTGCATCAGCCGCTGCGCCTTGCGATAGCCCTCGGGCCGGGCCATGCCGAAATTGTGCTTGAGGCGGGAGTCGGTGTCGTCGCCCTTCTCCTGGCCTATGACGACGATGCTGCGGCCGCCGATTCGCCCCAGACCGCCCAGCACGGCCGCGTCCTCGCCGAACACGCGGTCTCCGGCGAGCGGCGTATAGTCGGTGATCAGCCGGTCGATGTAGCGCTGCGCATGCGGCCGCTCGCCATGGCGCGCCACCTGGACCCTCTGCCACGGCGTCAGCCTGGCGTAGGTCGCGCGGATCTGCTTGTCGACCTTGGCCTGCAGGCGCATCACTTCCTCGGCGATGTCGACATCGCCTGAGTTGGGCAGGTGCCTGAGCTCGGAAATCTTGCTTTCCAGCTCCGCGATCGGCTTCTCGAATTCGAGATACGTCGTCATTGCGATCAGGTGTCGCCCGAGGTGGGATTCCTGTCAACTGGCCGCCCCCGGGCCCGCCGGCGCCTGGCCAGCGGATGCTTGTCCTGCACCAGCGACCGCAACTTCTCGTCCAGGACGTGCGTATAGATCTGCGTGGTGGCGATATCGGCGTGGCCCAGCATGAGCTGGACGCTGCGCAGGTCGGCGCCGCCCGCGAGCAGGTGGCTGGCGAAGGCGTGACGCAGCACGTGCGGCGAGACGCGCGCCGGGTCGAGGCCCGACTTCAGCGCCGCCTCCTTCAGCAGCTGCGCAAAGCGCTGGCGCGTCAGGTGGCCCTCCTTGCCGCGCGAGGGAAACAGGAAGCGCGACTTCTCGCCCTCGGGCAGCATGCCCGTGCGTACGTGCAGCCACGCCGCGATCGCCGTCCGCGCCGGATCCGACAGCGGCACCAGCCGCTCCTTGTTGCCCTTGCCGCGCACCACCAGCACCGCGGCATCGCGCTCGACGGCGATCAGCGGCAGGGTCACCAACTCCGACACGCGCAGACCGGTGCCGTAGAGGATCTCGAGCAGGGTCGCCATGCGGCCGCCGTCGCCCTGTGTCTTGGTCGTGTCGATCAACGCGTCGACCTCGGCACGCGACAGGACCTTGGGCAGTGGCCGGCCGAGCTTGGGCGAATCGAGCGCGCTCGCCGGATCGTCCTCGCGCATCCGCTCAGCCAGCAGGAAGCGGAAGAACTGGCGCATCACCGACAACCGGCGCGCCACTGTGCGAGGTGTCATGCCGACATAGTCGAGCGACTTCAGGTAGGCGCGCAGCCCCTCGGTGTCGGCGTTGAGCGGCCCCTGCTTGCGCCGCGCCAGGAAGGACATGAGGTTGTCGAGGTCCGCGCCGTAGGCTGCCAGCGTATTCTTCGAGGCGCCGCGCTCGGCCTGCAGCATCTCGAGGAAGCTCTCGACCTCGCGCGAGCGCGGCCGGGGCGGCAGCTTCTTCACAGGCCGTGCGCGATCGCCGTTTCGATCGCGAACAGGCGCGCGGCCTGATCCTCGCCCACCGCGCGCAGGCCCTGCACGATGGCGGCGACCGCCGCGGGGTGAAGCTCGGCCAGGCTTGCGTCGCCGACGGCGACCGAGGCCAGCAGCGCCATCTCGGCGTGGCGGTGGCCGGCGGCGGCGGACTGGATCTCCTGCAGGATGGCGGCGGATGGCGAGACCAGCCGCACGTTGGCCGGCGCCGTCTCGGGCAAGGTGGTCGAGCCCGGCGGCATGTCGACGCCGGTCGCGCGGAACAGCTGCAGCAGCATGTAGCCGCGCAGCGGGGCGTTGCGCGGATCGTCCTGGCGCATGACCTCGTACCAGCGGTTGACGTCCTCCGGCGCAAGGCGCGTCGTGTTGTCGACGCCCGCGATCACGACCAGCGGCATCAGCCGGTCGAGAGCCATCATGGCGCGCGCGTTGTTGTAGGCGGCGTTGAGCGCCAGCTTGGTCCACACCAGCGCCAGTTGCTTGTCGCCCAGCAGCAGGAAGCCGCGCATCGCCTCCTGCGCCACGTTGGCGTACTCGGGCTTGGCGGGAAGATTGAGCAGGCCGATCGCGGTGGCGCGGGCGACCGTCGAGAACAGCGGCGTGCCGCGCGCTTCGGCATAGACCGCGGTGATCGAATTCACGATCTCCTGCGCGTTCGTGGCGTTGCGCACGGCGGCCACGAGCTGCGCGCGCTTGGCCATCGCCGGCGGCAGTGCCGTGCCTTCCTTGACGGCCTGCAGGTAGAGATCGCCCAGCCGCGTCGCCTCGATGATGGCCAGCGCCTCGCCGCGTTCGGCGATGTCGATGCGCGCGGCCAGCCCCAGCGTGCGGTGGCCGACCAGGGCGCGGATCAGCGGCGGCTGCGTCGTCCGCAGCGCCGAGGCCGGCGGCGCCACATGCGCGAGGTCGAGCATCACCATCGCCGGCCCGTCGAGCGGGCTGAGCGGTGCGGCGCTGGGCGGCAGGCTGCCCGCGGCGACGCGCGCCAGGGTGGCCAGGCCGCCGTCTTTGCCCCGGAGCGCGGCCGCCGCCTCCATCGCGCCGGCATTGTCGCCCGCGGCGACCTTGCAGGCGATGTCGGCGCGCGCGGCGAACGGCTGGGCGAGGGAATTGTGCTGGACGATGTTGCAGGCGCCGGCGCGTTCGCCCGCCATCATCAGGGCGTTGGCGGTGGTCGCGCCGACCCAGGGATCGCTGTAGCCGTCGACGCTGCGCACCAGCTCGTTCAGGCTCTCGCCCTCGCCCATGGCGGCCATGCGATCGACCTTGTGCGAGAACAGGCTGGGCGCCGGGCTGTTGTCGGCCGCGGGCATGGTGAGCTGGCTCACCATCACCTTGAACTGGAGGTCGCGCAGCGCGCGGCTGTGCGGCGCGGCGGGCAGCGCCGCCACCAGGCGCTTGGCGGTGCCGAGCGAGGTGCCATTCCAGGCGTCGGGCGCCATGCCGCCGGTCGGCACGGTCAGGAAGCCGCTCGGCTGGTTGTCGAACAGGGCGGTCTGCGCCAGGGAGGTTTGCGCCAGAAGGGGCGTGGCCGAGGCGACGACGAGGGCTGCGCAGGCGGCGCGAAGGCCGGATCTCATCCCTTTATGACCGGGACTTCGAAATGCTTCACCGGCGGGGCCGGGTCGGCCACGGCCAGCACGGCCAGGCCACCGATCACCACGGCGGCGAGCACGAACATCACCACCGGCCAGATCTTGAGCGTGGGCACGCGGAAATGGTTGCGGGAACGGAACATGGGCGGCATGGCGCGGGCAAAGTACCCGTCCTCCGTCCGTGCGGCAATTGCCGTCGCTTGAAACCCGGTCGCTTGAAACAGGGGGCGGAATAAGCGACATCAAGGTCTCAATCCTGCCATGAATACCTCCCCACCATTTTCCCTGCCGCGGACCGTGGCCCTGGTCGGCCTGATGGGCGCCGGCAAGAGCGCGATCGGCCGCCGACTGGCGGTCCGCCTCGCGCTGCCGTTCGTCGACGCCGACGACGAGATCGAGCGTGCTGCCGGCTGCACCATCTCGGAGTTCTTCGAGCGCTTCGGCGAGACCGAGTTCCGCAACGGCGAACGGCGCGTCATCTCCCGCCTGCTCGAAGCGGCGCCACACGTGCTGTCGACCGGGGGCGGCGCCTACATCGACGGCGAGACGCGCGCGCTGATGCGTGACAAGGCGCTGACCGTGTGGCTGCGCGCCGACCTCGAGGTGCTGTATGACCGGGTGAAGAAGCGCACGCACCGACCGCTGCTGCGCCAGGGCGACCCGCGCGAGATTCTCGCCCGCCTGATCGAGCAGCGTTATCCGATCTACGCCGAGGCCGACCTCGTCGTCGACTCGACGGCACAGCCCGCCGACCGCACGACCGAGCAGGTGATCGAGGCGTTGCAGCGCCATCTCCAGCCGGTGGAAGCACCGACGGAAGCACCGCCGACGGGAGCCACGGCATGAGCGCCCCGCGCATCGTCAGGGTCGACCTCGCCGGCCGCGCCTACGACATCGCCATCGGCCCCGGCCTGATCGACCGCGTGGGCGAACTCTCGGCCGCGCTGCTGCAGGCGCCGCGCGTGATCGTCGTCACCGACGAGACGGTGGCGCCGCTCTACAAGGAGCGCGTGGCCGCATCGTTCGCCAAGGCCAACGTCACGCCGGAGACGATCGTCGTTCCCGCGGGCGAAGGCAGCAAGCAATTCGCGCCCTTCGGCGCGCTGATGAACCGGCTGCTCGACCACAAGCCCGACCGCAAGACCACGCTGGTCGCGCTGGGCGGCGGCGTGGTGGGCGACCTCACGGGCTTTGCCGCGTCGGTCCTGCTGCGCGGCGTCGACTTCATCCAGGTGCCGACCACTCTGCTGGCGCAGGTCGATTCGTCGGTCGGCGGCAAGACCGGCATCAACACGCCGCACGGCAAGAACCTGGTGGGCTCGTTCCATCAGCCGCGCCTCGTCGTGGCCGACACCGACGCGCTGAACACGCTGCCCCGGCGCGAACTGCTGGCGGGCTACGCCGAGGTGGCGAAGTACGGACTGATCGACGATCCGGCCTTCTGGGACTGGTGCGAGCAGAACGGCGCGGCGCTGCTGGCCGGCGATGCCGCCCGGCGCACCTACGCCATCGAGCAGAGCTGCCTGGCCAAGGCGCGCATCGTGGCGGCCGACGAGCGCGAGACCACCGACCTGCGCGCGCTACTCAACCTCGGCCACACCTTCGGCCATGCGCTCGAGGCCGAGACCGGCTTCGGCTCCGACCTGCTGCATGGCGAGGCCGTCGGCGCGGGCATGGCGATGGCCTTCGACCTGTCGGCCGAGCTCGGCCTCGGCCCCAGGACCGACGCCGAGCGCGTGCGCCGGCACCTCGCGGCGGTCGGCCTGCCGGTGCGCCTGCGCGCCATCGGCGGCGACAACCGGCGCACCTGGGACACCGGCCGCCTGATCGGGCACATGCGCGGCGACAAGAAGGCCGAGGCGGGCCGCCTCACCTTCGTGCTCGCCCGCGGCATCGGCAAGGCCTTCGTCACGCGCGACGTCGACGAACGCGCGCTGACCCTCATGCTCGACCGCGCCATCGCCGCCTGACGACAGCCGATGGAACATTCGATCGACTTCCATCTTCCGCTGGCCGTCGCCGCGCCCCTGGTCGTGCTCTGCCTGCTGCTCGGCGCCTACATGTCGGCGGCGGAGACGGCGATCACCGGCGCCTCGCGGCCGCGCATGCACCGGCTGGCCCAGCAGGGCAGCAAGCGGGCGGCGCTGGTCAACAGGCTGCTCGACCGCAAGGACGAGGCGGTGAGCGCGGTCCTGCTGGGCAACAGCGTGATGAACATCCTGTCGGCGTCGCTCACAACCGCGGTGCTGACCGAGCTGTTCGGCGCGGCGGGCGTCGTCTATGCCACGATCATCATCGGCCTGCTGGTCGTCGTGTTCGCCGAAGTGATGCCCAAGACCTGGGCCCTGCTGCGCGCCGATCGCGTGGCGCTGATGCTGGCGCCGTCGATTTTCCTCACCCTGCTCCTGCTCGGGCCGGTCGCCCGGTCGGTCGCGTGGATCAGCCACGTCTTCCTGTATCTGCTCGGGGTGCGCGCTCCGACCACGGGCGCCGAGGAACATGCCGAACTGCTGCGCGGCGCCATCGAGATGCACGGCGAGGACAAGACCGACGAGGATGCGCCCGCCGAGAAGGCAATGTTGCGCTCGGTGCTCGATCTCGGCGACCGCACGGCAGGCGACGTGATGACCCATCGCGCCAACGTCGCGCTGATCGACGCCGACCAGCCGACAGATTCGATCGTGACCCAGATGCTGGAGGCGCCCTACACGCGCATCCCGCTCTACCGCGGCCAGCCCGACAACGTCGTCGGCGTCGTCCACGCCAAGGATCTGTTCCGCGCGGTCAAGGCCGCCGGCGGGCCGGAGACGGTGAAGATCGCCGACGTCATGACGACGCCGTGGTTCATCCCCGAATCGACGATCCTGTTCGACCAGCTCGAGGCGTTCCGGGCGCGCCACGAGCATTTCGCCATCGTCGTCGACGAGTACGGCGCGCTGCGCGGCATCGTCACCCTCGAGGACATCATCGAGGAGATCGTGGGCGACATCGAGGACGAGCACGACGCCGTCCGCCGCGGCGTGGTCAAGCGCGACGACGGCAGCATGATCTGCCAGGGCATGGTGCCGATCCGCGACCTCAACCGGGCCTACGGCTGGGGCCTGCCCGAGGACGTGGCCACGACCATCGCCGGCCTGGTGCTGCACGAGGCGCGGCGCATCCCGGAAGTGGGCCAGACCTATGCATTTTACGGATTCCGCTTCGAAATTCTGAAGCGCGAGGGCACCCGCATCGCCGAGTTGCGCATCATGCCGCCGGCCGCCATACAGGCGGTCTGAACGCCGTTTTTCTGAACATGCGAGAGGAATGACCATGCCGCTTTCGCCGCCGATCGGGCGACAGCACCTGCACACGCGTAAAGTCACCTGCCAGGGCTTCTTCCGCGAGGACGGGCTCTGGGATATCGAAGGTCACATCACCGACGAGAAGAGCTACGAGCACGCCAACGAATGGCGCGGGCCGCTCAAGCCCGGCGACTTCGTGCACGACATGTGGATCCGTCTGACGATCGACCACAAGTTCACGATCGTCGAGGTCGAGGCCGTGACCGACAAGTCGCCGTACAGCATGTGCGGCGACATCGCGCCCAACTTCAAGAAGCTGATCGGACTCAGGATCGGCGGCGGCTTCAACCGCGCCGTGCGCGAGCGGGTGGGCGGCGTCCACGGCTGCACGCACATCGTCGAGCTGCTGGGCCCCGTGGCGACCACGGCGTTCCAGACCGTCGCCTCCCGCAAGGCGCAGGACCTGAACCGCGCCCACCGCGCCAGGATGGGCACCTTGCCGCCGTCCTCGCCCGAGGATGCCGGCAAGCCGCGCCGCAAGCCCTACATGCTCGACAGCTGCCACACCTGGGCCTCGGACAGCGAGGTCACAAGGCGCTGGGTGCCGGATTTCTACAGCGGTCCCGACGCCGAAGCGGTGCGCGCCGCGGCCAAGGGCAAGAAGATCGAGATGGAGGGCTAGGCCCGCTTGTCATCCTCGGCGGGCGTCAGCGTGGTGATCGCCAGCGCGTGCAGGCCGGCGTCGAGTTCGGCCTTCAGCGCCTCGTACACCATGCGCTGGCGGGCCACGCGGTTGTGGCCCTCGAAGGCCGCCGACACGATCTCGACCCGGAAGTGCGACTCGCCACCCTCGCGGTGGCCGGCATGGCCGCGGTGCTTCGAGGACTCGTCCTCGATGCTGAGGCGCGCGGGCGTGAAGCGCTGCCGGAGCTTGTTGTCAATCGCCGTCGCCACCGTGCCCATCATTTGCCTCTCTTGCCGGCCCAATCGCCGGAACACATATTAGACGAATGCCTCGGCGGCGAGCGAAACCTCTGGCGGAAGTGGCGCCCAAGACCTTCCAGAAGGTCTGCGAGGCGCCGGGATGCCGCCTGCACGGCGAGTTCCGCGCGCCGCTCGCGCGCGACCGGCTGACCGAGTACCGCTGGTTCTGCCTCGAGCACGTGCGCGACTACAACAAGAAGTGGGATTATTTCGCCGGGCTCGGTGCCGAGGCGATCGAGCAGCACATCCGCGCCGACACGACCTGGCGCCGGCCCGTCTGGCCGCTCGGCGCCCGCCGCAGCGGCGGCCCCCACATCCACGATCCGCTGGGGCTCAGCGACGACGCCGGCCTGGGTGAAAAGCCGCCGCCCAAGATGGATGGCAGCGAGCAACTGACCCCGGCCGAGCGCGACGCCCTGGGCGTTCTTGAACTTTCATGGCCGCTGACCCGGGCGGACGTGAAATCCCGCTACAAGGAACTGGTGAAACTGCACCACCCCGACGCCCACGGCGGCGCCCGCGAGGCCGAGGAAAAATTGAAGGAAATCAATGCCGCCTATTCCACCCTGCGAGCCTCGGAGAAGCTGCCGACGGCGTGATTAGCTCCGCTCGGGGCAGACCGGGCAATTGGCCGCTTGCAGCCCACAATTGGGCCTGCGACTATCGTTTTAGCCCGCAATTTGGCGGGCTTTGTTATGTGGGACACGAGTGATGGCTTCTTCAGCGACCGCGGCCCGGCCGACCGTTACGGGCATGCCGGATATCAAGGTTTCCGCCCGCCAACTCTTCGGCATCGACACCGACATGGAAGTGCCGGCCTTCAGCACCACCACCGAGCACGTTCCGGTGGTCGATGATGCCTATCTGTTCGATCACGACACCACGATGGCGATCCTCGCAGGCTTCGCGCACAACCGCCGCGTCATGGTCCAGGGCTATCACGGTACCGGCAAGTCGACCCACATCGAGCAGGTCGCGGCACGCCTCAACTGGCCCTGCCTGCGCATCAACCTCGACAGCCACATTTCCCGCATCGACCTGATCGGCAAGGATGCCATCGTGTTGAAGGACGGCAAGCAGATCACCGAATTCCGCGAAGGCATCCTGCCGTGGGCGCTGCAGAACCCGACGGCGCTGGTGTTCGACGAATACGACGCCGGCCGCGCCGACGTGATGTTCGTGATCCAGCGCGTGCTCGAGGTCGACGGCAAGCTCACCCTGCTCGACCAGAACAAGGTCATCCATCCGCACTCGTCGTTCCGCCTGTTCTCGACCGCCAACACGGTCGGCCTCGGCGACACGACCGGCCTCTATCACGGCACGCAGCAGATCAACCAGGGCCAGATGGACCGCTGGTCGATCGTGACGACGCTCAACTACCTGCCGCACGAGCAGGAAGTGAACATCGTCGCCGCCAAGACGCCGCACATGGACAGCGAGGAAGGCCGCAAGATCATCTCCGCGATGGTGGCGCTCGCCGATCTCACCCGCGCGGGCTTCATCGCCGGCGACATCTCGACCGTCATGTCGCCGCGCACGGTGATCACGTGGGCCGAGAACGCGCGCATCTTCGGCGGCGACATCGGCTTCGCCTTCCGCCTCACCTTCCTCAACAAGTGCGACGAGGTCGAGCGTTCGACCCTCGCCGAGTACTACCAGCGCTGCTTCGGCAAGGAACTGCCGGCGTCGAGCGGCAAGGGCGGGAAGCTGCACTAGTAGGAGAAGGCCGTCATGGCCGCCAAGGACTCGACTCCCCTCGAGGAGTTCCGTCGCGTCACCGCCACCACCATGCGGGCGGTGTCGCGCAAGGAAGTGAACGTCTCGTTCGTGCCCGACGGCGGCTCTCTGCTGGGCCAGGAGGCGCGCATCACCGTGCCGGCGCGCGACCTGCCGGTCGAGGATGTGAGCCGCGTGCGCGGCGAGGCCGACTCGATGGCGCTGAAGATGCGCCACCACGACCGCAAGATGCATCTGCGCCGCGTGCCGCGCGGCGAGACCGCGCGCGCGATCTTCGAGGCCGTCGAGCAGGTGCGCGTCGAGTCGCTCGGCGCACGCAAGATGGCCGGCGTCGCCGACAACCTGTCCGCCCTCTACCGCCAGCGCTCGGACCAGCGCGGCCACGCCCGCATCAAGTCCAAGGACGACGCGCCGATCGCCGACGTGATCGGCCTGATCGCCCGCGAGCAGTTGCTGGGCGCCGCGCCGCCTGAATCGGCCAAGGCGATGGTCGACATGTGGCGCGCCGACATCGAATCGGCCGCCGGCCGCGATTTCCAGAAGCTGCGCGATTCACTGGGCAACCAGGACGCCTTCGCGCGCGCCGCGCGCCAGCTGATCCGCGACCTCAAGCTTGGCGACGAGACCGCCGACCTGCAGGACGACGACCCCGAGGACAGCCAGGACCAGGAGAACGCCGACGGCCAGTCGAACGAGACCGGCGACGACCAGAGCGATTCGAGCGAGACCCAGGGCTATGGCGCCCAGGGCGAGGAGACCGAGGACGCGTCCGACCAGGAAGACGCCTCGGAGACCTCCGCCGACCAGGCCCAGACCGAGATGCAGATGGGCTCGGGCGACGAGGAGGAGCCGGGCCGCGCCGAGCGTCCGTGGCTGCCGCCGGGCGCCCTCAGCAACGAGCCCGCCGGCCAGCAGTATCACGCCTATACGGTCAAGCATGACGAGGTCGTCGAGGCCGACATGCTGTGCGACGCCGAGGAACTCGGCCGCCTGCGCAACCATCTCGACCAGCAGCTCGCGCACCTGTCGGGCGTGATCGGCAAGCTGGCCAACCGCCTGCAGCGCCGCCTGATGGCGCAGCAGAACCGGTCGTGGGACTTCGACCTCGACGAGGGCACGCTCGACGCCGCGCGCCTCACGCGCATCATCACCAACCCGATGCATGCGCTGTCGTTCAAGAAGGAAAAGGACACCAATTTCCGCGACACCGTGGTGTCGCTGCTGATCGACAATTCGGGCTCGATGCGCGGCCGGCCGATCACGGTCGCGGCGATGAGCGCCGACATCCTGGCGCGCACGCTCGAGCGTTGCGGCGTCAAGGTCGAGATCCTGGGCTTCACCACGCGCGCCTGGAAGGGCGGCCAGAGCCGCGAGCAATGGCTCGCCGCCGGCAAGCCCGCCAACCCGGGCCGCCTGAACGACCTGCGGCACATCATCTACAAGCCCGCGGATGCCCCGTGGCGCCGCGCGCGCAAGAACCTCGGCCTGATGCTCCGCGAAGGCATCCTCAAGGAGAACATCGACGGCGAAGCGCTGCTGTGGGCGCACAACCGCCTGCTGGTCCGCACGGAAGAACGCAAGATCATGATGGTGATCTCCGACGGCGCGCCGGTCGACGATTCGACCCTGTCGGTCAACCCGGGCAATTATCTCGAGCGCCACCTGCGCGACGTCATCGACTGGATCGAGACGCGCTCGCCGGTCGAGCTGGTTGCCATCGGCATCGGCCACGACGTCACGCGCTACTACCGCCGCGCCGTCACCATCGTCGACGCCGACCAACTGGGCGGCACGATGATGGAGCAACTTGCCTCCCTGTTCGACGAGGAAGAGCAGAAGGAACTGCGGGCCGCCAAGGGCAACAAGCGCGGCGGTTCGGGCGCCAAGCCCGGCAAGGCCGGCGGCAAGCGCGCCGCCTGACCGCGCGACAAGCGCGCTCCCTGATCGCGCGACAAGCGCGCTCCCTCATCGCATCGTCTCTGTACCGGCCAGCGTGCTAAAGGCTGGCGATGCTTCTTCCCCGCCGATCCGTTCTCCTGACCTTCGCGCTGGCCGTGGCCGCCTGCGTCGGCGGGCCCCCGGCCACGCCGGTCGGGGCCGAGCCGCTGCCGCTCGAGATCCGCTCGACGGCGATGCCGTTCAAGATCGACGACCCGTCGGCCACCCGCGTGGGCAAGCTGATCTGGCGCGGCGGCATCTCGCTGCTGGGCAATTCCCGTAACTTCGGCGGCTGGTCCGACCTCGTCGTGTCGCCGGACAACCGCACCCTGACCTCGATCTCCGACGTCGGAGGCTGGTTCACGGCGACCATCGAGCGCGACGCCAAGGGCAACCTCACCGGCCTGGCCAACGGGCGGATCGGTCCGCTCCGCGGCCTCGACGGGCGGCCGCTGGTGAGCAAGGTCTGGTCGGACGCCGAGGGCATGGCGCTGATGCCCGACGGCTCGTGGCTGGTCTCCTTCGAGCAGCACCACCGGATCTGGCACTATCCCACGCTCGACGGCACGCCCACGGCGATCGACCTCCCGGGCAACTTCGACCGCCAGCCCGGCAACGGCGGCGTCGAGACGATCACCGTGCTGCCCGACGGCCGGATCGTGGCGATCAGCGAGGAGTACACGATCCGTCCGCACATGGCGGTGGGCTGGATCGGCGTGCCGGTCGGCCCCGGCCGCTACGTCTGGGACATGTTCGAGTATGCCAAGATCGCCGACTTCGACCCGACGTCGATCCGCCTCATGCCGGACGGTTCGTTCGTCGTGCTGGAACGGGCGTTCGACTTCGTGCACGGCGTGCGCGTGCGCGTGATGCGGTTCCCCGGATCGGAACTCAAGGTCGATGCCACGATCCACGCCGAAGAGCTGGCGCGGCTGGCCTCGCCCTATGCCGTCGACAATCTGGAAGGTGTGGCGGCCACCACGGGCGCGCGCGGCGAGACCCTGTTGTGGCTGATATCGGACGACAACTTCAACCCGCTGCAGCGCAACCTGCTGCTGCTGTTCGAAATCGCGAAGTAGAAGGCGCTTAGGCCGCCTTCTTGTCCTTCTTGGCCTTGGCCAGGACGACGCGGCGCTTCAGTACGGTCATTTCCGGCGTCAGCTTGCTGTCGTTGGTGCCCAGCAGGTAGGCGTCGATGCCGCCATTGTGCTCGATGGTCTTGATGCCGCGCGGCGTGAGGCGCAGGCGGATCGAGTGGCCGAGCACGTCCGACAGGACCGAGGCGACCTGGAGGTTCGACATGAACCGGCGCTTGGTCTTGTTGTTCGCGTGGCTGACATTGTTGCCGTACTGGACGGACTTGCCCGAGAGGGCGCAACGACGGGGCATGGCGTATTCCGCTAAAAATGACGATCCCGCCGAAGGGGCGGGAAGGCCGGCTTTTTAAGGTTCCGGCCCCCCGACGTCAAGCAAACCAGTCCGCGGTTACGCGAACCAGTCCACGACCCGTTCGGAGATGTCCTCGACCTGGTCCTCCGGAATGACCCGTCCCCGGGCCGAAATGCCGGCCTGGTGGACGGTTTCCGGGTCCCCGGAGACCAGAGGGTGCCACCAGTAGAGGTCCTGCTTGAGGTGAACCAGCCGGTATCCACAGGTCTTGGGGAGCCAATCCATCTTGGCCACTACCTTTGGGGTCAGCTGGATGCAGTCCGGCACGATTTTCTTGCGATTCTTGTAGTCCCGGCAGCGCGCGGTCTTGGGGTCCAGCAGCTTGCAGCAGGTGTCGGTCTGGGCGAGTTCCCCGGTACCCTCGTATTCGAGCTTGTTGACGCAGCACATGCCGCAGCCGTCGCACAGCGACTCCCACTCCTGCTGGGTCATTTGGGCCAGCGTCTTGCGCTTCCAGAACGGCTCCTGCTGGGCAGCGGCGGCGCGGCGGGCCCGGCGGACGAGGGATTTAGCGGCCATGGAAGACTTCTAGCATACGCCGGGCCGCCGCGGCTGGCGTCGACTTGCCGCTCTCCACCTCGCGCTCCAGCGCCGTCACCAGGCGCCTGACGTCGGGATGCTTGCGCAGTTCCGCCAGCAGGCTCTCGCCCACCTCCGTCCACATCCAGGCCCGGGCCTGCTCGCCGCGGCGCCGGGCGACGCCCTTCTCGCCCACGGCCTCGAGGAAGCGGCCGACGATCTCCCAGACTTCGAGCACGCCGTCGCCCATCGTCGCCGAGGCAGTCGCCACTTCCGGCGTCCATCCGGCGGTCGGCGAGCGCAACATGCGCAACGCGTGCTGATAATCGGCCGCCGACCGCCGGGCCGTGGCCTTCAGGTCGCCGTCGGCCTTGTTCACGACGATGAGATCGGCGAGCTCGATGACGCCGCGCTTGATGCCCTGCAGGTCGTCGCCGCCGGCCGGCAGCAGCAGCACGATGAACATGTCGACCATGTCCGACACCGCCGTCTCCGACTGGCCGACGCCGACGGTCTCGACCAGCACCGTGTCGAAGCCCGCGGCCTCGACCAGCAGCATGGCCTCGCGCGTGCGCCGGGCGACGCCGCCCAGCGTAGCGCCGGCCGGCGACGGCCTGATGAAGGCCGCGGGACTGCGCGACAATTCCTCCATCCGCGTCTTGTCGCCCAGGATCGAGCCGCCGCCGCGCTTGGACGACGGATCGATCGCCAGCACCGCGAGTGAGCGGCCCTTTTCGATCAAGCCGAGCCCGAAGCGTTCGATGAAGGTCGACTTGCCGACGCCGGGCACGCCGGTGATGCCCAGCCGCACCGACCGGCCGGCATGCGGCAGGATCTCCGCGAGCAGCGCGTCGGCGCGCTCGCGATGGTCGCTGCGCGTCGATTCGATCAGGGTGATGGCGCGCGCGAGCGCGTGTCGGTCGCCCGCCAGCAGCGGCTCGAGCAGGGGGTCGCTCATCGTCATCTGATTTATCAGCCGCGCCGCCGCATTGCCAGCACGGCACCCACGCCGGCGGCCAGATAGAAGCCGGCGATCGACAGGCCGAAGCCCGGCCGGCCGACGAGGTCGAGCGCCGTGCCGGCGATCGGCGGCCCGATCATGCCGCCCGCCGTGTAGATGCTGGTGAGCGCTGCATTGGCGCGGGCGATGTCGCCGCCCTTGAAGCGCTGGCCCAGCAGCGCCAGCCCGACGCTGTAGATGGCGAAGGAGATGCCGCCCCACACCAGCAGCAGTCCGAGGATCGCCGGGCTGTTGGCGTCCATCAGCGGCAGGCCCGCCGCGAGCGCCGCGCTCGCCAGCGCGCAGCCCGCCAGCACTGCCCTCCGGTCGACATGGTCGGCCAGCCAGCCGATCGGCCATTGCAGCGCGATGTTGCCGATCACGAAGGCCGACAGCCACAGCACGCCGGTCTCCACCGGCACGCCGGACGACAGCGCATAGATCGGCAGGAAGGCGAACGCGGCCTGTTCACCCAGGCCGCTGGCCAGCGCGCCCAGCAGCAGCGCCGGCACCAGCAGCACGATGCGGCCGAAGCCGCCTTCGTGCGTCGGCGCGATCGCCGGCGCGCGGTTCCAGCTCGGCAGCAGCGGCAGCGCCACCAGCAGCGCCAGGCCCGCGCAGGCAAGGAATGGCCGCGGCCCGTAGACACCCACCACCTGCAGCGCCAGCGGACCCATGGCCATGCCCGCCGCCATCAGTGCGGCGTAGAGGGCCACCGCGCGACCGCGGCGGTCCTCGTCGACCACGAGATTGATCCAGATCTCGCTCACGACCCACGGCACGCCGCCCACCATGCCGAGCAGGAACGAGAGCACGAACCACAACGGCAGACTCGAAGTGTAGGCGAAGGTCACCGACAGGGCGGCGCTCGCCGCCAGCGACGCGCACACCAGTCTCACCGCGCCGAACCGCGCCGCCAGCGCCGGGATACGATGGGCCGTGGCGATCATGCCGATGCCCCAGGCCGCTTCGACGAGGCCGATGGTGACGTTGCCGATGCCATGGTGCTGCAGCGCCAACGGCACCAGCGGCATGGCCGCGCCCGCCTGCACGCCGTAGCCCAGGCACGAAAGATAGACCGGCAGCAGGCGCGCGGGGGACCCGCCCGTCATGGCGCCGCGCGCCGGCACCAGGTGACCAGAGCGGCGATGCCGGCGGCGGCATAGAAGATCGCGAGCGTGCCGCCGAATCCCGCGCCGCCCACCAGGTCCATCGCCTTGCCCGCGATCGGCCGGCCGATCAGGCCGCCCAAGGTGTAGAAGATCGTGAAGGCCGCATTGGCGCGCGCGATGTCGCCGCCGTGGAAACGTTGGCCCAGCACCGCCAGGCCCACGGTGTAGATGCCGAACGAGATGCCACCCCACAGCACCAGCACGCCCAGGATCGCGCCGGCGCGCGGATCGAGTATCGGCATCACACCGGCCAGCACGGCGCTGGCGAAGGCGCAGGCCGCGAGCACGGCGCGCCGGTCGAAATGGTCGGCCATCCAGCCGATCGGCCATTGCAGCACGAGGTTGCCGATGACGAAGGCCGAGAGCCACATCGCGCCGGTCTCGGGCGACACGCCCGCGCCCACGGCGAAGACCGGCAGGAAGCTGAAGGCGCCCTGCTCGCCCAGGCCGCTGGCCAGCGCCGCCAGCAGCGCCACCGGTGCGAGCGCGATCACGCGCGCGAAGCCGCCGCTCTTCGTCGGCCGGATCGGCGGCGCCAGGCGCCAGTTGGGCAGCAGCGGCAGGATGACCAGGATGCCGAGTGCTGCGTTGACGAGGAACGGCCGCGGCCCGTAGACGCCCGCGACCTGCAGCACCAGCGGCCCGACCGCGAGCCCCAGCGCCACCAGGGTCGAGTAGACGGCAACGGCGCGACCACGCCGGCTCTCGTCGGTCACGAGGTTGATCCAGATCTCGCTCACCACCCACGGCACGCCGCCCACGACACCCGACAGCACGCTGAGGCAGAACCACAGCGCGGTGTCCGAGGTATAGGCGAAGGCCACCGAGATCGCCGCGTTCAGCACGACGCAGGCCGCGATCAGCCGCACCGCGCCCACGCGCGCGGCGACGGCCGGGATGCGATGCGCCGAGGCGATCATGCCGATGCCCCAGGCCGCGCTCACGATGCCGATGACGAAATTGTCGACGCCACGATGCTCCAGCGCCAGCGGCACCAGCGGCATGCCGGTGCCCGCCTGCAGGCCGAAGGCGAAGCAGGCCACGAACACCGGGAGCAGCGGCCGCCACAGGGCGGCTGCTGCTCCGCTATTCGGCGACACGCAGGTGGCCTTCGGCGCGGTAGGACGGCGGATCGGCGGTTTCACTCTTGCGCTCGGCCTCGGCGGCGGCCTCCTGCTGGCGCCGCCACATGTCGGCATAGAGGCCGTCGCGGGCCAGCAACTCGGCGTGCCGGCCGCGCTCGGCCACGCGGCCGCGGTCGAGCACGACGATCTCGTCGGCATTGATGATCGTCGACAGGCGGTGGGCGATCACGACCGTCGTGCGGCCGCGGCTGACCTCTTCCAGCGAGCGCTGGATCTCCTGCTCGGTGCGGGTGTCCAGAGCGCTGGTCGCCTCGTCGAACAGCAGGATGCG
>Ga0070681_10001127_pt1 | contig 22938 bp, 23 predicted proteins | sample KBSC83BmetaG_FD_65650 | JGI IMG/M metagenome (GOLD analysis project Ga0070681, IMG submission 65650) | Corn rhizosphere microbial communities from Kellogg Biological Station, Michigan, USA - KBS C8-3B metaG | ecosystem: Host-associated > Plants > Roots > Rhizosphere | place: USA: Michigan...
GCGACGCTCATCCCCTTGTGCTCGATGCGGACCGCCGGATGGCGCTCGGCGAAGGCATAGACCGGCGCGAGGATCGCGGCGAGGGCCTCCGGCTTCGGCGCGAGGATGTTGACCGTGCCGTCGCGCCGCATCTCCGCGCCATGCTGCCCGGCGAGCGGGAAGCGCAGCGGCGAGAACAGCCGATCGAGATCGGCGATGCTGCGTCCGCTGATGATTGCGAGCGCGCCGGCGAGCGCGCTCGAGAGCTCGGCGAGGGTTTGGCCGAGGGCGCGCGGGATCATCAGCGTCGACGGATCCGCCACGAAATGAACGAGCGTGCCGTCGACATCGAGAAAAAGCGCCCAGTCCGACGCAACCATCGGCAAGGTACGCGCCATGCGTCTGTCACTCATCCGATTGCCTGCGCCACAGAATGTAGGAACGCTTGGGAATTTGTCGAGAATAAGGCGCAAGCGGGCGCCGCCGCCTCGGGGTTGCCTTCGCGCGCGAGGACTCTAGACTGAGCCGATCATGGATCGGAATGTCCCCTTCGCCCGCCAAGATCTCTTCGCGCCGATCGAGCCTTACACGACCGGCATGCTCAAGCTCGATCCGATCCACACGATGTACTGGGAGCAATCGGGAAAGCCCGATGGCGCGCCGATTCTCTTCCTGCATGGTGGCCCCGGCGCCGGCTCGACCGCAACGCATCGCCGCTTCTTCGATCCCGCGCATTACCGCATCGTCGTGTTCGATCAGCGCGGCGCGGGACGCTCGACGCCGCTCGGGTCGCTGCAATCGAACACCACCCAGCATCTGATCGCCGATATCGAGGCGTTGCGTCAGCATCTCGGCATCGAACGCTGGGCGCTCTTCGGCGGCTCCTGGGGCTCGACCCTGGCGCTCGCTTATGCCGAGGCGCATCCGGAGCGGGTGCGCGCGCTGACCTTGCGCGGCATCTTCCTCTGCCGCCAGAGCGAGATCGACTGGTTCCTCTACGGCATGCGCACGGTGTTTCCCGAGGCATGGCGCGCCTTCTCGGGCTTCGTTGCGCCCGAGGAGCGCAGCGATCTCCTCAACGCCTATTTTCGCCGCCTGAACGATTCGAGCCCCGCCATCCACATGCCGGCGGCGCGCGCCTGGAGCACCTATGAAGGCGCGTGCTCGACCTTGCTGCCGAGCCCCGATACCGTCGCCGCCTTCGGCGAGGACCGCATGGCCTTGGGCCTCGCCCGCATCGAGGCGCATTACTTCCGCTCGAACGTGATCGGTCCCGACGCGGATCTGGTCGCCCATATCGACCGCATTCGCCACCTTCCGGCGACGATCGTTCAAGGCCGCTACGACATGGTCTGCCCGATCGCCAGCGCCGACGAATTGGCGCGGGCCTGGCCGGGCGCCGAATATGTGGTGGTGCCGGATGCGGGGCACTCGGCGATGGAGCCGGGGATTCGCGTGCAGCTCGTCGGCGCCACCGAGCGGTTGAAGCATCTGCGCTGAGGCGGTTTAGCGCTTGCCAGGGCGACGGCCTGCCCTAAGATGCCGGGCCGAGCGATGCTGCATCGGGGGATGGCATGAGGGGGAATTTCGGCCGGATGGCGTTGGCGGCCGGCGCGGCGTTGTGTTTCCTCTTCGCCGGGAGCAGCGCCAGGGCCGACTCGCAGCTCGGCATCACCGCCGGCGTCGGCGCCTTCGATTTCCTCCACAACCACACCGCGGCCGAAGCGCGCTTCGAGCTGCGCTTTGGCCAAAGCCTCTTCATTTTCAAGCCGCTGCTCGGCATCTTCGTCACCACCAAGGGCTCGGTCTACACCTATGGCGGCTTCCGTGCCGAGTTCGCGATCGGCAAGCATTTCATGATCATCCCGGTCGCGGCGGTCGGCGATTACGAGAAGGGCGGCGGCAAAAATCTCGGCTCGCATATCGAATTCAAGACCGGCGTCGAGTTCGACTATGTGATGGACAACGGCATCAAATTCGGTCCGGCCTTCGATCACATTTCGAATGCCGGCATCGACAAGACGAATCCGGGCGAGGAAAACCTCATGCTGATGGTGACCGTGCCCTTCGGCCTCATCGCCGGACACTGAACGCGGCGCTGCACCGCAATCACCCCTCGTGCTGCGGCGTGCGCTCGCCCGCCGGAACGAGAAAAGCGAGCGCCAGCGAGATTACGGCGAAGATCACGACGACCCAGTAGACGGTGGTGAGCGAGGCGGCGATCGCGTGGGTGAGCCGTTCGAGTTCGCCCGGCACGATGCCGGCACGGGTCGAGGGGTCCATCAGCCGGTCGATTGCTTCGCGCCCTTCGGGGATGCGATGCGCGAGACCCCAATTCATGACGCCGCCCAGCACCGCCGCGCCGAAGGAGGCACCGACCTGGCGCATGAAGATGTTGCCCGAGGTGGCGGCGCCGCGCTGGTTCCACAGCACCGCGTTTTGCGCGGCGACGAGAAAGGTCGTATTGCAAAAGCCGATGCCGAAGCCGATGAAGGCACCGCTGGCAAACGCCCAACCAGCGCCGCGCTCGGGCGTCAGCGCGACCAGCATCAGCGCGCCGATGACGAGCAAGACGCCGCCGACGATCGCCATCGAGCGATAGGTGACGCGCACCAGCATCCGGCCGGCGAACGCGCCGACGACCGTCCAGCCGAGCGATTGGCTGATGAGGGTGAAGCCCGAGACGACGGGGCTGCGGCCCATGACGCCCTGCACATAAGGCGGAATGAAGACGATGACGCCCATCATCACCATGCCGACCGCGAGCGAGCCGATATTGGTGGTCGAGACGATGCGATTGTTCCACAGCTCCAAGGGCACGATCGGCTCCGCGACCCGCCGCTCCCAGAAGGCGAGCAGTACGAGGCTTGCCGCCGACAGCGAAAAGAGCACGGCGATGGTGACGGGCGCGAGCTGCGCGAATTGCACGACGGCGAGCAGCAGCGAGCCGACGCCCGTCACGAGCAGCAGCGAGCCGAGATAATCGATGCGATGCCGGCGGCTCTGGCTTTGCTCGCGGAAGGCGACGCCGAGAACGATGATGGTGGCGATGCCGGGAAGCAGGTTGACCCAGAACACCGAGCGCCAGCCGAGGCTCGCGGTGAGGAACGCGCCGATCAGCGGTCCCGACAGCGCCGAGACGCCCCAGATGGCGTTGAGATTGCCCTGGATCTTGACGCGCTCGACCGGTGAGTAGAGATCGCCGACGATCGTCAAGGCGAGCGGCTGCAAGCCGCCGCCGCCCAGCCCCTGAATGAAGCGGAAGATCACGAGCGGGATCATGCCCCAGGCAGCGCTGCAGAGGATCGTGCCGACGAGGAAGAGCCCGGTCGAGGAGACCAGCAGCCATTTGCGGCCCCAGAGATCGGCGAGCCGGCCATAGATCGGGATGGCGACCGCCTGCGAGAGCAGATAGGCGGCGAACACCCAGCTGATGTAATCGAAGCCGCCGACCGCCGCGACGATCGACGGCATCGCCGTGGCGACGATCGAGGATTCGACCGACACCATGAAAATCGCTGCCGAGCATGCGCCCACCACCCAGCGGCGGCGCACTGTCGAGACCGGCGGCCGTTCAACGGCGATGGACGATTCGGGCACGAGGGAATCCGCTGATGTTTTCGCGCGGCAACATAGCGCAAATTCGCCGCCCAAGCGATTGACAGGCCGAGCCGCTTCGGCTTGCCTGCGTTGCGCGAGAGGAATGACGATGCCGCAGATCGACATGGCGGAACTGACGGCCCGGGCACGCGATCTGGTGCCGGTGTTGCGCGCGCGCGCCATCGACACGGAGAAGCTTCGCCGCCTGCCCGACGAAACCATCGCGGTCTTGCATGACACGCAGCTCTTTCGCCTGTTCCAGCCGGCGCGCTATGGCGGGATCGAGGCGCCCTTTCGCGCCTTCGTCGAGATCGGCGCGATGCTCGGCCGCGGCTGCGGCTCGACCTCCTGGGTGTTCAACAATCTCATCGTCCACAATTGGATGCTCGGCTATTGGCCGGAAGCGGCGCAGGACGAAGTCTGGAAGGCATCGCCACGCGCGCTCATAGGCTCGTCCTTCGTCTTTCCCGCGGGCCAGGCGGAACGAGCGCCGGGCGGATTTCGCCTCACCGGGCGCTGGCCGTTCTCGAGCGGCGTCGATCCATCGGACTGGCTCATGCTCGCCGCCAATGTCGGGGACGCCAAAGCGACAGACCCCGAGCAGCGCTTCTTCCTCGTGCCGCGGCGCGACTGGACGGAGATCGACAATTGGCATGCGATGGGGCTTGCCGGCACCGGCAGCAAGGACGTGGCCGTCGATCATGTCTTCGTGCCCGAGCATCTCAGCCTCGGAGCGGCCCTCGGCAAGGGCGGACCGCATCCCGGCAGCGCCGCCAACACGGGCGCGCTCTATAAGCTCGCCTGGTACGCGCTCTTCGGCTTCGTCAACGGCGCGACCGCGCTCGGCATCGCGCAAGGCGCGGTCGAGGAATTCACCCAAGCGACGCGCGCGCGGCTCGCCACCGCCTCCGGCCGGCACCTCGCCGATTTCGCCACCATGCAGCTGCGCGTCGCCGAGGCCGCGACCTTGGTCGACGCGGCGGAAACACTGATGCTGAAGGATTGCGACGAGGCGATGGCGATCGCGGAAGCGGGCCGGCTTGCCTCAGAGGCCGAGAAAGTGCGCTGGCGGCGCGACGGCGCTTTCGCGGTGCAGATGAGCGTGCGCGCGGTCGATATTCTTTTTGCCGGCGCGGGCGGCAGCGCGATCGTCGAAACCCATCCGCTGCAGCGCGCGCTGCGCGACGCGCATGCGGCGCAAGGCCATATCGGCCTCAACTGGGACGTCAACGGCACGATGTATGGCCGCGTCGCCCTGGGCCTCGATCCCGAGTTTCCGCTGCTGTGATCGGCGTTCAGCGGCAGCCGCCGCCGGCGCTCGGCACCGCCATCGCCGGCATGCGCGCGCGAATGGTCGCGGCGCGCTCGTCGATATAGGCATCGGGATGCGCCGGCGACCAGCGTCGCGGATTGGGCAGCACGGCGGCGAACAGCGCGGCCTCGCGCTGGGTCAGGGCGGAAGCCGGCTTGCCGAAATAAACCCGCGCGGCCATGTCCGCGCCATAGATGCCGTTGCCCCATTCGATGACGTTGAGATAGGTCTCGATGATGCGCTGCTTGCTCCAGAACAGCTCGATGAGAACCGTGAAATAAGCTTCGATGCCCTTGCGCAGGATGCTGCGGCCCGGCCAGAGGAAGAGATTCTTTGCCGTTTGCATCGAGATCGTGCTGGCGCCGCGCGGCGCGTGACCGGCGCGCCATTCCTTCCACGACTCGCCGAGTTGGTCCCAGTCGAAGCCGTGATGAAAGCAGAATTTCTCGTCCTCCGAGGCGACCACCGCGCGAATGAGCGCCGGCGAGATGCGCGCGAGCGGCACCCAGCGCTGCCGCACCGGCGCGCCCCCGGCCCAACGGATCACCATCAACGGCGTGATCGGCGGCGGCACGAAGCGGTAGGCAAGGACGGCGACAACCGGCAAGAGCAACGCCGCCAACACCACCGAGACGATGACGCGCCGCGCGCGGCCCGCGCCGCCTGGTCCGCCGTTTCGCGATGAGGGAGCGCGCGCGAAGAGCATCATGACCGGCAAAGATAAAGGCTACGGCTGCGTCGGCCAAATCCGAAGCGCGGCCTTCGCTGCGTGCGGCGGCGAGCGAAACTCGCGGCACCGCCTCGGGGTGAATTACATCGATTTAACTATTGACGCCGAAGAGCGGGCAGTATTTTTTCGGCCGCTTGAGAGCTTGGCGGCGCCGCAGGGACGAGGCTGCGGCGCAAGCCCGCAGAAGAACACCGAGACGGGGGTCGCCACGATGCACCGCTTGCCACGATTGAGCAGCTCTTTCCTTGCCTGCGCTCTTCTGATTCTGGCGCTCATCGGTCCGGCTTTCGCCGCGGACCAGCCGGCCCATATTCGCGGCCTGTGGCTCACCACCGACTATCCCTCGATCACCGCGCAGGCCGGCCATACCACGACGATCAAGGCGAAGCTGCAGAATTACGGGCTGCCGCCGCAGCGCGCAACGCTGAGCCTCGACGGCGTGCCGACCGGCTGGAAGGCGACGATCCTCGGCGGCGGTGCGCCGATCACGGCGGCGATGCCCGCCAGCGACGACAGCGTTCAGTTGCAGCTGCGCATCGAGATTCCCGAGGGGCTGACCAACGGCACGCACACGATCACGCTGCGTGCGAAGACGCAGGATACCAGCGCGAGCCTGCCGATCGATGTGAGCATCGGCCAGGTGCTGCCCGCGCAGCTTGCGCTCAAAGTGACCAACCCGTCGCTGATCGGCACCGCCAAGACCAGCTTCGGCTTTCAGTTCAACATCGCCAATCAGAGTGATCGCGACCTGATTGTGAAATTGGCCGCCAACGCGCCGCGCGGCTTCACCACCAATTTCACCGAGGCCTATGGCTCGCAGCAGATCGCCTCGATTCCGATCGAGGCCGGCAAGGACAAGGATCTGAAGGTCAACGTGCAGCCGCCGGCGGACGCCAAGGCAGGGTCCTATCCGGTCGCGATCGAGGTCTCGGCGGACGGAACGAAGGCCGACGGTTCGATGATGATGGACATCACCGGCCAGCCGCAATTGACGCTCACCGGCGAAGATGGGCGGCTGTCGACCTCCGCCGTCGCCGGCACCACCTCGCCGGTCGCGCTGGTCTTGAGCAATGACGGCAGCGCACCGGCGCAGGAGATCGCGCTCAGCGCGTCGCCGCCGAGCGATTGGAAGGTGAGCTTCCAGCCCGACAAGATCGCGCAGCTCAATCCCGGCCAGAAGATCAACATCCAGGCGCAGCTGACGCCATCCTCGAAAGCGGTCGCCGGCGACTACATGACGACCTTGCGCGCCAATGACAGCGGCAGCCAGTCGAGCTCGGCCGATATCCGTGTCACGGTCTCGACCTCGACCCTCTGGGGCATTGTCGGCGTCGCCATCGTCGCCATCGCCTTGCTGATCGCGGTCGGCGCCGTCGCGCGCTTCGGCCGGCGCTGAGGCGGCGGGGCCGCATGGCCGACACCGTCATAGCGGCCCGGGGGCTGAAGAAATTCTACGGCCGCGTCGCCGCGGTCGACGGCATCGATCTCGCGATCGAGCGCGGCGAGATTTTCGGCCTGTTGGGCCCCAACGGCGCCGGCAAGACGACCACCATCCTCATGCTGCTGGGCCTCACCGAGTCGGATGAGGGCACCATCGATGTCGGCGGCTTCAACCCGATGCGCGAGCCCTTGGAGGTGAAGCGCCGCGTCGGCTATCTGCCGGACGCGGTCGGCTTTTACGACAATCTCACGGCGCGGCAGAACTTGACCTATACCGCCAAGCTGTCGGGGCTCGATCGCGACGCGGCGCGCGAGCGCATCGATGCGGCCTTGAAGCGCGTGCAGCTCGATGCGGTCGCCGACCGCAAGGTCGCGACCTTCTCGCGCGGCATGCGGCAGCGGCTGGGCCTTGCCGAGGTGATGATGAAGCGCGCCGATGTCGCGATCCTCGACGAGCCGACCTCGGGGCTCGATCCGCAGGCGACCTATGAGCTTTTGGATATGATCCGCGGTCTCAAGGCCGAGCGTGTCGCCGTGCTGATCTCCTCGCACCTCCTCGACCGCGTGCAGGCGGTGTGCGACCGCGTCGCGCTGTTCAGCCACGGCAAGGTCGCGCTGCAAGGCACGGTCGCCGAGTTGTCGCAGAAGGTTCTGGGCGGCGGCTATGCGGTGGAGGTCGAGGCGACCGGCCCCGACCTCGCATCGGTGCTGGCGCGCGTTGCCGGCGTCGAGCGCGTCGCCGCCGCGGGCGAGCACAAGTTCCGCATCGTCGCGCGGGAGGATGTGCGCGCGGCGCTGAGCCAGGCGATCATCGCCGCGGGCGGCGCGCTGATGCGGCTCGATCACGTCGAGCCGAGCCTCGATACGATCTACCGCCACTATTTCGAGGACGCCCATGGCACGGCGTAGCGGCTCGATCTGGACGGGATGCGGCACCGTCTTTCTGAAGGAATTCGCCGACCATCTCGGCAGCGGCCGGATGCGCGTGCTCGAATGGCTCGTGCTCCTCACCGGGATTGGCGCGATCTTCACCGCGATCCAGGATTTGAAGACCACCACCTCGCAGGACCCGTTTCTGTTCCTGCGGCTCTTCACCGACGCCCATGATCCGCTGCCCTCCTTCATGGCGGTGCTGGGCTTCCTGATCCCGCTCGTCGCGATCGGCCTCGGCTTCGATGCGATCAATGGCGAGTTCAACCGTCGCACCATGAGCCGCATCCTGGCGCAGCCCGTTTATCGCGACGCGCTGCTCCTCGGCAAATTCCTCGCCGGGCTGGCGACGCTGGGCGTGGCGCTTGTCACGCTGTGGCTGCTGATCATCGGCTTGGGGCTTTTGACCCTGGGCGTGCCGCCGACCGGCGAGGAAGTGCTGCGCGGCATCGCCTTCCTCGTCGTCTCGCTCGCTTATGGCGGGTTGTGGCTCGCGGTCGCGATTCTGTGCTCGGTGATCTTTCGCGCGGCCGCGACCTCGGCGCTGGTGGCGCTGGGCCTGTGGCTGCTGATGAGCGTGCTATGGCCGCTGCTGACGCGGTTCCTGACCCAGGCGATCTTCCCGACGACGCCGCTGAGCCTCATGGTCGGGCCGAGCTATGAGCAGATCGTCTTGCAGCAGACCTTGGCGCGGCTCTCGCCCAACACCCTCTTCGGCGAATCGCTTTTGGGCGTGCTGCATCCCTCGACCCGTGCGCTTGGGCCGGTCTTCATGGACCAGCTCCAGGGCGCCGTCCTGGGCAACCCGCTGCCGCTGGGCCAAAGCCTGCTGCTGGTCTGGCCGCAGGTGACCAGCCTCGTCGCCGGCGTCATCGTGCTGTTCGTCGCGGCCTATGTGATCTTCCAGCGCCAGGAAGTGCGCGCGTAAGCTCGCGGATCGAATTTCCACGGCTCCCGCCGCCATGCTAGGCTTGCCGCCGTCATCCGGCGGGAGGAGCCTCATGTTCCTGCGCAATTGCTGGTATATCGCCGCGGAATCGCGCGAGGTTTCGCGCGCGCCTTTGGGACGCATTCTCTTGAAAGAACCGGTGATGCTCTATCGCCGCGCGGATGGCGCGCCGGTCGCGCTCGAGGATCGCTGCTGTCACCGCCGCGCGCCGCTGCACAAGGGCAAAATTCTGGGCGACGCCGTGCAATGCGGCTATCACGGCTTCACCTTCGATCCCACGGGTGCGTGCGTCGCCATTCCCGGACAGGATCGCATTCCGCCGAGCGTTGCCGTGCGCTCCTACCCCGTCGTCGAGCGCCACCGCTATGTCTGGATTTGGATGGGCGAGAAGGACAAGGCCGATCCCGCCCTCATCCCCGATTTCCACTACAACGACGATCCGGGCTGGGCCGCGGTCGGCGCATGCCTTCACGTCAAGGCAAACTATCTCTTGCTGGTCGAGAATCTCATCGACCTGTCGCATGTCGCCTTCGTCCATTCTTCGACCATCGGCTCGACCGAGGACACGAATGCGAAGCTGAAGCTCGAGCGCGGCGACGATTTCGTCCGCGTTACCCGCGATGCACCGGGCATTTCCTGTCCGCCTTCGATGAAAAGCCTGGGATTCGCGCCGATCGTCGATCAGACGAAGCTCATCACCTTCACCCCCGCCTCCAATATCTGGATCGACATCCCGACGCGCGACGCGGTGCCAGTCGAAGGGCGCAACGCGCCGATGCAGCGCCGGGTGATGATCCTCAACGCGATCACCCCCGAGACCGAGCGCAGCTGCCATTATTTCTGGGTCAATGCCCGCGATTTCGACCAGGCCAACACCGCGCGCTCCGAGTTCTTCTTGAAGACCGTCACGACGGCTTTCGACGAGGACAAAGACATCCTCGAGGCGCAGCAGCGCTCGATCGAGCTCAACGAGGCGGCGCCCCAGGTCAACGTCAATGCCGATTGGGGCGGCGTGCAGGCGCGCCGCCTGATGGATCAGCTCATCGCCGCCGAGGCGGCGCGCTAAGCCGCGCTCAGCGCTCGGCCTTCATCTCCTGCTCGAGCTTGTGCAGGGTGCGCATCGCGTCGAGGCATTGCTTGACGCTCGATTTCGGCTCGCGCTTTTCCTTGATGGCGGCGAAGAATTCGCGATCCTCCAGCTCGATGCCGTTCATCGACACATCGACCTTGGAGAGATCGATCACCTGGTCCTTGCCGTCCGACAGATCGTCGTAATAGGCCTTGTAGGTCGCGGTGTCGCCGATATAGCGGAAGAACGAGCCCTGCGGCCCATTGTTGTTGAAGGAGAGCGAGAGCGTCAGGATCGCGCCCGAGCGCGCTTTCAGCTGGATGCTCATATCCATCGCGATCTTCAATTCGGGATGCATCGGCCCCTGGATCGCATGCGCGACGGTCGGCAGCTCGCCGCCGGTTTGCCACTGGAAGAGATCGACGGTGTGGCAGGCATGGTGCCACAGAAGATGATCGGTCCAGGTGCGCGGCTGGCCGGCCGCGTTCATGTTGGTGCGGCGGAAGAAATAGGTCTGCACGTCCATCTGCTGGATCTTGAACTGGCCGGCCTCGATCTTCTTTTTCACGTATTGATGGCTCGGATTGAAGCGGCGGACATGCCCACCCATGGCGATGACGCCGGTCTGCTCCGCGACCTTCTGGATCTCCTCGGAATCGGCCAGCGTATCGGCGATCGGGATCTCGATCAGCACATGCTTGCCGGCGCGCATGGATTGAATCGCCTGCGCGGCATGGACCTGGGTGGGGCTCGCGAGGATCACCGCCTCGACGCCGGGCTGCTTCAGGCTTTCGCCGAGATCGGTTGTCCAGTGGGGAATCTTCCACTTCTTCGCGACCTCTTCGGTCCCGGCCGGCCGGCCTCCCGCCAAGGTGACGACCTCGATGCCGGGGATGTTCTGGATCGCCTCGAGATGCTTGATGCCGAACGCGCCCTGGCCGGCGAGACAGATTTTCATGGGCTCTTCCCTTTAGCGCTGGTTTTCGAGAATCAAATGCCCGACCGCCGTGTTGGAGGCCGGCACGTGGTAAAAGCGGTGAACCTCGTTCACTTCGTCATCGAGCGCGCCGCGCGCGATCAGCCACATGACGAGCTCGATGCCCTCGGACCCGGCCTCGCGCATATAATCGACATGCGGAATCTTGACGAGGGATTGCGGGTCCTTCGCGAAGCGATCGAGAAAGGCGTTGTCGAATTTCGAATTGATGAAGCCGGCGCGCGGGCCCTGCAATTGATGCGACATGCCGCCCGTGCCGAAGATCACGACGCGCAAATCTTGCGGAAAGGAATCGATCGCCTTGCGGATCGCCTTGCCCAGCATGAAGCAGCGATGGCCGGTCGGCGGCGGGTATTGGATGACGTTGACGCAGAGCGGGATAACCTTGAACGGCCACCGCTTGGGCTGGCCGCACATCAGCGAGAGCGGCACGGTCAGCCCGTGATCGACCTCCATCTTGTTGACGATGGTCATGTCGAACTCGTCGAGGATGGTCGATTGCGCGATATGCCAGGCGAGATCGGGATGGCCTTCGACCGCCGGCACCGGGCGCGGTCCCCAGCCCTCATCGGCGATCGGAAAGCTTTCGGCGCAGCCCAGGGCGAAGGTCGGGATCACCTCCAGCGAAAACGCCGAGGCATGGTCGTTATAGACCAGGAACACGACATCAGGCTTCAGCTCCGCCAGCCACTTCTTCGAGAATTCGTAGCCGGAAAAGACCTTCTGCCAATAGGGCTCGCCGCTCTTGCCATTGTCGAGCGCCGCGCCGATCGCTGGCACATGCGAGGTGGTGACACCTGCGAGAAGCTTAGCCACGGCTCTTCCACTCCGATTTGCTGCGATTGCCGTCGGGCGAGCGGCCGCCCGCGACCATCATCGCCGCATATTGCTCTTGCGTCGAGCCGGTCATCAGCGCGGCGAGATTCTGGAAGGAGAGCCCGTCGGTCGCGCCGAGCTTCGAGGTGTAATAGATGTTGCCGCCAAGCTCGAGCATGCGATTCCATTGCCGCTTCAAGATCGCCTCGCGCTGCTCCGGCGAAACGTGGGGAAAGTGCTCGTCGAGATATTTCGCCTCGTTCGCCTTGAACGCCTTGCGGTTCTCGTCCTTCATCAGGGACATGCAGAACATGTTGAGCCAATATCCCTTGCGCGAGCGCCTGGCATCGAAAACTTGCGTGCCCGGGATATCTTCATAAGCTTCCTCGGCCATATCAGTTCCCCCAATAGAGCCGCATCGGATTGTCGACCAGAAGCGCCTTTTGCTGCGCGGCGGTCGGCGCGAATTTCGGGATCATGTCGACCAGCGTGCCGTCATCCGGCATGTGCGAGGTCATGTTGGGGTGTGGCCAATCGGTGCCCCAGAGCACGCGGTCGGGAAAGCGCTCGACGATCGCCCGCGCGAAGGGCACGACATCGTCGTAAGGCGGGCCCTTGGCGGAAATGCGCTCCGGCCCGGTGACCTTGACATAAATCTTCTTCTGCCGGTCGAGCAGCCTGAGATAAGCCTGGAAGTCGGCGTGGTCGACGCCCTTCTTCACATCGGGGATCGACATGTGGTCGAGCACGATGGTGGTCGGCAGCGCCTCCAAGAACGGCGTGATCGTCGGCAGGCTCGGCGCCTCGAAATAAACGACCGTGTGCCAGCCCAAGGGCGCGATCTTCTTGGCAACGCCGAGATAGACCTCGTGCGGTGTCGCATCGACCAGCCGCGGCAGGAAATTGAAGCGCACGCCGCGCATGCCGGCCTTGTCCATCTCCTTCAGCTCGCTCTCGGCGACGCTCGGCTTCACCACCGCGATGCCGCGCGCCATGCCCTTCGAATTGAGCATCGCGTCGATGGTCGCGGTGTTGTCGGTGCCGTGACAGCTCGCCTGGACGATGACGTTGCGCTGGAATCCCAAAAAGTCGCGCAGCTTGAAGAGCTCTTCCTTCGGCGCGTCATAGGGCGTGTATTTGCGCTCGGGCGCGAAAGGGAACCGCGCCGCGGGGCCGAACACATGGCAATGCGCATCGACGGCGCCGGGCGGCGCCTTGAACTTGGGCTTCGAGGGAGAGAGGCAATAGGATTTGAAATCGCCGTCCGCGCTCATCGCGCCTACTCCTTGTCCAATTCCTTGTCCAATTCCGCATAGACCTGCTGCGCCCGGCTGAAGGCCGACATCGCCGCCGGCACGCCGGCATAGATCGCCGCTTGCATCAGGATCTCCTTCACCTCCTCGCGCGAGACGCCGCTCTGGCGCGTGGCCCGGATATGGGCGGCGAGCTCGTCATAGCGGCCGAGCGCGGTCAGCATCGCGATGGTCAGCATGCTGCGCGTCTTCATCGGCAGGCCGGGCCGCGACCACACCTCGCCGAAGGCATAGCGGGTGACGAACGCCATCCACTCGTCGGTCAAGGGCGTGATCCGGCTTTGCGCCTGCTGGAAGGCGGCATCGCCCATCAACTTCTTGCGCGTCTCGAAGCCGCGCCGATAGAGCTCGTCGGTCTTGTCCATCGCCGCCTCGCTATTGCGCGGCAAGAAATTCGGCGAGCGCGCGATTGAGCGCGGCCGGCTGCTCGACCGTCACGATATGCGCCGCTTGCGGGATGACCACCAGCTTCGAGCCTTTGATCGCCGTGTTCATCTCGCGCGCCGCCGAAACCGTGGTCGCCGGATCCTCCTCGCCGACGACGATCAGCGTCGGGCTGATGATGCGCGCATCGTCGGCGCGGAGATCCATGTTGCGGATGGCGTAGGCGCAGCCGATATAGCCATCCGCCGGGGTGCGCACCAGCATGTTGCGGATGCCCTTCACCGCATCGGGCTGCGCCGCGTGAAAGCCTTTGGTGAACCAGCGCTGCATCGTCGCCTCGGCGGTGACCTCGATCCCGCCTTGGCGGATCGCGGCGATGCGCTCGTCCCAGACATGGGGGTTCATATAGGGTGCGGTGTCGCACAGGATCAGCGAGGCGAGAAGCTCGGGCGCCTTGGCCGCGAGGCGCTGGCCGAGCATGCCGCCGATCGAGAGGCCGCAGAAATGGACGCGCTTCAAGCCCAGCGCCTTGATGAGCGCCGCCGCATCGTCGGCGAGCTGGTCCATGGTGTAGCCCGATGCGCCGACCGGCGTCACGTCGGTCAGGCCATGGCCGCGCGTGTCGTAGCGCACGACGCGGTACTTTTGGCGCAGCGCCGCCGCCTGCGCGTCCCAGACGGCAAGGCTCGTGCCCAAGGAGTTCGACAGCATCACGGCCGGCGCGTTCTCCGGCCCTTCGATGAGATAATGAACGGTGATGTCGCCGGCGCGAATGAATGGCATGGGCGAGCCTCCTTATTGGGTTTCTGAAAGCGAAATTAGGGCGCCTCGCCGCGGAATTCCAGCACCCTCGAAAGCCCACGGGTTGACCTTCACTTTGCCCACCACGAGACTGCCGGCAACGGAGGTTGAACCCATGTCGCAACGTACCACACCGCCTTTTCGCGCCGATCATGTCGGCAGCCTTTTGCGCCCGCAGGCGCTGATCGAGGCGCGCCAGAAATTCGCGCGCAAGGAATTGCCCGCCGAGGAGCTGCGCCGCGTTGAACAGGAGTCAGTGCGCGCGGTCGTCAAGATGCAGGAGGAGATCGGGCTCCAGCTCGCCACTGACGGCGAGTATCAGCGCTCCTCCTGGCATCGCGACTTCCTGCAGCAAATCGGCAATGTCCGCATGGTCGAGAACAAGCTGAAGCTGCGCTTCCATACCGCCGAGGGCGACACCGAGATGACGCCGCCCGGTTTCCGCGTCGAGGGCAAGCTGCACCGCCCGCATCCGATCTTCGTCGAGCACTTCAAGTTTCTCAAATCCGTCTGCCATGTCGTGCCGAAGATCACCCTGCCCTCGCCCAGCAACATCCATTTCCGCGGCGGGCGCCAGGCGATCAGCCGCGAGGCCTATCCCGAGATGGAGGCGTTCTACGCCGACCTCGCCCAGGTCTATCGCGAGGAGATCGCCGATCTCGCCGCCGCAGGCTGCCGCTATTTCCAGCTCGACGAGGTGAACTTCGCCTATCTCTGCGATCCCGAGCTGCGCCAGCAGGTGCGCGCCATCGGCGAGGATCCCGAGACCCTGCCGCAGACCTATGCCAAGCTCCTCAATGCGGTGATCGCCGGCCGGCCCAAGGACATGGTCGCGGCGATGCATCTCTGTCGCGGCAACTCGCGCAGCGCCTGGATCGCCGCCGGCGGCTATGACCCGGTCGCCGAGGTGCTGTTCAACAACGTCAATGTCGACGGGTATTTCCTCGAGTACGACAGCCCGCGCGCCGGCGATTTCGCGCCGCTGCGCTTTGTCCCCAAGGGCAAGACCGTCGTGCTCGGCCTCGTCACCAGCAAAGGCCCGCAACTCGAGAGCAAGGACGATCTGAAGCGGCGCATCGACGCGGCAGCGAAATATTGTCCGCTCGAGCAGCTTGCGCTCTCGCCGCAATGCGGCTTTGCCAGCGTGCTCGAAGGCAACAATCTCGCCGTCGCCGACGAGATCGCCAAGCTGAAGCTCATCGTCGAAGTGTCGCGCGAGGTGTGGGGTACCGCATAGCATAGGTGCGGCCCGATCCAAGGGCCGCGCCGTCATGCGAAGCAAAATCGAAAGCCCGGAGCACAGCGGGCGCGGAGCTTAATCCTCCGGGCCGCGCCGGCGAAGGTCGGCATAGGGCGTGCCGTCGCGCCGCGTATAGAGCGCCGGCTTGCCGCCAGCGGGCGATATCATGTCGATATCGGCGTAATGCGCTGCATCGCTCGCGGCGCGCGTTCCGACCTCGAGCACGCGCGCTTCGGCGGCGGAGCGGTTTTGCAGGCAATGCCCATTCGCGTCCCCGGCTTTGAAGCCGGCGGCGTCGCCGGCGCGCAGGATTTCCTCGCCCCCATCGGTGACGAGCGTCACCTCGCCCGCGACCACATAGATGAACTCGTCGGATTGGGTGTGCCAGTGCCGCTGGCTCGACCAGGCACCCGGCGGCAGCGTCAGGAGATTGACGCCGAACTGCGTCAGGCCGGCGGCATCGCCCAATTTGCGGCGCTGGCGGGCGCGGCAAGGCGCATCGAATGGCGGCGGGTAAAGGGTTCCGACCACCGGAGCGAGGCCAGCGGAATCGATGCGTTTCTTCATGGCGTAGGGTCCTTCTCGAGCATTGATTTCCTAGGCTGAGCCGGGCCGCGCGGGCACCCCCTGGCCGCAATGCCGGGGAAACTGCTTCCCCCGCGCTGCCTCTTAGCGGCATAATCCCAAAAATATCCTAAAAATCACGAATCGCCCCAGGGAGGAGATCATGGCGCAAAGTCCGGCTGTCGACGTAAGCCAAGTCATCGATAGCAGCCGCTTCGGCAGCTTCCAATGGATGGTAGCGATCTGGTGCTTCGTGCTCGTCACCTTCGACGGTTTCGATAACGGCGCGATCGGCTTCGTCGCGCCCGTGATCGTGAGGGAATGGGGCAGCTCGATGCCTGCCTTCGCTTCGATCTTCGCCGCAGGGCTGTTCGGACTGATGCTCGGCGCCCTCGCATCGGGACCGCTCGCCGACCGCTTCGGCCGCAAAATCGTCGTCCTCAGTTCGACCCTGACTTTTTCCGTCTTCGCCCTCGCGACCACGCTGGCGCATACGGCGGATCAGCTGTGGATCTTGCGTTTCCTCACCGGCCTCGGCGTCGGCGGGCTGATGCCGAACTCGATCGCCTTGACCGCAGAATATGCGCCCAAGCGCATCCGCGCGACCGTGGTCGCGATCATGTTCTTGGGCTTTCCCTTGGGCGCGGGCGGCGGCGGCTTCCTCGGCGCGCAGATGATCCCCGCCTTCGGCTGGCAATCGCTCTTCCTCCTCGGCGGGATCGTTCCGTTGATCCTGTTGCCCGTCGCGATTTTCGTACTGCCCGAATCGATCCGCTTCCTCGTCCATCGCGGCGACCGCCCGAACGCCGTCGCGGTGTTGCTGAACCGGCTGACCGGCTCGCATGACTTCAACGGCAGCGAAAACTTCGCCATGGCCGAGGAACAGCGGCTTTCCGGCTTTGCCGTGAAGCATCTCCTGACCGAAGGCCGGGCATTCAATACCGTGCTGCTGTGGATCACGTTCTTCTGCAGCCTTTTGATCATCTATTACATGAGCAGCTGGTTGCCGTTGGTATTGCGCGACACCGGCGTGCCCTTGGCCGCTTCGCTGAGGCTTTCGGGGCTCATTCCCTGGGGCGGGATTGCGAGCACGATCATTCTGGGACCGGTGGTCGATCGCTTCGGCGCGCCCCGCGTGGTAACGTTGCTCTACGTGCTGGCGGCTGTCTTCATCTTCGGGGTGGGGCTGTCAGGCGCCAGCGTTCCGCTGCTGGCGATCACCATCACGGGCTGCGGCATGTCCGTGATCGGCAGCCAGAGCTTCATCAACGTGCTGTCGGCGGTCCTTTATCCGACTGCCGTGCGCTCCACCGGTGTTGGCTGGGCGCTCGGGGTCGGCCGCGTCGGCGCGATCGTCGGTCCGGTGGTTGGCGGTATGTTGCTCGCAGCGCACATCCAGCCGCGCAATCTGTTCTTCTTGATCGCGATACCCGCCGTGATCGCCGCGATCTCGATGTTCATCCTCGGTCGCAGGCTGCGGCATGTCGAGACCGTCTCGGCCGTGGAGCCCGTGATCGCACACTGAGTATTGTTGGCCCGCTGCCGCTCGACCGGCGCCGCAGCGGGCTTGCACGTCACTCAAAGCGCGGCAGAAGCGGCGCGGCGTTGGCATCGATCGCCGTGAGCTCCGCCGCGGTGAATGCTTCGCTCGCGAGAAGGCCGCGCATGCACTCCTCCGAGCCGCGCCAGGGATAGTCGCTGCCATAGACGATCCGCGCCAACGGGATCAAATGCTTCAGCGCCGAGAGCGGCGCGCCGTGCAGGACCTGCGCGGTGTCGTAATAGAATTGCCGCGCCTGGGCGACGAAGCCCTGCGGCAGCAGCGGCGCGTAGCGCGGCATCTTCTCCATGCGGATGAAGCGCTCGACGAGGAACGGCATGGTGCCGCCGCCATGCGAGAAGATGAGCCGGATATCGGGGCAGCGATGGATCGTGCCGCCGAAGACGAGGTTGGCGATCGCGCGCGTGGTGTCCGTGCCATATTCGATGCTCGAATCGCGGATCACGATCTCCTTGAGAATGTCGCGGCAGCATTGCGGCCCGTGCGGATGGGTGTAGATCAGCGCCTTGCGGCGATTGAGCTCATCGAACACCGGCGCGAAGATTTTATCGCCGAGCCAATGATCCTCGTAACTCGTGATGAGATGAACGCCATCGGCCTTCAGCGTGTCGAACGCGTATTCGATCTCCTTGAGCGCGCCCTCGACATCGGGCAGAGGGAGCGATGCGAACATGCCGAAGCGGCCGGGGTGATCCGCGACGAGCCGCGCCATATATTCGTTGTTGACGCGCGAGAAGCGCCGCCGCGCCTCGCCCTTCGGCTGCTCGGGCATGGTCGCCGAGTTGATGGCGAGCGTCACGCCGGCGCGGTCCATGTCGTCGAGCGCCGCGCGCTCGTTCATGATGGAAGCGAGCTGCGGCGTGAGCACCTCCCACTCGCGCAGCTGCGGCACGTATTCGGGCGCGACGAGATGGTGATGAACGTCGATGCGGGCCGCCATGTCTTCCCCCCAAGCAATTTCTCGATCCTGCGATGGGCGAAGCTAACACGCGCATCGCGCCAATCCCATCCCCCGGCCTGCCCGCTGCGAGCGCGGCGCAACCCGCGCCGGCGCGCGCCCGATCACGATCGCGCGCCATCGGCCGCGCTCGCTTGACGGGCCTGAAACACCTGTCATGATCCATGAAATTTCCGCGCCGGCGGCGGCAATTCGAGTCATTGTCGTGCCGCTCGAGCGCGGTCGGACGCGATCCATCGCGTGGCGACAGGGAGATGCCGATGAGCGCGGTTACCGTCGAAGATATCGGCGAGCGCAAGCGGATTGCCGCCAAGCGGCGCGACAGCATCTTGAGCGTCGTGTCGCCGCTGCTGCTGCTCGCCGCCTGGGAAGCCGCGGCCCGGCTCCAGCTGATCGATGTGCGGTTTTTTCCGGCGCCAAGCACCATCGTCTCGGCGCTGATCGACTCAGCCCAGTCGGGGGAGCTCCTCGACAATACCGCGATCAGCCTCGAGCGCCTTGTGCTGGGATTCTTTCTCGGCGGCGTGCCGGCGCTGATTCTCGGCATCATCATGGGCATCTCGCGCCCGATCCGCGCCGTCGCCGATCCGCTGATCGCCGCGACCTATCCCATTCCGAAGAGCGCGATCCTCCCGCTCATCCTCCTCATCTTCGGCCTTGGCGAGATGTCGAAGATCATGATGGTTGCGATCGGCGTCTTCTATCCGATCGCCATCAACGCGACCGCCGGCGTGCTCCAGATCAACAAGATCTATCTCGATGTCGGCACGAGCTTTCGTGCCGGACGATGGGAGACTTTCCGTACCATCGCACTGCCCGGGGCGCTGCCCTTCATCATGACCGGCGTCAAGCTCGGCGCCGGGCTGGGCCTCATCCTCATCGCCATCGCCGAGATGGTCGGCGCCAAGAGTGGCCTCGGCTATATGATCTGGAGCGCCTGGGAGACTTTCTCCGTTGAGAAGATGTATGTCGGCTTGTTCATGATCGCGATCATCGGCTTCATCATGACCCTGGGCCTCAATGAACTCGAGAAATGGCTGATCCCGTGGAAGACGGAGTCTTGACGGAGGCGGAGGCGGGGCGCGCCGCAAGGGCGGCGCCGAAGATCCGCATCCGCAATCTCTTCAAATATTTCGGACCGCTGCGCGCGATCGACGACGTGTCGATCGAGATCGCCGAGGGCACGTTCTTCGTCATCGTCGGCCCCTCGGGTTGCGGCAAGACCACGCTGCTGCGCATCCTCGGCGGGCTCGAGCAGGTGACGCGCGGCGCGGTCGAGCTGAGCGACCCGGCGCAGGGACGCCCGCACTACTCGATGGTGTTCCAGGGCGATTCGATCTTTCCCTGGATGACGGTGTGGGACAACGCCGCCTACGGACTCAAGATGCGGCGCGCGCCCAAGGCGGAGATCGAGAGCGCGGTCTCGCATTGGCTCGACCGCACCGGCCTCGCGCGCTACGCCCATCTCTATCCGCATCAGCTCTCGGGCGGCATGCGCCAGCGCGTCTCGATCGCCCGCGCCTTCGCCAACAATCCGGAGATTCTGCTGATGGACGAGCCCTTCTCGGCGCTCGACGAGCAGAACAAGACCATCCTGCAGCAGGAGCTGTTGCGCATTTGGGAGGCGGACAAGAAGACCGTCGTCTTCATCACGCACAGCGTCGACGAGGCCGTGACCCTGGGCGACAAGATCATGGTGATGACGGCGAGCCCCGGCCGCACCAAAACCATCATCGACGTGCCGCTCGAGCGACCGCGGCGCGTCCTCGAGCTGCGTCAGGACCCGCGCTATGGCGAGATCGTCTATGGGATCTGGGAGCACCTCAAGGACGAGGTCGAGCGCGCCCGCTCCTGACCAAGGCGCCGGCGCGGCGCAACCCGATTGGTCGCGCCGCGCGCTTTGCGGCGCTACTTCAAGCTGGCGGCGGCTTTGTGCACGAGGCTTGCGTCGATCACCTTCGAGAAATCGAGCTGGCCCTTGTAGGTGATACGGCCATGCTCCTGATGGACCTTCTCCACATCCCGCAATCCCTTTTCGTATTTTGAGATGTCGAGATTGGGATCGATGTAGTAGGGCTGGCTGCGCTCGATCGCTTCGACCTTGAGGCCGGTCTGCTTGGCGATCGACTGGGCGATCGCCGGATCCTTCAAATATTCGGTGCCTTGCGCCTCGCGCGCGCCGCGCACCAGCGCGCGCAGGAAGCCGAGCGCCGCCTTCGGCTTGTCGTGCATGAATTTGGTGCCGTAGAAGAGAAAGGTCGTGATCGTTCCCTCGCCGACGCCGGCATCGGCCTTGTCGAGCACCACCGAGCCTTCGAGCTGCGCGGCGCTGGACAAGGGCTCCGGCAGGAAGCCCGCATCGATGCCGCCGTTCTTATAGGCGACGAGCTGACCGGCGAAGCCAAGCACAGTCACATCCATGTCCTTCAGCGTCATGCCGTTTTTCCGGGCCATGAGCGTCAGAAAATATTCGGTGATGTCGCCCGGCGCGTTGATCGCGACCTTGCGCCCGCGATAGTCCTTGACGCTGCGAACGGTGCCGTTATCCCAGAGCGCCTTGCGGATCACCGGCTGGGTCGACATCAGCTTGCCCTGGATTCCCAGTGCCGCGACGATGCGCAGATCGAAACCCTGATGCGCCGCGTTGAAAAAGCCCGCGGTGGCGGCGCCCATGCTCGCATCGAGCCGGCCGGTCGCGATCGGCCCGATCGTATCGAGCGCGCTGCGCGTGTCGCCAGCCTCGACCTTCAGCCCTTCATCTTTGAAATAGCCCTTGGCCTCGGCGATGTAGAACGGCACCTGCGCGATGCTTCGGACCAACTGAACCGTGACCGTCTGATCTTCGGCTCGCGCCGCTGGAGCCAGAAGCGCCAACACCGCCGCCGCCGCAACCCAATGCTTCACCATCCTTCGCCTCCCTATTGCCATCATGCGCGGGCCTTGTCCGGCCAAATGCCCCGCGGGCTTGCGCTCGCGCCAAAAATGCATCTTGCCGGGGCTCCTGGCAAGCGCAACCGCGCGAAGATGCCGCCGTGAAGGGATGGGACGTTACGCCTTGGGCACGAGATCTTTCACCGCGCCGGCCCAGCCATTATGCGTCAAGTCGAAGACGACGCCGTCGGGATTGCGGTATTTCGCCTCGTAGAAGGACTGCGGCGAGGTCGGCCGGCCGCTCAAATAGCGTCCGCCGGCATCGAGAACCTTTTTCTCGGCGGCATCGAGATCATCGACCCACATGCCGAAATGCGCGACGCCCAGCCGCTCGGTCTCGGATTCGACCTTGAGCAAGGCGACATTGATCGCGCCGTCCGAGACGTATACCCCGCGCCGCGCATGCCCGACGATCTTCATATCGAAGGCCTCGACGAAGAATTTCGCCGATTCTTCGGGGTCGCGGACGACAATGGCGATGTGACGCAGCTTGGCCATGGCAGTCTCCTCAAGTTTCGCGCGATTCGTCAGGCGCGAGCGGCGGAAAGCGACGGAAATGACAGGTGCCGTCGCGCTCGATGCGCGGCAAAAGATCGACCTCCCAGGCGAGATATTCCGCCATCGCCTCGCGCGTCTTGGCCGCGCGCTCATAGGGTTTGAGCCAGGCATCGACCGCCTCGTCGGCCATCTGCGTCTCGCCCGCTTCCATAGCGTAGCCGGCGCGCTGCCAGGCTTCGTTGCCGCCCGCGAGCACGCGAACAGGAGCGTCCACCAGGCTTTGCGCCTCCGCGGCCGCGAGCGCCGCCAGGATGCCGTCCTCCGAGGTGAGGACGAGGGTTCCCTTCATCGGAATCTTCGGCAAGGCCAATGCGAGCCGCGCGCGGATCGCGAACCACGCGCCGCCGATATGGGCTTTGCGGAAATTCCGGCTGAACGAGAGATCGATCACCGTCGCGGCGCGGCGACCGAGGAGCTCCGCGAGTGCTGCCGGCGCAATGGCGATTTCGGGCCGCTCTGTCCAGCCGAGAATTTTCGGCGGTGGGAAGCCCGTCTCGGCGCCTCTTTCCGCCAGCACGAACACGTCCTTCCAGCCCATCTGCACCAGCCAGGATGCGGTCATGATGGCACGGACTTCGAGATCGTCGATCAGCACGAGACGCGCGCCGAGCGTGCCGACATAGTGATCCGTCGCCTGGACCAGCTGGCCGCCCGGCGCGGAGATCGCGCCGGGAAGATGGCCGGCCGCGTAGTCCGCCGGATCGCGCACATCGAGAAGGTAGAGCGTGCGCTCTTCCGCTTCGCCGCGCCAATGCTCGAGCATCGCGCGGTCGATACGCTCGATGCCGAAATGGCGCGCGACGCGC
>Ga0070681_10001129_pt1 | contig 22933 bp, 23 predicted proteins | sample KBSC83BmetaG_FD_65650 | JGI IMG/M metagenome (GOLD analysis project Ga0070681, IMG submission 65650) | Corn rhizosphere microbial communities from Kellogg Biological Station, Michigan, USA - KBS C8-3B metaG | ecosystem: Host-associated > Plants > Roots > Rhizosphere | place: USA: Michigan...
AGCACGTTCGCGACCTCGTGCGGGTCCGCGATCACCGCAGTCGTGCCGAACGGCAGCACGAGCCGGGCGAACTCGTCGGCGAGCATCTTCGACGACTCGATGTGGACGTGCGCGTCCACGAAGCCGGGGACGACCCACTTCCCGGAGGCGTCGATCGTCTCCCGGCCGTCGTACACGCCGAGGCCGGCGATCCAGCCGTCGACGATCGCGACATCCGTCTCGAGCCACTCGCGGGTGAAGACCGACAGCACCTTCCCACCGCGGATCACGAGGTCGGCAGGCTCGTCGCCACGGGCGACAGCGAGCCGCCTCGAAAGGACTGCGTCCATGGTGCGAGAACCGTACCCTTCGCCCCGTGGACGTCCTAACGCCGACGACGCTCGACGAGGCGCTGCGCCTCAAGGCCGACCATCCCGCCGCGACGCCGATCCAGGGCGGCACGGATCTGATGGTCGCGCTCAACTTCGACCGCGAGCGGCCCGCCGAAGTGCTGAACCTGAACGAGGTCGCCGAGCTGCGCGGCTACGGCCGTGAGAACGGCGCGCTCCGGCTCGGCTCGGGCCTCACCTACGCCGAGATCGAGCACGGCGAGCTCCGCGACGTGCTGCCTGCGCTCGCGGAGGCGTCGCGCACGGTGGGGTCGCCGCAGATCCGCAACCGCGGGACGATCGGCGGCAACCTCGGCACGTCCTCGCCCGCCGGCGACGCGATCCCGCCGCTCGTCGTCGAGCGCGCGGAAGTGGAATGCGCGTCCGTGCGCGGCACGCGCCGGGTCCCGGTCACCGAGTTCGTCACGGGTGTCAAGCGCAACGTGCTCGAGCCGGACGAGCTGATCACCGCTGTCTGGGTCACGCCGTCGGGCGCGCCGCAGACGTTCATGAAGGTCGGCCCGCGCAACGCGATGGTGATCGCCGTCGTGTCGCTCGCGGTCTCCGGCGGCGACGAGTTGCGTGCATCGATCGGCTCCGCCACGCCGCGTCCGGTGCTGGTGACCGCGGCGCACGAGGACTCTGCGACGTTCGCAGAGCGGGTTGCCGAGGCTGCGTCGCCGATCGACGACGTGCGCGGCACAGAGCGCTACCGGAGGCACGCGCTGCGCGTGCTCGCGCAGCGCGCGCTTGAGCGAGTGCTCGTATGAGGATCGAACTGACCGTCAACGGTGAGCGGCACCAGGCCGACTGCTGGGAAGGCGAGTCGCTGCTCTTTGCGCTGCGCGAGAAACTCGGCTTCCCCGGCTCGAAGAACGCGTGCGAGCAGGGCGAGTGCGGCTCCTGTTCGGTGCTGCTCGACGGCACGCTCGTCTGCGCGTGCCTCGTCCTCGCGGCGCAGGCCGACGGGCACGACGTGACGACCGTCGAGGGGCTTGCCGAGAACGGAGACCTGCATCCCGTGCAGCAGGCGTTCGTCGACGCGGGTGCGGTGCAGTGCGGCTTCTGCACGCCGGGCCTGGTCGTCGCCACGGCGGATCTGCTCCGGCGCAGCCCGCAGCCGACCGACGACGAGATCCGTGAGGCGCTCTCCGGCAACCTCTGCCGCTGTACGGGCTATGCGAAGATCTTCGACGCGGTACGAGCGGCGGCACGCGTATGACCCAGGCGGTGCGCACGCTGCAGGTCGGCAAGGTCGGCGAGCTCGTCCCGCGGCTCGACGCGCCGCCGAAGGTCAAGGGCGAGTTCGCCTACGCGAGCGACCTCGTCGTGCCGGGGATGTTGTGGGGACACACGCTGCGCAGCCCGCACCCGCACGCGCGCATTCTTTCGATCGACATCTCGCAGGCGGTGTCGATGCCGGGCGTCCATGCGGTGCTGACGCACGAGGATGTTCCCGGCGAGAAGTTCTACGGCCTCGAGTTCACCGACCAGCCGGTGCTCGCGATCGACCGCGTGCTCTACCACGGCGAGCCGGTCGCGCTCGTCGCGGCCGAGCATCCGGAGCAGGCGAGGCGCGCGGCCGAGCGCATCCGCGTCTCGTACGAGGAGCTCGACCCGGTTGCCGACATGGAGCGCGCGCTCGAGGCCGACGACCTGCATCCGGAGAAGCCGACGCGCGGGCACGGCTACCTCGACGACGACCGCCCGAATGTCGTGCGCCACATGGTGATCCGCCACGGCGACCCGGACGCGCAGGGCGACGTGTCGGTCAGCGGCTACTACGAGGTCGGGATCCAGGACCAGGCGTTCCTCGGGCCGGAGTCCGGGCTCGCCGTGCCGGACGGCGAGGGCGGCGTGGACATCTACGTCGCCACGCAGTGGCTGCACGTCGACCGCTCACAGGTCGCGCCGTGTCTCAATCTGCCGCTCGAGCAGGTGCGCATCCATCTCGCCGGTGTCGGCGGCGCGTTCGGCGGGCGCGAGGACCTCTCGATGCAGGTGCACGGCGCGCTGCTGGCGCTGCACACGAACCGGCCGGTGAAGATCGTCTACAACCGCGAGGAGTCGTTCACCGGTCACGTGCACCGGCATCCGGCGCGTATGTGGTGCGAGCACCGCGCGACGCGCGGCGGGAGGCTCGTCAACGTCCACTTCAAGATCCTGCTCGACGGTGGCGCGTACGCGTCGTCCTCGACGGCGGTCACGTCGAACGCCGCGTCGTTCGCGATCGGCCCGTACGAGACGCCGAACGCGCTGATCGACTCGACGTCGGTGTACACGAACAACCCGCCCTGCGGGGCGATGCGCGGGTTCGGGGCGGTGCAGACGTGCTTCGCCGGTGAGGCGCAGATGGACAAGCTCGCGGACACGCTCGGGATCGACCCGGTCGAGCTGCGCCTCTTGAACGCGCTGAAGCCGGGCGACGTCCTGCCGACCGGCCAGACGATCACCGGCTCGATGCCGGTCGCCGAGTGCATCCGCGCTGCCGCGGCGCTCGAGCCGCCCGCTGCCGAGCCGCTGCCGCGCGACGTGATCAGGCTGCCCGGCGGTGCCGGCAACACGACGAACGGTGACGGCGTCCGCCGCGGCGTCGGGTTCGCGGTCGGCTTCAAGAACATTGCGTACTCCGAAGGCTTCGACGACTACTGCGCCGCGCGTGTGCGCCTGTCGCCGGACGGTTGGGCCGAGGTGCACTGCGCGGCGGCCGAGGTCGGTCAGGGCGTGACAGGTGTGATCCTGCAGGTCGCGCGCACGGAGCTCGGTCTCGACGACGTACGCCTGGCTCCCGGCCAGACCGCGACGGTCGAGTCGGCAGGCTCGGCGTCGGCGTCGCGGATGACCTGGATGGCGGCCGGCGCGGTGCGGGACGCGTGCCGGGCGGCGCTCGACGAGCAGGCACAGCGGCCGGACGAGGAGGTCGACGTCGAGCGGATCTACCGGCATCCGCGCACGACGCCGCTCGATCCCGAGACCGGCCAGATCACGGGCGAGCGTTCGCACGTGGCGTTCGCGACGTGCGCGATGAAGGTCGTCGCGGAAGTCGACGTCGACCTCGGGCTCACCCGGGTGGTGTGGATCGGCGCGGCGCAGGACATCGGCAAGGCCGTCAACCCGCAGCAGGTCGAAGGGCAGATCGAAGGCGGCACCGCGCAGGGGATCGGGCTCGCGCTGATGGAGGAGATCCAGACGCGCGGCGGCCTGATCACGAACGCGAGCTTCACCGACTACCTGATCCCGACCGCGCTCGACATGCCGCCGGTCGAGTCGGTGCTGATCGAGGATCCCGAGCCCGACGCGCCCTACGGCGTGAAGGGAGTCGGCGAGCCGCCGACGGTCGTGTCGACGGCAGCCGTCGTGGCAGCGTTACGCGACGCGACTGGGCGCGAGCTAGGCCGCGTGCCGGTGCGGCCGGACGACATCTGCCTGTGAGCTGTGCGTGATTCGTGACGGTGCCTGGCACCGGACATGTCCACGCCGCCGCCGGTCCAAAGCCGCACGGTTGAGCCGGTCGTTTCGTTTCCGTGACGAAGCCGTGAGTGTCTCGTCACGGTGCCTGGCACCGCTCTACGCCGCGTGTCGGGTGACCAACCCGTCCTCTTCGTCCTCGCACGGGACGCCCTCGTCCGGCGGCGGTGCGGTCGCGGGCTCCTTGCGCACGACCGTCGCGACGGCCGCGACCACGATCACCGCGCCGACCAAGAGTCGCCACGTCAGGTGCTCGCCACGGAACAACACGCCGAGCGTGATTGCGACCACCGGGTTGACATACGCATAGGTCGAGACCATGCCGAGCGGCGCGTTCGCGAGCAGCCAGACGTACGCCGTGTAGCCGACGACCGAGCCGAAGAGCACGAGGTAGATCCAGCCGGCGATCGAGCCCGTCGACGGCGAGAAGTGGTGGACGGTGAACACGCCCATCGGCAGCATCACGAACCCGCCCGCCAGCATCTCGAGCGAGGTGGCGGCGATCGGGTCCTTCGGCATCTCGAGCCGGGCGGAGAGGAACGAGCCGGTCGCCCACATCACCGCCGAGCAGAAGCAGAGCGCGATGCCCCACCACTTCGCCCCGCCCGACGGCTGCGCGAGCACGCCGACGCCGGCGAAGCCGATCCCGACGCCGGCGAGCACCTGCCACGGCAGCCGCTCCCGCGTCAGCCGCAGCGCCGCCACCCAGAGCGGGACGGACGCGATGATCAGCGACGCGAGACCGGTCGGCACGTTGCGCTCGGCGAAGAAGAGGATCGAGTTCGCGCCCGGCAGCAGGCAACCGATCACGAAGCAGGACAGCAGCGCACGCCGTGAGACACGCAACGTCCCACCGCGCGCGAACACGACGAGCGCCATGATCGTCCCCGACGCGATGAAGCGCGTCGACGCCGCGAAGAGCGGTGGGATCGTGCGCCCGGCGTAGTAGATGCCGAGGTACGTCGAGCCCCAGATCACGTAGACCGTGCCGAGGGCGACGTAGACCTTCGTCCGTGTGCTCACTGAGCTACCGAACGAGCGAGAGCGCCGCGCCGATTCCCAGGAGGACGACGCCGAGCGCCCGGTACGGCGAGATCCCGATCTGCTCGACGCCGAACCAGCCGAACCGGTCGATGACCGCGCCCATCACGAGCTGACCGGCGATCAGGATCCCGATCACCGCCGTCGCGCCGATCCGCGGCTGCGCGAACGTGATCGAGCCGACGACGGTGAAGCCCATCAGCCCGCCGATCCACATCCACGCCGGCGTGCTCCCCACGTGCCGGAGACCGCCGATCCCGCCGGCTCGGACCCCCAACACGACGACGGTCGACAGCACGAGCTGGATCGCGGTGGAGAAGGCGAGCGCCTCGACCACGCCGACGCGCTCGCCGAACCTGCCCATCACCGCAACCTGCACCGACCCCGCCAGCCCGCCGAGAACGGCGAGCGCAACTGCCAGCCCGCTCAAGCCGCGCTGGAGTCGTTCTGCCAGAGGCTGAAGGCGTTGCCCTCCGTGTCCTTGCAGCCGGCGAACCAGCCGTGCGTCGGCACGGGCTGCTTCTCGTCCGCCGTGCCGCCGAGCTCGCGCACCTTCGCGATCGACGCGTCGATGTCCTCGGTGTCGAAGTAGATGATCGCGTTGCCGGGGGACTGGCCTTCCTGCGCGGGGTAGATCGCGCCGCCCTGGCCGTCGCCGGCATCGAACATGCGGTAGTCGAAGCCCTCCATCACGCTGCCACCAACGTTCCAGTTGAAGAGCTCGTTCCAGAATCCGGATGCGCGGTCGGCATCCGCGGCGACGAGCTCGAAGTGGACGATCTTTCCCGGCACGCTAGGCTCCTTTCGATGATCAGGGCGCTCGTACTCTACGACGGCGACGTGGACCCGGAGCGGTACGCGCAGCATCTGCCGCTCGCACAGGCGGTCCCGGCGGACGCGTTCCGGCACGGTCCGGTCTTCGGCGCGCCGTTCGGCGAGCCCGCGCACCGCTATGCCGCCGAGTTCGAATGGAGCGATCGCGCGTCCTTCGACGCAGCGATGGCGTCGCCCGAATGGCTCGCGTCGGGCAAGGACGCGATGGCGATGGGCGTGCCGTTCAGCGTCGAGTTCGCCGAGCTCGATTAGCCCATCTACCTAGCCGACATCGCGGCGGGCGGTGAGCGCGAGGCCGACAAGCGCGAGCAGGACGACCCAGCCGACGAGCACGGCGCCGCCGGCCGCGGCGGAGAGCAGGTGCTCGGTCGTCAACCCGGCGAGCGCGCTCGCCGCCTCGCCGGGCGTCAACCGGCCGACCGAGGGCACGAACGCGAACAGCAGGTTCTCGACGACGAAGCCCCAGGCGAGCACGCCGACGATCGTGCCGATCTGGTTGCGAACGATCGCCGCAATGCCGACGCCGATCGCGCCCCAGAGAGCAACGCCCGCGACGGTTCCGAGCAGCAGGAGCGCGATCGCGCCGCCGTGGAGCGCCAACGCGATCCCGCGTGCGACGAGGCACACGTAGCCGATCGCAAAGCCGAGTCCCTCGCCGACGACGCCGAATGCGAGCCCTGCCACCATGCTCGCGGCCAGCTTGGCGCCGATGACCCGTGATCGTCTCGGTGTGAACAGGAACGTCGGCCGGATCGTTCCGAAGCGGTACTCGCCGGTGACGAGGAGCATCCCTGCGAGCGCCGAGAAGATGCCGGCGAGGCTTCCGACGCCGAGCGCGCCGCGTTGATCCTCCGGCGTCGAGAGGCCGCCGGCATGCGTCAACAGTCCTGCCAAGAGCCCGAAGAGAATGGTCAGCGCCAGCATCCCGAGCACGAGACCGACCGTGGTCCGGGTGGTGCGGAGCTTCAGGAGCTCGGCTCTCGTCTGGGCGATCACGGCTGCGTCTCCGAGGTGAGCTCGAGAAAGACATCCTCGAGCGACGAGCCTTCGGCGACGAGCTCGTACACCGGGATGCCGGCGGCGAATGCGATCTCGCCGACCCGGTCGCTCGTCGTGCCGTGCGCGAGCAGTGCATGATCGTTGCCGGTCGTCGTCTCGATCTGTTCGCGGCGCAGCGCCTCGGCAAGCTGCGCCGGTTGCGGGCTGCGGACGCGAACCGAGCCGCCGACCCGGGCGGTCAAGCGCTCGAGCGAGGTCTCGACCACCAGCCGGCCCCGGCTCATGATCAGCACCTGATCGACGGTCTGCGCGACCTCGGCGAGCACGTGGCTCGAGATGAGCACCGTCCGTCCGTCGGACGCGAAACCGCGGAGGAAGTCGCGGAGCCAGCGCACACCCTCCGGGTCGAGCCCGTTCGCCGGCTCGTCGAGCACGAGCAGCTCCGGATCGCCGAGGAGCGCAGACGCGAGGACGAGCCGTTGACGCATGCCGAGCGAATACCCCTTGACGCGGCGTCGCGCCGCAGCAGTGAGCTCGACCAGGCCGAGCACCTCGTCGACACGTGAATCGGGCAGCTCGACGGCACGGCTCAGCGTGCGCAGATGGTCGCGGCCCGTGCGACCGGGATGAAAGTCGGTCGCCTCCAGCACTGCGCCGATGCGGCGCGCGGCGCCTGCGAGCTGCGCGTAGGGCTGGTCGAAGATCAACGCGCGCCCGGCCGTCGGCGCTGCCAGGCCGAGCAGCATCCGCAGTGTCGTCGTCTTCCCGGCACCGTTCGGGCCGAGAAAGCCCGTGATCGTCCCTGCCTCGAGGGCGAACGACAGGTCGTCGACGGCCGTGAGCCCGCCGAATCTCTTCGTCAACCCCTCGCTCAGGACAACCGGCACGACTACATCCTCATCCAGCCGTCAAACGGCGGCGCAGCGCTAACCGAAGGTCGGCTTCCGTTTCTCGCGCACCGCTGCAACACCCTCGTGCACCTCGGGCCCGGTCATGTCGAGGAACTCGAGCGCGAGTGACGTGTCGAACGCAGGGCCGGCGAGGCGGAGCCAGTTGTTCAACGCGAGCTTCGTGTGCCGGATCGCCGGCTGAGCGGCCTCGGCGAAGCGCACGGCGATTGCGAGCGCGCGCTCTTCGAGCTCGTCGGCCGGGACGCACAGGGAGACGAGCCCGATTCGCTCCGCTTCCACGCCGTCCAACGGCTCGCACAGCAGTAGGTGGTACTTCGCCTTCGCGAGGCCGCACAACAGCGGCCACACGATCACCGCGTGATCGCCCGCCGCGACGCCGAGCTTCGTATGCCCGTCGACGATGCGCGCCTCCGGCGTCGCGATCGACACGTCGGCGAGCAGCCCGACCGCGAGGCCCGCGCCGACTGCGGGGCCGGTCATCGCCGACACGATCGGCTTCGGGCAGTTGATGACGTTGTAGACGAGGTCGCGCGCCTCGTGGAACACCCGGAGCCTGGTCGCGGGATCGGAGGCGATGTCGAGGACGAGATCGAGGTCGCCACCCGAGCTGAACGCGCCATCCGCGCCGCGCACGACGACCGCGCGCGTCTCGTCGTCGGCACCGACCGCGTTCCAGACCTCTGCCAGCTCGCGGTGCATCGTCCCGCTGACCGCGTTCAGCCGCCCCGGCGCGCGCAGCGTCAATCGCAGGACCTGCGGCGCCGGCCGGTCGAGCTCGAGCGAGGGAAAGTCGGAGTAGCGGTCCACCTCGCGGATTATGGTTGGCGCGATGGCTGCCGTAGATGTGACCGAGGACGCGGGCGTGCTCACGATCGTGCTCAACCGCCCTGACGTGCTGAACGCGCTGAACCGTGAAGTGCACCAGGGAGTCTTCGACGCGCTCGAACGGGCGAGGACCGACGACGCGATCCGCGCGGTGGTGATCACCGGCGCCGGCCGCGGCTTCTGCGTCGGCCAGGACCTCCAGGAGTTCGCCGGCGGGGCGGGCGACGTCGCCCAGAACCTGCGCGAGAACTACCACCGCAACGTGCTCGCGATCCGCGCGCTCCAGAAGCCGGTGATCGCCGCGGTGAACGGCGCAGCAGCAGGGGCAGGCATGTCGCTCGCTCTCGCGTGCGACGTACGGATCGCGGCGCGGTCGGCGAGCTTCGTTCCCGCCTTCATCAAGATCGGGCTGATCCCCGATTCGGGCGGCACATGGCTCGTGCGCCGCCTCCTCGGCGCGGCGCGTTCGTTCGAATGGTTGACGACCGGGCGGCGACTCGGCGCCGACGAGGCGCGCGACTGGGGCCTCGTCTCCGAGGTCGTCGACGACGACGAGCTCCCCGACCGGATGCACGAGGTGGCGGCGCTCTACGCAGCGATGCCGACCCGAGCTGTGTGGCAGACGAAGCGCCTGCTCGACAAGGCGGAGTCAGCCACCTTCCCCGAGCAGCTCGAGCTCGAGGCGACAGCCCAGGCGGAGATGACACGCACGCCCGACTTCGCCGAAGGCGTGAACGCGTTCCTCGGCAAGCGCGACGCGACATTCACCGGCGCGGCTGCCGTCTGGCCGCACCCCATCCGGCTGAGCGTCGCGGACGACCTGAAGCGCTGGCGGCTCACCGTTGCGCTCCGCTGGTTCCTCGCACTGCCGCACCTGTTCGTGCTCGGTGTCTGGCAGTACCTCCTCATCCCCGTCGGCGTCGTCAACTGGGTGATCGCGCTCGTCAAGGGACGGCCGGCGACTGGCCTCTCTGCCTGGGCGGCGCGCTACGTGCGACTCCAGACCCACGTCTACGCGTACGTGTACCTCGTCTCCGACCGCTATCCGCCGTTCCGCGGCTGGGCGGGCACGTATCCCGTCGACCTCGCGATCGACCCGCCGGGTCGCCAGGACCGCTGGAAGACGCTGTTGCGCATCGTGCTCGTGCTGCCGGCCTGGGTGCTCACGACCGTCCTGCAATACGTCCTGATCGTGGTCGCCTTTCTCGGGGCGATCTACGCGCTCTTCATGGGCCGCTACCCGAAAGGATTCCGCGACTTGAGTGCGTACGCGCTGCGTTACTCCGCGCAGACCTGGAGCTACCTCTTGCTCCTCACCGACCGCTATCCGACCCTGGCGAGCGGTGTTCAGCTCGAACAGACAAGGAGACCCACATGAGCTACCAGGAGAGTCGCATCGACGATCACCCCATCGGGCTCGTCGTCGACGACGACCTGAGGCGCAACCGCGTCACCGTGTTCTTCCGGCTCCTGCTTGCGATCCCGCTCGCGATCTGGCTCTCGATCTGGGGGATCGCGGCGTACCTCGTGTGGATCATCGCCTGGTTCGCCGCGCTGATTCTCGGACGCGTACCCGACGGACTGCACGGGTTCCTGGCCCGATACGCCCGTGCGACCACCCACCTCTACGCATACATGCTGCTGCTCGCGGACCCGTGGCCGCCGTTCTCCGGGAAGCCCGGGTCGTACCCGGTCGATCTGCGCGTCGAAGCCGCGCAGCCGCAGAGCCGCCTCACCGTCTTCTTCCGCATCATCCTCGCCATCCCGGCACTGCTGCTCAGCTACGTGTTCCGGATCGTGAACCAGCTCGTGGCGTTTCTCGGGTGGTTCTACTGCCTCGCGATGGGGCGGATGCACCCCGGCATGCGCGACATCAGCGCCTGGATGTTCAAGTACGAGTCGCAGACGTACTGCTACGTCGGGTTGCTGACCGGCCGCTACCCCAGCTTTGCCGGCGGGCCGGCTGCCTAGAGTCGGCCGGGCGCGACGAGCCAGAGAGCGCCGAGCGCCGCGCCGAGCGTCAACGGCACGAGCACGACGCCGACCGACGAGTAGACGCGCACCGACGGGCGTGCGTCGAGGCTCCGCGCGACGCGCAGCCACAGGTACCCCGACAGTGAGCCGGTCACCGCGAGGTTCGGGCCGAGGTTCAGGCCGATCAGCAGCGCGCGCGGATGCGCAGGCGCGTGCGGTGTGAGCAGCACCGCGGCCGGCAGGTTGTTCACGCACACCGCCGCCACCGCGCCGGCGAGCGCGGTCCCGACCCGGCCGAGGTGGCCGAGCAACGTTGCCGGCCCGTCCCACCAGCGACCGGTGGCCCCGAGCGCGACCGCGACGAAGAACAGCCCGGCGAGCACGCGTGCGTCGACGATCTCGTGGATGCGCGCGAAGTCGACCCGGTCGACGAGCACCGCCGCGACACCGACGGTGAGAACCGGCACCGCCGGCGCGCTGAGCGTCAGCACCAGCACCGTCGAGAGCACGACCGCGACGATGCCGACCCCGAGCCGCGCCGGAGCCCGCTCGTCGACCTGCGCGGCCGCGAGGCAGAGCTCCCGTCGAAACGCTGCGACGAGCACCACGACCGTGACGACGACCGCGGCGATCGCCGCCGCCCACATGCGCGAGAGGAACGCGGCGCCCGACGCGTGCTCGCCGTGCAGCGTGATCAGGTTCGTCAGGTTCGAGCCTGGCAGGAAGAGCGAGGCGGCGTTCGACATGAACACCGTCCCGTAGAGGAACGGCCGCTCGTCGATGCCTCGCACACGCGCGAGATCCAGCAGCACCGGTGTGAGGAAGACGACCGACGTATCGAGGTTGAGGATCGCGGTCACCACCGCGACGAGCGCGAGTGACCAGACGAACGCGACGCGGGTGCCGCCCGGCGCGCGCGCAAGCGCCGCGCCGGCCGCCGCGAACAGGCCGTCCTTCTGCGCGACCACTCCCACCAGGAGCAGTCCTGTGACGAGAACGAACGCCGGCCACACCTGGCCGGCCGAGCCCCAGATGCCGGCCATCGCCGGAAGGTACTTCAGGCTGCTCCTGCGTCACCCGTTCGAAGCGCGAGGTGCGGGCGACGACACGACCACGGTGCGAGCCGGCACCGCCGGATCGAGGCCCGGGACGCTGTAGCGTCGCGCGCATGAGTGCGACCGAGCTCGCCGAGCTGACCGCGACACTCGTCCGGGCCGAGTCGGTGAACCCGTCTCTTGACTCCGCGGGCTCGGGCGAGGTACCGGCGGTGCGCGTTGTCGCGGAGTGGGCGGAGGCGCAGGGCTTGCGCGCCGACGTCGAGGAGCTCGCTCCCGGTCGCGTGAATGTGCTCGTCCACGGCGGCCGCGGCCGCGGTCGCACGACCATGCTGCTCGGGCACCTCGACACCGTCGGCGGTGCGGCGATGGCCGAGCCGTTCGACGGCACGGTGCGCGACGGCTGCGTGCGCGGGCGCGGCGCCTACGACATGAAGGGAGCCGTCGCGGCGGCGCTCGTCGCAGCGCGCGACGTCGACCATGAGGGCTTCGACGGATCGGTCGTCGTCGCATGCGCTGCGGACGAGGAGTACGCGTCGCTCGGCGCGGAGCACCTCGTCGCGCGCGGCTCGCGCCCGGATCACGTGATCGTGTGCGAACCGACCGACGAGCAGCTCTGCATCGCGCACCGTGGGTTCGCCGGCTTCGAGATCGACGTTCGGGGTCGCGCCGCGCACGGCTCGCGGCCCGACCTCGGTGTCGACGCGATCGCCGCGGCGGGCGTCGTGCTCATGCGGCTGGCCGAGCTGTCGCACGAGCTGCTCGCGCGCGACCCGCATCCACTGCTCGGGACGCCGTCCGTGCACGCGTCGCTGATCAGCGGCGGACAGGAGTTCTCGAGCTACCCGGACCGCTGCGTGCTCCAGGGCGAGCGCCGCACGCTGCCGGGCGAGACCGACGATCTGATCGCAGCCGAGGTCGCCGCGCTCGCAGCCGGCGTCGACGCGACCACCAGGCTCGTCTTCAGCCGCCCGCCGCTCGAGACCGACCCGGCGGCGGAGGTCGTGCAAGCCGTCGCGCGTGCCGCCGACACGACGTCGCTCGCCGGCGTCCCGTTCTGGACCGACGGTGCGCTGTTCGGCGCCGCGGGCATCCCGGCCGTGATCTTCGGGCCGCGCGGTGCCGGCGCGCACGCGGCCGAGGAGTGGGTCGAGCTCGACAGCCTCGCGCGGTGCGCGGCCGTGTACGCCGACGCGGTACGCCTGCTCGTCTAGGCTGGGCTGAGCACGTTTTCGCGCGCCGCCCGCACTCCGGTGGCGAGCGCGCCGGTCAGTACCGCCGCCTCGCCGAGCGCCGACACCTCGACGCGGGGCGGGTACGGGAGCGCGCCGGCGAGGTGCGTCCGGATCGGCTCGAGCAACAGGTCGCCGTTCGCACCGATGCCGCCGCCGAGGACGACGAGGTCGACGTCCGCGACCGCCGCGACAGGCAGGACGTGCAGCGCGATACGCCGTGCCTCTTCCGCGACGATCGCGCGCGCGAGCGGATCGCCGGCGCGCGCGGCCGCGAAGATCGGGCGCGGCTCGTACGGCGGCAGCAGTGACGTGACGCCGATATGCGTGGTCGCGAGCTCCTGCGCGAGCAGCGACACCGCGGCTGCGCACGGGTCTGCGTCGGGCCCGACGCCCACGAACGCGTAGTCGAGCTCGCCGGCTGCTCCGTTACGGCCGCGGTGCAACTCGCCCCGCAGCACGAGCCCGGCTCCCATGCCGGTGCCGATCGAGAGGAAGAGAAAGTCGTCGACGCCGCGCGCGACACCTCGCCATTGCTCGCCGAGAGCAGCCAGGTTGATGTCGTTCTCGAGCTGCACCGTCAGCTCGAGTGCGTCCGCGAGCCGGCCGGCGAGCCGGGCACCCTCGATGCCGAGCGCATTCGACGCGAGCGACACGGAGCCGTCGACGGGATCCACCACACCGGGAACGCCGACGACGGCGCCGTCGAGCAGCGCCCGCTCCCCGTCCTCGACGAGCTCCGCGCAGAGCGATGCGACGGTCGCGATCGTCGACTCGAGGTCGTACCCGGTGAACGGCACGTCCCGGCGCGCGAGCACGTTGCCGCCGAGGTCGCCGAGCGCGGCGCGGATGAACCGCGTGCCGATGTCGACGGCGAGCACGAGCGCCGCCTCGGGCACCGGCTCGAAGAAGAGCGCTCCGTAGTGCGGCCGGTTCGGGTCAGGTGCGGTCTCGCGGACGAGGCCGCCGGCGTGGAGCGCCCTGAGCGCGAGCGACACCGTCGGCTTCGAGATGCCGGTCCGCCGCGCGATCTCCGCGCGGGAGATCGGCGCGCCGCCGCGAATGGCCTCCAGCACCGCCCGTTCGTTCAGGTGCTTGAGGAGTGGAGGGGTCGCACGGGTCGCCATCCAGTAAATGATACTGACGAGAAAACGATTCTTCTAGCCATTGACACGAAAACAACCGTCGTTATACGCTCCGCTCGTTAGGTTCCCTAACTAAACGGGTGGAGGCACAGGATGAGCCGTACCAGAGGTGTTCTCGCTCTGCTCGTGCTCTGCGCGCTCGGAGTCGCGACCGTCGGCGCGACGGCCGCGACGGCGAAGAAGAGCGCGCCGACCAAGCTGACGGTCTGGGTCGGTTGGAGCGCGCGCGAGTTGAGCGTCTTCAAGAAGGTTGCTGCGGAGTACGACAAGTCGCACCCGAACGTCACTGTCAACGTCCTCGGGTCGATCAACGACGACAAGATCGTCGCGGCGATTCGCGCCGGCAACGCACCGGACGTCGCCAGCTCGTTCAACTCCTACGACGTCGGCATCTACTGCGGCACCGGGGGCTGGATCGACCTGTCGCCGCTGATGAACAAGTCCGGCATCAAGACGAGCGACTTCCCGGCTGCGACGAACTACTACACGCAGTTCGGCGGCAAGAAGTGCGCGCTGCCGCTGCTGGCCGACACCTACGGCCTCTACTACAACAAGGATCAGTTCAAGGCGGCCGGGATCGCCGGCCCGCCGAAGACGATCGCCGAGCTCACGGCGGACGCGAAGAAGCTGACCAAGTTCAACAAGGACGGGTCGATCAAGGTCCTCGGCTTCGACCCGTTCATCGGCTTCTACGAGAACACCCCCGAACGTTGGGTGACCGCGTGGGGCGCCCAGTGGCTCGACTCGTCGAAGCATTCGATCCTGTCCAAGCAGCCGGGCTGGTCGAACTGGATGAAGTGGCTCAAGAGCTACGTCGACTGGGTCGGTTACAACAAGCTCGTCAAGTTCCAGGCGGGGCTCGGTGACGAGTTCTCGGCGTCGAATGCGTTCGAGGTCGGCAAGGTCGCGATGAACTACGACGGCGAATGGCGGGTCGCCTTCATCCAGGCCGAGCACCCGACGCTGAACTACGGCACGGCGCCGCTCCCCGCGGCGAACCCGAAGCTGTACGGCTCGGGCTACATCAACGGCACGATCATCGGGATCCCGAAGAACGGGAAGCACGAGGCCGAGGCGTGGGATCTCGTCAAGTACCTGACCACGAACACGCACGCGCTCGCCGAGCTGTCGAACGGCCTGCGCAACGTGCCGTCGACGTCGGCGTCACTCACGTCGAAGGAGCTGACTCCCGACGCGCATTTCGCGACGTTCCTGAAGATCTTCGCGAACAAGTACTCGTCGACGTCGCCGATCACGGCGGCGGGCACGGCCTACACGAACGCGGTGCAGAGCTTCGCGACGAAGTGGCAGGCGGGCAAGGTGTCGAACCTCGCCTCCGCGCTCAAGAAGCTCGACGGCCAGCTCGACGCGATGGTCAAGCAGGCCGGCGGCGGCGGGGTGCCGTGAGCTAGATGCCGGCCGTGCTCGGAGATCGCCGGCGGGCCAGGCGGCGCGCAGCGTGGCGGCGCCGTCGTCTGGTGCTGCTGCTCATGAGCCCCTGGCTCGTCGGCTTCTCCGTGTTCTTCGGGTACCCGCTGGTGATGAGCGCGTACCTGTCCTTCAACCACTACGACCTGCTGTCGTCACCGCGCTGGGTCGGGCTCGCGAACTACCGCTACCTCTTCACCGTCGACCCGCAGGTCTGGACGGCGGTGAAGAACACGCTGTGGCTGATCGCGGTGATGGTGCCGCTGCAGGTCGTGTTCGCCTACGGGATCGCGATGCTCCTCGCGCGAGCGAAGAGCGGTGTCGGCGTCCTCCGGACGATCTTCTACCTGCCGGCGCTCGCGCCGCCCGTGGCGGCGACGCTCGGCTTCGTGTTCATCTTGAACCCGGCGACGGGGCCGGTGAACACGATCCTCGCCCACCTCGGGATCAACGGGCCGCTGTGGTTCCAGGATCCCGCGTGGTCGAAGCCCTCGCTGACGCTCCTCGGCCTGTGGGGCGTCGGCAACACGATGGTGATCTTCCTCGCGGCGGTACTCGACGTGCCGCGCCACCTGTACGAGTCGGCCGAGCTCGACGGCGCCGGCCCGTTGCAGCGGCTGCGCTGGGTGACGCTCCCGACGACGAGCCCGGTGATCCTGTTCGCGGTCATCCTCGGCGTGATCCAGGGGCTCCAGTACTTCACGCAGGCGTACGTCGCGGCCGGGGTCGCCTCGGGCCAGGCGTCGCAGGCCGGGGACGTCACGGCAGGGACGCTCGGCTATCCGCTCGATTCGACGCTCGTCTACCCGGTGCTGCTCTTCCAGCACGGCTTCACCGACTTCCAGATGGGCTACGCGTCGGCGATGGCGATGCTGCTGCTCGCCGTCTCCTTCGGCGTGATCTCGATCATCCTCATCAACTCGCGCAAGTGGGTCCACTACGGCGGCGCTGCGCGATGACGGTCGCGGCGACGACCGCGCCGCTCGCGCGGCGCCGCGTGCCGGCCGCCGTGCGCCGGCGCCGCTTCCTGCTCGCGGTGGCGAACCACGCGGTCTTGATCGGCTTCGCGATCGCGTTCCTCGCGCCGTTCGTCTTCATCTTGCTCACCTCGTTGATGACGAACAACCAGGCGCTCTCGCCCGATCTCTGGCCGCACCCGTTCCGGTGGCGCAACTTCGTCGACGTGTGGACGAAGGCACCGCTCTGGCGATGGATGCTCAATACGCTCGAGTACTCGGTGCTCGGGACGCTCGGGCTCGTCGTGTCGAGCGTGCCCGTCGCCTATGCCCTCGCGCGCCTGCGCTGGCGCGGCCGGCAGGCGATGTTCCTGGTCGTGCTCGTCGCGTTGATGCTGCCGCCGCAGGTGACGGTCGTGCCGCTGTACGTGATGTGGGCGAAGTTCCACCCGTTCGGCTTCGACTTCATCGGGACGCTCTGGCCGGTGATCCTCCCGAACTGGTTCGGCGACGCGTTCTCGATCTTCCTGCTGCGGCAGTTCTTCCTGACGATCCCGGAGGAGTACCTCGACGCTGCGCGCGTGGACGGCTGCGGCGAGCTGCGCATCCTCGGCACGGTCGTCGTGCGGCTTGCCAAGCCGGCGATCGTTGCGGTCGCGCTGTTCTCGTTCCTCTACACGTTCAACGACTTCTTCCTGCCGCTGCTCTACACCGGCGAGGCGCCGCATCACTGGGTGCTGTCGATCGGGCTCTCGCAGTTCCGGTCGCTGCATCAGGTGCAGTGGAACCTGACGATGGCGGCGACGCTGCTCGTGATGGTGCCGGTCGTCGTCATCTTCTTCCTGGCGCAGAGGGCGTTCGTCGAGGGCGTCACGCTGACGGGAGTGAAGGGATGAAAGTCGCTGTCGTCGGCGCCGGCTCGACGTACACACCGGAGCTCGTCTCCGGGCTTGGCGGCTTCGACGTGCCGATCGACACGCTCGCGCTGATGGATGTGGACGACGAGCGGCTCGACGTCGTCGGCGGGCTCGCGGCCCGCATGCTCGACCGCACCGGCTGGCGAGGCGACCTCTCGCTCACCACCGACCTCGACCGCGCGGTCGAAGGGGCGGACTTCGTGCTCGCGCAGATCCGCGTCGGCGGTCAGACGGCGCGCCTGCGCGACGAGACCATCCCGCTCGCGTGCGGCTGCATCGGCCAGGAGACGACCGGCGCCGGCGGCTTCGCGAAGGCGATGCGCACGGTGCCGGTGATGCTGCAGATCGCGGATCGCGTGCGCGAGCTCGCCGGCGAGCGCGCGTGGATCGTCGACTTCACGAACCCGGTCGGGATCGTCACGCGCGCGCTGCTCGACGCCGGCCACCGCGCCGTCGGGCTCTGCAACGTCGCGATCGGGTTCCAGCGCGGCCTCGCGGAGCTGCTCGGCGTGGAGCCGCAGCGCGTGGTCGTCGACCAGGTCGGCCTCAACCACCTGACATGGGTGCGGCGCGTGCTGCTCGACGATCGCGACGTCCTGCCGGAGCTCCTCGAAGGGCACGCGGACGAGCTCGCCGAGCATTCGGGGCTCCGTCGCAGCGTCCTCGACGACCTGGGCGTCCTGCCGTCGTACTACCTCCACTACTTCTACGACCACGATCGCGTGCTCGCGGACCTGCACGACGCGACCCCCAGGGCGACGGCGGTCGCCGAGATCGAGCGGCAGCTGCTCGAGCTGTACCGCGATCCCGCGCTCACCACCAAGCCGGCGCTCCTCGAGCAGCGCGGCGGAGCCTTCTACAGCGAGGCCGCCGTCGGGCTCGTCGCATCACTCGTGCGCGACGACGGCGTCGTCCACGAGGTCGACGTGCGGAACAACGGCGTGCTCGCAGGGCTCGCGGACGACGACGTCGTCGAGGTGCCGGCGCGCGTTCGCGGCGGTGTCATCGAACCGCTGTCGCAGGAGCCGCTCGCGCCCGAGCTCCTCGGCCTCACCCAGCATGTCGCCGCGTACGAGCGGCTCGCGGCCGAAGCAGCGGTCACCCGCGATCCGTCGACGGCGCGCAAGGCGCTGCTCGCGCATCCGCTCATCGGCCAGACCGAGAAGATCGACGGGCTGCTCGAAGCTGCTCTCCTCGCGTCGGAGGTGCCGCGGTGAGGCTCGCGGTCGCGATCGACGGCGGCAACTCGAAGACCGACGCCGCGCTCCTCCGCGAGGACGGAGCCGTGCTCGGAACAGCGCGCGGCGACGGGAGCTCGCCGCATCATCTGGGAGTCGAAGCGGCGCTCGACGTCGTCGGTGGCCTGATCGCAGAGCTCGCACCGCCCGAGGAGCCGGCCGAGGCGTTGCTTCTCCTCGCGGGCGTCGACTTCCCCGACGAGGAAGAAGCCGCCGAGCAGGCGGCCGCCGGGCGTGGCTGGGCGACGCGGACGCGGGTCCGCAACGACACGTTCGCGGTGCTGCGCGCGGGCACCGATGCCGGGTGGGGGATCGCGATCACCTGCGGCGCCGGGATGAACTGCGTGGGTATCGCGCGCGACGGGCGCGAGGCGCGGTTCCCGGCGCTCGGCCCGATCTCGGGCGACTGGGGCGGCGGCGCCGACCTCGGCAGTGACGCGTTGTACTTCGCCGCGCGCAGCGAGGACGGACGCGGCGCGCGCACGGTGCTCGAAGCGCGTGTGCCGGCGCACTTCGGCTTCACGGCTCCCGCGGATGTCGCGCAGGCGATCCATCGCGGGCAGCTGCCGGAACGGCGCCTGCTGGAGCTCGCACCGCTCGTCTTCGAGCTCGCGGCCGACGACGCTGTCGCCGCGTCGATCGTCGCCCGGCTGGTCGCGGAGATCGTCGCGTACGTGCGCGTCGCGTCGGAGCGACTGCGCCTCGAGGAAGAGGTGTTCGACGTCGTGCTCGGCGGCGGCCTGCTGCAACACGCCGAGCCGTCGTTCGTTGCCGCAGTCGCGCAGGGCGTGCATCTCACCGCCCCCGGCGCAGTCGTGCGTCCGACGGCGGCGCCGGCGATCGTCGGCTCGGCGCTCCTCGTCCTCGACGGGCTCGGCGCGACCGACGAGGCGAAGAACCGGCTGCGCAAGGAGCTCGAGAGCGAAACCGTCACGATCGGAGGACGCCATGGCTGAAGTTCGGTACGAGCAGGCGACGCGCGTCTATCCGGGCACCGACAGCCCGGCGGTCGACTCGCTCGACCTCGAGATCGGCGACGGCGAGTTTGTCGTGCTCGTCGGGCCGTCCGGCTCCGGCAAGACGACGGCGCTCCGCATGCTCGCCGGGCTCGAGGAGGTCGACGCCGGCGCGATCTTCATCGGCGAGCGCGACGTGACCGACGTGACGCCGAAGGATCGCGACGTCGCGATGGTGTTCCAGAACTACGCCCTCTATCCATACCTCACGGTGGCGGCGAACATCGCGTTCCCGCTGCGGATCGCGCGCGTGCCGAAGGCGCAGCGTGAGCAGCGGGTGCAGGAGGTCGCGACGATGCTCGGCCTCGCCGACTACCTCGAGCGCAAGCCCGGGCAGCTCTCGGGTGGCCAGAGGCAACGCGTCGCGATGGGCCGCGCGATCATCCGCGAGCCGAGTGTGTTCTTGATGGACGAGCCGCTGTCGAACCTCGACGCGAAGCTGCGCGTGCAGATGCGTGCCGACATCGCTGCGCTGCAGGCCCGGTTGGGGACGACGACGGTGTACGTCACACATGACCAGTCCGAGGCGATGACGCTGGGCCATCGTGTCGCCGTGCTGCGCGATGCGCGGCTGCAGCAGTTCGACACGCCGCGCGCGCTCTACGCGCGACCGGCCAACACGTTCGTCGCGGAGTTCATCGGCTCGCCGTCGATGAACCTCTGCCGCCTGCCGGTCGAGCACGGAACGCTTGCGTTCGGCGGTGTCGACATCGCGGTGCCGGAAGCGGTACGCAACGGCTACGCAGAGCTGATCGTCGGCTTGCGGCCGGAGTCGCTTGCCCTCTCCTCCGACGGGTGCGGCGCGCTCGTCGAGGTGATCGAGGAGATCGGAGCCGACACGCACGTGTTCTGCGCCGCGCAGATCGCCGGCCGGGACACGAAGCTCGTCGCGCGCGTGCCGACGAACGTCGCGCCCCAGCAGGGCGAGCGCGTCCATCTGCGGCCGACGGGCGGCGACGTGCACTTCTTCGACCCGGAGAGCGGCGTCCGGATTACGTAAGGGGCGCGTAAAACGGCGCTCGGATCCCTCGTTTGGTCCTTGCCAGCCGGGCCCCGAGCACCGACGATTGCCTTCGATGGATGCCGCGCCGATCGCCACTCGCTTCCGCCTCGCGCTCGGCGTGGCCGTCTCGGCTGCGCTGCTCGTGCCGCTCGCCGTCTACGGCGCGCCGGCGATCGCGAAGAGCGCCTCGAGTGCGTCGCATCAGTACCGCGCCGCGTGCGGCCAGTACGGCTCCTCGGGGGGTCAGTACGGCTCGTCCGGTGGCCAGTACGGATCGTCGTGCAAGCAGTACCGCGTGCAGATCTGTCACCGCACCCACTCGAAGAAGCATCCGTGGCACCTGATCACCGTGTCGTCGAGGGCCCTCAAGGCGCATCTCCGTCACGGCGACACGCTCGCGCCCTGCTCCACCCAGCCCGCTGCGAAGACGAAGCACGGGAAGGGTCACGGGAAGCACGGTCACGCGGGCCCCAAGCACGACCGCGACTGACCGCGGCGGCGACACACCCGGTTCCGAGGAGCTGCGCGCGCCCGCGATCGAGAGTGCGCCCAGCGCGATCGCGAGCACGACGATCGTCGCGCGTGCGCGCGGCGTGACCGATCGCGGCTGAGCCCCCTCGGCCGCCAGTGCGGCGGCGCCGCAGCAGAGGCCGGCGAGGATCACGGCCGGCATCTCCCAGTCCCAGTCGAGACCGGCGTGCACGAGGAGGACGACGTACGCCCCTGCCGCGATCGGGGCGCGGCGTGCATGGAGGAGCGGCAGTGCGAGAAAGGCGAGCACGAGCACGAGCCCGACGAGGCCGAGCTCGGCGAGCGTCTCGAGGTAGAGCGAATGCGCATCGAGCGCGCCTCCGCGCGTCCCGATCAGGCCCGAGCGCGCCCACGCGAGCGCGAATGTGCCGGCTCCCGACCCGAACGCGACGCGTCGTTCGAACTGATGCCACGCGACGCCCCAGAGGGACATGCGGGGCTCGCTCGCTGCCGACGCCACGCCCGCAGCGACCAGGCCGACCGCCAGGGCCGCGGCAAGCGCGGGCCGCGGGACCCGCGGCAGCTGCCGAGGCCTTCGCGCACGCGCGACGGCGATCGCGGTGCCTGCTGCGCACGCGATCGCAGCGGCGCCGACGAGCCAGGCAGCGTGCGCATAAGGCATGGCGTTGCCGTCGTTCAGCCCCGAGGTCGCAGCCGCGATCGCCGTGAGCCCCGAGCCGGGAACGAGTAGCAGCGCGGCCCGGACGAGTGGAGCCGCATCGTCCGCGCACGCCAGGGTGGTGACGAGGCCGAGGCCGAGCGCGACGACTGCGCCGCGACTCTGCGTCAGCGGAAGCGCCGTCGCGAACAGCGGGACGGTCGCAGCGAGCGCGGCGCGTCCGGGCCCGGGCGCCGTGTCGGCGACGAGCCCGACACCGAGGACGACGCCGATCGCCGCGAGCGCGCCGAGCGCGTTCGCGTAGCCGAGCGGCTGTGCGAGGAGCGCTCCCTCGAACGTGTCGAGCGTGCGCGTCTCGGTCAGGTAACGGGCGAGCGCGTAGACGACGACGACGGAGATCGCGGCGTGGGTCGCGAGCAGCAGGTGCCTCTGGGCCGCCCGGCGTGCGAGCACGACCAGGGCCAGCACGACCGCCGCGTAGACGGCGGTCCGCCGCACCTCGAGCACCGTCTGCGCGCGCCGGTCCGACCACAGCCACGAGAGCGCCGCCCAGGCAAGCACGACACCCGCGGACGCGAGCCACGCCCAGGCGGTGCGCGAGACGCGGAGGTCGCGCGCCGCGACCGCCGCCGTCGCGGCGGCCCAGGCTGCGAGCGCGCCGGACCACACCCACGCCGACGGGTCGAACCCGCCCTGGTCGAGGGCGAGCGCGACGACGAGCGCCGGCGGCACGAGCAGCAGCGGATGCACCCGTCGAACGACGTCCACGGCTCATCATCGTGCGCGTCCTACAGGACGAAGGGGACGAGCATCCTCGTCCCGCGCTTGTACGCGGGATACGCATCCGGGAACTGCTCCGTCAGGAAGCGCTCCTCGACCGTCGCGCTGTAGATGAAGTAGACGCCGGCGAGCGCCACGGGAACCAGCCAGAACCAGCTCAGCCCGACCGCCGTCGCGGCACCGCCGAGCAGGATCCCGGAGTAGATCGGGTGGCGCACGAGGCGGTACGGGCCGCTCGTCACGAGCTCCGGCTCGTTCTTCTGCGTCATCGGCGTTCCCCAGTTGCGTCCGATATGGAGGCGAGCCCAGATCGCGAACGTGAGCCCGAGCACGAAGAGCACGAGGCCGATCACAGCGCGCAGCGGATCGGAGTGCAGACCGTGCCCGCGGAAGACACCGGTGCGAGCGAGGACGACCACGGCGACGATGAGCGCCGCCCTGATCCGCAGCTCGCGGGACCATGGCCGGCGGCCCCGCTTCATCGAGAACGCGGCGACGATCCAGTACAGCCAGAACGCGGCCCAACCGATGCCGAAGGCGAACTCGACCGCTCGCATCGGGATCCAATCCTCTCAGAAGTCGAGGTGCTGCCG
>Ga0070681_10001131_pt1 | contig 22928 bp, 22 predicted proteins | sample KBSC83BmetaG_FD_65650 | JGI IMG/M metagenome (GOLD analysis project Ga0070681, IMG submission 65650) | Corn rhizosphere microbial communities from Kellogg Biological Station, Michigan, USA - KBS C8-3B metaG | ecosystem: Host-associated > Plants > Roots > Rhizosphere | place: USA: Michigan...
GCGCGCCAGGGCGTGCTCGAGCGCCACGGCCGCTCGCTCATGCTCGGCGACGTGGCGGCGCTGCAGCAGCTGGTTTCGGATTCGAGCCCCGAGGAAGCCGCTCCGCCGCCGGTCGTCGCCGCGCCCGACGAGTGGCGTTCGTTCACCGGCCTGGGCACGCAGCGCCAGCGTCGCGCGGTGCTGGTCGCCGACGCGCTCGACTCGGCGGAGCTGATGGAGCGCGACGAGGAGCGCACGCTCGAGCGCTGGCGCAGCTTCTTCGCGCACGCCACGGCAGAAGTGATTCCCACGCACGCCGGCCGCAGCCTGTCGCGCACGCTGTCGAACGGCTTCCTCGCCGAATTCCCCGACGGCGTGCAGGCGGTGCGCTGCGCTTTCCAGCTGCAACAGGACCTGGCGCGATTCAACGCCGCGGCCGACGCGCCGCCGCTCGGCGTGCGCATCGGCATCCACGTCGCCGACGTGATCGTCGAGACGTTCAACGTCCTCGGCGACGGCGTGAACGTCGCGGCGCGCCTGGCCGAGCTCGCCAACGCCGGCGAGACCGTCGTCTCGGCGGCGGTGCGCGACCAGCTGACGAGCGGCGTGGAAGCTTCGGTCGAGGACCTCGGCGAGCAGCGGCTGCGCAACCGCGAGCGACCGGTGCGCGCCTTCCGCCTGTGGCCGCCGGCGCTGGACGGCGCGCAGAACGTGGGCGGCAGCGTGGCGGGCGCGGTGCGTGCCCATGGCCGCCCGTCGGTCGCCGTGATTCCCTTCCAGCTGCGCACCGACGATACGCGTTTCGCCTTCATCGGCGACGGCCTCGCCGACGAGACCATCGCCGCGCTCTCGCGCATGGCGGACTTCTTCGTCACCTCGCGCCTCTCCACCATGGCGTTCCGCCGCGCGCCGCTCGGCGCGAAGAGCATCGGCGAGATGCTCGGCGTGCAGTACGTGCTCTCCGGCAGCGTGCAGACGGCGCATCCGCGCGCCCTCTTCGTCGCCGAGCTCGCCGACACGCGCGACGGCCGTATCGTCTGGAGCGAGCGCTTCGACGGCGACCTCGCCGACGTGTTCGCCATGCAGGGCGAGCTCGCGCGCAAGGTGGCGCAGAGCATGACGCCGGTGGTGCGCTCGATCGAGCTGCGCCGGGCGCGCATCACGAGCTTCGAGGACCTCGACGCCTACGGCATGACGCTGCGCGGCGTGGAGCTCATGCACCGGCTCTCGGCAGAGGACTTCATGCAGGCGCGGCAGGCTTTCGAGACGGCGATCGAGCGCAATCCCGTCTCGCCGGCGCCGCACGCGTGGCTCGCCAAGTGGCACGTGATTCGCATCGCGCTCGGCGCGAGCCAGGATCCGGTGCAGGATTACGCCGCCGCGATGGCGTGCGCGCAGCGAGCGCTCGCCTGCGACCCGGAGGACGCGCTGGCGCTCGCCGTGGACGCCCTCGTAGCGGGATGGCGGCACGACCTCGATGCCGCCGAGCGCGACCTCGCGCAGGCTCTGGCCGCGAATCCGAACGAGCCGCTCGCCTGGCTGCACAGCGCCATCACGCACGCGTGGCGCGGGCGCGGCGCCGAGGCCGTGCAGTGCGCCGACCAGGCGCTGTCGCTCTCGCCGCTCGATCCGATGATCTACTACTTCAATTCGCTCGCCGGCATGGCGAACCTGATCGGCGAGCATTACGAGCGCGCCATCGAGCTTTCCAGCCGCTCGCTGCGGGAGAACCGCCTGCACACGCCGACGCTGCGCACGCTCGCCGCGGCCTATGCGCTCCTCGGGCGCATGGACGAAGCGCGAAGGACGATGTCGGAGCTGCGCAGCCTCGAGCCGGGCCTGACCGCCGCCGCGCTGCGCGAGCGCTATCCGGGGCGCGACAGCCCGCAGGCGGCGCGCTTCATATCCGCGCTGCTCGACGCCGGCCTGCCGCCGTAGCGGCGTGGCGCCGGGGTGGCCGCTACCGTGACCCCGGCGGAGATGGCGAGGATGGCCGCGGTCTCGGCGACGGATGGAACCTCGCCGAGGAAGAAAAGCGCGAGTAGCGCGCTCAGCGCCGGCACGAACGCCACCAGAGCGCTCGAGCGCTCGGCGCCCAGGTGCTCGATCGCGCGATTCAGCGCGACGAGCGAGATGCAGCCGATCAGCACCCCCTGCCACAGCGTTTGCCAGAGGAGCTCGAGCGGCGCAAAGCGCCAGAGCGATTCGTGCGCGTGCAGCAGGTGCCAGGGCACCACGACGAGCGCCGAGTAGACCGAGACGATGGCCGCCGCCTGGATGGCGCCCACGCCCCAGCTGCGCAGCTGCAGCACGTAGAGCGCGCCGAGCGCCGATGCAGAGAGGAACATGGCGTCACCGAGGAGCACGGCGGGCGTGAGACGCAGCGCGCTCCATCCTGCGAGCGCGACAACGCCGATTGCGCAGAGCGTTGCGCCGACTATCGCGCGGGGCGAGGGCCGCCGCGCGAAGACCAGGAATCCGAGGAGCGCGACCCACGCCGGCGAGACGCCGGGGCCGAGCGCCGCCTGGTGGTTGGCCGGGGCAAATTGCAATCCGCCGATCACTAGGGCGCCCATGCCGGCGCCCTGGAAGAGCGTGAGCGGCACGCCGCGCAACCAGGCGCTGCGCCCGATGCCTCGGCAGTGCCAGAGCAGGTAGGGCAGGAAAAGCAGCGCGCCCACGCCGAAGCGAAGCGTGACGAGCTCCTCCGGCGCGAAGGAGCCGGTGACGCCGGCGCGCGTCGCCACCGGATAGGACGCCCAGATGAGGACGGCGATCGCCGCGGCGAGATAGCCGTTCAATGGGCTACCCGTGGTGGACCGGACAGGCGCCGCGCTTGCGCTTGCGCACCTCGGACGCGTACACGCCGACCGGCCGCACGGGATCGAGGTTCGGCTTTACCATGCTTTCCTCGTACCGCGACCAGGTTTCGGTCGGGTAGTCGGCCATGCCGGGCACCAGCCGGAAGTGGTTCAACACTTCGTCGGTATAAGTGGCGCGATGGAGCGGCTGCACCTGCACGAGCGGCCGCTCGGTGCTGAATTCGATCGGCACGTCGGTCTTGATCAGCCGCAGGTTCGTGAAGAGCGGGCCGAACCAGCGGTCGCTTTCCACGATGCCTTCGTACAGGTCGTACGAGAGATTCCGCGGCAGGTTGGCCGGCGGCCGCACCAGAATGCTCCAGTTCTCGCTCGACTCGACGAAGAGGCCGGTCCACATCTGCACGATGCCCGGCTCGGGCACCGCGGTGAGGAAGGGCGGCGCGAATCCGCGCAGGTGCTTCGGCGCGGCGCGATCGAAGGCGGCCGAAAAGCCGGGAAACTGCGCGCTCGTCAGCGGATACCAGGCTTTCGCGCCGCGGTAGGTCCAGATGATTTCCGATCCGTCCCACTGCAGCGTGAAGTCGATGGGCGGAAACACGTACCAGCCGAAGGACGAGGCCGACCTCAGCGCTTCGCAGTACTGGAAGCCGCGCGAGGGCAGCGTCCCGAGCACCGAGGCGTCCGCGCGCATCGGCGCGCGCACCCCCGGCACCGCCCCGTAGAACGTGACCGCGGGGTTCGGCTGGTGTGTTCCGTTCATGGCGCTCGCTTACTTGCGCAGGCTGGCGGGCGCGGAGCCGGCGCCGAAGCGCACGGCGCGGGTGTCGCGGGTCGCGCTGTCCAGCGCACGCACCACGCGCGGCGCGGAGCCGGCGCCGTAGCGCACGCGGTGCGCGTCGGCGATCTTTTTGGAGGGCTTCTGGACGACGGGCTTTTGCTTCTTCGACATGGGTTCTCTCCTCGATTGGCTAGCGGTTGGCCGCGCTGCACATGCAGCGCGTACCGGCATTGGCGCAAAAAGGCGGGGGCTTCATCAAACGCCCTGACCCCGGAAAGAATGAAAGATTTGTCACGCGCATTCGCGCTAGGGGAAAACCGCCATCCCGTAGAGCGCCGATGGACCCCGTCGCCGTCGCCCGGAGGTGCCGATGGCTCAAATGAATCGCTTTGTGAGCCAAGCTGTGCGCCAGCGCACTGGCATCGGCGCGTGACGCGAGTGAAGCCACCGGAAAAAATTTTTCGCGCTGGGCGACGCGCGGTGCCGCCGCCCGGGCAACGGCGAAAACCCTTATAATCTGCGGCCTTAGCTGCGCATGTCGCTCTACGCCCTCGGACTAAATCATCAAACCGCGCCGCTCGCGGTGCGCGAGCGCGTGGTGTTTCACGTCGAGCGCCTGTCCGAGGCCCTGTCCGAGCTCAAGCAGAGGCTCGCCCGCGAGGCCGCCATCCTTTCGACGTGCAACCGCACCGAGCTCTATGTGGCGGGCGAGGAGCCGGCCGCGATAGCGCAGTGGCTCGCCCGCTACCACCAGTTCGAGCCGGACGGCCTGCGGCCCTACCTCTACACGCTGCCGCACGACCAGGCGGTGCGCCACGCGTTCCGGGTCGCGTCGGGGCTCGATTCGATGGTGCTCGGCGAGCCGCAGATCCTCGGGCAGATGAAGGAAGCGGTGCGCAGCGCCGAGTCGGCCGGCACCCTCGGCACGGTGCTGCACAAGCTTTTCCAGCGTTCGTTCGCGGTCGCGAAAGAGGTGCGCTCCACGACCCAGGTCGGCGCGGCGAGCGTGTCCATGGCGGCGGCGGCGGTCAAGCTAGCCGCGCGCATCTTCCCGAGCCTGAAGGACCAGAGCGTGCTCTTCATCGGCGCGGGCGAGATGATCGAGCTGTGCGCCACGCACTTCGCCGCGCAGGCGCCGGCGCGCATCACGGTGGCGAACCGCACGCTCGAGCGCGCCGAGAAGCTCGCGCACCGCTTCCAGGGCGGCGCGATGGAGCTGAAGTCGCTGCCCGAGCACCTGCACGAATACGACATCGTCGTCTCGTCGACCGCGTCGTCGCTGCCGATCCTCGGCAAGGGCCTGGTGGAGCGCGCGCTGCGCGCGCGCCGCCACCGCCCGATGTTCATGGTGGACCTCGCCGTGCCGCGCGACATAGAGCCCGAGGCCGGCGATCTCGACGACGTCTTTCTCTACGCGGTCGACGACCTCGCGCAGATCGTCAGCGCGAACGTCGACGCGCGCCGCTCCGCCGTGGCGCAGGCCGAGGTGATCATCGAATCGCAGGTCGGCCAGTTCATGCACTGGATGCAGTCGCGCGAGAGCGTGCCGCTCATCCGCACGCTGCGCATGCGCGCCGACGACCTGCGCCGCGAGGAACTCGATCGCGCCCGGCGCATGCTCGCGCGCGGCGACGACCCGGCGAAGGTGCTGGAAGCGCTGTCGCAGGGTCTCGTCAACAAACTGATGCATCCGCCGACGCAGGCGCTCAACGAGACTGCCGGCGAGGAGCGCCGGGCGCTCGCCCGTATCCTCGCGCGCCTCTTCCGCATCGAGTGAAACCTACGCTGCGCGCCAAGCTCGACAGCCTCGTCGCGCGCCGCGCCGACCTCGAGCGGCTGCTCGCTTCCGAGGATGCGACGCGCGACATGGAGAAGTTCCGTAATTATTCGCGCGAGCACGCCGACGTTTCGGCCATCGCCGCGCTCTATGACGACTACCGCAAGGCCGAGGGCGACGCCGGGGCCGCGCGCGAGCTCGAGCTGCCCGAAGAAGTGAAAACGGCGCACGCCGCCATGGAGCGGCTCGAGGCCGAGCTGCAGAAGGCGCTGCTGCCGAGGGACCCGAACGACGAGCGCAACGTCTTCCTCGAGATCCGCGCCGGCACCGGGGGCGACGAGTCCGCGCTTTTCGCCGGCGACCTCTTCCGCATGTACACCCGCTACGCCGAGCGCCAACGCTGGCAGGCGGAGATCATTTCCGAAAGTCCCTCGGAGCTCGGCGGCTACAAGGAAGTGATCGTGCGCATCGTTGGCCAAGGCGTCTACTCGAAGCTCAAGTTCGAGTCGGGCGGCCATCGCGTGCAGCGCGTCCCGGAGACGGAAGCGCAAGGCCGCATCCACACCTCGGCTTGCACCGTCGCGATCCTGCCGGAGGCGGACCAGGTGAACGACGTGGTGCTCAACCCGGCGGAGCTGCGCATCGACACGTTCCGCGCTTCGGGCGCAGGCGGCCAGCACGTCAACAAGACGGAATCGGCGATCCGCGTCACGCACCTGCCCACCGGCATCGTGGTGGAATGCCAGGACTCGCGCTCGCAGCACAAGAACCGCGAGAAGGCCCTCTCCGTGCTCGCCGCCCGCATCCGCGACAAGCGGGAGCGCGAGCAGCAGGCGAAGACGGCCTCGACGCGCAAATCGCTGATCGGCTCGGGCGACCGTTCCGAGCGCATCCGCACGTACAACTTTCCGCAGGGCCGCGTCACCGACCACCGCATCAACCTTACCCTCTACAAGATCGACCGCATCCTGGACGGCGAGCTGGACGAGATCGTCAATGCGCTCGCCACCGAGCACCAGACCGAGCAGCTCACCGCTCTGGCCGAAGAAGCCGCTTGACGCTCGCGAAAGCCCTGGCCTCCAGCGGAATCGACCCGCGCGAGGCGCGGCTGCTGCTTGCGCACGTCACCGGCTTCAGCGAGGCGAGCGTCCTGGCATCGCCCGAACGCCCTCTACCGCGTGAACACGAAGACCGGTTCATGGGCGCTGCGGCGCGACGTCGCCAAGGTGAGCCGGTCGCCTACATCCTCGGCGAAAAGGAGTTCTACGGCCTGCGCCTGGCGGTGAATCCCGCCGTGCTGATACCGCGGCCGGAGACCGAGCTGCTCGTGGAGCTCGCGCTGACGCATGACTTCTCCAGCGCGCTGGACCTCGGCACCGGTAGCGGCGCCATCGCGCTTGCCATCAAGCATCAGCGCCGTAGCGCCCGCGTGGTGGCCGTCGAGAGCAGCATGGCGGCGCTCGTCGTGGCGCAGCGCAATGGCAGCGCGCTTGGCGTCGAGGTCGAGTGGCGCCACGGACGGTGGTTCGAGGCGGTGCCCGGTGAGCGCTTCGATGTCATTGTCGCCAATCCGCCGTACGTGGCCGCCGGCGATCCGCACCTCGCTGACTTGCGCTACGAGCCCGAGTCCGCGCTCGTCGCTGGCGCCGATGGCCTCGACGCCATGAGGGAAATCGTTCCGGCGGCCCGTAGCCATCTGGAGCGCGGCGCGTGGTTCCTCGTCGAGCACGGGCTCGGGCAGGACGCTGCCGTGCGCTCGCTGATGCAGACGAACGGGCTTGAAGAAGTGCAGACGTGGCCCGATCTGGCCGGAATAGGCCGGGTTTCCGGAGGAAGGGCGTAAAATCATCCCCATGGACATCAAACAGCGCATCAAGGAGCAGGTGACGGGCGCGCCCGTCGTGCTCTACATGAAGGGCACGCCGCAGGCCCCGCAGTGCGGCTTTTCGGCGCTCGCCGTGCAGGTGCTCAATGCGTGCGGCGTGAACGAGTTCCAGAGCTTCAACGTGCTCGCCGACGCGGAGATCCGCCAGGGAATCAAGGAATACGCCAACTGGCCGACCATTCCGCAGCTCTACGTCAACGGCGAATTCGTCGGCGGCTCGGACATCATGCGCGAGATGTACCAGTCGGGCGAACTGCAAAAGCTGCTAGAGAGCTCCTCGCAGAAGGCCTAGCGTCGCGTTCACCTGCGCGAGGTAGCGGCCGCCGAAGAGGTTCAGGTGGTTGAGCAGGTGATAGAGGTTGTAGAGATGCTTTCGCGTCTCGTAGCCCGCCGGCATCGGTCCATAGGCTGAATAGAACGCCGGCGGGAATCCGCCGAAGAGCTCCGTCATCGCGAGGTCGACCTCGCGATCGCCGTAGTACACCGCCGGGTCGAAGACGACCGGCCCTTCCGCCGTGAAACCGAAGTTGCCGCTCCACAGGTCGCCATGCACGAGCGACGGCTGCGGCGCGTGGCCATCCAGCACCTCGCACACGCGGCCGATGTCGACGCGGTGGCCGTTGCGCCGCGCGAGCTCGAGCTGCGGTTCCATCCGCTGCTCACACCAGAATTTCTTCCAGTCACCCGTTCGGTCATTGCGCTGGGGCGTGGCGCCGATGAAGTTGTCGCGTGCCCAGCCGAACCGGTCGTGCGTGGATCGGTGGACCTGCGCAAGCATCCGGCCCAGCGCCGCGAAGTCACCGCGCGAGCGAAGCTCGAGCCATTGCAGGAGCAGATACGCCTCGCCGGCGTCCACGCCGTGCTCGATCGGCCGCGGCGCGGTGCAGCCGGCTGCGCGCAGAGCGGCAAGCCCGTCGGCCTCGGCGGCGAAGGCATCGGCCATGCCGGCGTGGTTCACCTTGAGGAATCCTTCCGCCGCGCGGTAGCAGCGATGGATGCAGCCGCCGCTCACCGGCTGCAAGTCCTTGAATTTCACCCCGAGGTGAGCCGCGTATTCGCCAGGTTGAGGCGCTCGACCAGGATGCCGATGAAGGCGCGGTCGAACTTGCTGCGGCACGACACGCTCGCCTGCTCGAGCGCGGCGACGGCGATGCGAAGGACGCGCGAGTCCGCGGCCGCGGCGACCGTCGCGCCGCGCACCGGGTTGCCGAGCGAGAGGTAGGCCATCTCGCCGAAGCATTCGCCCGCGCCGAGGACCGAGAGGAGCTTCTTGTTCTTCGTGACGCGCACTTCGCCGTCCAGTACGACGCAGAAGAAGTCGCCCGGGTCGCCTTCACGAATCAGCAGCGTGTCCGCCTTCGCCTTCTCCCATTGCGCGAGGGCGACGACTTCCCACAGCTCCGGGTCGCTGAACGCGGCGAAGAAGCGCAGCGAGCGCAGGGCGGCGAACTTGTCGGCGTCGCCGAACGCATCCTGGCGGCCGTCGCGACCGGCGCGCAAGGCATCGAGCAGCTCGTCGGCGAACTCGTCGGCGCTGTGATAGCGCCGATCCGCTTCCTTCTGCATGGCCCGGCGCACGATGTGGTCGAGCGACGCAGGCACTTCGTGCCGAGCGCTCGACGGCGAGCGTGGATCGACGTGCGTGATCTGGTAGATCATGCTGAATTTGTTCGTCGCCTCGAACGGAAGCTTGCCGACGAGGAGCTGGTACATGACGACGCCGAGCGAATAGAGGTCCGTGCGGTGATCGACGACGTCCTCCCGGATCTGCTCCGGCGACATGTAGGCCGGCGAGCCGACGCCGGTGATCTGGGTGGTCTGCGCGCCGACGTTGAGCGCGAGGCCGAAGTCGCTGATGCGCACGTCGGTGGGCCCGGTGGCGTAGAGCAGGTTCCCCGGCTTGATGTCGCGGTGCGCGACGCCGTGCATGTGCGCGTAGGCGAGCGCCCTCGTGCACTTGAAGACGATATCGACCACCTGGTCGACGGGCAGCAGATTTTCCGGCGCGCAAAAGCGCTCCACGGTTCCCCCCGGCACGTACTCCATCACGATGTAGCCGGAATCGTCGCCCATGCCGGCGTCGAAGATCTGGCAGATGTGCGGATGGACGAGCTTGCCGGCGAGCGAAGCCTCCGTGAAGAAGAGCTTGCGGAAAAGCCGGCCGCGCACCGGGTCGTGCAGCGCCTCGGGGAAGATCCGCTTCACCGCCACCTCGCGGTTGCGGAACGGGTCGTGGCAAAGGAACACTTCGGACGTCGCCCCCTCGCCCAGCTTGCGGACGATCGGGTAGTTGCCGATCTGCTGCATCACCGCCCGAGGCGTTTGCGAGCGCGCGCGGCGGCCTTCTTCACCTGCGCAGGCGCGGTGCCGCCGATATGGTTGCGCGCCGCCACCGAGCCTTCGGCGGTCAGCACCGCCTTCACGTCGGCGCCGATCTGCGGCGAGAAGCGCTTCAGCGTGGCGAGCGGCAGCCGCGCGAGATCGGTCTCGAGGCGCTCGGCCTCGCGCACCGCGCGCGCCACCACCTCGTGCGCGTCGCGGAACGGCACGCCTTTTCTGACCAGATAGTCGGCGAGATCCGTTGCCGTGGCATGGCCTTCGGCCAGCGCCGCGCGCATGGCCCGCGCCACCGGCACCATGCCTTCGACCATGCCGGCGAAGACGGCGAGCGAGTCCTTGAGCGTGTCGACCGTGTCGAAGAGCGGCTCCTTGTCCTCCTGGTTGTCCTTGTTATAGGCGAGCGGCTGCGCCTTCATGAGGACCAGCAGGCTCACGAGCGCGCCGACCACGCGGCCGCTCTTTCCGCGCACGAGCTCCGGCACGTCGGGGTTCTTCTTCTGCGGCATGATGGAAGAGCCGGTGCAATAGCGGTCGGGCAGCCGCACGAAGCCGAAGCGCGGGCTCGACCAGAGCACGATCTCCTCCGAGAGGCGCGAGAGATGCATCATCGCGAGCGCCGCCGCGCCGCAGAACTCGATGGCGAAATCGCGGTCGGAGACCGCGTCGAGCGAGTTCTCGCATACGCCCTCGAAGCCGAGCTCGCGCGCCACGCGCTCGCGCTGGATGGGAAAGCTGGTGCCGGCCAGCGCCGCCGCGCCGAGGGGCAGACGGTTCACGCGTTTGCGCAGCTCGGAAAAGCGTTCGCGGTCGCGCTCCAGCATGGCGACATAGGCGAGCAGGTGGTGGCCGAACGTGACCGGCTGCGCCACCTGGAGGTGGGTAAAGCCCGGCATGACCAGTCCGGCGTGCTTTTCCGCCTGCGTGACGAGGGCCCGGATGAGCGCGACGAGCAGCCGGTCGACCTCGTCGATCTCCTCGCGCAGCCAGAGGCGCAGGTCGGTCGCGACCTGGTCGTTGCGCGAGCGCGCGGTGTGGAGACGCTTGCCGGCTTCGCCGACAAGGGCGGTGAGGCGCCGCTCTATGTTGAGGTGGACGTCCTCGGCGTCGGGCGACCACTCGAAGCCGCCGTCCTCGATCTCGCGGCGGATGCGGGCGAGGCCGCGCTCGATCGCCGTGAGGTCGCGCTTCGCAATGATGCCGGCCGCGGCGAGCATGCGCGCATGGGCAAGCGAGCCGGCGATGTCCTGGCGCGCGAGGCGGCGATCGAAATCGACCGACGCGCTGAAGCGCTTGACGCGCTCATCGACGGGCTCCCTGAAGCGCCCCGACCAGAGTTGCGGCTTACGGGCCATGCTCGCACAATGAACTTTGAATGCGGTTTAAGAACGATTCGTAACCGTGCCGAGTATAAGGCAAAGCGCCTATCCGGACCTTTTGCCGGACTTCCGCAACCTGGCGGTGATGGCGCGCGTGCTGCTCGCCGTGAACGGCCTCGCCGTCTTCGGCGCCCTGTTCGCAGCGCCGAACCTCGCGCAAGGTCTCGAGCGGTTCGTGCAAGCCGCGGCGTTCCTGGAGCCGCTACTCTTCGTCGAATTGCTCGCCTTCTTCCTCTTCTCCCGGCTTCTCGCGCGCCTCACCATCTGGCCCGGATGGACGGTCGTGGTCGCGCTTGCCGTGGCGATCGCGTGGCTCTATCAGCGAGTGGTGGTGGCCATCGCCACCGTGCCGGTGCCGAGCGCCGCGCGCACGCTGGTGCTGGCGGCGCTGACGGCCATGTTCCTGCTCGCGTATTTCCGGCTGCACACCAAGGCCTTTTCGCCGGCGCTCGCGGAAGCGCGTCTGCAGGCGTTGCAGGCGCGCATCCGGCCGCACTTTCTCTTCAACAGCCTGAACGCCGTGCTGTCGCTCATCCGCCGCGATCCGAAGCGTGCCGAGCGCGCCCTCGAAGACCTGTCGGACCTCTTTCGCACGCTGATGGCCGATGCGCGCCACTTCGTGCGGCTGGAGGAGGAGCTCGAGCTCCTCGAGCGCTACGCCGACATCGAGCAGCTCCGGCTCGGCGAGCGCCTGCGCATCAGCTGGGAGCTCGACGCCGCGCCGTCCGATGCGCTGCTGCCGCCCATGGTGCTGCAGCCGCTCCTCGAGAACGCGGTCTACCACGGCGTCGAGCCCGCCACCGGCCCGGGCGAGGTGCTGGTGCGCATCGAGCGGCGCGGCGAGCGCGTGCACGCGACGATCGAGAATCCGCACCTCGAGGCCGGTAACCAGCGCGCCGGCAACCGCATGGCGCTCGACAACATTCGCGAGCGCCTGGCGCTGTTCTTCGACGCCGAGGCGAGTATCGCTACGCAAACGGCGAACGGTCGATACCGCGTGGATATTGAAATACCCTACCGGCGCTCATGATCCGAGTTTTCATTGCCGACGACGAGGAGCCCGCGCGGGAGCGGCTGAAGGAGCTGCTGTCCGACATCCGTGCCGAAGTGCCGAACGAAGTGGCGGGAGAGGCGAAGAACGGCATCGAGGCGCTCGAGCGGCTGCCGGCGAGCGCCGCGCAGGTTCTGCTGCTCGATATCCGCATGCCCGGAATGGACGGCATCGAGCTCGCGCGCCATCTCGCCGGGCTCGAGCAGGGACCGGCGGTCGTCTTCGTCACGGCGCACGACAAGCACGCGCTCGAGGCCTTCGAGCTGAACGCGCTCGACTATCTGCTCAAGCCGGTCCGCGCCACGCGCCTCGCCGCGGCGCTGAAGAAGGCGGCGGGCGCGGGCGCCCCGCGGCGGGAGCAGCTCGCGCGTGCGGCGGGCGGCCCGCGCGAGTACCTGTCGGTCGCCGAGCGGCACCGGATCGTGCTCGTCCCGGTGCGCGACATCCTCTTCCTGCGAGCCGAGCAGAAGTACGTGACCGTGCGCACGAAGGAGCGCGAGCACCTCATCGAGGAGTCGCTCGTCGCGCTCGAGAAGGAATTCTGCGCGCCGGAGGCGACCCACCCGTTCATTCGCATCCATCGCAATTGCCTCGTCGCGCGCGCGGCCATCCGCGGCTTCGAGCGCAGCGGCACGGCGGACGAGGAGGCGCACTGGCAGGTGGTGATCGACAGCCTCGCCGAACGCCTGCCGGTCAGCCGCCGCCAATGGCCCGCCGTGCGCGAGCTGGTCGCCGAACGACCATGAGCAAGCTCGTGATCGCGACGCGGAAGAGCCGCCTTGCGCTCTGGCAGGCGGAGCACGTCAAGGAGCGCCTCGAAGCGCTGCACGCCGGACTGCAAGTCGAGCTGCTGCCGTTGAGCACGCGGGGTGACGAGGTGCTCGACCGCAGCCTGGAGAAGGTCGGCGGCAAGGGCCTGTTCGTGAAGGAGCTCGAGAACGCGATCGCGGCCGGCCGGGCCGATCTCGCCGTGCATTCGATGAAGGACGTGCCGGCCGACCTGCCGCCCGGGTTCGTGCTTGCGGCGATTACCTCGCGCGAGGATCCCCGCGATGCCTTCGTCTCGAGCCGCTACGAATCGTTCGACGCGATGCCGCCGGGCGCGGTCGTCGGCACCTCGAGCCTGCGACGCGCGGCGCAGATCAGCGAGCGCTACCCGTCGTTCGAGATCAAGCTTTTGCGCGGGAACGTCGAGACGCGCCTCGCGAAGCTCGACCGCGGCGAGTACCACGCCATCGTGCTCGCGGTGGCCGGGCTGGTGCGGCTCGGTCTGCAGCAGCGCATCCGATCGCGCCTCGGCATCGACCAGAGCCTGCCGGCGCCGGGGCAGGGTGCCCTCGGCATCGAGTGCCTTGCGGAGCGCGACGACGTGCAGGAGCGCCTGCGGCTGCTCGCCGACCCGGACACCGCTGCGTGCGTGCGTGCCGAACGCGCCGTCAGCCGCGCGCTCGGCGGCAGCTGCACGATTCCGCTCGCCGCCTATGCGGTGATGGAGGCCGGCACGCTCAAGCTCGAGGCGCTCGTCGCCTCGCCGGATGGGCGCCGCATTCTACGCGCGCAGTCGCAGGGCAAGGACGCCGAGGCGGTCGGTGCCGCCGCGGCGCGAGCCCTGAAAGAGCAAGGCGCCGAAGCGATCCTCGCGCTGCTGAAATGAGCCTTGATGGTCGCGGCGTAGTGGTCACGCGACCGCGCGAGCTCGCGGATTCGCTCGCCGGCGCGATCGCGCGTCGCGGCGGCCGGCCGATGCTCTTTCCGGCCATCGCGATCGAGGAGCTGCCGCCCCCCGGCGCCTTGCGGCGCGTGCCGGGGTTCCAGCTGGTGGTCTTCGTCAGTCCGAGCGCGGTGCGGGTGGCCCTGCGCGCCCTTGGACAATGGCCCGCCGGCGTGGCGGCGGCCGCGATCGGCGCCGGCACGCGGCGCGAGCTCGAGCGCCTCGGGGTGCGAGACGTGATTGCGCCACAAGGCGGCGCCGACAGCGAAGCGCTCCTGGCAACCCCCGAGCTGGCCGATGTCGCCGGGAAGCAGGTCCTCATCGTGCGTGGTGAAGGCGGTCGCGCGCTTCTTGGCAATACGCTCGCCGCCCGCGGCGCAACGGTCGAATACGCCGAGTGCTACCGCCGCGTGCGTCCCGTCGCCGACGCGGCGCCGCTGATCGCGGACTGGCGACACGGCCTGGTGCACGCGGTGACCGTCTCGTCCGCCGAAGGGCTCGACAATTTTCTGGCCATGACCGGGGACGACGGCCGCGGCCTGCTCGCCGGCATGCCGCTCTTCGTGCCGCATCCGCGCATCGCGAGCCATGCGCGCAACCAGGGCGTGCCCGAAGTGATCGTCTCGGGGCCCGGCGACGACGAGCTCGTCGAGCGGCTGGTAGCATATTTTGATGGCCGAACCTGACGTCACTGCTGCTCCGCCATCGGCGCCGAGCCGGCTGCCGATCCTCGCGCTCATCGCGGTGCTGCTCGCCGCGGGGCTCGCGGCGCTCGCGTGGCTCGACTCGCGCAACCGCATCAACGCCACCCAGGAGGAGCTCGCGCGCCGGCTGCGCGAGATCGAATCCGATTCGCGCGAGGCGCGCACGCTCTCGCGCCAGGCGCAGGAGGCGGTGCGCGAGGCGCAGGTGAAGGTCGCGCAGCTGGAGAGCCGCCTCGCCGAGTCGCAGAGCCAGCAGCTCGCGCTGGAGGCGCTCTACCAGGAGCTTTCGCGCAACCGCGACGAATGGCAGCTGGCGGAAATCGAGCAGGTGCTCGCCATCGCGTCGCAGCAGCTGCAGCTCGCGCGCAACGTGCGTGCGGCCCTGCTCGCGCTGCAGCTCGCCGAGTCCCGGCTTTCGCGCGCCGACCGGCCGCAGTTCGCGCCGATCCGCCGCGCCCTGGCCCGCGACATCGAGCGGCTGAAGGCCGCGCCGGTGGTCGACTTCCCCTCGGTGGCGAACCGCATCGACAGCCTGATCGCCGCCGTGGATTCCATGCCGCTCGCCTTCGAGGAGCGCACCGAGCGCCCGGCGCCGGCGGCGGGCAATCCGGCGGCCGGCGAGCGCAGCTTCCTTTCGCGGCTCGGCGTCGAGGTGTGGGGCGAGCTCTCGCAGCTCGTCGTCGTGCGCAAGATGGGACCGGCGGAGCCGCCGCTCCTGCCGCCGACGCAAGCCTACTTCGTGCGCGAGAACCTGCGGCTGCGGCTCCTCAATGCGCGCGCGTCGCTGCTCTCCCGCGACGAGGCCGGCTACCGCGAGGACCTGCGCGCCTCGCTCACCTGGGTGCAGCGCTATTTCGATCCGAAATCGAAGCAGACGGCCGACGCGGTCGCCCAGCTGAAGCAGCTCTCCGCGGTGTCGATCACCTTCGAGATGCCGACCATCTCGGAAAGCCTGGAGGCGGTGCGCGGCTACAAATCGCGCCGCGAACGAACCCCGGGATGAGGTCGCTTTTCTGGCTGCTCGCGGTCTTCGCGGCCGCCGTGGCAATCGTCATCCTCGGCCGCGTCGACGCGGGCTACGTGCTCTTCATCTATCCGCCTTACCGGGTGGAGATGACGATGCTCTTCTATGCGCTCGCCTCGGTGGCGGCGTTCGTCGTCCTCTACTTCCTGTTTCGCGTGCTCGGCCAGGCCGTCTCGCTGCCGGGCACCGTGGGCGCCTATCGCGCCCGCCGCCGCCGGGAACGCGCCCATGCCGCGCTCGCCTCGGCGCTGCAGGCCTACTACGAGGGTCGCTACCGGCGCGCCGAGAAGCAGGCCGCGCTTGCCTTCGAGACCGGGCCGTCGCCGGGCCTCGCCGCACTGCTCGCCGCGCGAGCCTCGCACCAGATGCGCGACTTCGAGCGGCGCGACCGCTGGCTCGAGCGCGCGGACGGCACGGGCGATGCGCTGCAGACCGCGCGCCTCGTGAGCCGCGCGGAGCTTGCGCTCGAGGAGCGCGACTTCGGCGCGGCGCGCGACGCTTTGAGGAAGCTGCAGAGCGAAGGCCCGCGCCACATCGCGACGGCGCGCATGCTGCTCCGCGCCGCGCGCGGCGCGGGCGCCTGGGACGAGGTGCTGCGGCTCGCCGGACAGCTGGTGAAGCGAGACGCCATCCCGCACGCGCTCGCCGAGGAATACAAGGTGCAGGCCAACGTCGAGCTGCTTTCGCGCTCGGCGGACGACGCCGGCGCCTTCGAGCGCCGCTGGCGCGACATCCCGGGGCGCGATCAGATCCATCCGCGCGTGGCGGCGGCTGCGGCTCGCCACGCGACCGCGCTCGGCCGCGCCACGCTCGCCCGGGAGATCCTCGAGCGCGCGCTGTCGACCGAGTGGACGTCGAAGCTCGTCACGCTGTATGGCGAGCTGCCGTCGCAGCTCGACTATGCCGAGCGCTCGGAAGAAGCGCGCTTGCGCATCGAGCGCGCCGAGCGCTGGCTTTCGACGCGAAACCGCGATCCGGAGCTGCTCGCCACGCTCGGGCGCCTTTGCTGCCACGCGGAGCTGTGGGGCAAGGCGAAAAGCTTCCTCGAGGCGAGCCTGTCGTTCGAGGAGACGCGCGCCGCCCACCTCGAGCTCGCCAGGCTGGCCGAGCGCCTCGGCCAGCCCGCCGACGCGCAGAACCATTTCCGGCGCGCCGCCGAGCTGCCTTAGATCCAGTCCTTTGGGACGAGAAATTCGCGGTAGAGCCGCTCCTCGGGCGAGCCAGGCGCGGGTTTCCAGTCATAGCGCCACGCCGCGCGCGGCGGCATCGACATGAGGATCGACTCCGTGCGGCCGCCCGATTGCAGGCCGAACAGCGTGCCGCGGTCGTAGACGAGGTTGAACTCGACGTAGCGTCCGCGGCGATACGCCTGGAACTCGCGTTCCCGCTCTCCAAAGGGTTGCTGCCGCCTGCGCTCCAGGAGGGGCACATAGGCCGGCAGGAAGTGCTCGCCGACCGAGCGCATCAGCGCGAAGCAGGTGTCGAAGTCGGGCTGCGACAGGTCGTCGAAGAAGATGCCGCCGATGCCGCGCGGCTCGTTGCGATGCTTGAGGTGGAAATACTCGTCGCACCAGTGCTTGAAGCGCGGATAGTGGTCCGCTCCGAACGGAGCGAGCGCGTCCCGGCAGGCGGCGTGGAAATGGCGCGCGTCCTCGGCGAAGCCGTAATACGGCGTGAGGTCCATGCCGCCGCCGAACCACCACACGTCGCCCGCGCTGAAGAAGCGCACGTTCATGTGCACGGTCGGGCAGTAGGGATTGCGCGGATGCAGGACGAGCGACACGCCCATCGCTTCCCACGCGCGGCCGGCGATCTGCGGACGCGCCGCCGTCGCCGACGGCGGCAGCGCCTTGCCCTGCACGCGGGACAGATTGACGCCGCCTCTCTCGAGCACGCCGCCGTCCTCGAGCACGCGGCTCACGCCGCCGCCGCCTTCGGGGCGCTGCCACGAGTCCGAGCGGAAGCGTGCGCCGTCGATGCGCTCCAGCGCGGTGACGATCCTCTCCTGCAGCGAGGCGAGGAAGTCGTGGACGGCCGGCGGGCTCACTGCCGGTTTTTTTTCAGCGCGCGGTGGCCGATATCGCGGCGGAACTGCATGCCGTCGAAGCGGATGCGGTCGATGGCGTCGTACGCGCGGCTGCGCGCCATGCGAAGGGAGTCGCCGAGCGCGGTGACGCAAAGCACGCGGCCGCCGTTCGTGACGATGGCGCCGCCTTCGGCCTTCGTGCCGGCGTGGAACACGCGGCAGTCCTCCGCGGGGGCCGGCAGGCCGGTGATGCGATCGCCCTTGCGCGGCTCCTCCGGATAGTTCGCGGCGGCGAGCACCACGCCGAGCGCGCAGCGGCGGTCCCAGTCTGCTTCTACTTTATTCAGGGAACCATCCAGGGCGCGCTCGATGAGCTCGAGGAGGTCGGACTTGAGCCGCATGATGATCGGCTGCGTCTCGGGATCGCCCAGGCGGCAGTTGAATTCGAGCGTCTTCGGGTTGCCGGCCGAATCGATCATCAGCCCGGCGTAGAGGAAGCCGACGTACGGCGTGCCGTCCTGCGCCATGCCGTTCACCGCGGGCTGGATGATCTCTCGCATCACGCGCGCGTGCACCTTCGGCGTGACGAGCGGCGCCGGCGAGTAGGCGCCCATGCCGCCGGTGTTCGGTCCCTGGTCGCCATCCCTCAGCCGCTTGTGGTCCTGGCTGGTGGCGAGCGGCAGGACGTGCGTGCCGTCGCACATGACGATGAAGCTCGCTTCCTCGCCTTCGAGAAAGTCTTCCACCACCACCCGATGGCCGGCGGCGCCGAAACGATGCTCCGTGAGCATGGAATCCACGGCGGCCAGCGCTTCCTCTTTCGTGGTGGCGACGACGACGCCTTTGCCGGCCGCGAGGCCGTCGGCCTTGACGACGATCGGCGCGCCGCGCTGCGAGAGGTAGGCCTTCGCCTCGGCCGCGCTGTCGAAGCTGCGGTGCTCGGCCGTCGGCAGGCGGTGGCGCCGCATGAATTCCTTGGCGAAGTGCTTGGAGGACTCGAGTTGCGCGGCGGCGCGCGTCGGGCCGAAGATGCGCAGGCCCGCTTGCTTGAAGGTATCGACGACGCCGGCGGCGAGCGGCGCTTCCGGCCCGACCACCGTCAGGTAGATGTTTTCCCTGCGGCAGAAATCGACCAGCGCGCCGATGTCGGTGATGGCGACGTTCTCGACGCCGTTCTCCGTTGCGGTGCCGCCGTTGCCGGGCGCGACGAAGACCTTCTGCACGCGCGGGCTGTTCGCGAGCTTCCAGGAGAGGGCGTGCTCGCGACCACCGGAGCCGATGACGAGGATCTTCATCAGTGGCGGAAGTGGCGAACGCCGGTGAACACCATGGCGAGCCCGCGCTCGTTCGCGGCGGCGATCACCTCGTCGTCGCGCACGCTGCCGCCCGGCTGGATGACCGCGGCGGCGCCGGCGTCGGCCAGCACGTCGACGCCGTCGCGGAACGGGAAGAAGGCGTCGGACGCCACCACCGAGCCCTTGAGCGGCAGCTTGGCGCCGTCGGCCTTCAGGCGCGCGATGCGCACGCTGTCGACGCGGCTCATCTGCCCGGCGCCCACGCCGAGCGTCATGCCGCCGCCGCAGAACACGATTGCATTCGACTTCACGAACTGCGCCACGCGCCAGGCAAAGAGCAGATCGGCGAGCTGCGCGTCGTCCGGCGCGCGCTTGGTGACCACGCGCAGGTCATTCCTGCCAATCGGCTTCGCATCCGTGCTCTGCACGAGCAATCCGCCGCCGACGCGCTTGTAGTCGTGCGCCTGCGACTGGCGCTCCAGCGCGATGCGCAGCACGCGCAGATTCGCCTTCGTGGAGAAGAAGCGCGCCGCCTCCGGCTCGAATCCCGGCGCGATGATCACTTCGGCGAACTGCTGCCCGATCGCCTCCGCCGCCGCGCGGTCGAGCGGCCGGTTGAAGGCGAGGATGCCGCCGAAGGCGGAGACCGGGTCGGTCTTGAACGCCTTCACGTAAGCATCATGCGGCGCGGCGGCGAGCGCGACGCCGCACGGGTTGGCGTGCTTCACGATGACGCACGCCGGCTCGTCGAACTGCTTCACGCATTCCCATGCCGCGTCGGCGTCGGCGATGTTGTTGTAGGAGAGCTCCTTGCCCTGGAGCTGCTCGTAGCCGGCGAGCGAGCCCGCCACCGGGCGCGCGTCCCGATAGAACGCGGCGCTCTGGTGCGGGTTCTCGCCGTAGCGCAGATCCTGGACCTTGCGCAGCTGCAGCGACAGCACCTCGGGGAAATCGGTGCCGCGCGAGGTGAGGTAGCTGGCGATCGCGCCATCGTACGCCGCGGTGTGGGCGAATACTTTCTTCGCCAGGTCGAAGCGCGTCTCGTCCGACACTTTGCCGTTCTTTCGGATCTCGTCGAGCACTCGCGGATAGTCGGCGGGATCGACGACCGCCGCCACGGCATCGTGGTTCTTCGCCGCGCCGCGCAGCATCGCCGGGCCGCCGATGTCGATGTTCTCGATCGCATCCTGGAGCGTGCAGCCCGGCTGCGCCACCGTCGCCTCGAACGGATAGAGGTTCACCACCAGCAATTCGATCGGCTCGAGGCCCGCGCGCGCGAGCTCCGCCTGCTGGTCCGGCCGGGCGAGAAGGCCGGCGTGGATCTTCGGATGCAGCGTCTTCACGCGCCCGCCGAGCATTTCCGGGAAGCCGGTGTAAGCCGACACTTCCGTCACCGGCACGCCTTCCCGCGCGAGAAGCGCGGCCGTGCCGCCGGTGGAGAGCAGAGTGAAGCCGGCGGCGCCCAGGCCGTGGGCAAATTCGACGATGCCGGTCTTGTCGGAGACGCTGAGCAGCGCCCGTCTGGCGCGGGTCACTACCCTTTGATCCGCAGCTGCTGCATTTTCTTCCGCAGCGTGTTGCGGTTGATGCCGAGCATCTGCGCGGCCAGCGACTGGTTGCCCTCCGCATGGCCGAGCACCGTCTCGATCATCGGCTTCTCGATGTTCTTCAGGACCATGTCGTAGATCGAGGTGGGCTTTTCCCCGTCCATGTCCTTGAAGTAGCGCTCCAGCTGGCGCTTCACGGCGTCGTGCAGCTCGTTCCCGCGACTCATGCGGCAAGCCTCTCGAAATAGTCGTTCACTGCAGCGCGCTGCGCTTGCGCGATGGCGATGCCGTTCACCGCGCTGCGCAGGCCCTCTCCTCCTGGCAGTTCTCGTACCGCCCAGCCGATGTGCTTGCGTGCGACGCGCGCTCCCTGCTCGTCGCCATAAAGATCGTAGAGCCCGTCGAGGTGTTCGACAAGCACCGCCGCGCGCTCGCGCGCACCCGGCGGCGAAAGTCTTTCGCCGGTTGCAAGATAGTGCGTGATCTCGCGGAACAGCCACGGCCGGCCTTGTGCGGCGCGGCCGATCATGATGCCGTCGGCGCCGGTGCGCTGGAGCACCGCTTTCGCCTGGTCGGGACTGGAAATGTCGCCGTTCGCGACGACCGGGATGCCGATGCGCGATTTCACCTCCGCGATCGTGTCGTACTCCGCCGTGCCCGCGAACATGCAGGCGCGCGTACGGCCGTGGATCGCCAGCATCTGCGCGCCGGCGGCTTCGAGGATCCGGGCGATGCGGACGGCGTTGCGCTGCTGCGGGTGCGGGCCGGTGCGGATCTTGACCGTAACCGGCACGTCGACGGCGGCGACCACCGTTTCGACGATGCGCGCCACGAGATTCTCGTCGGAGAGCAGCGCCGAGCCGGCCGCGACGTTGCACACCTTCTTCGCCGGGCAGCCCATGTTGATGTCGATGATCTGCGCGCCGCGATCGGCGTTGAAGCGCGCCGCTTCGGCGAGCATCTGCGGATCGGAGCCCGCGATCTGCACCGAAACAGGGCCCGGCTCGCCCGCGTGGTCGAGGCGCAGTTGCGTCTTCCTCGAGGAGCGCAACTCCGGCCGCGAGGAGACCATTTCGGAGACGGCGAGCGCGGCGCCGTAGCGCCTGGCGAGTCGGCGGAACGGACGATCGGTGATTCCGGCCATCGGAGCGACGAACACTACGTTCGACAGCACGTGGGCGCCGATCTTCATTCCAAGGGGCTGTGCGAGAAGGGATGCGGATTTTATCCGCAAATCTTTTTTCAGGGAATAGCGCGCGCGCCGAAGATCATGCGTCGCGCGAAGAAGCGGCGCGGCGCCGGAAGAATATCGAGCGCGGTGAGCGCCGCTCCCCGCGCGGCGCGAAGAAGCGGATTCGATCCGGCGAAAGCGCCGGCCAGGAAGTCCGTCATGCGGATCGTGGCGCCGGCGTCGAGCCGGCGCTGCGCCGCGAAACGCTCGAGCGCGCGTGGCGAGAGATCGGTTCTCAGGGTGGCGGCCAATTCCCAGGCATCGCGCAAGCCGAGATTGAGTCCCTGCCCGGCGACCGGATGCAAGGTCTGCGCGGCGTTGCCGATATAGACCTCGTTGCCCCGCGCGCGGGTCCCGAGCACTTTCAACGTAAGTGGCTGGCGGCTTCGCCATTGCACACCGACCGCGCGGCCCGCGAGCGGCCCGGCCATTATCGCGAAGCGCGAGAGGAATTCGCCGTCCGGCGCGCTGCACAACTCCGCGGCGCGCTCCGGGTGCATGCTCCACACGAGGGCATGGCGGCCCGCATGCGGCAGAAGGGCAAACGGGCCTTCGGCAGTGAACCGTTCATGGGCCGTCGTCGCTGCGCGCGGTTCCGTGGTGACCAGCGCGACGAGCGCATCGTGCGCATAGCGCTTCCCCCTCGTTTCCCCATGCGTTTCCGGCGCCGTGCCCTCAGCGTGCACGATGCAGCGCGCCGCCGGCGCTTCAGGAGTGAGGAGATCGGCCGCCGCGGCACGTAGCGCTTTCACGACGTCGGAATATTCGGCAACGTAGCCGAGCGCCGGCACGCCCGCATCGGCCGCATCGAGACGAGTGCGGCCGAAGCCGCCGGCTTGCGAAACGAGGATGCGCTCGATCGGCGTGACCGGGATCTCGTGCCATACGCCGACTCGCTCGAACATGAGCCGCGTCGCGTGCGACAGCGCGAGCGGGCGGAATTGCGGCATGGTCCCGCCGCCGTCCTCGATCGAAACGCTGAGACCGGAGCCGCGCAGCGCGAGCGCGAGGGTGCAGCCGACCGGGCCGGCGCCCCGGATCAGGACATCAGCCTCGGTTCCGGCCATCGCGCATCAGCGCTTCGATGTCGTCGACGCGCTTCGGCGCTTCCGCGGTGATCACCTCGCAGCCCGCGTCCGTGACCACCACGTCGTCCTCGATGCGCACGCCGATGTCGCGCAGCGGCTCGGGCACGTCCTCGGCCGCGCGAATGTAGAGGCCCGGCTCCACCGTGAGCGCCATGCCCGGAGCGAGCTTGCGCCATTGGCCGCCGCGCTTGTATTCGCCGGCATCGTGGACGTCGAGGCCGAGCCAATGGCCGGTGCGGTGCATGTAGAAGCGCTTGTACGTTTCCTTCTCCAGCACTTCGTCGAGCGAGCCGG
>Ga0070681_10001132_pt1 | contig 22916 bp, 19 predicted proteins | sample KBSC83BmetaG_FD_65650 | JGI IMG/M metagenome (GOLD analysis project Ga0070681, IMG submission 65650) | Corn rhizosphere microbial communities from Kellogg Biological Station, Michigan, USA - KBS C8-3B metaG | ecosystem: Host-associated > Plants > Roots > Rhizosphere | place: USA: Michigan...
TTCCTTATCCCGGAATCCAGATCTTTTTTGCAAGAATTGTTTCGGTCCCGGGAGGGAAGGCCAGCGGGACCGGGCACTTCGTAAAAAAGGCGAAGCCTTTATAGCTCGTCATATACTGGTAGGTCTTCGAAATAAATCCGCCGGTCGCACATATAACCAGAGGGTTCTCACTCAGCAGCAGAATCTTTTGAAAGTCTTCTTGCGATACGTGAACAATCACCCCACTCGCTTTGATCGCGTTTGCTATGGCCGCGATCACTGCCGCTGCCGATGCTGCTTCGCTCATAGGGCCCTCCAATCAATCTACTCGTAGCTCAGCGCTTCAACTGCATCCTGTTTTGCCGCACGCAGAGCAGGGTAAAGTGCACCGATTGTGCCTCCCAACAAGCCGACGGCCAGTGAGATGAGAATCCAGCGAGGTTCGATTTCGATCGTTAGGCTCGTTACGCGCATCACGGCAAAACGTGCAGCGAGGGTAAACAACACGCCTACAACCACACCAAGAAAACTAACAACCATTGCTTCCTGTTCGATCACCCAGGCAATCGCCGATTTCGACATACCCAACGATTTGAGTATGCCGATCTGCCGGGTGCGTTCAGTAACTGTCGTGTACATCGCAAGCAAAATCACAAGCATACTGATGGAAGCTGCAACACCGACAACGACCTTGATGAATATGTTCAGTGCGGGAACTCCACTCGCATAAAGCTCTGGAAGATCGCGAGTGAAGATAAGCTGATCGTCAGGAAACTGTTTTTGAATTCGTTTGGCAACCTCGTCTTGAGTTGCTGAATCAACACAGGCCACCAAAATGGCAGTGGCGCGGCCTTCAGCACCCTCCTGTTCCTGCAACGTTGAAAGTGGGATCTTGATTCGTCCGCCACCCGGTGGTTCATAAACGCCGACGATCTTAAATGAGCGCTCGAATAGTTTTACTGTGTCACCAACTTGAGCGTGACGGTTTTCCTTCCACTGAGGATCTATGATCGCCTCGTCTCCTGAAAGAAGTTTGCGGCCCTCACGAATAGATATGCCGGCCAGGTTTGCGTATTGATCGAAATCGATTCCGTCAATCAGTCTCTGCCCGAAACCAGAATCGCTCTTATCCAGAGCTTGTCCGATGGCCGTTGCAGCTCGCACTCCGTCTATTCGGGCGATCTCTGCGGCGTGTGAGACCTGAAGTCTGAATGGTGAACCGCCCGCCAGTCCGATTGAACCCGAAGGTCGAATCATTATCTGCGCCCCGATGTTTGACTCGCGTTTGCCGCGTTCATGGAGTACGCCATGGGCTAGTCCAACCGTAAAGACGATCAACAATACGCCAACCGCCGTTCCTAAAATGCTAACTGCCGTGCGAGCAGGTCTATGAGCGATGTTTGAGAATACAAGGCTATCCATAAGTCGTCGTAAGCGCGGGCTTCGATCCAGAACACGCCGCCACGCATTAGGTAAAGTTCGTGATGTAAGTACCAGCAATCCAATTGAGGTCCAAAAAACTATCGCCGCTTTGCGAACCAGCGCCAGCGCGAGTCCTGTGGCCGGGGTAAAGCCCAGGCCCTTTTGAAGAATAACTTCGGTGCCACCTTCGTAAACTCCGATCGTTCCAGGCACAAAAGCAAAGGTGAAGTTAATTACTTTAGTCAGCGATTCAATAATGTAAGCCTGAGAAACGAGCGGATGGAATCCCAGAAAACGCAGGGCTACGAAGACTTCAATAACACTCGTCACGTGAGAGAGCAGGTCACAAGCTATCATTCCGAAAAATGCGCCGGGATGATGCTTATAGAAGTCGTAAACTTTCGACTCAAGGTGATAGATATGATGCCTGCGTTTGAGAATCACTTTTGGGCTCAGCCGGAGTTCTCCAAGACGATCTATGGCCCAGGTGAGCAGCATGACGCGTCGCTTGGCGGCGAGAGCCGCTGCAATAATCCCCAGGGCCGCCATACTCGCTATAATTATGAGAACTGTATAGACGGGTGTGGGCAGCGGATAGATCAGCAGCATCACGCATGCACCACTCAAAACAAAAACGACTACCGACAAGTTGTAGAGCAAGTTGTCGACGACGAGTGCAGGTACGCCGTACGTTAGCGGTATGCGTTTCCGGAGCAGCGCTACTTTGGTCGCTTCCCCAAGAAGCGGTCCAGTGAAAGTGAGGAAGCTGATGGCTTCACCACCTAATCGTGCGGCGAATGCCTGACGGAAACTGATACGACGATGCTCGGGAGGAACTGCCGCCCGCATCGCTATGGTACGAAGCACGTGGCGCAAACCACTCAAACCGAGAACTATAAAGAATCCAAAACCGATTCGTAGAAGCGCATCGAAGAGCGGTTGTAAACCAACGCGATTGATTACGTAGACGAGCAGCGCAAGACCTAGCAAAAAGGCGAGTGTTTGCAGCCAGGCAAATGAACGTCGTGCAGTCTTGGAAGCAGGTGGTGGTTCTGCGGCGAGCTCTTCAGGTTCCTCTGTTTGCCAGTCTTCTTCGAGTTCGTCAGATTCAATCAAGGCGATACGTTTGCTCCAACGGCAGTACTGTTTCTGTTGTTCAGACCGCCAGGCAGAAGTTCTTTGATTACGCGGCCGGGAAAACGTCTGAATCCCTTCTCCCACAAAGCTGGAACGGGAGTGCTATCATCGCGTAAATCACCAATTAATGCCAACAGCGTCGGCACGAAACTAAGACTATCATATGGCTCTTCGATCGTTTGGGCCTGACCAATACCGGTGTTCTTACCACCCGCAATCATAAACGTCGAGTGTGTAGAAATGCGGAAGAATGAACCGTGATTACCACCTGGATTGAAGCCACGGACGTCAAAGTTCCAATGATTGTTTGCAACAACCAGCATTTCAGATTCACAAAGATCTCGCTGTCGTTGAATGAATTCGCGAGTGATGCGCTGGTCGTGCGTTAGACCAGGGTCGCTGGTTGAAACGTGTTCGTTTGGATGTCGCGCCAATTCTTCGTTCAATCCAATCAAGCCATTCGAATATGAGGTTTCATGTAGCGCCTCCAACCATTCGGTTTCTGTGTGCCACTGACTCAGCCATTGGCCGCGATCGGCCGAACCGATTGATAGCCTGGGATCCTCGAAAATCTGGAGTGGTAGTCCAGGTTGCCATTCAAGTTCCTCGAAATGCACCTCCCCATTAACAGTCTGAGCGAGGTTTTTGATTGGCAAATAACGAATGCGCAGTTCGCCACGGTCATTGTTTTGAAAGAGAAGCAGCGCCTGCCTGGCTGATCCACACGTTACCCACACAACATCAGGCGCAAGATTATTTTCGTGCACAGCAGCGCTCACCAGGCTGGAGGGAAGTCTGGTCGCGATTAAATCGATTGGTTTGTTTGAAACGCCTGCCTGACTATTTCGGACCGTTATGCTGTGGAGGAGATTAAAATAGTTGAGGCGAACAAAACTACCTTCGATATTAAGCGCGCCATCGCTGTTCAAAACGAGACCATCAGGCGTAAGACCAACGATATAATTTTGAAGCTGATAGATGTTATTGCGATCTCCCATCGAATCTGTGGGGATTACTTCTTCGATCTTGATCTTCATCGGATCGAATGACGATCGAGACAGTTGCAACAGGTTTTCAAGCACTGTTAAGTAGTGGCTATATTCTTTCTCCTCGCTTTGCCACCGATCGAGTTGAACGAAGATGCGCTTTGCCGCTTCATCGAGACCGGCCTGCTCTTGTTCCTTCGAAAACTTTTTAGGTTGTGCCGCCCACAAGATGCGCTGTTTTTCTATGTTCCTGCGCAACACCACTAATTCAGCCTGCATTTCTGAAAGCGTCTTAGTCCACTCGGCCCTTCGTCCGTCAATGGTCGCAAAGAACTCCGCAGTCGCAGCCTTGCCAATCGCCGGTAATAAATCCTTGCGTTGTAGCTCCCGAAGCAGAATATGCAGTTTGTTCAAGTCACTATTGCGCAGATGGATCGATGCCCGTTCGTTTCCATCGAAATCCAGCATCGCGGTCGGATACTCAGTGCTTTGCTTTTTCAAATAGTATGACTCGTCAGTCGTGGTGGTAATCAACGGAACCAACGGGTTGATGCCCTTGATCGCGTAGTCCATCATCAGGCGGCGCTTGGTTATAACGTGATGACCGCCACCCTGCCTGCTTCCCAGCAATTTCACCAGATTGAACCCCTGGCTATAAATCTTCTCATCGGTGTTGAACCCATGATCGGAGACGACGACAAGCGCCGTTTCATTTGCTAAAGGACTTTTAGCGATCGCCGTCCAGACCTGGCCGATGACTGCATCCATCTGCTTCAACACAAAAAGTTGCGTCTGACTATCATTGTTATGGTGAGCAACGTGGTCGAAGTCAGTCATCATTAAATCGAGATACTGAATCCTGGGGTCTGACAGTTTGGCAATTAGTTCCCGCAGCAACTGATCGCTCAGCGCGCTGCGCATTTCAAAACCCATTGTCCATTCGTCGAAGAGATCCTTGGGCGACTTTTTGAACCTTCCTTCGAGTCCACCTTGCAGCGTCGAATAGCGGGCACCACGCAGAAACAATGAGAAGGTGAGATAGCGTTCATCGTGTGGGTAAGCATCAGGAAAAAGCGGGACGCCAATTGAGTCGAGTACTTCGACACCAGGCATGTCAATTCGAGACCCTGTTATATTGCCAAGGTAGAGCGGAATGAAATTCAGGTAATCGTAGGAGTGCAGAGTGTAGCGATCAAATTCAACGTTACCCTTCAACTGCAGATGCTGACCTGTATCCAGCATTGACCATGAAGGCGCTGAGAGGCTCATCCCGCGCACGTAGAAGTTTGAGAGCCGCGTCCCGCGTTGGTAAAAGATGTAGTCGAACCAGGGCAGGCTACTCTTGCCTGTTGCCGGGTCTTTCTCTTTTACAAAGCGGTCGATGAGACCGGGAGGAAGACCGTCGCATTTGATCACGACCAAACGCCTGGTTTGTCCGAACGTTGAGAGGGAACTGAGAGCGAGCGTGAGTAGAATTAAAAAGACGCGTGAGCTACCAAAGTAGTTAAGCGAAAGGCTGATGACCTTGCCGTTCTTCATCAAGTGCGGCTGGTTCATCGGCTTATGGCTGACCGCTCTTGAGGGGGGAACCATTCACGGAGGCCGCAATCGGTTGTGAACGTTCGTTCATGCTTCGCAGATTTGTGGTCGCGAGGTCGCGCCACATCTGATCCAGCCCCTGGTTCTGGGAGATCTTGAGAAGCTCGTTTCGTGCCTTGGTGTGATTAATTCGTGAAAGACTCTCCAGACAAGCGCGCCGTACTTCATCATCTCGTGTACGCTCGAAGATCTTGGCTGTTGCCACCACAGCGTTTGATCCTGCTTCGTCGCCATGGTCCGCAATGAATTGTAGGGACCGGCGAATATCATCCGGATTCCAGGCGACTTCAATCTCAGCGTTAGACTTGGCCACCTCGCGCAGAAAATCGGTGTGGTAATTCAACCGCCGGGCAATATCGAGGCGGCTCTCCATATCTACGGTGCGTTCTTCGCGATGAACATACCTTCCAAACGACAAGACATTTGCTACCCGAAAGATTATTTGTGTCTTGCTGCCGTGTTCCAGTGGCGTCAACTCTGCGCGTCGGTCTCGTTCCAGTTTTGCGGCCAGACCGTCAGGATCCTTTGCGAAAGCGACCAGCGCCGCATACTGTTGGTGCGCAACGTTGGCTTCCGCATTCACATCATTTTCAAATGGATTAAGCGAAAGCTTCTCGAGCCGCCCATTAACCTCCTCACGAAGGTTCGGAGCCATCGTTTCGTTGAGAGCAAGAAATAGTTTCAACTGTGAATATGTTTGTAAACGAGATGGCTGATTGATATCCATTCCGCGGCGACCGGTGACGAAATCAAAGACCGTTCGGCCGAGGAAAAATGGCAGGTTGCCAAATTTCGAAACAGAGAGGACATTTCGCGTCAAATCGTTTAGAACTCGTCGCGACATTTCACGCTTCTTTGGATTGTACTTGTCACGAAAGTCGACCAGCAGCATCGGAATCTTTGGATAATCGAGGCCGTAAAGCGCCAGTGGGATCATTTGCACAGGGTGTGCTCCGGGCGCGTCTTCAGCAACGACATTGCCCGTAGAATCCAGGTACCGCGTCTCTGTGTAGCCTTCCCAAGTTTGCAATCGTTTATCAGTCCATGGATTCGCAATATTTAGAAAACGACTCTCAAACGAAGCACCTTTTCGTTTGGCTAGATCCGGTTCAGCCAGCCAGAGCATCGCATGACTCGCTATGCCGTCAGGCATTTGCAGCGGCTCAAAGTAGAGCGATTCCGCTTCAGCTCTTTGCCTAAGAAGTTCCCAGTTGTGACCGCGCTCGTCTCGCGTTTGTGCCAGTCGTCTTGCGTAATATCCCTGAAGCTGTGTGTCGTCGACCAGGCCACCGAACGTTTTGTCAGTCAAGAGAAGACGAGCCTGAATCTCCGCTAATTCGGATTGCGTGAAGGCTGACTCGCCCTTGACGGATTCATATAAGGCAAGCACAGACAACGCCCGAATGATATGTGACTTGCGATAATCAGACGCGTTTTTCCTGTATGCACTTGTTGATGCCTTGATCGGAGTGCCATATGGATCAAGCAAAACATTTTGGATGGCTGCCCAAAACAGTTTGTCCCATACTTCTGTTTCGGGAGCAGCAAGATCCAATGCAGGTGGTGGTGGTTTGTTCGAAAGGTTTTCTTTATTACCGACTCGCGTGTAAAGGAACGGCACGGCAGCAGCAAATCGCTGTTTTAACGTTGGCCGAGTGTACGTAAGCGGCCACGCATACCTCAGCCGGTCATTCTCCCGATTGTTATCGCCCAGCGTGTCGCGAAGAATGGAAACGAGCGGAACCCAATCATCATCTTTGTCAGAATCGACCCCGGCGAGTCGTGCTTTCACAGTAAGCAATTCTGCCCCACCGCTCACCTCAAGACGATCGAGTCTTAATATCTGAGACAGATCCTCGGGTATCTGTTGGACGCTAGTCTGCGGTTCCGGAGATTGGGAGTGGCCGATGCTTTGCAGCAGAGGCGAGAGAACAAGCAGTAGGGAGAAAAACAAGCTCCAAGCCTGATGCCGGGGCCTTCGCGTTTGTGTCGTCATTCTTGTCGGTTCTTCAAAACAGTACGCAACAATATCTGGCGAATGGGGAGTTTGTACTGCACTCAATCTCGGACGCTTCGGGAAAGCGTAACAATTGCGCCCGGGGTTCTTGCAATCAGCAATAGCTATGCCCCATCGAAGGCACAATCAAATATATCATCACTGTAATACCGTTTGGATCAGTTTTTTGCTGTCACTTGTGACAGCCCATAGGCTGTAACAATAGATCGAATGCAGACCCGCACCTTCTTACTGGTCCTACTCACACTTCGGACGTTTTCGACAGGCCTGGCGTTAACTCGGGGACAGATTTTATTTAACTGTTGCTGCGGGGGGATGGGCGCCTGATTGACTTACTGCTTCGCCATCCTTGGGGGGCGGGGGTTCCCAACCGCTGCGTTCGAGTAGCGGGACACTAAAGCGGATCGGTACAGCAAAATTCGAGCCCTGGTTTTCCGTGAAGACCGCAAAATTTACCCCAATCACACGGCCGGATGGTCCAAAGAGCGGAGCCCCGGATCCTCCTTCAGCCGTTCGGGCATCATATGCAATTCGTCGTACATCGAGGTCGGTAATGTTTCCCTGGGTCGTCAACGGTTGAATCCGCTTAGTTTCAGCGAGGTAACCCAGGAGTGCGTCGAGTGAGCCGTAGCGTTGCTGGATGCCTCGCGATTCAGCGTCGTCCAATAGGGCCAGGAGACGATCTGGTCCAGACGGATAGCCCATCATGACTACAGTTTTACCAACAGCCACCGCGTCAGGATCAGTTTCCAGCGGTAATAGTGGAATTGTTGATGGAACCTCCGGTAGATCCAGTGAGCACACGGCCAAGTCGTCCTTCTGTGCAGCTGAAAGAAACTTTAATGAGATCGCCTGTTGGTAATCAGGAAAGTAGGCCGTTAGTTTCCTTAGCCGCGGTTGGCTCTTGACTCCCGTTAAGCTTTGCGCCCGATCGTCCGCGAGCCAGGGCTGAACGATGTGACGGTTAGTGAGTACAAAACCATTTCCCACATAAAATCCAGAGCCGACAAATTCATATTCAGCTATGGCCGCGTGCCCTTCAGGAGTCAGCGTCGCGGGTTGATCGCCGCTTTGGACCGCAGCACCACTCTCGTTTGTTTGAGCCTCTGGATATCGGAGCGGTCGTCCAGTTCCAACTTCCACGAAGTAGTAAGATCCAGAAATAAGGCAAACACCGCGACCGTATTCACTGCGCAGCTTCACAGCCAGGGAAAGACTGTCGCGGATCTCTTTGTTGGCTCTACCGAGATCAGTGAGTTGATCATTGAGCTTTGCTGATTGCTGCTTCGTTTGATCTAACTGAGCGCCCAGGTCACCAATTAACCTTCGACTTCGTTGCAGCTCCTTGTACATCGCGAAGCCGATATAGAGAACTCCACCAACTAAAGCGATTGCAATCGCAAGGGTGATCAGCTTTGTGCTGGGAGTAATTTCACGGACAAGTTCTCGAGTGAACTCTCTAAGAAACACTTTCGCATCGTCCCGACGAGCGGTAGCCGCCGACTCAATAGCAGCAGCTTCGATGAACGGCGCAACATGGGTCTCTTTCGAACCGCCTCCGGGGACAACCGCCGGCAGCGATCGGATCGGGAAGAAGTGAAGGATTAGATCCGAACCGACAACACGAATCTCATCGCCGTCCTCGATCAAGTCTCCGACGGCAAATTCAGCACTGTTTTTAGTTACTTCGAGCGACTTGTCGAAGGCGACAACCTGGTATGCTCCTTCTTGTCGGAGGAGTTCCAATAGGTATCCATTGCTCGAATTCTTTGGTAGAGACGACGCGCGGAGCCGCAGATCTGCGCCTTCCGAGCTGCCAATACGAATGCGCTCATCCGTGAGGATCTCAGTGTGCCGGTCGTTGCCCGAGGAGATGTGGATAACCAGGCCGGTTGCCATACTTAGTTCTTAAATCACCACCCAACGTAAAACAGGAGCGGCACAAACAGCCGGCTCGAACATCATTCTACAATGAAGTTTCACTAAACGGTTAACTGGGTAATCACGGATGTCCTGATTTGGGCGGTACCTCGTGTTAGGATTGACGAGATTGATATGAGCAGCAGTGAATTCATCGACGACTGTGACCGGTTGGCAGAATTGGCTCCGGTGGTTACCGCGCCGATTCAGCATCACGTGTTTGTTTGTACTGGCAAGTCTTGTTCTGCGGTGGATAGTGCGGCGGTCAAGTCGGCTTTTGAGACTGAGCTGAAAGCCCGCGGGCTGCAGTTCGGATCTGAAAAGAAAGGACGCAATCCTTGCGGAAGCATTGTACTGACGGAGTGTGCCTCAGTTGGGTTCTGCGCGATTGGCGCAGCCGTGCTTATTTACCCGGATGGAGTCTGGTACGCGCAGGTCAGGGCGTCAGATGTTGGCGAGATCGTCGAAGAACACCTTGTTAACGGGAGAGTGGTGGAGAGGCTGGCCTTGCTGAGAGTTCCAGCGAAATAGGACCGATAAGACTGATAGGACTGATAGGACTGATAGGACCGATAAGACCAATAATAGGACCTATAGGACCTATGAGACCTATGAGACCTATTACAATCTTACCTGCTCCTGCTCCTGCCGCCCCCCCTGCCTCCTCTACCCTCCGCTCGCCGATGCCTGCTGCGGTCTCCATTTCAACACGGGCTTGCGTGCCGCTGCCGCTTCATCCAGGCGGCCGATGCGAGTATTGTGCGGTGCATTTAGAACCAGTTCAGGATCCTCAAGCGCTTCCTTCGCAATCGAACGCATGGCTTCGATGAATTGATCGAGTTCCTGCCTTCCGACTGACTCGGTCGGCTCTATCAACATTGCACCTTGAACAATCAATGGAAAATAAATTGTCATCGGGTGAAAGCCGTAATCGATGAGACGCTTCGCGATGTCGAGTGTGTGAACTCCTTTGCGAGACTGTTTCTTATCAGTAAACACAACCTCGTGCATTGGAGGACTGTTGAACGGCTTGTCGAAGTCTGTTGTCAGTCCGTTCGCAACATAGCGAGCGTTCAAGACAGCCGCCTCAGTGGCCTCACGCAAGCCATCATGACCGTGAGTCAGTGTGTACGAAAGGGCCCGCAACATCATTCCGTAGTTGCCATAGAACGCCTTAACTCGACCAATCGATCGTGGTTGATCGTAATCGAGTCGGTAACCCTCGTCTTTCTTAACGATTCGAGGAACGGGTAAAAAGGGTTCGAGCGGTTTAGTGCAACAGCAAGGTCCGCAGCCTGGTCCACCGCCACCGTGTGGAGTCGAGAATGTCTTGTGCAGGTTCAGGTGAATCACATCGACGCCCATGTCGCCGGGACGCGCGATTCCAACCAGCGCATTCATATTGGCGCCATCCATATAAACAAGACCGCCAGCCTCATGGACGATGTCGCAGATCTCTTTGATGTTACGTTCGAAGAGACCAAGAGTGTTGGGGTTCGTTAACATTAAGCCGGCAACATCACCCAGACCACACAACTCACGAAGGTGTTCCAAATCCGTCAGACCTTCCGACGTCGATCGAATCGTTTTAACTGAGAATCCTGAAAGATGAGCCGATGCCGGGTTTGTACCGTGAGCAGAGTCGGGAATGAGCATCGTCCTTCTCGATGCAGCTGATTCGCCGTCTCGAGCGTCAAGGAAGGCGCGGATGATCATTATGCCGGTCATCTCGCCATGAGCGCCCGCGGCGGGCTGCAATGAAATACCTGGCAGACCGGTTATCTCGGCAAGGTGCTGTTGCAGTTCGAAAATAACTTCGAGTGCTCCCTGTGCATCCGTCTCTTCTGCGAGTGGATGAAGGTTTGCAAAGCCGGCAATACGAGCGACGCGTTCATTCAGACGTGAGTTGTACTTCATCGTGCATGAACCTAACGGATACATGCCGATGTCGATTGAATAATTCCAGGTAGACATTCGAATAAAATGTCGAATCACATCTACTTCACTAACTTCAGGCACGCCCTCCAGATCGTCCGTTCGTTGAAAGGCCCTGGGGATTAATTCAGTAAGAGAACGCTCCTCGACGTCGAGTGCCGGCAGCCGATAACCGACGCGTCCTGTTTGGGAGCGCTCGAAAATCAGTTGCTCATTTGGACTGATGTGACTAGTAACTTTAGTGATTCCAGAGGTCATATGGACTATTTAGCAGTTGATATTGAGCGGAGTCCGGCAGCCAGAGCATCGATCTGTTCACGAGTATTCGTTTCCGTCGCGCAGACTATGAAATCGTTGGCCCGATTTGCCATAAACCGCGACAACGCAAGTCCGCCGTCGATCGCTTTTTCCATGCCGAGGTTTGCTAATAGCTCACGCGCAGGTAACGGCGACCGAACAACGAACTCGTTGAAAACCGGAGCAGTAAAGGGAAGTGAGAAGCCGGGAATGTCCACGATTTGTTTCGCAGCATACGCCGCCTTTTGCGCACACTGATACGCCACTTCCTGAATACCTTTTCGTCCCATTGTTTCCAGATAAACGGTTGCAGCGAGCGCGATCAGTCCTTCATTGGTGCAGATATTCGACGTAGCCTTTTCACGTCTGATGTGTTGCTCGCGAGTAGCAAGTGTCAGCACAAAACCGCGACGACCATTCTTGTCGAAAGCTTCACCGACCAGTCGACCGGGAATTTGGCGGGCGTATTTTTCTCGAGTCGCAAAGAGTCCGACGTATGGACCACCAAACGAGAGTGGCACTCCAAAAGACTGGCCCTCTGCAATTACAATATCGGCGCCACAGTCGCCAGGTGACTTGAGGAGACCCAATGAGCTCGCTTCCGTAATGGCAACTATCAGCAACGCGCCCCTGGCATGCGCGGCGTCAGCCAGGATTTTTAAATCCTCAATGCACCCAAAGAAGTTCGGCGATTGAACCACCACCGCAGCGGTTTGGTCGTCAATTGCTGATGCCAACGCTTCACCGCACTGTCCAGTCTTTTCGTCGAATGGAATCAGCTCGAGGTGAATCCCCGCGTGTTGCACATAAGTCTCAACGACTGCCAGGTATTGGGGATGGACCGAGCCGGCAGAAACAACTTTCGATCGTCGTGTTATGCGTTCGGCCATCAATACGGCTTCAGCAAGAGCGGTCGAGCCGTCATACATCGAGGCGTTTGCAACTTCCATCCCCGTCAATTGGCAAACCAGTGTCTGAAATTCGAAGATAGTTTGAAGCGTGCCCTGCGAAATCTCGGGTTGATACGGCGTGTACGCAGTAAAGAACTCCGATCTGGAAATGATGTGATCGACTATGGTTGGTATGTAATGCGAATATGCACCGCCGCCGAGGAAACTTATCCGGCGAGCCCCTGCATTACGAGCGCCCATTTGTTCGAAGCGCGTTAAGAGTTCACTTTCGGAAAGTGCGTCAGGAGTGTTGAGTTGACGCCGCAGAAGCAAGTTGTCTGGAATGGAATCGAATAATTCGTCAGCCGATTTGAGACCAATGGAGTCGAGCATCTCCGTGCGCTCTTCCGGCGAATTAGGAATATAGCGCAAGGTTATTCTTTCTCAGCTTTCGTAAAGTCTTCGTACTCAGCAGCGGTCAATAGACTATCAACCGCTCCTGGGTTCGACATACGCACCCGGATCATCCAGCCCGCGCCATATGGGTCAGTGTTTACCTTTTCGGGTTCATCGGCAAGCGTCTCGTTGATCAGCACGACTTCGCCCGGTACAGGTGTGAATACTTCGGAGACAGCTTTCACTGACTCAACTGATCCAAACGACTCGTTGGTCGCGAATTCATCGCCCGGCTTTGGCAACTCGACGTACACCACGTCTCCAAGCGAGTCTTGAGCGTAGTCCGTAATGCCAATGATGGCTTGATCGCCTTCGACTCTGACCCACTCATGGTCCTTACTGTAGTGCAAGTCTTCTGGGACGTTTGCCATGATTCCTCCAGCTAATTTATTTTTTTGAACCAAGACTTACTTTGCGCGCCTGTAAAAAGGTGTCTTTACAATCTGTGCTTTAACGAGCCGGCCACGTACATCGATTTGAATCTCATTTCCAATCACAGCAAAGTCAGTTGGAACGTATGCGAAGCCGATGTTCTTTTTCAGGTACGGAGCGGGACTGCCCGAAGTCACTCTGCCGACTGGTTGATCGTTGATTACTACGTCCTGACCGTCTCGAGCTATTCCGCGTTCCACAACCTCGAATCCGACCAATCGTTTCGTTGGACCACTCTCTTTCTGTTTCGTGAGGGCTTCGCGTCCGATGAACTCACCCTTATCGAGTTTGCAGATCCACCCCAGGTTAGCCTCGATCAATGTCGTGGTTTCGTCGATCTCATGTTCATACAGTGACATGCCCGCTTCGAGTCTCAACGTGTTGCGCGCGGCAAGTCCGCAGGGCAGCACTCCGGTTTCACTACCAAAGTTCCCGGCATCCAGCAGTTTGTTCCAAAGTCTTTCAGCTTGGTCAGGTGTAGCATAAATCTCGAACCCGTCCTCTCCCGTGTAGCCGGTTCGGGAGACGATGCTCGCAATACTATCCACTGTGCCGTTGGTGAAATGGTAATACTTGATGTCACCCAATGGCAGGTCAGTCAACTTTCGAAGAATCGATAACGCGTCTGGACCCTGGACCGCAAGCTGGCAATATTCTGAGCTCGCATTCCTAAGCTCAACATTCTCACCCTCGTGGTGCGAAGAGATCCAATTCCAATCCTTGTCGGTTGTGCCCGCATTCACGACAAGGAGTAAATGATCGGGCGCGAGGCGATAAACCAATAAATCGTCAACGACGGTTCCAGACGGTGTAGTAAGTGCGGAGTATTGGGCCTGACCGTCCGTTAACTTTGTAACATCGTTAGAAGTAAGACGATTAACAAAATGGATCGCATCGGGGCCACGCACATCGATCTCACCCATATGAGAGACATCAAAGAGCCCTGAGTGGTTTCTGGTCCGGAGATGTTCTTCGACTGTGCCTGCGGGATATTGGACTGGCATATCCCAACCACCAAACTCGACCATTCTGCCACCCAATTCTCGATGTCTCCGATTAAGTGGCGTTTGTTTTAACTGGGGTGCCGTGGCCGTCAAGTTTTTGTCACCACGTAAGACTTAACCTGGTCTCACGTTGATTCGATTTGTTAGTAACAGGTGAAGCCGCAAACTAGCATGCGAAGTGCGGTGCGTCAAGCGACGCAAATAGAGCCAAGTCTCGTATGGAAATTCTCTGGTGTGTTCAGATTTTTCGTGGCACCAGAATCTCTTGGCGTCATAATGTCGTAGGAGGTCGGTGCGAGAATCAGGTAGTTATGGTAGCGAAGCGACAGCGTTGGGCAAAACCTGACGTGAAGAAGATAGAAGCGGATCTACAGCTAACGGACGAAGTCGTGCGCAGCAACGGCGTGCGTGGGCTTTGTCCTTGCCATGGCGCCCGTGATGTGTTGGAACAAAAGGTCAACGTTTTAATGCGGTCGTTCCGAGATCCCAGCCGCCTCGTGCGTCGAATGGCTTTGCACGTGTTTTACGACGCCGTCATTATGCAATCAAAAGAGGAACTCAAGCATTACCTTGAGCCTGGAGACGAAAAGATCGGAGAGAAGCGTGCAATGCATTGTCGGTCAATGGAGCAGAGGTTAGAAGCAATAGCCAAAAGAAAGCTCGAAAGGCATAAGAAGCGTAATAGAACTAGCCATCGCGAATACTCATGAAGGGTTGAATACGACAGTTGAGGTCGACAAGACGCTTAAACGGAAAACGCTCCGAGCTGCATCGGAGCGTTTTTCGGTTTTACTGAACGGCACAACTAGAAGTTGCGATCGTCAACGTCCACTTTCTGAACGGCAAAAACAACTCGCATTGTATCCGGCCGGCGATCCATAGAGGCAGGGACAAACGCGGCGTCCTGTCGAAGCGCAGATTCAAAATCGTCCAGCATCCGGCGATCGCGAGGTGCATGGACCACGTCCGCGAGCGATGCTGATCCATTACTGAAAACGTCGGCAACAACTACCATGTCATCAGATTCATGATTTGGACGCGCATAAGCGCGGGTTAATGCTGCCAGGGCTCCGCCAGGATTCAAACTTGGCGATTGTTCTGCATAGGGTGCGCGGCTCGCGGCAAAGTCTTCGGGTCTCACCGGTCTATTCAGGTCATAACCGAGAGTTTGCAAAACAATCACGCTGTGACTCTGAAGTGCAGCTTCACGCAAAGCCACAAAGTGTGGACGTAATGCGGCAAACATCAAAGCAAACATGATCACCGAAGCGAATGAACCAACCGTATAGGGCATCAAGCGTGGTTGAAGGAACCGGGCGACACGATAAGTCAATGATGGGTTTGGCGCCTGCCGTTTAGCAGCAGCTTCAACCACAAACAGATCGGTTATTGTCGCGGCAAGATCCGCCGGAGGAACTGGTTGTGAAAGACCTGCAAGACGACGTGTCAATAGCCGGAGCTGCGCTACTTCAGAACGACAAACGGGGCATCGATTCAAGTGTTCATCGATTGATACTCGGATTGGCAACGAAACACAATCGTCGATGTATGGTGAAAGCGATTGCTTAGCTTCTTCGCACAACATAATTCTTACTCTACGTCTCAGTCTTGCTTTACACACGACTGACTGACGATGATCTTCTGAGTGGCTGGCCGACCCCGGCTGCTTCGACACGAAGCAACTGCGACAAGTTTAGACAACTCCTTGAGGCTTGTGAGCGACCGTTCAACGGGTGTTGCTGGCCACGTTTTCAAATACGCTCAGGCCGCTTTGGAAGCCTAGCCCGCCGTCTCCTCACTTCGACCCATTTGGCACCGAGTTTTGTGAGCCGGGGCGGGGCAGCCATTCAGAATATTTAAGATTTCAGATTGCAATTCAGATTGAAAGAACACACCGGCTTTTCAATCTTAAATCTGCAATCTTCAATCTGAAATTACAAAGATCCTTCCAGCTTTCGCCGGAGCTCCTGACGACCGCGCGCCAGGCGCGACTTCACGGTTCCGATACTTATGTCCAGAGCCACCGCAATCTCCTCATAGGCAAAGCCTTCGATGTCTCTCAAAACCACGGCTTCCCGGTAAACGCGGCGCAGAGTGCCTAAGGCCTTTCTCAACACGACCTCTCTCTCATGCGCCAGCGTGTCCTGTTCCGGATCCCGGGCCTCGTCTGATTTCAATGTCGCTAAAAGCGACTGCCGACCAGGATCATCGGTTGAATCGAGCGAGAACGTTGCATCTCGCCGGCGGCGGCGCCACCAACGCCAGCGATTCCGGGCCTGATTGATGGCGATCCGGTAAATCCAGGTTCGTAAGTCAGACTCCCCACGAAAACTGCTGATGTTCTGAAACGCTCGCAAAAACGTTTCCTGCGTAAGGTCTCGGGCTTCTTCGCGGCTTTCAGTCAGGCGATAGAGCAATCCGTAAATCTCTCCAGACCGCTCCCCTACGAGGCGCTCAAATGCGTCAGCATCTCCACAGCGGAGTCTTTCAATGAACAGTGCCTCGGTGGTTGGGCGTGCTTCCAATGGGGTCGCGACTGCGACCTGCTCCAATTCCAATTGCCCTCGGAGGGCTATAGGCTCTCCGTAGCTCACTTTGCACCCCCTGGGGCGGGAATTCGAGCTTCTGAACTGTGCCCATTCCCGGACAGGCGTGTGCTTAGACACCATGAGAAACGGTTTTGTTCCAAAGAAAATCTCAAACTAGTTAGCGTGGCAAACGCCTGCAGAACCCTTGCTTGACAACTTTTCGTACGCGCCATTAGAGTGACGTTTTCGATTATCATACACCCATTTGAACGTAGTTCAGTATGGGGACTTGCGAGAGGAAAATAGGTGGCGAAATATAAGAAGAAGCGAGCCCGGGAACTGCAGCACGATCGTTTCCGCGATACGGCGATGAACCTGCTCGATCGTGTTGGTAATGCTCTGGAGGGCAAGGGCAGAACGATTCTATACGGTCTTGGTGGCGTCTTGCTCGCCCTAATCCTTGTAGTTCTGTTTATCAAGTGGAATGCTCGAAAAAGTGATGAAGCGCGTCAAGCCCTTGGCCGAGCAATCGATATCTCCACCGCCTCACTTGCGACCTCGATCGACCCTAATCCCTCCGGGCCCACGTTCGCGAGTGACCTGGATCGATCGAAACGAGCGATTGAAGAGTTTGAGAAGGTTGCAGCAAAATACGGCGATCCCTATAGGACGGAAGCCCGCTACTTCATCGCCACTAATCGTTTGACTATCGATCGGCCGAAAGGGATGGCTGAATTAGCGGAGGTCGGTAATAGCAAGATTCCCGAAATCGCAGCGCTGGCGAAGTTCGCCCTGGGCCAGGCAAAAGAAAGTGACGGCAAATTAGACGAGGCGATTCAGGTCTATACCGATCTCGCCAAAATGAACAGCCCCACCGTCTCCCCAGACACTGCAAACCTGCGATTGGCCAAAGTCTACGAAAAACAGGGCAAGAAAAAGGAAGCAACAGACCTCCTGTTTAATATCGTAGATGCTTCAAGAAAGGCCAAAGGAAAGGACGACAAACCGGCTCCGATTTCCTCTGCGGCTCGTGAGGCTGCGACTCAATTGCAGAAGCTTGACCCGGATCGTTACGCTCTACTACCTCCGGAAGCTCCCACCCTTGGTTAGCAGCGACCTCGTCCTTCCGTTTCCCAACGTACATGGACAACCTTACCCACTCGCTCGTTGGCATTGCAGCAGCAAAAGCGGGGTTGGAGAAGTTGTCTCCAGGCACGACCTTCCTTTGTGTTCTCGCAGCAAACGCGCCTGACAGCGATATCGTCGTCTTATTGTTTGGCGACCGCTGGAGTTTCCTCGAGCACCATCGGGGGATCACTCACTCGATTGTTGGCGTGCTTTCGCTGGCGATAATTCTGCCGGTCCTTTTCTACCTTTTCGATGTACTTCTTGCGAAGCTTCACAAACGGCCCAAACGTTTCGTCTTCTCGGGATTGCTGCTTAGTTCTTTGATCGTGAGCGCAACTCATCCGCTACTTGATTGGACAAACAATTACGGCATTCGCTTTCTGCTGCCCTGGAATCATCGATGGTTCTACGGAGACTTTGTTTTTATTGTGGATCCCTTCGTTTGGTTAATCCTCGGAAGCGCTTGTTTTCTGCTGACGATTAATACGAGATTCTTAAAACTAGTGTGGATGGTTATCGCAGCAATTTTGACTCTGTTGTTAATGGTGAATCCGCGCGGCGGTGATTTCTCTCACCCGTGGCTTATTCGCAGCATTTGGCTAATTACTTTAGTCGCGCTCATCGCTCTGGCCTGGAAACAAATAGGTGTGCGCTACGGTCATCGCATTGCCTGGAGTGCGTTGGCGTTGGTTGTTGTTTATTGGGCAGGCTTGAGCCTTGCTCATTCTTTTGCCTTATCCCAAGCCACTAATCAGGCAAATACGTTGACAGTCAAAGGTGAATCGATAACTCGCCTGGCCGCGATGCCGACCTTAGCTAATCCATTCAGATGGGATTGTGTCTTCGAGACTAACCAGGCTACTTATCGGTTTAATTTGCTCCTCGGTAATTCGCGCGTTACAAATTCCGTGCGCTATGAAAAACCAACAGGTGAATTGGATAACGCGCTTAATGAAATTTCAAACGACCGTCGCACGCAGGCCTTCCTCGGTTTTGCTCGCTTTCCTGTGGCAAAGCTGGAAGACCCAAACTGCACCACGCAGACTCTCGTTCAATTAGCAGACTTACGTTACACTGAGCCCGGCGGTTCGCGAGGTACCTTCTCATTGCAACTACCGATTGATTGTCCCGCATCGTTGAGTTCCGGCAGATGAACGAGAGCAAAGAGTTCGAGAAACTTTCCGCGCTCGCCGAAGTGGGCGACGCGCACGCGACCGATGTGAAAAGGTCGACGATCGCCGCTGTGCGAGTTTCTCCCGGCTCATATCTTGCTGTGGCGAGTGTGCTGACGTTCGTTTCCGCACTGTTGCTGAGGTCGCAGTACGATGCGTTGGCTCTCGGCGTTATAGTGCTGGCTTGGATCGTGATCCCGCTTCTCGCTTTCGTGGATCGCGTGGTGTTCGATGGCTTAACGATTCGTCGTCGAGGCCCGGGTTTTTTAATTCTTCACGCACTGTTTGGTTATTTGAAGCAACTCCCGGTCGCTGATATCGAAACAATCGAAACTACTGCCGTTCGCACCTTGCGCAGGCGTGGCAGTGTTCGTTATCGCTATCGAACTCAACTCATAGGCAAGGGAAAAGAGTTTATTATTGCGTCAGGCGGACAAGCCTACAGGAAATTCATGCGGGAGCTATTACCGCTGGTCCACGAAGACAAACTTGATAACCGCAGTCGTGATCTGCGCGACTACCTGGCTGACCCGGACGCGGTTGATCGTAAGACTCAACTCTCGCAACTTGCTTCCGAAGATCTCCTCGATTCAACTAACGATGATTACCGACTGGGCGGTAAACAAAGCAGCCGCCATGACATTTCGCAAACAGCGTCGGTCGAAGATCTCGAACGCGCGCACTTGCTCCGTAGACTGGGCAACGAGCTGCGAGTCTCGGGACGTCTGCGTGAAGCGGGCGAGGCGTTTAGACGAGCCCTTAAGGTAACTCCGCGTGGAGCGTGGTTAATTTACGACTTTGCTCGCCTGCTTCGATCTCAGGCGAGTGCGCAATCGGATGCGCGGTTATTACTCCGGGCTCGCGCGGCACTTCGACTTGCATCAATGCGAGGTGATAAAGATTTAGTGCTGCTCCCACTGATTGGCGAGAGTATGTTGGAGTGTGGTGATTCGCGTCAGGCTCGACAAACTCTGCAAAGAACAGTCGAGATTGACAGTGGAAACTTTAAAGCCCGGTTGGGTCTGGCTGACATCGCGCTTCGCGAAGGCAAACTTGCGCACGTCATTCATCACTATCAGGAAGCTGTACGAGTCACCTCAGAACCTGCGCTGGCTCGTTATGCCAAACGCGAGCGTGATTACTACAGTCTCCTGAATGATGACGAAGAGTATCTTGCCACCGAACTGAGACGTATCAACTGGCTGCAACATGTGACGCGGCTACGCAGACTTTCGTCGCGTGTTGTCAACGGCGGAATATTGCTGGCACTTGTTGGCAGCTTTCTGGATCCGGTGTTCAGCAGTGTCGGATGGTCGTTGGCTTCCTCAGCAATGATCATCTGGCTTGTGACTTTGGGTGGGACACGGGCGCTGTATCAGCGTTCGAAGGGATGATGTCCGGCGAACTTTAGGAAGCTCTGATTAAGTACGATAGGCTGTTAGCCTGTCGTTGATCTTCGCCATAATCGTGAGGCAAACCACGACAGGCTAACCACGACAGGCTAGCAGCCTATCGTACTGCCCATTCCGCACCTATTCTTCTCGAAGGGCTCTGATATTTCGATCGTTAGAGTTGGTTCGCTGCGACAAACTAAAGCTCGTCGGACACACAAGAAAAGGTAGGCGTTTCGCCCACCTTTTCACTTACCAAACTGTCCTCACTTAATCAGCTCTTCTTCTTCCTGACTACGCTCCGTTTCACTGCAGGACGCTCTGGTTTTGCAGTCTCTTGCGCCGGCACCTCCGGAACTACCGGGGAGTGCGGACTCGGCGTTATCGTTCGCGATTGTTGTTCGGCCGCTGACGCCACCGCATACGCTTTAACGGGTTCCGGATTCAGCAGAGCATCCCACCGATATCGTGTCCGCTCAGTTTTCTCTGATAACCGTCGGAAAACCAAGTCTGTAACCGCCTGTGTGATCCAGTTATGGTAGAACTCACCCACCGATGCGAGTTCAGCATCGGGAGCCGGATTCATGAAGTCAATTGCGTAAGGAACATCATCCTTTATCGCAAACTCCACAGTGTTGATGTCATAACCGAGAGCCGTACACAGTGTGCGGACGTCGGTTCTAACACGTTCTGCCAGTTTTGGTGAAAGATAGTCCGGATTATGAACGTACTGCTCCCCAGAGAGGTAAGGCTTGCGAGGATCGTAAGCCATGATCATCACTTCTTGTTGACCAACGCAATAACATCTGACGAACTGTTCGAAATCAATAGACTCCTGTAGCGTCATGCACAATGTTGCGGTCTTGTCGTACTCGGTCCAGAGTTCTTCCAGTGAATTGATCTTCGAAACGTTCTTCCAGCCACCACCGTCGAAGGGCTTGAGGAACGCCGGCAGTCCGACGTAATCAATGATGCCTTGCCAGTCCAGCGGAAATTCCAGATTCCTCAAACTCTCGCTGACAATGCCTTCAATGTAATCCTTTTGGGGTAACAGAACAGTTTTAGGGATAGCAACTCCCAATTTTTGGCCGAGGGAATAGTTAAAGAACTTGTCGTCTGCTGACCACCAAAACGGGTTGTTGATAATGATCGTGCCTTCGAGTGCCATCCGTTTGAGCGTTGCACGATAGAACGGAACTTCGTGCGAGATCCGGTCAACTACCAGGTCATACTTTGGTGGCGCATCGTATTGGATGCCCCCAAGTTTTATATATTCAGCAACAACGTCACCGTTGCCGCGTTCGTTGATGCCCTTGATGAGTGCCTCGGGAAAAGTCTTTTCCCGACCTACCAAAACTCCTACGCGCTTCATGTGTTCAGAATGTCCTTTCATCGCGACTGAGAAAAGTCACCCGTCCCAATCGCATCGCAAAACTGATTTGTTTCTTACAGAGTTCGCTACCAACGTACCGCGAAAACGAAGCAAAATACCCGTGCGATCTGGTGTTGTCAAACACGTCAGGCGGCATTCAGGCATCTGACCGGCGCTCACACAGCATCCATCATTTTGTAAACGGGTGACTGGGCGATGTTTGGCGGCTCATATGCTACAATTCGCCTTCCGATTGATGCTTTCCCGGCGGTACACCTTAATCCAAGGAGAGTTTTATTTGATTCGTAGATTTCCAGTCTTCTTAGTTTTGTGTGTTTTGCTTCTCTCACAGGCTCTGACAATCACCGGCCGGGTAGTTCCATCCGACGATAAGACATATACAGTCGAGCAAATAGTCGAGTCGGTGATTCTTGTTTACGGTTCAAGGCAAGGGCTCGAGCATATTCGGCGAAACGGGGTTGAGCGCGGCAAGATCACGCGCGTCAACGCTCAAGGAACTGCGGAAGAAGCTAATTATGAGCGCCGGTTTGTTCGTGGCGAGAACCTGGATAAGGACAAGATTCGTCTCGATCAGAAGCTTCCGTCAATGGAATACTCACTGATTTACGGTGACGGTAAATTGTGGGGAATTATCAATGGCGCCATGTTCACTCCCAGACAGGACGCTGCCGCTAACTTTCTCTCGCAACATCTCCACAGCATCGACTCATTGCTCCGTTACAAGGAGTGTGGATCAACCCTGACACTTGTAGGTAAGGAACAGCAAAAGGGTTTAGATCTATACGTGGTCGACTTAGTAGACAAAGAGAAGCGCAAGACTCGCTATTATATTAGTTCTCGAACCCTTCGCGTCCTTTGGCTCGAATACGAAGACGCTCCGACGGCAGGCGGTACTCCCGTCAAATACACACGGAGATTCCTCGATTATCGGGCCGTGCAGCAAACGTTGGTTCCGTATCACGTCCTCCTTATCGAGGATGGGAAGCAAACTCAGGAAACTCAGATCCTGACGATCACCTATGGGGCGAAGCTGGACGAGTCAATCTTCAAGAATCCCGAAGCTTAGTCTCCCCAACAAAACAGTAAAATCTTTTCGGGAAGTACGACAGGCGGCTTTGCACAAAAAGTCAGATACCACCTGCTTTAGCAGCGTGGAGATTCAAATTTGCGCTAGAGTGCGCCCTGAACCTTATGAGGTGATACCACCTGCTTCAGCAGCGTGGAGTTTCA
>Ga0070681_10001134_pt1 | contig 22908 bp, 27 predicted proteins | sample KBSC83BmetaG_FD_65650 | JGI IMG/M metagenome (GOLD analysis project Ga0070681, IMG submission 65650) | Corn rhizosphere microbial communities from Kellogg Biological Station, Michigan, USA - KBS C8-3B metaG | ecosystem: Host-associated > Plants > Roots > Rhizosphere | place: USA: Michigan...
ATTCACCGCTTCTAAAAAGAGCGGTTAGCAGTACTTGCGACGGGCGCCTTCGGGCGCCCGTTTTTTTTGTAGCATCGGGCCATGCAGTTCGTGGGCGACTTCCTGATCGACGGCGAAATCTGCGACCGGCTGGTCGCCCTGCACCGCGCCTGCGACCGCAAGGGACTGGTGAAGCGGGGCGTGGTCGCCAAGGGCCAGTACAAGATCGTCAACGCTGAGAAGAAGGACTCGTTCGACATTTCGGTGGACGACCTGCCGCCGGCGCTCGCCAATGAATTTCGGCTCGACCTGTATTACGCCGAGCTGCAGCGCTGCCTCGATCTCTATGTGAAGCAGCATCCGATGCTCGAGCAACTGGGCACGTTCCGCGTCGCGGAGTCGCCCAGCATGCAGCATTACCGCCCCGGCGGCGGCTTCAAGACGGCTCACTTCGAGCGCGCCAATTTCGCCACCACAACCCGCATGCTCGTCTTCATGACGTACCTCAACGACGTCAAGGACGGCGGCGGGACGCACTTCCTGTACCAGAAGCATACGTTCGAGGCGCGGCGCGGCCGCACGCTCATCTGGCCGTCGGATTTCACGCACGCGCACCATGGCGTGGTCTCGCCGACGGAGCACAAGTACATCATCACCGGCTGGTTCAATTTTGTGCCGGAGCCGCCCAAGCAATGAATATCGATCGCTTTATCGGCGAATTCGACCGCGCGCTGCGCGCAATCGCTGGCGTCGCCAACGCCGCGCGTGTGTCACCGGGCGACGCGAAACCGGACGCGCCGCTCGATGAGCGGGACCGTGAACACGTGGTCGGCCTTATGCGTGTGAACCACGTGGGCGAGGTATGCGCGCAGGCGCTTTATCAGGGCCAGGCGCTGACGGCGCGGGATCCGCGCGCGCGGGCATCGCTCGAGCAGGCGGCGCGAGAGGAGCAGGACCATCTTGCCTGGAGCGCCGAGCGCATCCGCGAGCTCGGCGGGCGGCCGAGCCTGCTGAATCCGCTCTGGTATGCCGGGTCGCTTGCCATCGGCGCGGTGGCGGGGGCCCTGGGCGATCGCTGGAATCTCGCCTTCCTCGCCGAGACCGAGCGCCAGGTCGAGGAGCACCTCACCGGACATCTCGATCGCTTGCCGGCCACGGACGAGCGCACGCGCGCCATCGTAGAGGCGATGCGAGATGACGAGGCCAAGCATCGGATGACGGCGGTCAGGCTGGGTGCGGCCGAGCTGCCGGCGCCGCTGCGGACTGCGATGCGCTTCGCGTCGCGGGTGATGACCACGGTCGCCTACCGGATCTAATCCTCGACGATCTCGAAGTCCTTGGTGATCTCGGCGGTCTTGCCGAGCATGATCGACGCTGAACAGTACTTCTCGTGCGATAGCCGGATCGCGTGCTCGACCAGGTTGCGCTTGAGGCCGCGGCCGCGCACGATGAAGTGCAGGTGGATCTTCGTGAACACCTTAGGGTCCGCGGCCGCGCGCTCGGAGGTGAGCTTCACCTCGCAGCCGCGCACGTCCTGGCCGCTTTTCTTGAGGATCACGACGACGTCGTAGGCCGTGCAGCCCCCGGTGCCCGCGAGGACCACTTCCATCGGCCGGGGCGCAAGGTTGCGCCCGCCACCCTCCGGCGCGCCGTCCATGGCCACCACGTGGCCGCTTCCCGTCTCGGCGAGGAACGTCATCCCGTCCCCCGTCCAGCGCACTGTACATTCCATGCTCAATTCCCCTTGCGGCGCAGCATCCGGACCGGGATAATGCCGCCTTCGCCGGATTTTTGTGTAAAATCCGCAGCTTTTCGTAATTCAGGTCATGAAAACCTACACCGCCAAGGCAGGCCAGGTCGAGCACGGCTGGTTCGTGGTCGACGCGCAGAACAAAGTCCTCGGTCGGCTGGCCGTGCAGATCGCCTCGCGCCTGCGGGGCAAGCATAAGCCGACCTATACGCCGCACGTCGACACGGGCGACTTCATCGTCGTCGTCAACGCCTCGAAGCTTCGCGTCACCGGCCGCAAGGGCGAGCGCAAGGTCTACTACCGGCACAGCGGCTTTCCGGGCGGTATCAAGGAAACGACGTTCGACAAGCTGCACGCCTCGCATCCCGAGCGCGTGCTGAAGACTGCGGTGAAGGGCATGCTGCCCAAGGGGCCGCTCGGCTACGCGATGCTCCGCAAGCTCAAGATCTACGCTGGCGGCACGCATCCGCACTCGGCACAGCAGCCGAAGAATCTGGAGATCTGATGGTTGGCGATTACTACTACGGCACCGGCCGGCGGAAGAGCGCCGTGGCACGCGTGTTCCTCAAGCCGGGCAAGGGCGAGTTCGTGGTCAACGGCAAGCCCATCGACCAGTTCTTCGCCCGCGAGACCGGGCGCATGGTGGTGCGCCAGCCCCTCGACCTGACCAAGAATCTGTCGACGTTCGACATCCTCGTGAACGTGTACGGCGGCGGCGAGAGCGGCCAGGCCGGCGCGGTGCGCCACGGGATCGCGCGCGCGCTGATCGAGTACGATGCAGGGCTGAAGAGCCAGCTCAGCGCCGCGGGCCTCGTCACGCGCGACGCGCGAGAAGTGGAGCGAAAGAAAGTGGGACTGCACAAGGCCAGGCGGCGCAAGCAGTACTCGAAACGTTGAACGCAGGTTTTTGCAACCAAAGCCGCCCTCGGGCGGCTTTTGTTTTTGGGGGTCATCGTGATCAAGGTCGGCATCGTCGGCGGAACGGGATACACGGGCGTGGAGCTGCTGCGGCTGCTCGCGCCGCGCCGAGATGTCGAGCTGCGCGCGATCACGTCTCGCAAGGAGGCGGGCACCGCGGTCAGCGCCATGTTTCCCGGCCTGCGCAAGCACGTCGACCTGAAATTCAGCGAGCCGGGCGCGCAGGGGCTCAAGGGATGCGACGTGGTGTTCTTCGCCACGCCGAACGGGGTGGCGATGAATGAAGCCCGCGCGATCCTTGATGCAGGCGCGCGCATCGTCGATTTCTCCGCCGACTTCCGCATCGACGACATTGCCGAGTGGGAGCGCTGGTACAAGGTGAAGCACGGCGCGCCGGAGCTCGTGCGCGAGGCGGTGTACGGTCTTTGCGAAGTGAACCGCGAGCAGATCCGCCGTGCACGGCTCGTCGCCAATCCGGGGTGCTATCCGACCGCGACGCAGCTGGGCTTTCTGCCGCTGATCGAGGCGGGCGTGGTGGACACCGATCACCTCATTGCCGATGCCAAGTCGGGCGTCAGCGGTGCCGGGCGCAAGGCGGAGCTGCACCTGAGTTTTTCCGAAGCCGCGGACAATTTCATGGCGTACAACGTGCCGGGTCACCGACACTGGCCGGAAATCCGCCAGGGACTCGCCCAGGCGGCCAAGAAGGAAGTGGGACTTGTGTTCATTCCGCACCTCACGCCGATCATCCGCGGCATCCACGCCACCCTCTACGCGCGAATCACGCGCGAAGTGGATTTCCAGAAGCTGTACGAGGAGCGCTACGCGGGCGAGCCGTTCGTCGATGTCATGCCGGCCGGCAGCCATCCGGACACCCGCTCGGTGCGCGCGGTGAACATGTGCCGCATTGCGATCCACCGCCCGCCGGAAGGCACCAAGGCCCGCGACACGCTCGTCGTGCTCTCGGTGATCGACAACCTGGTGAAGGGTGCGGCCGGCCAGGCCGTGCAGAACATGAACCTGATGTTCGGTCTGCCCGAGACGACGGGCCTCGATCAGCCGGCCGTCGTCCCCTAGCGCAATGGCGCGCGATCTGTCCGGCCGGTGGTGGAAAGTGCGCAAGCGCTTTGGCATCGCCGCGCCGCGGGTCGCGGTGCACTCGCCGATTCCCTGGTACGTCCGCTGGCTTGGGCTGGCCCTGCTGCTCGGCCTTTCCGCGGCAGCCGCGGCGTGGATCTACGACGCGGGGCGGCGCTACGCCGGCTTCGACGAGAGCGAAGTGCAGGGCGAGCTGTCGACGACCAAACGGCAGCTCGCCGCGGCGCAGGCCGAACTGGAGCAGCTGCGGGCGGCAGCCAATGCCGCCGACCGGCGCCTCGCGATCGAGCGCACGGCGCAACAGAAGCTCGCGCAGCAGATCCGCGTCGTCGAGCAGGAAAACGCGCGCGTAAAGGAGGAACTCGCCACCTTCGAAAGCATGCTGTCGTCCGAGACGCGCAACGGCACCGTGTTAACTATTTATCGGTTCAAGGTCGAGCCGGACGTCCTGCCCGGCGAATACCGCTACCACCTGCTTCTCGTCACCCCTCGCTCGAGGCGCGAGCGCGACTTCAGCGGCCGGCTCGAGCTGGTGGTCAACCTGGTCGACGGGGGACAGAATGCTATGATGACTTTCCCGGAGCCCGGTGACGCCTCGGCGTCCGAGTTCCGGCTGGCGTTCAAGTACTTCCGCCGCGTGGAAGGGACTTTCCGGGTGAATCCCAAGGCGCGGGTGGAGAACGTCCAGGTGCGCATCTTCGAGACTGGCTCCAGCCAGCCGCGCGCGATCCAGACCGTGGGCTTGTAGGGAAGGGAGAAGCGATGTTCAACAAGCAGAGCAAGCCGCAGAACCGCATCGACAGCCTGATCGGCGCGACGACGCGCATCGAGGGCAACGTGGTCTTCAGCGGCGGATTGCGCGTCGATGGCGTAGTGCGCGGCAACGTGGCGGCGCTCGCGGAGCAGCCGGGCACGCTCGTCGTCTCCTCGGATGCCCGCATCGACGGTGAGGTCTCCGCCGCTCACATCGTGGTCAACGGCATGATCAACGGCCCGGTGCATGCCACGGAAACCCTAGAACTCCAGTCGGGTTCTCGGGTCAAAGGGGACGTGTACTACACGACCATTGAAATCCATCAAGGCGCCGTGGTTGATGGGCGCCTCGTCCATCAAGCGGCCGAGATCAAGGGCGTGGAGCTCAAGCTCGCTTCGGGAGGATAATAGGAGCCTATGAACGCAGTCACGGAAATGCCGTCCCCGCTGAACTTCAGCGACAGCGCGGCGAACAAGGTGAAGCAGCTGATCGAGGAAGAAGGCAACCCGGAGCTCAAGCTCCGCGTGTTCGTCACCGGCGGCGGCTGCTCGGGCTTCCAGTACGGCTTCACCTTCGACGAGGTGAAGAACGAGGACGACGCCGTGATGGAGAAGAACGGCGTCACCCTCCTGATCGACCCGATGAGCTACCAGTACCTGGTCGGCGCCGAGATCGACTACCAGGAAGGGCTGGAAGGCGCGCAATTCGTCATCAAGAACCCGAACGCCCAGAGCACCTGCGGCTGCGGGTCTTCGTTCTCCGTCTAGTAACGTTCAGCAGAAAAAAGGCGCCCAAGTGGGCGCCTTTTTTTATTCCGCCAGGGCGACTTCGCTGTTCTTGAGCAGGTCGAGTCGCGCGACCAGGGGCTGCGCGTAGCTCTGGAACGCCGCGAGCTCCTGCGGCGGCACCGGCGACGCCGCAGGCAGGGCAATGGACTTCGGGTTGCGTGCCTGGCCGGCGATGCGGAACTCGTAGTGCAGATGAGGTCCCGTCGCCCAGCCCGTCATGCCGACGTAGCCGATCGTGTCGCCCTGCGCGACGCGTGCGCCGCGCTTCACGGCTATGCGGCTGAGATGCCCGTACACCGTAGAGTATTGGCCGTTGTGGCGCAGGATGACCACGTTGCCGTACCCGCCCTTGACGCCGGCGTACTCGACCACCGCGTCGCCCACGGCGCGCACGCGCGTGCCGGTCGGTGCCGCATAGTCGATGCCTTCGTGCTTGCGCCAACCGCCCCGGATGGGGTGCTTGCGCATGCCGAAGCCCGAGCTCACGCGAGAGAACTCGAGCGGCGCGCGCAGGAACGCCTTGCGCAGGCTGCGGCCATCCGGCGCGTAGTAGCTGTTGCCGTAGTGCACGGCTCGCAGCGTGCGTCCCTGGTTATTGAACTCGGCGGCGAGCAGCCGCCCGGCGCGCACCGGGCGGCCGTTCAGCTGATAGATCTCGTACACCACCGTGAAGCGGTCGCCCTTGCGCAGGTCGCGATAGAAATCGATATCGCCGCCGAACACGTCGGCGAGCTGCATGGCGATGGAATCGGGGATGTTCGCGGCGTCGGTCGCGGCGAAGAGCGAGCTGCGCACGGTGCTCGACTTCATCATGACGCGCGTCTCGAGCGCGGCCTGCTCCTCGCTCGCGCGATAGTTCTCGCCCTGGCGCGTGATGCGGACCAGCGTGTCGCGCCCCGTCAGAAAGCTGATCGATGCCGGCACGCCGTCGGACGAGACTTCCGCGCGCACGGTGGTGCCGACGCGAAGCGCGCGCAGCGCCGGCATGCGAACGATGGGAGTGATCTGGTCGTCGTCGACGCCGAGGCGTTGCAGGAAGCCGGCGAGCGTGTCGCCGCGCTGGAGCTGGTCTTCGCGAATGAACTGGGCGGGCGCGGCCAGCTCGAGCACCTTGAGCGGCAGCGCTTCGACGATCGGCGCGGCCTGCGGCGGAATCGTCGCTTCCTCGCTCGGCGCGATGGTGGCGAAGGCGGCAACCGCGCCGGACACCGCGAGCACGGCGATCGCCGCGGTTCGCTTCGCAGTTTGCGTGAGGTTCACGGACAGCGCCATCGGTGAGCTAGAATCCCTTTCGATTCAGAAGCCTGCGCAGTCTAGCAAAGGCTCTCCCAGCCGCCACCCAACATGTCCGCCATTAAGCAGGCCATCCAGACCATCCGTCGGGGATCCGAGGAGCTGATCGTCGAGGAGGAGCTCGCCAAAAAACTCTCCAGCGGCCGCAAGTTGCGCGTGAAGCTGGGCCTCGACCCCACGGCGCCCGACCTCCATCTGGGCCATACCGTCGTCATCAACAAGCTGCGCGACTTCCAGCAGCTCGGCCACCAGGTGCAGTTCCTGATCGGCGATTTCACCGGGATGATCGGCGACCCGACCGGTAAGAATCAGACCCGCCCGCCGCTCACGCGTGAAGAAATTCTCAAAAACGCGCAAACCTATCGCCAGCAGGTCTTCAAGATCCTCGATCCCGAGCGGACGCAGATCCTGTTCAACTCGGAGTGGAGCGACCAGCTCGGCGCCGAAGGCCTGATCCGGCTCGCTTCGCGCTACACCGTCGCCCGCCTGCTCGAGCGCGACGACTTCAGCAAGCGCTTCCGGGGGAACCAGCCGATCGCGGTGCACGAGCTCCTTTATCCGCTCATGCAGGGCTACGACTCGGTGGCGATGAAAGCCGACGTCGAGCTCGGCGGCACCGACCAGAAGTTCAACCTTCTCGTCGGACGCGAGTTGCAGAAGGACTACGGCCAGGAACCGCAGTGCGTGCTCACCATGCCGCTCCTGGAGGGGCTCGACGGGCGCGACAAGATGTCGAAGTCGCTCGGCAACTACGTCGGCATCGCGGAGCCGGCGCCGGAAATGTTCGGCAAGCTGATGTCGATCTCCGACACGCTCATGTGGCGCTACTTCGAGCTGCTCTCCTTCGAACCGATGACGACCATCGGGCGCTGGAAGAAGGAAGTCGAAGGCGGCGCCAATCCGCGCGACGTCAAGGTGCGCCTCGCCAAGGAAATCGTCGCGCGCTTCCATGGCCAGGCGGCCGCGGACGCGGCCGAGACGGAATTCGACCAGCGTTTCCGTCACGGCATGCTGCCGGACAACATGCCCGAAGTGACGGTGCAGAGTCCGGCCGATGGGCTGGCGGTCACCCAGTTGCTGAAGCTCGCGCAGCTCACCGCCAGCACCTCGGAGGCGGCGCGCGCCATCGAGCAAGGCGGCGTGAAGATCGACGGCGAGCGCGTCACCGATCGCGGCCTGCGCCTGCTGCCCGGCAAGACGCTGACCGTGCAGGTGGGCAAGCGCAAGTTCGCGCGGGTGCGCGTTGCCTAGCGAGCCGGCCTACGAGGTCTATGCGCTGAAGTACGCGCACCATGCGCGGCGCGCGGCAGAGAACTTTATCGGCGGCGATGCGCACGACGGGCCGATGCCGCTCGACTACTTCGTTTGGCTGATCCGCGGCGACGGGCGCGAGATCGTCGTCGACACCGGCTTCTCCGCCGCCGTGGCGGCGAAGCGCGGCCGCGATCATCTGCGCTGCCCTGCCGGGAGTCTTTCCCTGCTGGGCGTCGACGCCCAGAGGGTGCGCGATGTGGTGGTGACCCACCTCCACTACGACCACGTCGGCAACTTCGATCTCTTCCCCGTCGCGACGCTGCATCTGCAGGAGCTCGAGATGCGCTATGCCACCGGCCGCTACATGTGCAGCGAGTGCTTCCGCGGCGCCTTCGACGTCGAGGACGTGGTGGGAATGGTGCGCAGGGTCTACGAAGGGCGCGTGCGCTTCCACGACGGCGATGCGCAGCTCGCGCCCGGCGTCTCGCTGCATCACATCGGCGGCCACACGATGGGGCTGCAGGTGGTGCGCGTCGCCACGCGCCGCGGCTGGCTGGTGCTCGCCTCGGACGCGAGCCACTTCTACGCCAACATGGAGCAGGGGCGGCCGTTCCCGATCGTATGGTCGGTGGCGGACATGGTGGACGGGTACGAGCGCCTGCGCTCGCTCGCCGCGTCGCGCGAGCACATCATCCCGGGGCACGATCCGCTGGTGATGCAGCGCTATCCGGCGCCGGATCGCTCGCTCGAAGGCGTGGTGGTGCGTTTAGACTAGTCGCCGCGCTCGCAGCCGCCGCCGCGTTCTCCGCGCAGGCACGGCACGCAAATCCTTCGCACGCCGCCGGACATCCTGCCCGCGAGGAATCGGCGAGGAATCCGTTCTTCAAGCGGGTGCTCGACTTACTACTGGCCGGAGCGCGCCAAGCCGGCGGTGAAAACCGAGTAAAAAGCGGCCTTTTCGTGTAGTCTGACCCCGCCTTGCAACCACCTTAGAGGAGGAGGGTAGCCATGAGGCATTCCGTCAGACTGCTGTTCGCCGTCGCGGCATTCGTCGCGGCCGGCGCCGCCAGCGGGCAACAAACCGTCACGTTGAAGATGCAGGCCACCTGGCCTGCCAGCCTCACGCTTTACGAGAACTTCACGTACTTCGCCGAGCGCCTCGGCAAGATCTCGAACGGGACGCTGAAGATCGACGCGATGCCTGCGGGCCAGGTCGTGCCCGCGTTCGAGGTCCTCGATGCCACACACAAGAAAGTGCTCGACGGCGCGCACGCCTGGTCGGGCTACTGGGTCGGCAAGAACAAGGCCGCGATCCTCTGCACCGGCGGCCCCGGCGGCACGTTCGGCATGGACATGATCGACGCCATCGGCTGGATGTACCACGGCGGCGGCAACGAGATGTGCAACGAGTTCTTCCAGAAGGTGCTGAACCTGAACGTGCACTGGATCCCGATCCTGCCGTCGGGCCCGCAGGCATTCGGCTGGTTCAAGCGGCCGGTGAAGAACCTCGCCGACTTCAAGGGCATGAAATGCCGGCAGACCGGCATGGCGGCGGAAGTGTGGCAGCGCATGGGCATGACGACCGTCAACATGCCCGGCGGCGAGATCATCCCGTCGGCGCAGCGCGGCGTGATCGACTGCGCCGAGTGGGTCGGCGGCGTCGAAGACCTGCGCCTCGGCTTCCACAACGTGTGGAAGTACCACTACACGCCCGGCATGCACGAGAACGTGACGATCGGCGAGGTCGTGTTCAACATGGACGTGTGGAAGGGCCTCTCCCAGCAGCACAAGGAGATGATCCAGAGCGCGGCGAACGAATCGTTCCTCATCTGGTGGGCCAAGTGGCAGAGGCAGAACGCCGAGGCGCTGAAGGAGCTGCAGGAAAAGCACGGCGTGCGCGTGCTGCGCACGCCGCCCGACATCCTGGTCGAGTTCCTGAAGACCTGGGACACCATCGCGGCCGAGGAAGCGCAGAAGAGCCCGTTCTTCAAGAAGGTGCACGACTCGCAGCGCCAGTACGCGTCGCTCGTCGTGCCGGCGAAGCGCTTCTACTTCCCGCCGTACTCCTTCGCCGCCAACTACTACTGGCCTGAAGGCGGAGCAAAACCCGGCGCCAGGGCCGGCGACGCGAAGAAGAAATAGCGAGTGGCGCGGGGGCGGTGATCCGCCCCCGCTTCGTTTCGAGGGAGGGGGCATGGAGCAGGCGCCGTCGGCGGGCCTCATCGGCACCGTCAGGACCATCGACAAGTTCACCGATCGCACCGGCATGTGCATCGCGTGGCTCAACGTCCCGCTGGTGGCGGTCGTGGCGTACGAGGTGATCGCGCGCTACCTGTTCAACGCGCCCACCATCTGGTCGTTCGACATGACCTACATGCTGTACGGCACCATCTTCATGCTCGGCGCGGCCTACGCGCTGCACAAGGGTGCGCACATCCGCACCGACTTCTTCTACGAGAAGTGGACGGTGAAGACGAAAGGCATGGTCGACTCGATCTCGTACCTCGTGTTCTTTTTCCCGTCGATCGTCATGCTGCTGGTCGCGAGCGGCGGCGAGGCCTGGTACGCCTGGACGATCAACGAGACCTCCGAGCAGACGCCGTGGCGGCCGATCCTGTGGCCGTACAAGAGCGTGGTGCCGATTACCTGCGTGCTGCTGCTCGTCCAGGGCATCTCCGAGGTGATCAAAAGCACGTACGCCTGGAGGAAGGGCATCGTGCTCGAGGAAAAGGAAAAGATCGAGATATGACCGCCGACGTCCTCATCGGTCTCATCATGCTGGTCGTGATGATCGGCGCCATCTTCATCGGCATCCAGATCTCGTTTACGCTGCTCTTCCTCGCGCTCACCTTCGGCTACTTCTCGCTCGGCCGGGTCGTGTTCGACCTCGCCTACTTCCAGACCATCGGCATGATGAAGGAGGAGCTGCTGGCCGCGGTGCCGCTCTTCATCTTCATGGGCTTCATCACCGAGCAGGCCGGGCTGATGGAGCGATTGTTCTCCGCGCTGCGCATGGTGCTCGCGCCGGTGCGCGGCTCGCTCTACATCGTCGTGATCCTGACATCGACGGTGTTCGCCATGGCGACCGGCATCGTCGGCGCCGCGGTGACCGTGCTCGGCATCATGGCCGGCCCGATCATGATCAAGACCAACTACGACGCCAAGCTCGCCGCCGGCGCCATCACCGCCGGCGGCACGCTCGGCATCCTGATCCCGCCTTCGGTGATGCTGATCGTCATGGGCCCGGTGCTCGGCGTGTCGGTCGCCGATCTCTACGCGGCGGCGTTCGGGCCCGGCTTCCTGCTCGCCGGCATCTACCTCATCTACCTCATCGTGCGCAGCACGCTCAACCCGAAGCTCGGGCCGCCGGTACCGAAGGAGGAGCGCGTCACCGACCCCGTGCTGATCCTGAAGGAGGTCGCGGTCGGCGTGCTGCCGCTCGCGCTCCTCATCGCCGCGACGCTCGGCTCGATCCTCGCCGGCCTCGCCACGCCGACCGAAGCCTCGGGCGTCGGCGCCCTCGGCGCGCTGATCCTCGCCGTGTGCTACCGCCGTCTCACGTTCGCGGGCCTGAAGCAGGCGGTGATCAGCGCGACGCTCACCTCCAGCATGGTGCTGCTCCTGGCGGTGACGTCGAACATCTTCGGCGCCGTGTTCGCGCGCATGGGCACGGCCGACTGGGTCACGAGCTCGTTGACGTCATTGCCGGTGCCGCCGATCGTGATGCTCGCGTTGGTGGTCGTCCTGCTCTTCCTGCTCGGCTGGCCGTTCGAGTGGCCGGCGATCATCCTCGTCTTCCTGCCGATCTTCTACCCGGTGGTCGATGCGCTGAAGCCCGCGCTCTCGCAGTCCTTCGGCATCCCGCCCGACCTTTTCATGGTGTGGTTCGGCGCGCTGGTGGCGGTGACGATGCAGACGGCGTACTTGTCGCCGCCGGTCGCGATGTCGGCCTACTACCTCAAGCAGGTCGTGAAGGAATGGTCGCTCGGCACGATCTACAAGGGCATGTTCGAGTTCATGGTCCTGCAGTGCATCGCCATCGCCGCCGTGATGTTCGTCCCGCAGATCGCCACGTACCTGCCGCACCAGCTGCAGATCGAGGCGCGCGCCACGACGACGGAGGAGGTTGACGACAGCATGAACAAGCTCGAGGACGACCCGTACAACGATCCGAACAGTCTGGAGAAGGACGAGCTGTCGACTCCGCCGCAGAAGTAGATTTCGACCGGCCGGTCGAGCGCGCCGGCACGTGGAGCACGCGCTGGGACCGCTACGCGGGGCGCGACGTCATCCCGCTGTGGGTGGCCGACACCGACTTCCGCTCCCCGGCTGCCGTGCGCGCGGCGCTCGTGCGCCGCACCGAGCACGTGCTCGGCTACACCGCGCCCCCGGAAGAGCTGCGCTCGGCCATCGTCGACTACCTGGCGAGCCGCCACGACTGGCGCGTCGACCCGTCGTGGATTGTCTTCCTGCCGGGCGTGGTCCCCGGCCTGCACGTCAGTGCCCGGCGCCTGCTCGCACCCGACGAGCATGCGCTGATCCCGACGCCGGTCTACCACCACTTCAAGCGAGCAGTGGAGCTCGCGCCTCGGCCTTTCAGCGAAGTGCCGCTTGTCCTCGAGCACGGACGATGGGCCTGGGACCTGGATGCCTTGCGCAAGGCGCGCACGTCAAAGACGCGGGTGCTCTATCTCTGCAACCCGCAGAACCCCGGCGGCACGGTCTTCACGCCAGCCGAGCTGACGAAGCTCGCGGAGCTCGGTTGCGTCATCGTGTCGGACGAGATCCACTGCGACCTTGTCCTGGACGACGTCCGGCATGTGCCCATAGCGAGCCTTTCGCCGGAGATTTCCCGCCGCACCGTGACGCTCATGTCGGCCAACAAGGCGTTCAATTTTCCGGCCACCGGCTGCGCCTGGGCGGTGATCGAGGATGCCGGGCTGCGCGAGGCCATGTCGGCCGACGTGCGCTCGCATGTCCTGCCGTCGCCGTCGGTCTTCGGCTATGAGGCGACGCTTGCCGCGCTGCGCGAAGGGCAGGCGTGGCTTGCCGCGCAGCTCGATTACCTGCGCGGCAACCGCGATCTCGTCGAGCGAGAGCTCCCGCTACCGATGGCGCATGTCCAGGCCACGTATCTCGCGTGGATCGACGCGCGCAACGTGCCGGGTGCGCACGAGCATTTTCTGCGGCATGGCGTAGCGCTCTCGCCCGGCGAGCAGTTCGGCGCGCCGGGTTTCGTCAGACTGAACTTCGGGACGCAGCGCGATCGCCTGCGAGAGGCGCTACGCCGCATGCGGAGCGCTCTGAAGCCTGCAGGCTGAGGGCCGCGGCGAGCACGCCTTCGAGGTGCGGGTCGCGCACGCCGAGCTCGTGCATGTGGTCGAGCGTGTTGCGGATGTAATCGACGCACGGCCCGCGCTGGCCGATGCCCTGGGCGACGAGGCGCGCGCGCCCGTGAAGATCGAGCTCCCGCACGTAGGCCGGATGCTGCGGGTCGGCGACGAAGGCGAGAGCCCGCACGCGGCGTCCGCCCCGCACCCGCGCCGGGACGAGCCGGGGCGCATACACCCGGCGCGGCATCTCCCGGTGCCATAGGCGAGCGAGGCAGCGGTCGACGTCCCGCGCCGGGACCCGGAAGGCCATTCCCCAGCAGGACCCGCCCGCGCAGAGCCCCATGACCAGCCCGGGCTTCCGATGGGTACCGCGGTAGCGCGTCGACAGGATGCAGAGCGCCCGGTGGTAGCCGTGCACCCGGGCGAGGCGTTTCTCCCGATAGGGGAAGCAGGGTGACCACATGAGGGACCCGTAGCCGAACACCCAGAGGTCCCCCGGGGCCAGCGTGGTGGCGAAATCCTCGAGTTTCATTCCGGGCACCGAATTATGGCAGGCCCCTGTCAACCGCCGGCCGGCCGGCGCGTTGTAGGGGCTGGATCCGGATCCGGACCATTACCAGAGAACCAGGAGACTCCAAGTTATGCTGAAGAAGCTGATCGTCACCCTCATCGCCTCGGCCTTCGCGGTCACGGCGTTCGCGCAATCCAGCACGACCACCCCGTCGTCGCCGGCGCCGGCCGAGAAGAAGGCCGACAAGATGGACAAGAAGTCGTCCAAGAAAGCCAAGTCGTCCAAGGGCGAGAAGAAGTCGTCCAAGTCCTCGAAGGGCAAGGGCAAGGCGAAGAGCGACGAAGCCAAGAAGTAAGGCTCGCGTCAACCCGGAAGCCCGGCTTCGGCCGGGCTTTTTTTTGCGCTAGAGTTTTCCGATGCTGCGCGCTTTCCTCCTCCTGTCGTTCACCGCCTGCGCGTCCGCGCAGGACACGACGTGGCACGTGCCGTTCATCACCACGCCGGACGATGTCGTGGAGCGCATGCTCGAGCTCGCCGGCACCCGCGCCGACGATTTCGTGGTCGACCTCGGCTCCGGCGACGGGCGCATCGTCATCACGGCCGCGCGCAAGTACGGAGCGCGCGGCCTCGGCATCGAGCTCGACGACAAGCTGGTCCAGGTGTCGCGCGACAACGCGCGCAAGGCGCACGTCGCCGAGCGCGCGCAATTCGTGCAGGGCGACGTGCTGCTTTCGGATTTCTCGAAGGCGAGCGTGGTGACGATCTACCTGCTGCCCGACCTGATGGACCGGCTGCAGTCGCGCTTCATCGACCAGCTGGCGCCCGGCACGCGCATCGTGTCGCACTCGTTCCGCATGGCGGGGTGGCGCGCCGACCGCAGCGAGACCATGAAGGTGACGAAGCCGCATGCCGGGCAGGGCGACGAGAGCACGCTCTACCTGTGGATCGTGCCGGCGAACGTACGCGGGCAGTGGGTCGGCGATGGCCGGCGCTTGCGCATCGACCAGGACTACCAGCAGATCGACGTCGAAGGCGCCACCGGCGCGCGCCTTCGCGGCGCCGACATCTCGTGGCAGTGGCCCGAAGGACGTTTCCACGGCCGCGTGAATGGCGACCGGATCGCCGGCGAGCTGGGCGGCACGCCCGTACAGCTGGAACGGCGCTAGAGCACCTTCCCGGGATTCATCAGGCCGTCCGGATCGAGCGCGCGCTTGATGGCACGCATCAGCTCGAGCTCGAGCGGCTGCTTGTGCGCGCGGATCTCCTCGCGCTTGAGCTGGCCGAGGCCGTGCTCGGCGGAGATCGAGCCGTCGAGCTCGGCGACCACGTCGTAGACGATGCGGTTCACGCCGGCGCGCTCGGCCAACATCGATTCCGGGCCGACGTTATAGTGGATGTTGCCGTCGCCGACGTGGCCGAAGGCGAAAGGCCGCACATTCGGGTATCGAGCCGCGAGGCGCTCGCCCGCGCGCTCGATGAACTGCGCGGTCTTCGATACTGGCACCGCGATATCGTGCTTCACGTTGGTAAACTGCGCCTCGGGCACCGTCTCGCGGATGCGCCACAGCGCGCGCGATTGCTCGACGCTTTGCGCGATCACCGCGTCGACGACGTTGGCCTGCCCCAAGGCCTCCTCGACGCGCTCGCGCAGCGCGCGCTCGTCGCCGCTGTCGGCGATCTCGGCCAGCACGTACCAGGGATGCGCCGCCGGAAGCGGGTCCTGCATGCCGGCGGCGAACGAAAGAACCGCCTCGACGCAGGCCCGCGAAAGCAGCTCGAACGCGCTCACGCGCTCGCCGAGCCGCTCGTGCAGGAAGGCGAGGAGCTCGATGGCGGCGGCCGGGCTCTCGAGCGCGACCCACGCCGTCGCGCTGGCGGTGGGCTTCGGATAGAGCCGCAGCACCGCGGCGGTGATGATGCCGAGCGTGCCCTCGGCGCCGAGAAAGAGCTGCTTCAGGTCGTAGCCGGTGTTGTCCTTGCGAAGGCCGCGCAGGCCGTTCCAGACGCGGCCATCGGGCAGCACCACCTCGAGGCCGAGCACCTGCTCGCGCGCCGTGCCGTAGCGCAGGACGTTCACGCCGCCGGCATTGGTGGAAAGGTTGCCGCCGATCTGGCAGCTGCCCTCGGCGGCGAGCGAGACGGGGAAGAGGCGCCCGGCGTCCTCCGCCGCGCGCTGCACGCTGGCGAGCACGCAGCCTGCCTCGACGGTGATGGTGTCGTTCAGGCGGTCGAGGCTGCGGATGCGGTTCATTCGACCGAGCGCCAGCACCACCTCCGGCCGCGCGCCGGTCGGCACCGAGCCGCCGCAGAGGCCGGTATTGCCGCCCTGCGGCACGACCGCCACGTTCTCCTCCCGGCAAAGCACGACTACGCGCGAGACTTCATCGGTGCTCGCCGGGCGCACGACGCACTCGGCCGTGCCGGAGTACTGCCGGCGCCAGTCGGTAAAGTAAGGCCGGGTATCGTTCGGGTCGGTGAGAACGTGGGCGGCGCCTACAATGTCGCCCAGACGCTTAGAGATCATTTGATCGACAGGATTTTCGCACATGGTTAGCCGCGCAAAGGAAGTCGGACCGAACCGCTTTCGGGAATCGGCCGGACGCTATTTCGAGGAGTTCGAAGTCGGGCATGTCTACGAGCATCGCCCCGGGCGCACGGTGAGCGAGGCGGACAACACCTGGTTCACGCTGCTCACGATGAACCAGCATCCGCTGCATTTCGACGCCGCCTATGGCGCGGCCACGGATTTTGGCAAGCCGCTCGTCAACAGCTGCCTCACGCTCGCCATCGTCACCGGCATGAGCGTCTCGGACGTGAGCCAGAAGACGGTCGCCAACCTCGGCTGGGACAAGATCCGGCTCACGGCGCCGGTCTTCGCCGGCGACACCCTCTACGCGGAATCCGAGGTGATCGGCAAGCGCGAGTCGGGCTCCCGCCCGCACCACGGCATCATCACCGTCCGCACCACGGGGAAAAAAGCGGACGGGACCGTGTTCATGACCTTCGAGCGCTCCTGCCTCATTCCGATGCGCGGCCACGCCGTCGATGACCGGCTGGATTACTAGCCTCCTCCTGCTCGGCGGCTGGGCGTGCGCGGCGGCGGCGCAGGATGCCATCGTGGTCGGCGCCGTGGTGTCGGAGAGCGGCGCCCACGCCGGCCCGGCGGCCGAATACCGTCAAGGCCTGCTCCTCTGGCAGGACGACATCAATGCGGCAGGCGGACTGCTGGGTCGCCGCGTGGAGCTGCGCCTGAAGGACGACGGCTCCGAGGCGGTGCGAGCCGGGCCCGCCTATGCCGAGCTGATCGAGGGTGGTGCGCAGGTGCTCATCGGGCCGTACGGCTCGGCGGCCACGCTCACGGCGTCGTCCGAAGCGGAGCGCGCGCGCCGCGTACTCCTCAATGCCGCCGGCCCGTCGAGCCTGATCTACAAGCGCGCGCCGCGGTACGTCGTGCAGACCGCGCCGCCCTACGCTGCCTATGGGCAAGGTCCGCTCGAGCTCGCCGACAAGGCCGCCGCGGAGTCGCTGTACATCCTCGCCCGCGACGACGTCGCTTCACGGGAGATGGCGGAAGCGGCGCTCGCGCAGGCCTCGCGCTTCAGCTTCGGCAAAGTGAAGCTCGCCGTCTTTTCCGGTACCACGAACGACTTCCTCGAGCAGCTCTACGAGGCGATGAAGGTGCAGGCGGATGCCTGGATCGCTTTCGGCGAAGTGCGCGACGCCGCCGACATGCTGAAGACGCTGAAGCGGCAGGGCTTCGTGCCGAAGCTGCTTTACCTTCGCGCGAGCGCCGACCCTGGCTTCGTCAAGCTCGTCGGGCAGGATGCCGAGCATGTGCTCGGGTCGAGAGAATACGAAGCACGATTGCAACGCGGCGACAATGCGCGCTTCGTGAAGGCCTACCGGGCAAAGTGGTCCGCGATGCCAGGCGAAATGGCCGCCGCGGCGTACACGGCCGGTACTATCCTCGCGGCTGCCGCAGCCAAAGCCGGCACCGTGGACGCCGACAAGCTGCGCGCCGCGCTTTCGCAGCTCGAGCTGGACACCCTGCTTGGGCGTTATCGCATCGATCCTTCGACCGGCGCGCAGATCGGCATGCAGCCCGCCGTGGTCCAGCGCGTCGAAGGCCGTCTCGAGCCCGTCTGGCCGGAAGCGCTCGCCGCCGGCCGCGATCTCGCGCCCTTCGTCGCCTGGGCCGAGCGAAAGGTGATTCGATGATCCGTTCCTTCCTCTTCACGCCCGCCAACGTTGCCCGTCGCGTCGAAAAGGCGCTCACGCTGGAGGCCGATGCCGTGATCCTCGACCTCGAGGACTCGGTCGGCGCTTCCGACAAGGCGGCGAGCCGACAACGGGTCGTCGAGGCGCTGGCAAGGCCGCGCCGTCCGCTAGCGTATGTCCGCGTCAACGCGCCATCCACCCCGTATTGCTACCGCGACCTCGTCGAGACCGTGCACAAGGGGCTGGACGGTATCGTCGTGCCGAAGATCGAGAGCGCGGCCGACCTGCATGCGATCGACTGGCTGGTGGCGGCGCTCGAGCGCGAGCGCGGCATCGAGGAGGGCTCGCTCGACCTCATGCCGCAGGTCGAGACGGCGGCCGGCGTGCAGCGCATCGACCGCATCCTCCAGGCGCGCAGCCTGCGGCCTTACAAGGCGCCGTGGCGGGTGAAGCGCGTGTGCTTCGGGGCGGCCGACTACGGGCACGATCTCGGGCTTTCGCCGACGCTGGACGAGCCGGAGCTGGCCGACGCTCGTGCGCGCGTGGTGCTGTCGTCAAAGGCAGCGGGCATGGAAGGCCCCATCGACAGCCCCTGGTTTCACTTCAAGGAGTCGGAAGCGTTCGCGCGCGCGCTCGAGCGCAGCCGCCGCGGCGGTTTCCAGGGGCGCTGCTGCGTGCACCCGGACCAGATCGCGCCGGTGAACGCGGCCTACATGCCGAGCGCCGCCGAGATCGCTGCGGCGGAAAAGATCGTCGCCGCGTTCCGCGATGCGGAGAGCCGCGGCGCCGCCGCAATCCAGGTCGATGGACAGATGATCGACTATCCGGTCGCCTATCGCGCGCAGGCTCTGCTCGACGCCGTCCGCAAGCTGAGGTGACTTCCGAGGTGGTGCTGGTGCCGGGCCTGTGGATGCCCGCGGCCGAAATGTGGCTCATGGCCGCGCGCTTGCGGCGCGCAGGCTACGCGATGGGCTGTTTCCCGTTCAATGGACGGCAGCCGTTCGAGACGAACCTCGAGCGTCTGGCGCGCCATGTCGACGGCCGCTGCGTGCATTTCATCGGCCACAGCACCGGCGGCGTCCTGATTTTCGATTTGCTGCGTCGATTCCCTGCGCTCGCGTGCGGCCACGTGCTGCTCCTGGGTGCCCCGGTGCGCGGCTGCCTGGCGGGCCGTCGGCTGGGCGTTGCGGCGATCGGCCGCTGGATGCTCGGCGCTTCGCTCGCACGCTGGAGCGAATGCGACGCCGAATGGCGACGCCCCGAGCCGCTCGGCGTGATCGCGGGCACGCTGCCCTTGGGCCTCGGGCGGGCGCTCGGCCGCCTGCCGGGCGAAAATGACGGCGTGGTGCGCGTAGACGAAACCTGGATCGACGGCATGGCCGACCACGTGCGAGTGTGCGCGGCGCACAGCATGCTGCCCGTGTCGTCGCATGTCGCATCGCTTGCGCGTCAATTCATCGGCACGGGGCGCTTCGCGTGAGGGCGCTCCTCGCGGTGTTGCTGGTCGTCGTGTGCGCAGGCTGCGAGTCGGTCTCGTATTACGGCCAGGCGATCGGCGGCCACCTGAAGCTGATGGCGGCGGCGCGGCCGATCGACTCGTGGATCGACGACCCGTCGACGCCGGCGGATCTCAAGCAGCGCCTCGAGGTGGCGCAGCGCATCCGCGAGTACGCCTCGCGCGAGCTGCACCTGCCGGAGAACGGCAGCTATCACTCCTATGCCGATCTCAAGCGCCGCTACGCCGTCTACAACGTGTTCGCGGCGCCGAAGTTCTCGGTTGATCCGAAGCCCGAGTGCTTCCCCTTCACCGGCTGCGTCGCCTATCGCGGCTTCTATTCCGAGGATGCGGCACGCCAGCATGCGGCGAAGCTGCGCGAGCAGGGCTACGACGTCTACGTGGGAGGCGTGCTCGCCTATTCCACGCTCGGCTGGTTCGACGATCCGCTGCTTTCGACGTTCATCCGCTATCCGGACTCGCAGGTCGCCCGGCTCGTCTTCCACGAGCTCGCGCACCAGGTGGTCTACGCCAAGAACGACACCACCTTCAATGAGTCCTTCGCGGTGGTAGTGGAGGATGAAGGCGTGCGCCGCTGGCTCGAATCGGAAGGGCGTCGGGTGGAGCTCGCTGCGTTCCACGAGGCGCAGGCACGCAAGCGCGAGCTCGCCGCGCGCATCAAGGAGACGCGCGAGCGCCTGAGGCTCGTGTACCAGAGCAACCTGACCGACGAGCAGAAGCTCGAGCAGAAGCGCGCCGAGTTCGACCGGCTGCGCGCGAGCTTCCCGCAATTCGTGCCGGCCGAGCCGAACAACGCGTTCCTCGTCTCGATCGCGCTCTACAACGAGCTCGTGCCGGCGCTGGAGCGCGTGCTGGCGGCTTCCGGCAGCCTGGATGAGTTCTACCGCCGCGCCCGCGCGCTCGCCGAGAGCGAATCGGCGCGCGCCGAGCTGCGCGCTCAGGTGAGCGCGATGTCGACGATCCGGCCGTAGGCCGGCCGCTCGCAGAGCCGCGCGAACCAGGCCTCCACCCCCGGCAGCTTCGGCCGCTGGATCGGCAGGCGCATCCAGAGCTGGATGTGGCAGCCGAGCGGGATGTCGCCCATGGTGAACGTCTTGCCGCCCAGGTACGGCCTGTCCTTCAGCGTCTGCTCGGCGACGGCGAGCATCTCGCCGCATTTCTTGACCGCCGCTGCAATCGCCGCCTGGTCTCGCTGCTCGGGCGGTGTGCGCACGAGCGGCCAGAACACCGGCCGCTGGAATTCGCGCGAGAAGCTGTGCGCCCAGTCCATCCAGCGATCGGCATCCGCGCGCGGCCGGGGATCCGCAGGCCATAGTGATCCCGCGCCATGCTTCGCCGCGAAATAGCGCACGATGGTGTGGGATTCCCACAGCGTGAAGCCGTCATCGTCGATCGTCGGCACGAGCCCGGTCGGATTCATGCGCTTGTAGTCCGCGGTGTTGTTAACGCCGAACTGCAAACCGGCGTCGATCCGCTCGTACTTGAGGCCGAGCTCTTCCGCGGCCCACAGCGCTTTCTTTACGTTGACCGAATTAACGCGTCCCCAGATCTTCAACATAAAACCTCTTAGTCAGGGACAGACCACGTTTTCGGACAGCGGCAAAGCGGCAACGTAATCTGTCCGTGTTTCCGCTTTTCCGTTGTCAGAAGCCGACGGCCTGGCCGTCGCGGCGCGGATCGCTCGCGGTGAAGTAGCCGCCGTCCAGCTTCCACGCCATCTGCGCGCTGCCGAACTGGTTGTAGTCGTCGATCATGACGATGCGATGGCCGCGGCGCTGCAGCTCTTCCAGCGTGGCGGGCGAGTGGCGCGCTTCTTCCATGCTGACGTCCATGCCTTGCACGACGCGGAAGCGCGGGCCGTCGCACGCCGCTTGCGGGCTCTGGCCGTAGTCGGCGATGCGCACCAGGACCTGCGCGTGACCCTGCGGCTGCATCGTGCCGCCCATCACGCCGAAGCTCATCACCGGCTTGCCGCCTTTGGTGACGAAGCCCGGGATGATGGTCTGGTACGGCCGCTTTCGCGGACCGACGCAGTTCGGGTGTCCGGGCTGGAGGCTGAAGGTGCCGCCGCGGTTCTGCAGCGAGATGCCGTCCACCACCACGCCCGAGCCGAATCCCATGTAGTTCGACTGGATGAACGACACCATCATGCCGTTCGCGTCCGCTGCGGTGAGGTACACGGTGCCGCCTTTCGGCGGGGTGCCGTGCCCGAAATCCTGGGCGCGCTTCATGTCGATCAGCTTGGCGCGCGACTTGAGGTAGCCCTTGTCGAGGAGATGCTGCGGCTTCACCTCGGTCATGTGGTCGATGTCGGCCACGAAGCGGCGCGCATCGGCGAACGCGAGCTTCATCGCCTCGATCTGCAGGTGCAGGCTGTCGGGCCCGTCGACGGGCAGCGAGCGCACGTCGAAGTGCTCGAGCATGCCGAGCGCCATCAGCGCGACGATGCCCTGGCCGTTCGGCGGTATCTCGTGCAGCGTATAGCCGCGGTAGTCCGTCTCGAGCGGCTTCACCCAGTCGGGCTTGTTGGCGGCCATGTCGGAGGCCTTCAGGGCGCCGCCATTCTTCTTGGCGTGCGCCTCCAGCCGCCCGGCCCACTCGCCCTTGTAGAAGCTCCTGCCTTTCGTGCCGGCGATCGATTCCAGCACCTTGGCGTGCTGCGGAAACCGGAAGCGCTCACCCGGCCGCGGAGGGCGACCGTCCGGCAGGAAGTACTTGGCGAAGCCCGGCTGGTCTTTCAGCTCCACCACCTGCTTTTCCCACTGCCCGGCGATGGTCGGCGAGACGAGGAAGCCTTCGCGGCCGTACTCGATCGCGCGCTCGAAGAGCTTCTTGAACGGCAGCTTGCCCCACCGCGCATGCATCTCCACCCAGGCGGCGACGCATCCGGGCACGGTGACGGTGTTCCAGCCGCGCACCGGCATGGACTTATGGTCCTTGAAATACGCCGGCGTCCACGCCTCGGGCGAGCGGCCGGACGCGTTCAGTCCGTGCAGGCGCTTGCCGTCCCACACGATGGCGTAGGCATCCGAGCCGATGCCGTTCGATACCGGCTCGACCAGGGTGAGCGTGATCGCCGTGGCGAGGATGGCATCCACGGCGTTGCCGCCCTGCGCGAGCATCTGCAGGCCGGCCTGCGCGGCGAGCGGCTGCGACGTCGCGACTACGTTCGCCGCGAGAAGGGGCTTGCGCGGCCAGGCGTAGGGGTTGTGCCACGAAAAAGGCGTCATACGGCGCGCACCTGCTGCATGTCGGTCAATCCCTCGAGAACCTTGTCGATGCCGTCTTGCTTGAGCGTGCGCATGCCGTGCTCCGCGGCGACAGCGGCGATATCCGCCACCGGCGCGCGGGTCTGGATGAGGCGCTTGACCGCCGCGTCGGCGGCCATCAGCTCGTATACGGGAACGCGTCCCTTATAGCCGGTGTGGTCGCATTCCGCACAGCCCTTGGCGCGAAACATGTTGATCTTCGCCTGGCGCCATTTGCGCAGCAGCTT
>Ga0070681_10001135_pt1 | contig 22891 bp, 16 predicted proteins | sample KBSC83BmetaG_FD_65650 | JGI IMG/M metagenome (GOLD analysis project Ga0070681, IMG submission 65650) | Corn rhizosphere microbial communities from Kellogg Biological Station, Michigan, USA - KBS C8-3B metaG | ecosystem: Host-associated > Plants > Roots > Rhizosphere | place: USA: Michigan...
ATCGCCGCCGCCGCGCATGGCTTCGTCGAGCTTGCGCTCGAGCACCCGGCGCTCGTCCACCAACCCTGCAACGCGCTTCTCCACGCCCTCGATCGGCGACTTGAGCACCTCGGCGATGCGACGCAGCGCGCGCTCTTCGGCGCGGAACGCTTCATACGCACCTGGTCCGGTCACCGCTTCAATGCGGCGCACGCCCGCGGCGACGCCCGTCTCCGCCACGATCTTGAAGACGCCGATCTGCGACGTGTTTCGGACGTGCGTGCCGCCGCACAGCTCCATCGAGAAGCCCGGCACGGTGACGACGCGAACGACGTCGCCGTACTTCTCGCCGAACAGCGCCATGGCGCCTAGCCCACGCGCTTCCTGGAACGGCATCTCACGGAATGTCACGGGCGCGCCGCGCCAGATCTCGCGGTTGACGATGCCTTCGATCTCGGAGAGACGCTCCGCGTTGACCGGACCGTGATGAGTAAAGTCGAATCGCAGGCGATCGGGTGTGACGAGCGAGCCCGCCTGATGGACGGCTTCGCCCAGCACCTGGCGAAGCGCCGCGTGCAGCAAATGCGTCGCCGTGTGATTTCGCTCGGTGTCGCGCCGGCGCTCGGCGGGCACGCGCGCAACGGCGTGGCCGAACCGGAACGTGCCGGTGAGCGTGCCGATGGCCGCCGGGCGACCGTCGATCTTCTTCACGTCGTCGACCGCGACGCGCCATCCATCGCCGACGATCTCACCGTGATCGGAGATCTGTCCGCCCGACTCTGCATAGAACGGCGACTCGCGCAGCAGAACGGCGACGCGCCCGTCCGCGAAATGCTTTACGGCCGTGACCTGCGTTTCGATCTCGATCGTGTCGTAGCCGACGAACGCGGCCTCGGCGCTCTCGTTCGGCGCGGGTGTCAACCAGTCGGCGAGGCTGTCGATCTCGTCGGCAACGACACTCAAACGCTTCGCACGGCGCTCCTCCTGCGAACGCTTGCGTTGCGCGGCGAGCGACGCTTCGAAGCCAGCGATATCCACGACGTAGCCGCGCTCGCGCGCCATGAGCTCCGTCAAGTCGATCGGAAAGCCGAACGTGTCGTAGAGACGGAATGCGTCTTCACCACTGATCGTGCCGCGAATGTCCGTGCTGCCGTCGGCCGTGAGGATCGGCGCCAGCTGCTCGAAGCGCGCGAGCCCGCCTTCGATCGTATCGAGGAAGCCCTGCTCTTCCACCCGCGTGGTGCTGAGAATGTGCTGCGCGCGCGCGGTGAGCTCGGGATAGACGTTGCTCATCGTGTCGATGACCGCCTGCACGACATGAACGAGCGTCGGCTCCTTTCGGCCGAGGAGCCATGCATGTCTGACGGCGCGACGCAGGATGCGTCGCAACACGTAGCCGCGCCCGTCGTTCGACGGAAAGACACCGTCCGCCAACAGGAACGCGACGGCTCGCGCATGATCCGCCAGCACGCGGAACGACGCCGGATCCACCGCATTCGGAACCACACCCGACTCGCGGCCGCGCGTCCACTTCACGCCGACGCGCAGCTCGTTGCTCTCGCGTCCCCAGTACGGAATGCCGACCGCCTTTTCGACAGCGTCGATGAGCGGCTGGAACAGATCGGCGTGATAGTTCGTCGTCACGCCCTGCATGAACGCCGCGATGCGCTCGAGACCGGCGCCCGTGTCGACAGACGGCTTCGGCAGCGGGACGTTCGTGCCGTCGGGCTGCTTGTCGAACTGCATGAACACGAGATTCCAGAACTCGAGGAACCGCCCGGCTTCCGAGCCTTCGACGAACGCGTCGAACGAAAACTCCTGGCGATCGAGCTCGGTCCATTCGCCCGTCGCGCCCTCGGGGAAGGACCAGTCCTTCGCGACGTGCGCAAGGTCGATGAAGATCTCCGAGCACGGGCCGCATGGGCCCGTGTCGGCCATCTGCCAGAAGTTGTCCTTGTCGCCGAGCGAGTAGATGCGCGAATCGGGCAGTCCAGCGATCTGACGCCAGAGCGCGCGCGCTTCATCGTCGGTGTAGTGCACCGTGACGCGGAGGAGTTTGGGATCGATCCCGAGCTCCTTGGTGATGAACTCCCACGCGAACGAGATCGCGTCGCGCTTGAAGTAGTCGCCGAACGAGAAGTTGCCCAGCATCTCAAAGAACGTGTGATGCCGAGCCGTGTGGCCGACCTGCTCGAGGTCGTTGTGCTTGCCGCCCGCGCGGACGCACTTCTGCGAGGTCGTCGCGCGCCGTTTTCCTTCCGGCGGATCCTCCATCCCGAGAAAGACCTTCTTGAATTGCACCATGCCGGCGTTCGTGAACAGCAACGTCGGATCGTCACCGGGCACGAGCGAAGAGCTCGGCTGAATGACGTGGCCGTTCCGGGCGAAATACTGGAGAAAACGAGAGCGGATCTCAGAGGCGAGCATACGGAGGAATATACGCCGCCAGGGACGCGGAATCAGCCGTCTGCACGACCGTACCTCGAGCCAACCCGCGCATCAATTCGTTTGCGGGCGCGACGATACGCTTGCACGAATCAACCGGCCACGGCTCATCGTTTCGGTCAGCTCGCAGCGTGCGTTACGCAGGACGTACGTCGTTCACGATGGATGTGAACCTGGCTCGAATGGCGGAACTGGTAGACGCACACGCCTGCGGAACGTGTGACCTCCGGGTCGTCCGGGTTCGAATCCCGGTTCGAGCACAGGCGAGTGGACTCCTTCGAACATCAATGCGCCTGTTGTGCAGGGGACGAGAAAAGTGTAGTTTCGAGGTACTTCGCAGGCGTGTGCACGGGGCCAGCACTTCGGTGCGGCCCCGTTGTTTTTTTCCGCTATTCGGCGTCGCTGCCGATCACGTTACGAAGCACATTCGAGATGTCATCGCTGTCGTAGCCGCGACGTGCCAGGAAGGCGTATAGACGACGCTTCTGCGTCGGCAGATCCAGCTTCGCGAGGGTCCGAAGCTTCTTGCGCGCCACTCGTTCGATGGCCGCCGCCTCGTCCACGCCCTCGTGCTCGAAGACGTCGTCGATAGCCTCAGTGGAAACGTCTTTCGCGACGCCGCGGCGCGTCAGCTCGAGCTGGATGCGACGCCGGGACATCCCGGCGCCGAGCGCTTTGGAGCGAGCGACCTGGCGCGCGTAGTTCGCGTCGTCGATCAATCCCGACGCGATCAGGCGCTCGAGGGTAGCGTCGACGTCGGCGGGCGGCTCGCCCTTGCGCAGGAGGAGGCGTTTGAGCTCGTCCGCGCCCCGAGCGCGCGCCTCGAGCATGTCGAGCGCGCGATCGTACGTGGAGCGCTGGGGCTTTGAGCGTTCACGCATGAGAGAAAGGAAAACCGGGGAGCCGTAGCCTGTTCCGAAGGGAGTTTCCGGGTCCCATCGATTCCAGGACTACTTCTCCCCGGCTGAATTCCTCGAGCCGAGTGGAGTGGTCGGCCTACTCGTCGCTCACTTCGATGTCAGCCGCGGTGTCCGTGACGACATCGCGCGGACCCACGCCGAGCAGCACCTTCACCTTCTCTTCCACTTCGGCCATGAGCGCGGGCGAGTCCTTGAGATAGAGCTTCGCGTTCTCGCGACCCTGACCGATCTTCTGACCGTTGTAGCTGTACCACGCGCCGGACTTGTCGATGATGCCGGCCTCCGACGCGATGTCGAGCACGAGGCTCGCGTGGCTGATGCCCTCCGCGTACATGATGTCGAACTCGGCCTGCTTGAATGGTGCGGCGACCTTGTTCTTCACCACCTTCACGCGGACGTGCGAACCGACCACGTCCTCCTTGTCCTTCACCGGGCCGATGCGCCGAATGTCGAGGCGCACCGACGCGTAGAACTTGAGCGCCTTGCCACCGGTCGTCGTTTCGGGATTGCCGAACATGACGCCGATCTTTTCACGCAGCTGGTTGATGAACACGACCGACGTCTTGGACCGGGCGATGGAGCCTGTCAGCTTGCGGAGCGCCTGGCTCATGAGCCGCGCCTGCAACCCGACGTGCGAATCGCCCATGTCCCCTTCGATCTCGGCCTTGGGTACGAGCGCCGCGACCGAGTCAATGACGACTACATCCACCGCGCCGGAACGAACCAGGATCTCGCAGATCTCGAGAGCCTGCTCGCCCGTGTCCGGCTGCGAGATGAGCATCGCTTCCACGTCGACGCCCAGCTTGCGTGCGTACTCCGTATCCAACGCATGCTCCGCGTCGATGTAGGCCGCGACGCCGCCACTGCGCTGGGCATTCGCGACCACATGCAAGCAGAGCGTGGTTTTACCGCTCGACTCCGGGCCGTAGATCTCGGTGATTCGGCCGCGCGGGATACCGCCCACGCCGATCGCCGCATCCAGGTTGATCGCCCCGGTCGAGATAGCCTCGACTCGGACCTTCTGATCCGCCCCAAGGCGCATGATCGAGCCCTTCCCGCAGCTCTTCTCGATCTGGGCGATGGCCAGGTTCAGCGCCTTTTTCTTGTCGTCCTGCAGGGTCGACACAGCCATTTCTCTCGTCCTCTCGGTCAGTTGTAGTCCGCTCTGGCCATGCAGCGTAATCGTACCGGGAACACCGGGCTTTTCATACCCGAAGAAAATACGAAAGCGCTGCGCGGATCTCAAGCGGAATGTGGGAGGGAAAATGCGTTGGCGACGTGTCGGACGCGCACCCGCTCTCCTTCGACGAGCACTCCAACCACGTCGAACCGGTACGACTCCGACGGCCGTCCATGCCGGTCGATCCAGACTGAGGCGGAGCGAACTAACTGGCGCTGTTTGCTCCAGTTAACCGCTTCGACCGGATCTCCGAACTCAGCTCCGCGCCGCGCCTTGACCTCGACGAACACCACCAGGTCGTCGCGTTCCACGACCAAGTCGATGTCCCGATGCCCGGAGCGGAATCGACGCTGGACGACGCGCCAGCCCTGACGCCGAAGCCACCGCTCCGCGATGCGCTCACCAAGCTCCCCGAAGTCCTGCCTGGCCGCCGACATGGGGCCGAAAGTATTTGGGCGACGGCGGGCAGTATCATCGCCGGATTCCGAGCTGGAGCATTTCGTTGCCCGGGACTGATACCGAGGTGGTGCGCCGAGCCTGGCACTCTAGTCGCCAGTCGTCAGGGACAGTCGTCAGGCGAACTGCGCCGGCAGCCACGCGCCGTTTGAGACTGACGCCTGACGACTGACCCTGACGACTCGAGTGCCGATCCCCTCGCGATCCGTGCGCGAACCCTAACGCGCTATCCGAACGAGCGCCGAGACGAGCTGCGCTCCCCCCATGGTCGGGAGGTCCAACGAGCTTCGAACGACGATCGGGTCTTGCTTGGTGACCCAGTACATGCCGCGTGCCGTGTCACCGGCGTGAACGGCCACGACCCAACAGTCGAACGTGCCGGAGGGAAGCTGCAGACGATCTTCTCCAATCACCGAGAGCCGCGTCGGTACCGTTGCGTTGCCGCCGAGCGATGCCGTGAACGTCATCGCCGAATCTTCCCAGCTTGGGCCGAGCGGCAACAGGCGAAGCATCGTCTCGAGCATCGCCGAGTTGATGAACGTCACCGCGGGCACCGGGGCGATGATCGATCGCCTCCCGGGAGGGCCGCTCGTTCCACCGAACGCGCTGTCGCCACGAAACTCGAGCGCGAGACGCGAGCTGTTGACCTTCGAGTTCAGATGGAGCGGCGTGAGCGCGGTGAGATCCAGGAACAGTGTATCCGTATCCACCGAAGAGCTATCGAGCGCCTTCATGTCCACGAGCAGCCAGGCCGGAGTGCCGGCGTAGCTCGAGAGGGACACCGTCACCGTCCGCGTGCCGACGATCGTCGTGCCCGCGTTGCGCTCCAGCGTCATCTGATAGACGTACTGCCCGGAGTGGAGCGTGGGCGACGTAATGCGAAGCCGATGCGGCCCAGAGTCTGTGGGAGGAACCTGCGCGGCAAGTCGTCGCGCGCTCGTCAGCGTGAGCGCGACGGTTGCGAGGCCGACGAATCCGCGGACGAGCTTCCCGCTCGGAGCGCCGACCCTACGCGCGCGGTCCACAGATGTGGTCGAGCTGGTCCAATCCAACGAGCACGTCCCGGGGTTTTGATCCATCAGGTGGGCCAAGGACACCGGCGGAATGTAGCTGATCGATGATGCGTGCAGCCCGGCCGTAGCCGACCTTGAGCCGTCGCTGTAAGAGCGACGTGGAGCCCTGCTGGTTCTGCACGACCACTTCCGCTGCCTCTCGAAACAATTTGTCGCGATCGCTCGCATCCGCCGACGACTCGCCGTCCGCCAGGCCTGCCTCGAGCGCTTCCTTCGCCCGAACCGCTTCGAGAATGTCCGGCTCGGCATCGTACGATTCGTCGACGACGAGTCCCTGCAAGGCCAGCGCGGCGCGCTTCGCGTCGCGCTTCCCCTGATACCAGCTCATCAGGCGTTCGGTTTCGTCGCTCGACAAATAGGCGCCCTGGAGCCGCGACGGTTCCGACTTGCCTGGTGGGATGAACAGCATGTCGCCGTTGCCCAGCAGCATTTCGGCGCCGGCGCCGTCGATGATCGTGCGGCTGTCGACTTGCGACGCGACGCGGAACGCGATGCGGCTCGGGAAATTCGCCTTGATCAGACCCGTGATGACGTTCACGCTCGGACGCTGCGTCGCGAGAATGAGATGGATGCCGATCGCGCGCGCCTTCTGCGCGAGCATCGCGATCGGCGTCTCGACTTCGCCCTGCACCGTCATCATGAGGTCCGCCATCTCGTCGATGACGACGACGATGTACGGCAACACCCCGCCCTTGTACTCGGTGTTCTCGAACGCGACGTCCGCGTTTTTCGGCAGCTTGAGTGGCGCGCCGCCGCCGTTCGCCTGCGTCTGCACGCGTCGATTGAAGTCCTGCACGTTGCGGCAGCCGTTCGCCGCGAGCAGCTCGTAGCGCTCCTGCATCTCCATCACGGCCCACTTGAGCACCGACGCCGCGTCGCGGTTGTCGGTGATCACCTTGTGACGGAGGTGCGGCAACGTGTTGTACACCGAGAGCTCGACCATTTTCGGGTCGACCATCAGGAAGCGCAGCGTCTTCGGCGTGTGCCGATAGATGAGGCTCGTGATGATCGTGTTCACGCAGACCGATTTGCCGGATCCCGTGGCGCCCGCGATGAGCAAGTGCGGCATCTTCGCGAGATCGGCGATCACCGGCTTCCCCTCGAGATCCTTGCCGAGCGCGATGGGCAATCCGCGCGGCGCGAGGAACTCGCGCGACTCTACCAATTCTCTAAACGAGACGATCTCCGAGACCGGATTCGGGACTTCGACGCCAACGGCGCCGCGTCCGGGAATCGGCGCGACGATGCGGATCGACGGCGCGCGCATCGCGAGCGCGAGATCGTTGGAGAGATTCGCGAACTGCCGAACCTTCACGCCAGGCGCCGGCTCGATCTCGAATTGGGTAACGACCGGACCCGTGGTTCGGCCAACCAGCTCGCCGTCCACGCGAAACGTGCGGAGCGCGTCCATGAGCTTCGCGCCCATCGCGTCGAGCTCGCGCTTGCTCGCGTCGTGATTCTGCTCGGGTACGGGCGCGAGCAGCTCGGGCGACGGCAGCTCGTCGCCGCTCGTGTCGGCGTGCGCGGTCGCCTCGATCGCCGCCGCAATCTCCGCGTCGTGATCGGCGAGCACCTCGGCTTTGGACTTCTTCTTCCGCTTCTTTCCGCCGAAGTCGTCGCCGAAATCGATGGGCAGGTCCACATCGCCCGCTGCGTCTTTCGCGAGCGAGGAGTCCATCGCCGGCATCTCTTCCGGCGGCGGTTCGAGCGCAAGCGCGAGTTCGACCGGCGTTTCCGGTTCGCCCTTTCGTCTGCGCTTCTTCGTCGGCTCGGACGCGACGACCTGAGCCGGGTCCTCCGCAACGCGAATGATCGGCGCGCGATGGCCCACGATGGCGCGGATCGGATTCCATGCGAGCGTTGCCGCCATGAGCACCGATGCGCTCAGCGTCACGACGACCCACGCACCGAACGATCCGAAAAGACCTCGCCACCATCCACCAATCAGTTCACCCCAAATGCCTGCCCCGGCGCTCGGCAAGCCGGGCGTGGGTTTCGGCAGCGCGAGGCCGAGTGCGATGGGGAGAAGAACGACGAGGCCCGCGAAGAAGATCATCCACGAGCGGTCGGTATCCGATTCGAGCCGGCCGAAAAGGCGCAGCGCGTGGACGGCCGGAACCAGAGGTATCAACACGACCGACGGCCAACCAACAAATGTGACCAGAGGGCTCGCGAGGAACTTGCCGACGAGGCCAACCGAGGCTTCGACGTTCACGCCGGCACGCATCGTTGCGAGTGCAAGTGCGCCAAAAGCGCCGGCGAGGAAAACCGCAAACAACAAGAGCGCGATCCCGAGGATTTCGCGCTTCAAGGTGGAACTGCTCACGGGTGTTACCGCTCCCGATCTGGGCCGAGCTTGGTGATCTGACGATCCTGATACAGCGGAATCACCGAATACGAATCTACCTCAGCGCACGCGGTGAGGTCATCCTCGAATCCTGCTTCGCGCAGTGCGCGCCCGTGCTCCGATGCTTCGAACAACTTCGCGATCTGCTCGTACCGCCGGTCGATCAACGCGCAGGTCTGGGCGGCGTCGTTCATCGTGACGCCGATCAAACGCTTTGAGACGTTCGCGACGAACCGACCCGCGCATCCAGCATCCTCGAGGGCGAACTGTCGCTCCCGTCCCGCGCAGACGAGCGTGATGTCGGTGCCGCCGCGAAGCGCGGTTCGCAGCATCGTGAGCACGGCCGTGTAGTTGACGTACGATGCAATCACCACGTCACGTGCACCCGCGGCGCTCGCGATGGCGCCCGTGCCGTTGGTCGTCGTCATGAGGATGGTCTTCCCTTCGACCACCTCACGCTTGAACTCGCTCGGCGAGTTGCCGAGGTCGAAGCCGGGGATCGGCCGCATGCGTCGCTCGCCCGCGAGCAGCACGTCGGCGCGCTCGAGGGCCTTGGAGCGCATGACGACTTCATCCGACGTCTCGAGCGGCACGACGGCGCGCGCGCCGTTCGCCAACGCCGCCGCGATCGACGTCGACGCGCGCAGCACGTCGATGACCGCGACCACTCGACCCGAAACCTCCGACGGGGTCAAACCGGCCCCGCCGAATACGACGTCGATCCGCACCTACGCGGGCTCCTTGAACAGGTCCGTCTCGCGTTCGAGGAACTTCGTGTCGACCTGACCGGCGACAAAGCGAGGGTTCTGCATCACCCGGGCGAGAAACGGAATCGTCGTCGTCACGCCTTCGATGATGAACCCATCGAGCGCGACGTGCATGCGGGCGATCGCCTCCTCGCGGTCGCGTCCCTGGCAAATCAACTTCGCGAGCAATGAATCGTAATACGGCGGCACCGTATAGCCATCATAGACGTGTGTATCGAGGCGCACGCCGGGACCGCCGGGAGGATGAAAGGCGAGAATTTTTCCCGGGGAGGGTTGGAAGTTGCGCTGCGGATCCTCGGCGTTGACGCGCACTTCGATGACGTGACCGCGAAGCGGCGGCAGCTCCATCACGCTCAGCTTCTCACCCGCCGCGACGCGAATCTGCTCCTTCACGAGATCGATCCCGGTGAGCATCTCCGTGACGGGATGCTCGACCTGGATGCGCGTGTTCATCTCCATGAAGAAGTATGAGCCGTCTTCGTCGAGCAGCATCTCGATCGTACCGGCGCCGACGTAGTCGATCGCCTTCGCGCCGGCGACCGCGTCGCGCCCCATGCGCGCGCGAAGATCCGGCGTCACCGCGGGGCTCGGCGCTTCTTCGATCAACTTTTGATGTCGGCGCTGGACCGAGCAATCGCGCTCGCCCAGGTGAATGACGTGCCCGTACTTGTCGCCGAGGATTTGAAATTCGATGTGGCGCGGGCGCGAGAGGTATTTCTCGACGTACACGTCGCCGTTGCCGAACGCCGACAGCGCTTCCGATCGCGCGAGCTGGAATGAGCGCGCGAAGTCGTCGGCGTCGCGTGCGACGCGCATGCCCTTGCCGCCGCCGCCCGCTGCCGCCTTGATGATCACGGGGAAGCCGATGCCTTTCGCGAACTCCAACGCTTCCTCGACATCTTCCACCGGACCTGGTGTGCCCGGAACGATCGGCACGCCCACTTCGGTCATCGCCTTACGCGCGGCGGCCTTGTCGCCCATGACGCGAATCTGATCGGCGGTGGGTCCGATGAAGTCGATCTTCGACGCGGCGCAGATGTCCGCGAACTCCGCATTCTCGGCGAGAAATCCGTAGCCCGGATGAATGGCGTCCGCACCGGTGATCTCGGCGGCCGCGATCAGGCGCGGAATGTTGAGATAGGATTCACGCGCGGGCGCCGGTCCGATGCACACGTCGTCGTCCGCGAAGCGCACGTGCAGCGACTCGCGGTCCGCTTCGGAGTAGACGGCCACCGTCTGCACGCCAAGCTCGCGACAGGCGCGAATGACGCGGAGAGCGATCTCGCCGCGGTTGGCGATGAGGACTTTGTTAAACACTGGGAAGGGGGAAGCGGGAAGGCGGAAGAGGGGGGATGAGGGGTTGGGGACGAGGGGAGACCAGAAGGCGGAAGACCGGTCCCCTAGTCTGTCGTCCCGCTTCCCTCAGATCCCTTCCCCCCGCTTCCCGCTTCCCCCTTCCCTCTTCCCTCATTGATTCTCCTCGAACCCCGACCACGACGTGTCGCTCGTGCCCGAAACGCCCTGCACGCGCAGCGCGAACTCGGCCGGGCTCGTCGCGTAGAACACCGCGCTCTCGTACGAGATGACGCCGCGCGAGTAGTGCTGCATCAGCGATTGGTCGAATGCCTGCATGCCGTACTGCACCGCGCCCTCTTTGATGAGGTCCGGGATGTTCAGCATCTTTTCCATGTCGCGGATCTGGTCGCGCACCGCGGCGGTGTTGATGAGCACTTCGCACGCCGGAATTCGGCCGGCCTTGTCGGACCGCGGCACGAGTCGGAGCGAGACGACGGCCTGGAGCGCGCTGGCGAGCGAGAAGCGAACCTCCGCCTGCTGGTGCGGCGGGTAGAAGGATAGCACGCGGTTGATCGTCTGCGTCGCGTCCATCGTGTGCAGCGTCGAGAACACGAGGTGGCCGGTGTCGGCCGCTTTCAGCGCCGTGTCGAGCGTTTCGAGATCTCGAATTTCGCCGATCAGGATGACGTCGGGGTCCTGGCGCAGCACGCGGCGAAGCGCCTGGCCGAACGTCGCCGTGTCCGTGCCGACTTCGCGCTGGTTGATGTGGCAGTTGATGTCACGGTGGAGGAACTCGATCGGATCCTCGATCGTGATCACGTTCGCGCGACGGTTCTCGTTGATGTGCTGGATCATCGCCGCCAGCGCGGTCGACTTGCCCGAGCCCGTGACGCCGGTGACGAGCACGAGCCCGCGCGGCTTCATCGAGATCTCTTCCAGCACGGGCGGGAGATTGAGCTCACTGATCGTGCGCGCCTGATACGGGATTGCACGCATCGCGTAGCACAGCGAACCGCGCTGCTGATAGACGTTCACGCGGAAACGCCCGATCCCCGGCACGCCGATCGCGAAGTCGCATTCCTTCTCGTCCGCGAACTGCTTCACCTGGCGCGGCGTCATCAGCTGTTCGGCGAGCGCGCGCAGGTCTTCCGGACGAAGGGGCGACTGATTGAGCGTCTCGAGCTCGCCGTCGACTCGCACGGTCGGTGGGCGGCCCACCTTGAGGTGCAAGTCCGAGCCGTTGCGGCCGATCAGCTCCTGGAGCACGCCCTTGAAGTTCAGGCCAGAAGCTTGCCCGCTCTGCGTCGAGGGTGCCGCGTCAGCGGCGTGGGCCGGATTAGCCATTGGGATCGATCTTGTAGAGGACCTGGCCGTACTCCACTGGTTGCGCATCCTGCGCGAGAATCTCGCGGATGACGCCCGAGTACTCCGATTCGATCTCGTTCATGATCTTCATCGCCTCGATGATGCAGAGGATCTGCCCCTTCGAGACGCGATCACCGACGGACACGTACGCCTTGGCGCCGGGTTCCGGCGACTTGTAGAAGGTGCCGACCATCGGCGACTTCACTTCGAGCGCCGTGGACTTGGGCGGCTCCGGCGCCGGTGCAACTTCGGCCTCGTTCACCGGCGCCATTCCCTGCGCCGGCGTCACGCGCCCGACCGGCGCCGCCGGTACCATCGTCTGGATGGGCAACGGCGCAGCCATCTGCACGGCTCCGCGCTGCTGCGGACTCTTGGAGATGCGGATCTTCATCCCCTTGTCCGACGTGATCTCGATCGAGTCCACCGTCGATTCGTCGACGATCTCGATCAGTTTTTTCACGTAGCGTAAGTCGATCATAGTCTCTATCGGCGTGTGCGACTGCAGATCCCTCGCCCGGTGGAGCGCGGCATGAACGACTCGGGATCACGATTCACGATCTCAATCACCCGAGCTCGATCAGCTCTCGAGGAAAGCTGGTGAGGATCTTCGGGCCGTCCGGACCGAGGAACACGTCGTCCTCGATGCGAACGCCCCCCCAACCTGGGCGATAGATCCCCGGCTCGATTGTCACCACAGCACCTTCGGCAAGCGTCGCGTCGGCCGTGCGGGCCAATCGCGGCGCTTCGTGCACCTCCAAACCCAGGCCATGGCCCAGGCTGTGGCCGAACAAATCTCCGTATCCGCGGTGCTCAATGTAGTCGCGCGCGATGGCGTCGGCATCCCGACCCGTCATGCCCGCGCGTACCTTGCTCGCCGCCTGTTCGTTCGCCGCCCGCACCACTTCGTAGACTTCCCGCTGGTCGGCGCCGGCGCGCCCGACGACGAAGGTGCGCGTGACGTCCGCGCAATAGCCGCGGGTCTCCGCCCCGAAATCGAGGAGAAGGAAATCTCCAGGCTCGATGCGCCGAGTGGACGATCGCGCATGCGGCAGCGCGGAGCGCGGACCCGAGGCGACGATCGACGGGAACGGAAATCCTTCACTCCCCTCGTCGCGGAGCGCCTTCTCGAGCGCGCCCGCCACTTCGAGCTCCGTCATTCCAGCATGTACCTGCGGCAGCGTGCGATCGAGCGCACGCGTGGCAATGCCGTTCGCCGCCTCGATGAGCGCGAGCTCGCCAGCGTCCTTTCGCTCACGTAGCGACTCGACGAGATCCAGCGTTGGCCGCCACTGCCAACGTGCGCCCGCTTCGAGCAGACGCTGAAAGTCGCGATGCAGTAGATGCCCCGACTCGAAGCCGACGACTTCGAGATAGGCAAGCTCGCTGAGCCGCTGCCACAGTCCCGTCCACAGACTCTGCGGCTCGATGCTGATGCGAGCGAGATCGCCGACTTCTTCGGCGATCTGCGTTTGATAGCGAAAATCCGTGATGAGGACGACATCGCGTTGGCTCACGAAGAGCAACGCGCTAGACCCGGAGAAACCGGTCAAGTAGCGAACATTGGGCAAGCTCGTGATGAGCAGCCCGTCCACATGCGCAGCCGTGAGGCCGTCGGCGAGGGCCGACAATCGGCGCCGGCGAGGATCAACCACGAGCGGCGATCGATCGGGTGAGCCCGCGCAGCGCGAGCTCATAACCATACACACCCAACCCGCAGATCGAGCCGAGCGCCGCCGGCGCGAGCATCGAATGCCGGCGCTCCGGCTCTCTCGCGTAGACGTTCGTGATGTGCACTTCCACGAAGGGCACGGCGATCGCGGACAGCGCGTCTCTGATGGCGAGACTCGAGTGCGTGTACGCACCCGCGTTGATGACGATGCCGTCGACGTTGCCGCGCAGGCGGTGAATCTCGTCGATGATCTGCCCTTCACCGTTGTGCTGCGAAAAACAAATCTCGGCGCCGATCTCGCTACCCACGGCGCGAAGGGATCGCTCGACGTCCGCGAGCGTGTCGCGTCCGTACAGCGCCGGTTCACGCGTGCCCAGGAGATTCAGATTGGGCCCGTTGACGACCGCGATCTTCACGTCTTCTTCAGGCTGTTCAGCCAGTTGTTGAATTGTGCGATGTCATCGCCGGCATCGCCGCCAGACGTGCTGTTCCCCGGCGCGGCCGGTGGTTCTGCGCCGGATTTCGGCGCACCCTGCGCCAGATCATCCGCGAAGAACTGATCGAAGGAGAAGCCGTCGCTCTCCCCTTCCTTCGGCCGCGGAGGCGTCGACTTGAACACATGGTCGAGCGACAGCTCGTTGCTCGCCGCATGCGCCGGCTTGCCCGGGAGCTCCACCGGCTCCGGCGCTTCAGGCGAGAAGGCCTGTGACAGCGCGGCCGCGGCTTCAGAATCTGCTGATGACGCGCTCGCTCCCGAGAACAGCGCGTCGATGGAGCCACTCACCGTTTCGCTCGATCCCGGCGTGGCGCGCACGAGCGTCGGCTTGACCGGCGTCGGTATACCGGCAACCGCCGCGAACGGCGACACTGGCCTCGAACGCGCCGGCGTCGAACGCGCAGGCGTCGGACGGACAGGAACGGGTTGCTCCTCCGGCGGCTCGACTGGCGTCGAGAACGCGAGCGTGGCGTCCGCCGAATCTGGCGGCGCCAATTCCATGTCGTCGATCGAGCTGAGCGCCGGCGCGTCGACGTCGGGCAAGTCGAGAACGGGGTCGCTCTCCTCCAGCGCGTCGGGCACAACGAGACCCGGCTCGCTCTGCTCCTCGACGATCGGCGATTCGTCGACCACCGTTTCCTCGACGACGGGCGGCGTCGCTTCGACCTCTGGAAGACCGTAGATCGGCGTCGGAACGCTTCGCGCCGCGATTGCATCGAGGTCGTATGGAGGCGTGGGCGCTCGTCGCGCTTCGATCGCCTCGAAATCATAGACCGGCGTCGGAACACTCGGCGCTGCGATTGCAGCTTCGCTCTCGACGGCCTGAGCCTCTGCGAGCCTCTCTGCAGGAGCCTCTGAAATCTCAGATACTGCGCCCGCCGGCACGAATCGAAGAAGTCCAGCGAGGAATTCGCGGATCGTTGGTCCCACGGACCGCGCCGCTGGTGCGGGCGCCTGTTCGGCCGCGGTCACGGTTTCGCCGTTCAGTGCCGCTTCCACTCCGCGCAAACGCGACGCGAGCTGTTCGTCGTCGGGACGCTGGGCGATGAGCCGGCGATAAATGTCGATCGCGGCCTCAGGATGTCCCTGCTCCAGATAGAGCTCCGCCATCGTTTCGGTGACGAATTCTTCCGACGGAACAGCGGGCTGCGGCTCGGGGGTCCACGTCGTCGGTGCCGGCTGCACTGCCTCGACTGTGGGCGCGGCAACTGCTTCGGGAACGTCCGGAGCTTCGAAGACTTCGAAAACCTCGAACACCTCCGGAGCTTCGGGTTCTTCCAGTGCTTCGGGAATTTTGAGGACTTCGGATGCCACCGGCTCAGGCTCGACAGGCGGCGTGTCGAACGCGGGCAACGCAGTGTCAGCCACAGGCGGGGTGAACGGCCGTCCAAACACCGGGAGCTCCGTCGACGTCATCCCCAACGACGGAAGATCGAACGAATCGAGATCGGGGATCGGAGGCGGCTCATCGAGCGGCAGATCGCTCTCGGTTGGCGGCGGCGCAGTCGCTTCGACCGATGGCGTCGTGGTCTCTTCGACCGACGGCGGCAGATTCGTTGAAAACGCGGGAATCGCTTCGACGAATTGCGGTGTCGGCGTCCGCGTCTCGACATGATCCGCCGAAGACCCGACAGCCGGCTCGCCGAGCGGACCGGTTTCGCGAGACATGCCGGAGAAGAACGTGTCGATCTCCAGCGGCGCGGACAAATCCGCGGCGTCAGCGCCCTTCAGCGTTTCGCCATACGTCTCGAGATCGGCGATGCGCTCGCCCTGCGATTCGGAGAACGTCGTGCTCGACACGCCGTCAGGGCGAAGTCCGAGATCGAGATCCGTGGCGAGCTCGATCGGTGACGCTTCGACGGGCGGTTGCGATGAGCCTGGAGTTGCGGTGATCGCGAACGGATCGGCTTCGAAGGATTCTTCCGCGCCGCCTCGGTCGACATGTTCGGTGCTCGAAGCCTGCGGCGCCGCGGTGATTGGCGGTGTGGGCTCGACGCTCGCACGTTCGAGCTCGATCTCATCGAACGTCTCGAGGCCGGCGGCTTCAGGAATCGGCGGAGGAACGACGGGCTCGATCTCCGGCGGCGGCGCACCGAGCGACGAGAGCGGAACGCCGCCGACGCTGAAGTCCTCGAGATCGAGGAGCTCGTGCTCGTCGACGGCCGGAGCGCCCCAGGTCGAAATGGGGGGCGCCGCGGCTGGAGGCGCCGTGGGGATTGGCCCAATCGGCGCGCTCGCGGCCTCGGCCGCGGCGTCGCGCAACGACGACAATTCAGGCGCGTCGCCCAGGTCGACCACATCCTGTGATTTCTCGATCACCACCGACGACAGCGGCGTTGGCACACGAGCGCCGTCGACGGGTACAGTCGTAAGGACGTCCGACGCCGGCGCCGGGCTCACCGCTGGCATGCTGTCGTCGGGAGTGGCGAGGAGCGTCATCATGATCTGCGCAATTTCCTCGTTGCGCGGATCTGCCTCGAGCACTCGCTGGTACCATCCCCGTGCGCCGCGCAAATCACCCGCCTGTCGCGCGATGTCACCCAGGTGCCTGAGCGCGATCAGATTCTCTGGATCGAGCGACAGGGCCGTTTCGAACACTGCGCGGGATTCATCGAATCGGGACAGCTCGAACAGCGCTTGCCCGTAAACGATGTGCCCGCTCATATGGCCAGGCTGCTGCGGCAGATACTCCTGGCAGATGAAGATGGCCTGCTCGAGATCTCCCAGCTTTCGATATTCGTTGGCGAGTGGCGCGAAGTATCGTCGCGGGTTCTCGTCGAATTTTTTTCGGAGTTCGTCGATGCGGGCCGAACTGGCCATTGAAAACCCTCGAAAGCGAGCGTGCGGCTGGGCCGGAGCGCAGGGGTGGACGGAAGCGGATTATACACTCCGCTGACTGGACGAGTCAATCAGAAGTTACATTCTCACTTGATTTTAGCCCGCGTCCGGGCCTAACATTACAAGCTTGGCTAGAAGCTTGGCTCGATCGCTTTCTCACTGAGTTCCTTCACCCCTGCTCCTCGGAGTTTCGTTCCGTGCTGCAACAGATGCGGGGCCTGGCGAAATACATCTGGGTGCTCGTCGCCATTGTATTCGTCGGTGGCTTCCTCCTCTACGAAACGTCGGGTCTGATCGGCTCGGCACCGGTGACCCCATCCACGGCGGTCGCTGTCGTCAACGGTACTGAGATCCCGTACACGGTCTACCTCCAGCGCGTCAACGCCGAGGTACAGAACCAGCAACAGCAAGCGCGCGGTCGGACGCTTACGCAGGACGATCAGCACCGCATCGAGAACAGCGTCTTCGACCAGATGGTCGCTGAGATCCTGTTGCAAAACGAGTATCGCAAGCGCGGCATCATCGTCACCGACGACGAAGTCCGCGAGTTTGCGCGCTACGCTCCGCCGCCCTGGATCATGCAGGCGCCGGAGCTCATGACCGAGGGTCGTTTCGACCCCGAGAAATACCAGCGTCTCCTCGGCAGCGCGCAGGCGCGGCAGAGCGGCCTGCTCGTCAACCTCGAGCAGTACTATCGCTCCGAGATCCCCAAGCAGAAGCTGTTCGATCAGCTCTCGTCCGGGATGTACGTGAGCGACGCCGATCTGTGGCGCGCGTGGAAGGATCAACACGACAGCGCCCAGGTGAGCTACGTCGGGTTCGTGCCCACCGGCGCGGACAGCACGGTCGCGAAGTCGATTCCCGACGCCGAGCTGCGTTCGTATTTCGACAAGCATAAATCGGATTTCCAGGGCACCGGCCGCGCGAGCCTGTCGCTCGTCATCATCCCGAAAACGATTACCGCCGCCGACACCGCCACCGCTCGCGCGAAAGCAGTCGCGCTGCGTGACGAGATCGAGAAGGGCGCAAAGTTCGAGGACGTGGCGAAGCGCGAATCGGCCGACACGGTCTCCGGGCAAAAGGGCGGCGATCTCGGCAAGGGCGGACGCAATCGCTTCGTTCCGGAATTCGAGAAAGCAGCGTATGCACTCAAGCCCGGCGAGCTCTCGCAGCCGGTGTTGTCGCCGTTCGGATTTCACCTCATCCGCGTCGACACCAAGCAGGGCGACACGCTGTCGCTGCGCCACATTCTGATCCCGATCACGGCAAGCGACTCGGAGTCAGCGCGCGTCGACAAGGAAGCGGATTCGCTCTCGCGGGCCGCCGGCTCGAGCGAGCAGGGCGCGAAGCTCGACAGTGCTGCGCGATCGCTGAAGATTCCCGTCCAGCATCTCCAGGTGAATGAGGACGAGCCTGCAGCGCTCGGCGGGCGGATGATTCCGAGTGTCAGCGCATGGGCCTTCGGCGGCTCCAAGGTCGGCGAGACGAGCGAGCTGTTCGACGATGAAAACGGCTACTATCTCGCGCGGCTCGATACGCTCGTTCCGGGCGGTGAGCCAAAGTTCGAGAACGTGAAAGAGATCGTTCGTGCCCGGGTCGCGGCCGATCTGGTCGTGGACAAGCTGATGCCCGATGCTCAGAAGTTGGCGACGGCCGCCGCCGCGTCCTCGCTCGAGGCAGCGGCGGGACAGATGGGCAAGAAGGTCGAACAGACGCCAATGTTTTCACGCTCGTCGTTCGTGCCTGGCCTCGGCCAGTTCACGGAGCCGATCGGCGCGGCGTTCGGTCTGCCTGTCGGCGCGGTGAGCCAGCCCGTGAAATCGTCCACCGGCGTCTTCGTTCTTCGCGTCGACAAGCGAATTCTCGCGGACAGCTCGGCCTGGGCGGCGCAGAAGGTGGCGCAGCGCACGACGCGCTTGAACCAGCTCCGTCAGCAACGCTTGCAGATGTTCCTCGAGGACATGCGCAAGGCCGCGAAGGTCGACGATCGGCGCAAGCAGATCCAGGCGGCGACGAGGCGGCAAGAGGCGTAACAGCCGGGGACGGGCGACGGACGACCGGCGACGGACGAAAACGACGTTAAGAGTTCTAACAAAGTCGAAAGGCGCGGAGGACATGAGTCCCCGCGCCTTTCTTTTATTTTGACTACCTGTCAGTTCGTCGTTCGCCCGTCCCCGGTCGTCCGTCGCCGGTCGTCCGTCGCCCGTCGCCCGTCCCCGGCAGTCCTCGACCTAGATCAGACGCTTCGGCTCTGGTCGCACTTCCTCCTCCGCGCGCATCGACGACGTGTCGCCGGCGCCAAGGCGATCCGTCGATCGCGATTCGCGAATTGGCTCGCGAACTTCCTTGTCGACATCGCTGATGTTCTTCTTGAACTCGCGAATGCCCTTGCCGATAGAGGCACCGATCTCCGGTACTCGTCGCGCTCCAAAAAGTACGAGCACGATGACGAGGATCATCAGCAGCTCGGTGAAGCCAAAGTTGCCCAGATTCATAACGAACTCCTAAAAGAGCGAACGAGCGATGAGGTAGGCGACGAGTACGCCAACAAGACTAAGGAGGGAAACGTCGAGGGCCACGGGTCCCAAAGAAAACTTGATCATCCCGAGGTCGACGGGCAATGGCCCAATCGAAGGCGTGATGCCCGCCGTCAGGAACTGTTTCGCCGCCCCCGGCGGAAACAGAATGCGAGCCGCTTGCTGCATCACGCTCCCGACCACGAACCCGATGGCCAGGACCAGAGCATGAAACCCCGGACGATGCTTCGATGATCCGCGAAGAACTGCCATTGTTTATGACCGCCGGTCCATGACGTATGCGATGGCGTCCGTCAGCGCGGACCGGACTGAGCTTTCTGGAAGGACGCGCAAGGCACGCTCGGCGTCATGGGCGAAGGCTTCGCCCTTTCGCCGCGCGTAGTCGATGCCGCCGGCCTCGGCGACGATTCCGATGACGTCCGCGATGATCTCGTCGCCCGGCGACTCCGTTGCGAACAGCTCGTCGATCCGGCGCCGCGCCGCCGCAGACACCCGCGGGAGCGCCGCGATGAGCGGCAAGGTGACCTTGTGTTCACGGAGATCCAAGCCGCCCGGCTTGCCGGTCGTCGACTCGTTTTCCGTGTAGTCGAGAATGTCATCCGCGATCTGAAAGGCCATTCCCAGGCGGTCACCGTACTCGGCCATTGGGCCGCGGAACTGCGATGAGCCGCAGAGCGCCCCGCTTTCGCACGCGCCGGCAATCAACGACGCCGTCTTGGCCCGAATGAGGTGCGTGTAGTCCTCTTCGCTGAACGCCAACGCGTCGACCGCGCCCAGCTGCCGCATTTCGCCGATCGTCAGCTCGTTCGCGACGTCGGTCACGATCTTGAGGATCTCGAGATCTCCCAACGACACGAGCGCCGTGAGCGCGCGCGAATACAGGAAATCTCCCATGATCACCGAGATCTGATGGCTGAACAGGGAGTTCACCGTCGGGAGGCCGCGCCGGAGCACCGAGTGATCCACTGAATCGTCGTGTACCAGCGTCGCGAGGTGCATCAACTCCACCACGGCGGCGAGCCGAGTGACGCGCGATTGCGGACGACCCTCGATCTGGCTTGCGAGCAGCGCGAGCGTCGGCCGGAACATCTTGCCTCGAATCTGCAGGAGATGTCCGCTCACCTCGCGGATGAGCGGCAGATCGTCGGTGACGATTCGCTGCATCTCCTCGACGACGCGATCCAATCCTTCGCGCACGGGCTCTTGAATGTCTCGCAATGCATTCGAGGCCGGGACGCGCGTCCGCGCGATCACTCCACTCATCGCGCAGCGCTCTCGAGCGAGCTCAAGCGATCCGCGACATCGCGGAATTGAATGTCCTGGACGAACACGCGCTGATAATAGCCCATGGCGTCGCCGGCGTTCCCCTGCGCTTCCGCCGCGCGACCGAGGAGGTACAGGACGCCAACGAGCTTTTCTTCGCTCGCGCGCTCATTGAGCGCACGTCCGAGAATCGAGGAAGCAAGCTTGAACTGCAATTTCTCCATGAAGCACTGTCCCAGAGCCTCGTACGTCGGCAGCCGGTTTGTCGGGCTGCCGAGTGCCTTCTGAAATTGGGCGATCGCCTCGTCGAGCAGGCCCATCTCCTTAAACGCAATCGCCAGGTCATAGTGACTCTGGTAATCCTCCGCATCGACGTTCTCCGCGACACCCTGCTTGAACTTCCGCAGCATGTCGGCGAAGTCCGCCTGCTCGTCGCCGGTCGGTTCCTGTTCTTCCACGACCATGCGCGTGTCCTTCGGCGCCTGGGTGTCGCGGAGCCAATCGCCGAGGTTGACGAATGATGCGTCCGACGACGCGCTCGACTTCGCCGGCGCGGATGTCTTGGACGACTGGCGCTGCGCGGACGACGAGCGGCTCACCGGCGGCGACGATTCCGGCGTCGCGACGGGAATCGTGTCGAGCGCGGCGCGCGCGCGGATTTCATCCGGCGCCAGATCGAGCACGCGCTGATAGACCACGCGAGCCTTGCCCTGCTGATCGCCGCGCAACAGCGCGTCGGCCAGCGCCACGTACGCTTCGATCAGTCGCGAGCGATCGTTCGTGAGAAATGCGAACTCGACGCGCTTCTGGTGGTGCTTCACCGAGTCCGGCTCGAGGCGCGCGATCTCTTCGGCGAGCGACGAGGCGAGCTCCAGATCGTGCGAGCGTTCGGCGCCCGCCATCGCCAGCTCGAGCTCCGAGATGCCGCCATAGCGATCGCCCGCTTCGAGCATCGCCTCGGCAAGCTGGCGATGGAGACCCCAGTTCTCCGGCTCGTCCTCGAGGGATTTCTTGAGCGCGGTGACAGCTTGCGCGGCGACGAGCGTCGCCTTTCTCGTCGACGACGGCGTCGGCATTGCGATGCGCACGCCGTCGATCGTGAGACTCTCGGTGTCGCCGTCGATGCCGAACGCCGGCGTTGGATTCGAAATGCCCGGCGGTATGCGCAGCGGCTGCTCGACCAGCTCGAGCTCTCCGCCCGGCAGCGTCCGCGGCGCGCCGGTCGCGCGCGGCACGTCGATGTCCATCAACGGCAGCCCTTCGAGTGCGGCGCGCGTCGAATTCGGCGTCGGCCGCGACGGCGCCGGCGGCGTGATCATCTGCGACAGATCGAGATCGATCGATTCCGGCGTTTTCGGCGCTTGAATCGCGTCGGGGAGAATCAGATTCAAGTCGTCGTCGGCCGCCGACAGAGCACCGTTCGCCGCGGCGCCTTCGATGCTTGCTCGAAGCTGCTCCTCGCTCTCCTCGAGCGACGGCTCGAGCGGCGAACCACCACCAAGCGCCGTCGGCTCAAAACCGGCGAGCGATGTCGGCGTTGGCGTGAGCGGCGCACTCTCCTCCTCGATCGCCGACCCCATGGTCAGCAACGGCGCCGACGGAGTGGACTTGATGATCCCAATGTCGGTGTCGACGAGGCGGGAGATGTCCGCATTGGGCATCTCACCGAGGGGATCATCGAGCACGAACGCGGGTGTCGCAGTACGGTCGTATTCCGTCGCTTGCGCGGCGCGCAGTGCCGGATCCTGCAGCGGCAGATCCGGCGTCGGCCGTACGGCGTCAAAGTCCGGATCGGTCAGCCGATCGATCGTCGGGGGCGGCTCCATCCGCGGCTCGACCGCATCGAAGCCTGGATCAGTCAGCCGCGACAAATACGACGACGGCGCGTCGGTGGTGTCCGCTGCAATTCCGACGTCTAGATCGGTGAATCGCACCGAATCCATCGGCGTCGCTTCGTCAGACGCGAACGACTCCGGCTCAGGATCACTGAACGCAGTTGCTTCCGCAGCCTCCGCGGCCAGGGCCTCGGCAGCGAACGTGATATCCGGCTCGTCCGCGAGCAGTTCTTCCGCGAGCAACCTCTCGCCGATCGGGTGCTCCTCGAACCGTGGCTCATCGAACTCTGTCGCCTTGAATTCCGCCGGCTCGTATTGGGGCGCGTCGACTGGCGCCTGCTCGACGGGCGCCGCCGCTTCGAACACCGGCTCCGCGGCGACAACTGGCGTCGCGATATCGTGTGCGGGCGCAGCGATCTCGATGG
>Ga0070681_10001136_pt1 | contig 22889 bp, 13 predicted proteins | sample KBSC83BmetaG_FD_65650 | JGI IMG/M metagenome (GOLD analysis project Ga0070681, IMG submission 65650) | Corn rhizosphere microbial communities from Kellogg Biological Station, Michigan, USA - KBS C8-3B metaG | ecosystem: Host-associated > Plants > Roots > Rhizosphere | place: USA: Michigan...
AAACATTCGCGGAGCACATGCGCAAGGAATTCGATGCCGAGCCGTCGGCGGAGACCAGCGCGCTGGTGGCCGCGATTCGTGCGCGTCACACCGTGGGCAGCGTACCGGGCAGCATCACGGAGCATGAACGCATCGCACCACCGATCGCCGCGGCGCAAGACCCGCCGATGCCGGCGTCTCCGACCATCCAGGTGTCGGAGCCACGCCCTGCGACCATCCCGGCTCGCCTCCGCTGGCTGCTTGCCGCCGTGACGATTCCCGTGCTGCTCGCGGGCGCCTATGCCGTGCGATCCGCTCGACAGGGCGACGCCGCCGCGGCGTCTGCCGCGTCGCCGGGTCACGACATGACTACTGATGACGCAGCCGCGACGCAGCCGTCGCGCGCGCCGCACGGGACAGTCACTACGGCATCGCCCACGGCACGGCGACTGTTCGACGCTGGCCTTCGCGCACTCTACGACCAGGGCGATGTGCGCACGGCGCACACGCTGTTCCTGGACGCCCTGCAGGACGACAGCACGTTTGCCATGGCCGCGTATTACGTGTCGCGCTGTGACGCCATTCTGGAACTGGCCGGTGAAGAGCGGGCCATGCTGGCGGGCGCCATGCGCCTTGGTCCTCGCGTCAGCGAACGCGAGCGTCTGATGATTGCGCTGGCCTGGTCCACGACAACCGGCGATCCGAATCGGATGGCGCTCGCCGAGTCACTCGCCACCCGCTATCCCGATGATATGGAAGGCCAGCTCGCGCTTGCCGGCGCACTGGAAGGGATCGGCGATTTCCTGGGCGCGGTACCGCACCTGCGCCGCGTCATTGATTCGGACTCGCTCGCCGGCGCCACGACATCCCTGCTGTGCGAGACGTGCGATGCATTCGATGATCTGGTGAATGCCTATCTGCTTGCCGATTCCATGCCGGCGGCGGAGCGCGCGGCACGTGCATGGATCCGGCGATGGCCGCGGTCCACTGCGCCGTGGTCCGCAATGCGTGAAGTGCTCTCGCGTGAAGGGCGCGCGCAGGATGCGGAGCACGCGGCGCGACAGTTGACGGCGCTGGACGCGAGTTCCGATCTGACGCTCTCCACCGCGCTCATCGACATGCATGTCGATGATTTTCCGGCTGCGGAGCAGCTCCTTGCCGCACACTCGCGGTACGGGAGCCGGGGCACCGTGGAGCTGGAGCTGTGGTGGCTCGTGATTACGCAGCGGAATGAGGGGCGCCTCGATGCCGCGTTCTCGACGGCGCGCGAGCTGCGGCGTCTGAGCCAGGCGGACTCCGCCAATCAGAGCGGAGCCATCGCTGAAGCGCAGGTCATGTTCGAGCAGGGGCGGTATCGGGAGTCGGCGGCGCTGTTTGATTCGCTCTCGGCCATGACGCCGCCCGGTCAACCGCTCGCGCCCAGCTCGCTGGCGCGCCAGCGCAGTTGGATGCTCACGCATGTCGGCACTGCGCTGGTGGCGGCGGGGGACACCGCGCGGCTGGCATCACTCGCCGATACGGTCGAGGGACTCGCGCGATTGAGCGCGTACGGACGCGACTGGACACTACCGCACTATCTGCGCGCCATGCTCTGGAAGGCGCGCGGCGATCCCCGCCGTGAGCTGGTGGAGCTGCGCCGCGCCATCTGGTCACCGAGTGAAGGCTACACGCGCGCCAACGCCGAATTCGCCGCGCCTCGCTGGCCGTTGGCCTTCCGCGTGATGCCATCCGCATCATGCAGGGTGCGCTGCGCGGTCCCATGGATGCGTCCAACTTCTATCTCACGCGCACGGAGGTGCACGAGCTGCTGGCGCGCAGCTTCGCCGCGGCGGGCGAGACAGACAGCGCCGCCGTCCACCTGAGTGTGGTTGCGCGCGTCTGGCGTGACGGCGACGCCGCGTTTCGCGCGCGTGCGCGTCGCGCGGCTACGAACCCGTGATGTCGATCATGTTGTCGTCCGGGTTCCGGTCAATGAGCTTGTTGTACGGATCAATGCCCGCGCGCGTGGGCTGTTCGGTGACGATGATCCGGAAGCGCTGACGTTCCTGCGTGAGCCTCTCCTTCTTCATGTACAAGGGTTTTTCCTCGTCCTTCCCGCCCTTGAACACGCCGATGTCGATATAGTCGGCCAACGGCATCGGTGATTCCACGCCGGTGCTGTCCGCCTGTACCTTGCGCGCCTGCACGTCCAGGGTGACCTCGTACTTCCCGTCCGGCATCCGCCGCGAGGTCGCGGTGATGGCCTTGTTGTCGTACAGCACGATGCGGTCGAAGCCATCGTCAATGAGGTACTGGAACTCGGGCGGTGTCTGCGCCCGGAGTGCCTCCACGAGCATGCGGGTATCGGGGTATGGCTGGTCGACCGCCGTTGCGCCGCGTGCGCTGTCGGCCGCATCCACCTGATTCCCTGCGTTGGCATACCGGTACTGCATCAGGAAGTTGTGCAGTGCCAGGTTCACCTTGTCCTCTCCGATGTAGTCGGCCAGGGTGTACATGATCTGGCCACCCTTTTCATACCAGACGTACGTCTCGCGCTGCACCCGTGACAGCGGCGGTTCGTGGCGCACTTCACCGGCGCGGCCACGCAGATACCGGTCAAGAAAGTGGCGCAGCACCTTGTGCATGTAATCCCTTCCGTACCTCTGCTGCATCACCATGTACGCCGAATACTGCGCCAGCGTCTCCGACATCATGTTCGAGCCTTCGACCGACCCGCCAATGAGCTGGTGTCCCCACCATTGGTGTCCGAGCTCGTGTGCCGTGACGAAGTAGGTGAGATCCACGTCGGTGGGCTTCACCATGCGGCCAATGAAACCGATGCCCTCGGAGAACGGCACCGTGTTGGGAAAGGACTGCGCGAACGTGCGGTACCGCGGATACTCGATGATGCGGAACTGCGTGAACTGGTACGGACCGAAGTGCGCCTGGTCATAGTCGAGCCCCGCGCGCGCGCTCGCCAGCATGTCATTCACGTCGTATGCGTGCGCCGGATCATAGTACACCTCGAGATTCACCGGCCCGTTGGGGCCCGAATAGACCTCCTTGCGCGTGGCGTACCGGCCCGAGATGTAGGAGAAGAAATCCAGGATGTGCGTGGACCCCATGCTGTATTCATAGTACCGGCGTCCGCCCTGTTGCCAGGCTCGCTGCAGATATCCGGGCGCAATCGCCATCTGGTCGCCCGACGTGCTCACCACCGTGTGATACGTGATCCAGTCCGCGTTGGGCGTGAACAAATTCATCCGGGAATGCACCACGTCGCCCCGCGGCGCCATCTCCTCGAGCGGACCGAGGTGTTCTTCGCGACGGCGGCGCGGATCGTCCAGCTCGTACGTCGCGTCGTAGCCGATCTGCGGGAAGTACCCATTGTCGAAAAAGGTACCGTTGTAGGCAAATTCGGCGGGCTCGTGGCCGTCCAGGAAGCCGCGCGTGGTGTGCGACACCGAGAATGTCAGCGTGAGCACCTCACCGGGCTCCAGTGGGCGTTCGAGCGCGTAGATGGAGTAGAGATCACGCGGCGCCCGGCTCACCAGGTGGAACGGCCGGTCGAACCGGACATGCGACACAGACTGCTGCTCATCCGTGATGTGCACCTGCGAGATCGGCTGGCTGGACTTGTTCTGCAGGGTGAAGCGTCCGGTGCCGTCGAAGGATCGGCGTTCGGGGTAGATGTTGATGGTTGCATCAACAGCAGTGATCTTTGGCTGCGGCAGCAGCTCGTACTGCTTGAAGCTGGTCTCGTAGCCGGCCTGAATTCGGCGGCGGTCCTTCGCGCTGAGGTATTCGTTGAGGACGTGCGCGTTGTAGAAGTACCATCCGCCGGCGCCAGCAGCGATCAGCAGGAACACCAGCGCCGCCGGCGCGAGGCGAGGTGCTGCGCGTCGCGCCAGCCGGACGCGGGCGCCAAGGGAATCTTCCGTGCCTCGCCGCGCCCACGCAATCGAGACCACCCCCAGGAGCGCGAAGATCGCCCCCCAGTACGTGATGGACCAGAACGTCGCTGACACATAGTGGCCGTACCCGTTCATGTCCGAGTAGGTGTACGGCTGCACCCACCCCACGAGATACAGCGTGTTCTCCCAACCGAAGTTGAACAGAATCGGCGTCAGGACGACGAGGCCGATCACGATGCCATGCCCGACGAATTTGTTGGGAACCAGCGTGTGCACGAACAGCGCCAGCAGCGCTAGGCCCATCACCTGAGCAAATGTGATGAGGTACAACTCCTTGACGTACTGGAGCAGTTCGTAGTGGTAGTAGCCCGCGATCGTCTGCATGACGATGCCGACGAGCATCGTGACGGTGAGCAGCACGATTTCGACGAACGCAATGGCGGTGAGCTTGGAGAGCCAGTCGGTAGTCTCGCTCACCGGCAGCGCGTCGTGGATGCCATCGAAGCGGGTCTCACGCTCCCGCCAGACAAGCTCGCCCGCGTAGAGCGTGGCAACGATGTAGAAGAACAGCGTCGCGCCGCCTTCGACTGCCTGGAGCATGAGATAGGTGACCGGCCAGACATTCTGATCGCCGGTGCGACCGGCGAACTGGCCGTTGTTCACCGCGAACACGATCATCAGTCCGACGATGCCCCAGAACGGGATCGAGCGGAGAATGGTGCGGATGCGGAGCCGCGTGAGCGACAGGTACTGGCGGACGGTCGTGGCCGCCCCGAAGAGTTGTCTGACGCGCGGCAGCGTTGCGGCGGCGAACGAGCGGCCGGGCCGGCCCTCCTGGGAGTCCTGCAGCCGGGCCCTGGCAGCCCGCCTTCCCTGGGCACGCTCGGTGAGCGCCTCGACCGACATGGGAAAGAGCACCCACGTCGCAGCCAGCGAGACGACCCCGATGACACTCCACAGCATGCGGTTGTAGAGGAAGACTCCGGGCGAGTTGCCGCTGAAATCCCACGGCATGAGCAGCGTATTCTTGTCGACGACCGTCCAGTAGCGGCTCACATTGTCGACAAGGATCAATCCGACGGGATCCAGAATGCCGGACCAGAAGTGCTCGAGCGACCGCGTCGCGAAATAGACGGTGAGGCCGATGAGATACACCATGAACAGCGCGACGCCCTGCAGGTAGACCACGAAAATCTTGCGGCTCAGCGCGGCGACGGCGAAGAACAACGAACCGAGGAAGAAGATCTGTATGACGTTGATCGACAGAAAGGGTTGGACGTACCACCACACGTGGTTGGGGCCGATTCGCGCGCGATCGGCCCACGGCGCGAACGTCCCGAGATAGGTGCCGAGCATCATGCCGGAGAAAACGAACACGGTGGTGACGAATGAGCCGGCCCATCGCCCGCCGAGATAGGCGATTTTCGAGATCGGCTTCGTGAACAGCATCTGATAGGTCTCGCGCTGGAAATCGCGCAGCGCAGACGTGCCGAAAATGGCAGCGATGATGATCACGCCGAACAGGGAGGCGCCCACATCGTTGTACGTGGCGGCATACGGTCCGTTGAGCAGGACCTTGCCGTTGGAGTTCCCGATCGGCCCGAAACTCTCCGAGGCGACGCAGAGAAAGGAGAAGACGAGCCAGATCAGGAAGTACATGTACGTGGAGAGGCTCTTCGCGCGGAACCGCAGCTCGAACGCGAAGAACTCCCGGAACATGGCCATCGTGCGTGCCTCGTGGCAGGGGTTCAGTTGGCGGTGTGGCGGGAGACGCTGAGGAAGTAGACGTCCTCCAGTACGCAGGGAACGGCGTGAAAACCGGCGGCGGGCGAGGCCGGAGCGAATACGCGGACCTCGTGCTGTCCGCCAACCAGATGGCTGCTCACGACCTTGAGCTCGGCCTCGATCTCGTGCAGTTCCTCATCGCTGGACAGTACGCGCGACCAGATCTGTCCCTCGAGCGACGCCAGGGACTCGTTGGGTGCGCCTTCGAGCAGCACTGCACCGGCACTGATGATGGCCATGCGTGGACACAACTCACGCACGTCGTCCACGATGTGCGTGGAGAGGATGACCGTGACATCGCGTCCAATGGACGCCAGCAGATTGAGGAAGCGGTTCCGCTCGGCAGGGTCGAGGCCGGCGGTGGGCTCGTCGACAATGATCAGTCGGGGATTCGCGAGCAGCGCCTGCGCGATACCGAAGCGCTGCTTCATGCCGCCGGAGTAGGTGGAGAGGGCCTTCTTGCGAACATCCCAGAGGTTGGTCTGCTGCAGCAATGCCTCGACCATGGCCTTGCGTTCGCCTGCAACCGTCACGCCCTTCAGGATGGCGAGATGGTTCAGCATGTCGAGGGCGGACATCTTCGGGTACACGCCGAACTCCTGCGGCAGGTAGCCGAGGACCTTGCGCACCTCGTCCTTCTGCGTGAGCACGTCGATCCCATCCAGCGTCACCGAGCCGGAGTCGGGATCCTGGAGCGTGGCGACCGTGCGCATGAGCGAGCTCTTGCCGGCTCCGTTCGGGCCCAGCAGGCCGAACATGGTGTTGCCGACGGTGAGCGAAACGTTCCTGAGCGCCTGGACGCCGTTGGGATAGGTCTTGGAGAGACCTGTGATGGTGAGTGCCACGGTGGGTCTCTCCTGGAATGGAGGGTGTCGTTGTCCGCCTGTTTCGATCGCCGGGCGAAAATATTGTTGCGCCCGTGCCAGCGCCAGACTTCGACGAACGAACTGGTGCGTTTCGCGGTGGCATCGTGAGGCGAGGTTGTTACTTCGCCGTTTGCCCGCCGTTACCTGGCGCGACGGCACTGCCCGAAACGCAATGAGCGTCGAATCCGGAAGGAGGAGGGTCTGACCCTCAACGGATCACTCTGACCCCGGACATAGCGGGACATGGGGGCTGCCCATGGGCTGCCCCATGGGCTGCCCCTAGGCCAGCACCCCGACCCACTCTTCCCGCTTCCCCTCGAATCCCGGAAACAGCTTGCCGACCTCCACCGCACCGAGGTGCTTGCACACGATCTCCGAGAACACCGAACGGAAGTCGGTTGTAAGCGCGAGGTCGCGCCCCTGGTAGAGCTGGTCCGGCCCGAGTCCTGGCCAACGGCCGTGCACCCTGTGCCCTCGCACGCTCCCGCCAATCACGAACATCGCGCCGGCGTGCCCGTGATCCGTGCCACCATTGCCATTCTGCTTCGCCATGCGCCCGAACTCGGACATTGTGAGAATCACGACGTCGTCCATCCGGTCGCCCAGATCGGTCACCAGCGCGCTGATGGACGTGCCGAAGTCCGCGAGCCGTCCGGCGAGCTGCCCTGTCACGTTCCCCTGATTCACGTGCGTATCCCACCCGCCCACGTCGGCGAACGCGATCTCGAGGCCCACGTCGCTCTTGATGAGCTGCGCGATCTGCCGGAGGTCCTGCCCGAACGGCGAGCGCGGATACTCCGCGCCGTTGGCCGGCGCGTACTGCCCCGGGTTCGCCGCGCGCAGCATTTTCATCGCGTCGAACGTCTCGGTGCCAGTGCCGTGGATGAGGTCCGCGCTCCCGGTGCGGTAGAGCGCCTCGAGCCGCTCGACATCGCTTCCCGTCGCGCGAATGCTGAACTCTCCAATGCTCGCCATCGCGATCGTGGGCGTGGTCCCTTCGAGAATGCGCGGCGTCTGCTGCGAGAGCGACACCGCGCGGAACGGCGACGACTTCAGCGCGCACTCCGCGCACGTGCCCTGCACCGCGAGATAGCGATTGAGCCAGCCGTCCGCGGTGGACTTCACATCGGGCGTGCCGGTCTCCATGAAGTCCTGCGCGTCGAAGTGCGAGCGCGTCGTACTCGGCGAGCCCACCGCGTGCACCGGTCCCAGCAGTCCACGATTCCACAACTCCAGGAACGGCGCGAGTGCGGGGTGCAGTCCGAAAAACCCATCCAGGTCCACGGCGCCGGGCGCACCACCCGCCACGCCCGCCGATCCCGCCATGAGCTTCGTCGGACGGGGAATGCCGATCGTGGGACGCAACCGGTAGTACTCATCCTCGCCGTGCGGCACGACGACATTGAGCGCGTCGGCCGCGCCGCGCTGGAAGAGACAAATCAGCACCTTGCCCTTCGACGTCTTCGGCAGCGCCTGCGCGAACACCGTGCGCCTGAGGAACGTCGGGCTCAGCCCCATGGTGACGAGCGCCAGCGCGCCCGACTTCACGAATACGCGTCGGTTCATGGTTGCCTCGCTACCGTCGCTGAAATTCGGGCGCGCCCAGCGCGAGCCCGACGAGCTGCGCGAATCCCTCGACCTTCGTCGCTGGCGCGATCGACATCGCCGGCGCCGCCGCCGCGCCCGCCGGTGCCGCCGCCGCCCCCGCGAGCAGCGGATTCACTCCCTGCACGAGCACCTTGCGCGTGTCGGGCGACGCCTCGCCGCCGAGCAGCGCGCCGATCACCGCGTCCACCTGCGCGGCGCGCGAGAGCGTGTCGAGTCCCGACTCATGCTCCCACCGCGCGAGCGACTCGCCCGGCAGCCGCCCCGTCGCGAACTCGAGCCCGAAGTTGATGCGATTCAGAATGGAGCCGGTGTTGATCCACGCGTCGCCCGTCTCCGGCCACCCGTTGGGATCGCGGTGACCGAAAATCGGCTCGCCCAACCGCGCGATGCGCTGCGCCGTGCGCGGCGTGGTATCCGGCGCCGCGTCCGTCGCACGCAGCGCGCTCACCACGAGCTCGAACGGCGTCTTGACCTTTGCCTTGTACGCCTCACGCGAGAAGAACTCGCTCGACGTGAAGATGGTGCGCAGTGTCTCGCGGATGTCGCCGCCCGTACGCGTGAACGTCGCGGCGGCGCGGTCCACGAGCGCGGGCGGTGGCGAATCACTCACGAAACGTCGCACGAGCTTCGTCGCGATGAAGCGCGCAGTCGCTGGACTGTTCGCCAGGATGTCGAGCACCTGCTCGCCGTCTTCGATGCCGCGTCCCGCCCTGAGCGTATCACCCAGGAAAATCTTCACGCCGGCATCGTGCACGGCGGGACGAAAGATGAACGCGCCGCCCAGGTTGGGACGGTCAATGCTCCAGCCGGTGAAGGCACGGGCCGCCGCAATGACATCGGCCTGCGTGTAACCCCCGTCCACACCGACCGTGTGCAGCTCCATGAGCTCGCGGCCATAGTTTTCGTTGAGGCCCTTGGGACGCCTGGCTGCCAACTTCGCCTTCGTGCGGGAGGTGTCCGCGCCCGCGCGACTCGCGCGCCCGCCCTCGGCGGCGCCCGCTGGGAACCGGCGCCCCGGCCGGAGACCGGGCCGGAGTCCCGGCGCCCGCGGTAAGCGGGAACGTTCTGATGCCCGACCAGCCGGCACCGCGGCCAGCGTCGGCTCGTCCGGGTTGGCTGTGCTTTCCCAGTTGTCCAGATAGTAGAGCATCGCTGGACTCTTCGCGACGGCTTCGAGCAGGTCGCGGAACTTGCCCAGCGCGCGCGGACGGATCACGTTCTCGTCGAACGACGCCAGGTAATAGCGCTCGGGCCCCTTGCCCGCGAATACGTTGAAGTGGTTCTCCCAGAAGTCCGTCATCACTTCCTGCAGCTGCCGGTCGCTCATGACGGCGCGCGCCACCCTGGCCGACTGCACGTCGGCGATCACGCGTTGCGCTCCGCGCCGCGCCTGCCGCAGCTCGACGGAATCGTCGTGCGTGAACGCGGCACCCGTGTTCTGCTTTCCCGTGTCGCTCGTCGCGCCTGCATCACCAGCCGTGCCTGGCGCTCCGCGCTGCTTCTCAGCCTCTCGCTTCGCCTGCGCCTTCACGAGACGGGGCGGCGGATATTCGCGCACCAGATCGGCGGGCGCGCTGGCGAGCGTCGGGAAGTGCGCCATGAACGCGTCCGTGGCGCGATCATCGATCCGTGCAGGATCGAGCTGGCCGGCGATCCACCGGTCCACTCCGATCTCGCGCACCTTCTCGTAGTCGCCCGGGCGCGCGCCGAAGGTCAGCCGGTCGATCGCCTGACGGACCTGCTGATCGGCGGTCTGGGTGCGCAGCGCGACCTCCTGCGCCGAGGGCAGCACCACGGGCGGTGCCAGCGCCGGTGCCGGCGCCCCCGGCGCCCGTGCCGAACACCCCAGCGCAATCGAGAGCAGGAGGACAGAGTGCCATTGCATGGTATAGGGTGGACGGGGGAATGGGATGGATGTTAGTAGCTGGTCGCTGGTCGCTGGTCGCTGGTCGCTGGTCGCTGGTCGCTGGTCGCTGGAAGGACGTAGGCCGAGCACTTTGCTACCGGCGCACATAGCTGGGTAGCCTGCCTATTTCCTTCCAGCGACCAGCGACCAGCGACCAGCGACCAGCCACCGCCGTTAAACCAACGACCGCCGTTAATCCAGCAACCAGCCACCAGCCACCAGCTACCATTAACAGCATGCCCCGTCGTCACCCGGAACTCCTGCACAAACCAACCTGGAAGGAACGCTTCAGGGCGCTCCGCTACGTCCCGCCCCTCATTCGCCTGGTCTGGGGGACGCACCGCGGCTACTCCGTCCTGATGCTGATACTGCGTGTTGCCCGGGCGTTCGTACCGGTCGCCACGTTCTGGATTGGCAAGCTCATCATTGACGCGGTCATCGCGCTCCGCACCGACGCCTCGCATCTCACGCGCCTCTGGGAACTCGTCGCCGTGGAGATCCTCATCGTCGTTGTCGGCGAGATGCTCGCGCGCGCCAGCACGCTCATCGAAAGCCTCCTGGGCGACCTCTTCTCCAATCGCACCAGCGTGCTGCTCATGGAGCATGCCGCCACGCTCGACCTGGAACAGTTCGAGGATCCCACCTTCTACGATCAGCTCGAGCGCGCCCGCCGCCAGACCACCGGACGCATCGGCCTGCTCACGCAGCTCCTGTCCATGGCGCAGGACTCGTTGACGCTCGCCTCCCTCGGCGCCGCGCTCTTCGTGTACAGCCCGTGGCTGCTGCTGCTGCTCGTGGCCGCGGTGCTGCCGTCGTTCCTGGGCGAGACGCACTACGCGTCGCTCGAGTATTCGCTGCTCTATCGGTGGACGCCAGAGCGGCGCCACCTCGACTATCTGCGCTACCTCGGCGCCAGCGATGAGACGGCGAAGGAAGTGCAGATGTTCGGGCTCGCGGGCTGGCTCACGAACCGCTATCGCACGCTGGCCGACCGCTACTACGAGGAGAACAAGCGGCTCTCCGTGCGCAAGGCAATCGTCAGCACGCTGCTCTCCGTGCTGGGCATGCTGGGCTACTACGCCGCGTACGTGATCATCCTGCTCCGCGCAGTGCAGGGCGTGATCAGCATCGGGACGCTCACCTTTCTGTCGGCGTCGTTCTCGCGCAGCCGCGACATCATCCAGCGTGTGCTCATCACGGCGAGCGACGTCTACGAGTCGAGCCTCTATCTCAAGGATCTCTTCGACTTCTTCGACAAGCAGCCGTCCATCACGTCACGACCGGGTGCGCGCCCGGTGCCCGCGGTCATCCGCGACGGCTTCGTCTTCGACGACGTGGGCTTCCGCTATCCGGGGAGCGAGCGCTGGGCCGTGCGGCACGTGAATTTCACCCTGCGTCCGCACGAGCGCATGGCGTTCGTGGGCGAGAACGGGGCGGGGAAGACGACGCTCACCAAGCTGCTGGCCCGCCTGTACGATCCCACCGAGGGGCGGATCCTGCTGGACGGCGTGGATCTGCGCGACTATGACCTCGCGTCGGTCCGTCGCGCGATCGGCGTCATCTTCCAGGACTTCGTGCGCTTCGACATGCGCTTCGACGAGAACATTGGCGTCGGCGAGATCCATCACGTGCGTGACTACCTCGACCGCGGCAGCGACAACGTGGCGGTGGAGTCCATGCCGCCCGAATGGGCGTACGACGCGAGCCCGCTTTCACTCGGGCATGGCGCACAGGAAGACGACGTGCTGCCGGTGCCGGAAAAGCTGAGCGCGGCCGCCGAGCACTCGCTCGCCGCGACGCTGCTGCCGCGGCTCCCGGCGGGCTATCGCCAGATGCTGGGCCGGCGCTTCGACGGCGGCGTGGATCTCTCCGGGGGCGAATGGCAGAAGGTGGCGCTCGCGCGCGCGTACATGCGCGACGCGGAGGTGCTCATCCTGGACGAGCCCACCGCCGCGCTCGACGCCCGCGCCGAGTACGAGGTATTCGAGCGGTTCTCGGAGCTCGTGGCCGGCCGGATGGCCGTGCTTATCTCCCATCGCTTCTCCACCGTGCGCATGGCGGACCGGATCGTGGTGCTGCAGCACGGTCGGGTGGTGGAGGAGGGCACGCACGCCGAGCTGGTGGAGCAGGGCGGACTCTACGCGGAACTGTTCGCGCTGCAGGCGGCGGGGTATCGCTAGCGCCGCCGCGGACCGGCTTCGAGGATCGCCAGCATTTCCGCCAGCGTTGTCTTCCCGTTATCCCGGGCGTACCAGGTGCGGACCTGCCGGTAGCGCGGTGTCTTCTCCATCCCAAGTCCCGTGGCGAGCATCCAGCTCTGCAGCTCGTCGGGCCGCGGCCCCCAGCGGGCGATCTCATCGAAGCATTCGTCGAGCACCATGACGAGCGGAATGGAGCGCGACCCGTTCGTGAGATGGCTGTCCATGAGATCCGGATTCCTGTCGCGCGCGAGCAGGCGCACATCGAGCGTCGAGGATGCCTCGGCAAGGCGTACGATCACGGGCACGGTGTTCACCGCGTCCCCGCACCAGTCCTCCGCGAGGATCAACAGGTGGCGCTCGACGCCGAGCGCATTCACCCGGGTCACCGCCGCCGCCGGCACAACGCTCAGCCGGTAGAGATCGCGCCAGAGCTCGACGTTCTTCGTGGCAGCCGCGAGGAACTCGGCGAACGAGAGCGCCGAGTGAAATCGGCTTCGAAGGTTCATGCTGAAAGCTAACAGCCGACAGTCGTCAGCCTTCCGCCTTCAGCACGTAGCCGCTCCCGCGCACCGTGTGGATGAGGGGCCGCCCCTGCTCGCGATCGATCTTCCGGCGCAGATAGTTGATATACACGTCCACCACGTTCGTGAGCGGGTCCAGCGGCTGGTGCCAGACGTTTTCGCTGATCATCTGTCGCGACACCACCCGGCCCATGTTGCGCATGAGGTATTCGAGCAGCGCGTACTCCTTCTGCGTGAGCTCGATGCGCTGGCCGCCGCGATCCACGTGGCGCGAAATGGGATCCACCGACAGGTCGTCCACCCGCATCACCGCGCTCTCGGCGGTGAGCGTGGACCGGCGCAGCAGCGCTTTCACGCGGGCCACGAGCTCGGCAAAGTCGAACGGCTTGGCAAGATAGTCGTCAGCGCCAGCGTCCAGCCCGCTCACGCGATCCGGTACCGAGCCGCGTGCCGTAAGCATCAGCATTGGCGTGAGAAATCCGCGCGCGCGCAACTCGCGCGCGACGTCCACGCCACTCATGCGTGGCAATCCGAGATCGAGAATGATGAGGTCGGGCGCATGATCGAGCGCGGCATGCAATCCCTCTTCACCGTCCTTGGCGCTGCGTACCGTGAATCCCTCCCGCTCGAGAATACGGTTCAACACCGCGAGCAGGTCGAGATCGTCGTCAATGACCAGTACGGTCGTCCCGTCGTTCGAAGGCTCAGTCATGGAGGCTCTTATATAACGGCTGAATTCGCGGCTGCCAAGCACTCCCCTTGTACCGCGCACCCTCCTGCCTTTTCTTACCGCGATGCTGCGCGAACGGGTGTATCAGGGAGTGTGGGCGGGGCTCATCGCCGCGGCGGCACTCGGTGGCGTTCTCATTGGATTCGGACGCGCGCACGGCGCCGTCTTTCAGCCGCTCAACTCCATCGCGCACGTGGCCTACGGCACGCGCGCCCTGCTGCTCGATGAATTCCGCGCGGCGGTCACGCTCACCGGCGTCCTGATTCTCATCGTCGCCATGGTGATCTGGGGCATCGTCCTCGCGATCCCCGCGGGGCGGCTGCGCGGAATTCCGCTCCTTGGCGCAGCGCTCGTCCTGGCCGCCGTCTCCTTTCTGTTCAATCACTTCATCCTCCCCAGTCGGGTAGCTCCCGGCCTCGACCAACTGCTGACGCATGGTGAGATGGTAGCGCTGTACCTTGTCATGGCGATAGCCCTGGCGATCGGCATGGGGTTGGCCGCACCACACCCACTGCCGCGGGCGCCGTTGCCTGCGGGCAACGATAGCAATTCAGGCGCCACAGGAGATGTGGCGGAACCGTGACATGTATCACCGCTCAGTCGTGAAGGAGACAGCTATACCTTCCGGGAACTTTCGGTGTCTCCGTGTGTTGGAGCGTTGGAGGATGCACGAACACCGATCGGCCCCGCTTTTGCGCTGTGCGCAGTGGAGAGGCTCGGTCCCCCGGGTGCGGATGCGCGCCCATGGCAGTTTCACCCTGTTGGGAGGGACAATGGATTTTCTGGTGATGCTCGAGGAAAGCCCTGAGCAGTCGCCGGTCCTCGCGCGAGTGGATTCCGTTCCCGCGGTGCTGTCGCCGGAACGACGGGCCCGAGATGTCGTCACGCTGTATGGGACGCCTCGGACTGAATCGCTTGCCCTGGCACTTGCTGCGGCGATGGAGAGCCATCGCACAGGCGGCGACTACGTGGGGGCGTTCCGCCACCTCGGCCTCTGGCCCGAGCGTGGAGCGGTGGGAGACGAGGCGTGGCGCGACACGAAGACGGGCGATCTCGTGACGCGCGACCTCGATTTCCCGTTGGATGTCCTCAACCCGGCCGCACACGAACTGCTGGCCCGGGTCGGGACCAAACTGCAACGGCTGATCGCCGGACTCGCCATGCCCGACTGGCCGGAGGGTGTGCTGCGCGCGATCAGCATCTCGATCGAACCCGTCGCCGACCACGCCCGCGGCGCGATCACCCGGCTGGATGAGTTCCTGGACAAGTTCCGTGAAGCGGATGCGCTCACCTTTGAGTACGAGGGAGACTAGCGAGCACTTCTCTGTCTGACGATTCGCCGCATCATGCGACGGAGGCCGCCCCAGTCCGGGCGGCCTCGTGCGTTTTCGGCCCGGGCATCCGCGGGAGAGGCGGGGCTCGTGAGAGTCGGCGCCGGCAGCATTTCACCATACTGCCCGAATCCCGCTCGCCGGATGAGTGCCCACCCGATACCCGCTCCCGCGCACTGGATGAGCACGTGCGTCACATCCAGGAAGCGCTCCGCCACGACAATCTTGCCAAATTCCAGCACCACCGAGAGATAGACCACGGGCCACATGCCGCGCAGCCAGCCGGTGCGACGCACCGGCCACACCGCAAGCAGCGCACCCAGCGGCAGGAAGAGCAGAAACTGCGCGATGATGTCGGTTACGGTGAACAGATCGAACCGCGCGGACAGCGCCATGAGCGGCACGAGGTGGATGGCGCTGAACTGCTCCGCCATGGATGGCGCGTCGACCTGCAACCGGAACGGCCGCCAGCTCCAGAACATGACCGTCACGGCGTATGCCACCGCCAGGAGCGCCGGCCGCTCGCGTCCATGGAACCGCCGGCTGAACGATGGCAGTATCCGGGCGGCGAGCAGCGCTCCGGCGGCCACTGCCACGACGTGGGTGAGCGCCGCGCCAATCAACACCGGCTGTTCCACCACGCCGTGAACGACTTCGAGCGCTGGAAACAGGATGACTCCAGCGAGGGCCGCCACCAGCCCGGCAGCGCCCAGCGACATGCCTGCCTCGGCCAGTGCCGCGGCGGCAAGGAAACCTGCCGGCAAGAAGAGCAGGAGGTCCGTGAGCGGGATCACGCCCACTGAGCTCGTCCGCATCGCCGCCACGCCTCGGGCAATCCGTTGGAACGGGCTGCCGCCGAGGTTCGGGAGCAGGTCCTGTCGCAGAAGCGGATAGAACGACTCCATGCAGACGGCCACGCCATAGCTCAAAGCGAAGATGATCGCTGGGATCCCCACGTAGGACCGTTTGCCCTGCCGTGCCTCCACGATGTCCAGCGCGGCAACGGTTGCGAGCGCGCCCAGCAGACCGCCGAACGTATTGGTGGTGACGTCGAGCAGACTGGACTCCCGAACCGCCGAAAAAAGCTGCAGCGACTCCACGCCCGTGCTGGCCGCCAGGGACACGAGTGTCACGGCAACGACGGAGCGCCACGGACGTCCCGACCGTGACGTGGCGATCCAGACGGCGCCGAGTCCGGCGAAGATCAGGACATTGCGGGCACCATCCACCAGGTCGTGCAGGGCGAGCTGCGGGTGCAGGGCGCGCGCGAGCCGGACGTGCACCTCCGCCGCCGACGGGTCGAAGTGCAGGTCGGCGAGCGTCGCAATGAGGATCACCACGAGATAGGCGAGCCGCGCCGCCACCGCGCGCCGCACGGTGAGTGAGGAAGGGTGCACGCGCTCCGGTTACTCGTTGTCCAGTGACGGCCCGTTGCCCAACGATGCCAGCACTCCAAGGCTTGACGCGGGGCCGCCGGAGTCGCACGCTTGACGCGTGCACCGTCCCTCCCGCCAGGCTCGTCCATACCGCCAGCAGGCCCCGGGCTCCGAGCGCGTCTTTGAAGACGCGTTGTCCCGGCTCTGGAGTGCCGGCCTCGCCACGGCATCCCAGAGCGTTGACGCCGTGCTGTTCACCTGCATCAGCGAACCGCGCGAAGCGCACCGGGCTGTGGGCGTGAGCATGGAATTCGACCTCCTCGGTGCCACGCCCGACGATTTGCGCACGCTGCTCACGGTTGCTCCACGGGTTGGTTTGCTGTGAACGCGGAGTGCACGCGCCACAAGCGCCCTCAGCCGGATGCGCTCACGGCAAACCGGAAGATCGCAATGGGCGCAGGTGAGTCAAGCCCGGTTCCGGTCCGTCTTGCCTCTCCTCTCGCTCCGGCGTAGCATAGCGAAAGAGCCTGTCGAGCAGCCAAGCGAGGGAACGCCTATGCGGGAGTACAGCAGTTCAGAGATCCGCAACGTGGCCGTAGTGGGACACGGGGCCTGCGGCAAGACCACCCTGGTGGATGCGCTCGCTTTCGTGTCCGGCGCGAGCAAACGCCACGGGTCAATCAAGGATGGAACGGCACTCACCGACCATGCTCCCGAGGAAATCGAGCGCAAGTATTCCATCAATCTGGGATGCGCATACGCCGAATGGATGGACACGAAGATCAATCTCATCGACACGCCGGGCTATCTGGATTTCCAGGGTGATGCCATTGCCGGCGTGATCGCGGCCGACGGCGCGCTCGTGGTGGTGAGCGCCATCGGCGGCGTGGAAGTCGGCACGGAAAAGACATTTCACGAAGCGGCGGACCGGAAGGATCCCGTCCTCTTCGTGGTCTCGATGCTCGACAAGGAGAACGCGAGCTTCGACCGCGCGTACGATTCCATCAAGTCGCGTCTTACCACCAAGGTGATTCCGGTGGAGATCCCGGTAGGCGAAGGACCGGATTTTCACGGGATCATCAACCTGTTCTCGCGGAAGATGCACGCCTATCGGAAGGGCACGACGGCCGGCGAGTACGAGGAAGTGGACGTGCCCGCGGAGCACCAGGCGCGCTTCGACCGGTACTACCAGGAGCTCATCGAGACGATCGCCTCCACCGACGATTCCATGCTGGAGCGCTATCTGGATGGCGGCGAGATCACCCGCGATGAGGCCATTGCCGCCATGAAGGAAGGGATGAAGCGCGGCGAACTCTTTCCGCTCTTCGCGCTCTCCGCCGAACTCACGTACGGCACGCGCGCGCTGCTCACCAAGATCGTGGAGCTCATGCCGTCCGCGTACGAAATGGAGGAGCTGCACGCGCTCAAGGGTGCCGAGGGCAATCAATCGGTGGAAATCCACGCGCGCGATGACCAGCCGTTCTGCGCGCAGGTATTCAAGACGCTCTCGGAGCCGCACGTCGGCGACGTCTCCTTCTTCCGGATCTTCTCCGGCATGGTCGTGAACGGACAGGATGTGTTCAACGCCACGCGGAACGGCGTGGAGAAACTGGGCCACCTGTCCGTGGGTCAGGGGAAGGATCGCACGGAGGTCCAGCGACTGCACGCGGGCGACATCGGCTGCGTGGCCAAGCTGCGCAACACGCACACGAACGACACGCTCTCCACGCGCGAGCATCCCGTGCGGCTGCCGGACATCCGCTTTCCCGAGCCGCTCGTGGTCCTCGCGGTGCACGCGACGTCGCGCAACGATGAGGAGAAACTGCAGCAGGGACTGCACCGCCTGCACGATGAGGATCCGACGTTCGAGACGCGCTACGATCCCGAGACGCACGAGACGCTGCTCACCGGCCTCGGCGAGCGACATCTCGAGGTGGGGATGTCGAAACTGAGGCGGAAGTTCGGCGTGACGGGCGAGCTGACGCGTCCCAGGGTGGCGTATCGCGAGACGATCAAGGGGCGCGCCGAGGGGCAGGGACGACACAAGAAGCAGACGGGCGGCCGCGGCCAGTTCGGCGACTGCTGGGTGCGCATCATGCCGCTGCCGCGTGGCGAAGGGTACGTGTTCGATGACCAGATCGTGGGCGGCGCGATTCCGGGGAAGTTCATTCCGGCGGTGGATCGCGGCATCCAGGAAGCCGCCGCCCGCGGTGTGCTCGCCGGCTTCCCCATGGTGGACTTCCGCGTGGAGTGCTTCGACGGCTCCTACCACTCGGTGGACTCGAACGAAATGTCGTTCAAGATGGCGGGCATCCAGGCCTTCCGCGCCGTGGCGCCCAAGTGCAAGCCGGTGTTGCTGGAGCCGCTCGACGAGCTGGACATTCGCACGCCTGACGAGTTCATGGGCGACGTGCTCGGCGACATCTCCGCGCGACGGGGACAGATTCTCGGTTCCGGCCCATCGCCCGATGGCCGCGGCACGCAGGTGCGCGCGCTGGTGCCGCAAGCCGAGCTCCATCTGTACGCGACGCACCTCAGTTCGATGACGCGCGGCTACGCGACGTTCACGAAGCGATTCCGGAGCTATGAGGAAATGCCGGCGGAGGCCGCGCAGCGGATCATCGCCGAGGCGGGAAAGACGAGGGAGGAGGCAATGGCGGAGGCCTGATCGTGCCTGATCGCCGGAGGCGATCAGGCACGGGAAGCGCCGCGCGGAGCGCGGCTGCGGGAAGCGTCGGCCTGCGGCCGACTGCGGGAAGCGGGCGACTCCCTATCGGGAGCGCCCTGTGGGAAGCGCCGCCGGGCCGCAGGCCCGGCGGCTGCGGCCACGGGCTACTCCCGCAGATTCGATTTCCCATTCCCGATTGCCGATTCCCAGGGCGGGGTGGGGAGGCGAGGTCAGACCAACGCGGCCGCCTGCGGGTACTTCCGTCGCAGTGCTGCCGCGTCGTCGGCCTGGTCGCGGAGCATCGCGAAGTCCGCGAAGTCGAAGCCCGGACCCACGGTGCAGGTCACCAGCGTATACGGACCCGTGCTGCGCGCCGCCTGCCAGCATCCCGCGTCCACCACGCGCACGGGCAGCACGTCATCGGCGTACGGGCCGAGGAGCCCGGCGCTCATGCGATCGAAGGTCGCATCTGCGGTGTGGAGTTCCAGCGGCGCGCCTTCGAGGAAGCTCCACACCTCGTCGGACGCCACGCGATGCCAGCGGCTCACGTCGCTGTCCGTCAACAGGAAGTAGATGGTGGTGAGCGCGGCTCGCGCCGGACGTCCATCGTCCGGCTGCACCGCGCGCGCAGAGCGATGAATCTCGCGAAAGTACCCCCCTTCGGGGTGCGGCGAGAGTGCCAGCGCCGTCACGAGCTCCGTGGCACGAGGTGGCAGGTGCATGACGAAGCAATCTCCCGTGCGGATGCTGCTGTCGCAATCTGCCACTCCCGGCCACCCCACCCCACCCTTGGGAATCTTCCACGCCCCACCACCCCACCCGTGGGAATCGGCAATCGGGAATGGGGAATCGACCGCCCCACGTCACCCCACCCTTGGGAATCGGCAATCGGGAATGGGGAATCGTGGGAATGGGAAATGATGTGGCGGGGGGAGGCGGCAGTGAAAAAACGGCGGCGGGGTGCGGTGTGGGGAGGTCTTCCTCCCCGATTCCCCGTTCCCGATTGCCGATTCCCAAGGGTGGGGTGACGTGGGGTGGAGGTGGCGGTGGCACGGCGTAGCGAAGCGCGCCCGTCATGCGTATGTTCGCCGCCATCGGGTTCGCCTTTTCCTCCCTTTCCTTTCTCGCCATGATGCATCGATCACTCTTTGCTCTGTGCTTCCTGCTCGGCGCGATGCCCGCCCTGGCAGACGCGCAGCAAGCAGGCCGAATTACGGGACGGGTGACGGACGTGTCGTCCGGCGCTCCGGTCGCCGGCGTGCAGGTCACCATTTCTGGCACCCAGCTCGGTACACAATCTGGGCAGGATGGCTCGTACACACTCGCCAATGTGCCCGCCGGCGCCCACACGATCGTCGCCAAGCGGCTCGGCTACGCCCCCGCGCAGCAGGACATCACCGTGAGCGGCGGCGCTCCCATCACCGCCGACTTCAAACTCAAGGCCGTCGCCCTCACCCTCAGCGCCACCGTCGTCACCGGCACCGCCGCGCCCACCGAGAAACGCGCCCTCGGCAACAGCATCACCTCCGTGGGCGGCAGCGAGATCGAGTCCAGCAACTCCACCACGGCGGATGGCGCGCTGCAGGGGATGATCGCGGGCGCGCAGGTCACGCAGAACTCGGGCAACCCGGGCGGCGGCGGCATCTCTGTGCGCCTCCGCGGTACCAGCTCACTCATCTCCGGCTCCGAGCCGCTCTATGTGATCGATGGCGTCATCGTCGACAACAACTCCGATCAGCTCATCAACCTCGGCGCCCGCAGCAACGTCCAGAATCGCCTCGCCGACCTCGATCCCGATGACATCGATCACATCGAGGTCATTCGTGGTGCCGCGGCGGCCGCCCTGTATGGATCGCGCGCCAACAACGGCGTCATCCAGATCTTCACCAAGCACGGCCGCGAGGGCCCGCCGCGCGTCACGCTCTCGTCACGCTACGCCTCGCAGAGCACGCCGGAGCGCCTCAAGCTCAACCTGTACCCCTTCGACTCGCTCGGCGGCTCGCCCGTGAAGCGCTACGACTATCAGGACGAGATCTTTCGTACCGGCTACGTCGCGGACAATCACCTGAGCCTGAGCGGCGGCGACGATCGCTCCACGTACTACATTTCCGGCGGCTGGACGCGTGACAACGGCATCCTGCAGGCCAGCAGTGCCGACCGGAAAGACGTCCGCCTCAACCTCACGCAGCAGCTCTACTCGACGCTGCGCCTCACCGTGGGCGGCGACTTCACCCGCACGCACGACGAGTTTCTGCCGAACGGTGAGCAGACCAACGGCGTGCTCACGGCGGTGCTCTTCACGCCCACGACGTACAGCTACTTTCCCGTCGGTGGCGCCTACCCGCCCGCGTATCTCGGCGGTGCCTTCTCCAATCCGCTGGACGTCATTGCCAACTGGACCGCGCCGCAGGATGTGTCGCGCTTTTCGGGCAGCGCGCGCGTGGACTTCAATCCGTTCCAGCACCTGGCCGTGAGCTACACGCTCGGCTACGACGGCTATCAGCTCGAAGCCGACCAGTACATTCCGCGCGGCAGCCTCGCGGCGCAGCCCACCGGGTCCTCTGCCGCGGTGCTGCGCAACTCGCGCATCCTGGACAACAGTGGCGTGGCGACGCTCACGACGCCGGCCGGCGCCATGACGTTCCAGAGCTCCGTCGGATTCAACTACACCGACCAGCACCTCACGGCCACCAGCGCCTCGTCGCAGGACCTCTTTCCCACGGGCACGCTGGTGAGCGCCGGCGCGACGCCGTTCGCGGGGCAGGGAGTCACCGAGCTGGCCACGCTCGGCTTCTACGGACAGGAAGCGCTCAACTGGCGCGACCGCTTGTATCTCACGGGCGCCGTCCGCTGGGATGCGTCGTCCACCTTTGGCGCCGACCAGCGCTGGCAGCTCTACCCCAAGCTCTCCGCCAGCTACGTGATGTCCGATGAATCGTGGTTCGCCGAGTCGGGCATACACAACATGTTCAGCTCGCTGCGCCTGCGCGGCGCGCTGGGCTATGCGGGCAACCAGCCGTCGCTCGCGAACGCGTACGCGCAGTACAACTCGTACGCGCGCGCCGTGAGCGGCACGCGCGTGGGCGTCGTGAATACGCTCGTGCTGGGCAATCCGAATCTCAAGCCGGAGCGGCAGCGCGAATACGAGTTCGGCGCGGACATGGGCTTCGCGAAGGATCGCGTCTCGCTCGAGGCCACGTATTACAACAAGAAGCTCACCGACCTGCTGCTCGTGGCGCCCCTGCCCACCAGCAGCGGCTTCCTGTCGCAGTACCAGAACGTGGGCGCCATGACCAACAAGGGCGTGGAGCTCACGCTCCAGACCATCAACGTGGAGACGCCGACGCTGCGGTGGACCACGCGCGCCACGTATTCCGCCAATCGCAACAAGGTGACGGCGCTCGTGGCGCCGTTCACCGTGGGCTACATCAACCGCGTGTCCGTGGGCGAGCCGGTGGGCTACTTCTACGGTCAGTACTACCAGCGCAATGCCGATGGATCCATCAAGACCGACTCGCTGGGCCTCCCGCTGCGCAGCGGGCTCGACCCGAGCATTCCCGCGTCGAAGAAGATCGGTGATCCGAATCCCGACTGGATCGGCTCGCTGCTCAACGAATTCCAGTTCGGCAGGAAGCTCAGCGCGCGCGTGCTCTTCGACGGCACGTTCGGCAATCAGGCGCTCGATCTCACGCGGCGCATCCTCGATGCCGATGGCACGGGCGCGGATGCGGCGCTGCAGCTCGCGGGCAAACTGCCCAAGGGCTACCTCGCGGCGCGACTGCCCATATTCGAGGAGTACGTCGAGGACGCCTCGTTCGTGAAGCTGCGCGAGGTGTCCCTCAGCTATTCGCTCAACGATGTGGCGAAGCGCATGGGACTGAGCGCCTGGTCGCTGACGCTCTCCGGCCGGAATCTGCACACGTGGACGAAGTACCGCGGACTGGATCCGGAGATCAACCTGTTCGGCCAGAACACCGTGGAGCGCGGCAACGACTTCGCCGGCATCCCGATCCCCCGTTCGTTCG
>Ga0070681_10001139_pt1 | contig 22872 bp, 20 predicted proteins | sample KBSC83BmetaG_FD_65650 | JGI IMG/M metagenome (GOLD analysis project Ga0070681, IMG submission 65650) | Corn rhizosphere microbial communities from Kellogg Biological Station, Michigan, USA - KBS C8-3B metaG | ecosystem: Host-associated > Plants > Roots > Rhizosphere | place: USA: Michigan...
CGATGTTGGCGTGTTGCCGGTGCGTAACACGGCGAGCTGTGTGTTACCCGTCGAATCGTAGACCAGGACCTGGTTCTGGTCCTGTCGCAAAACATAAAAGCGGTTACGAGTGGGATCAGCTACCAGATCCACCAGCGTGCCCGGTACATTCGTGAAAGCGCCGCGCTGTTCCGGCTCGTGATTGTTAATCAAAACCCGAATTGGATCGGGTATATTTACGGCCGATGCCGACTGAATATTGATAAACGCGACCACCGTGCCCTTCTGGTCTTTGAAGACATTGGGATCGACAGTCACCTTGATGGTTGCGGGCGTTGTTCCGCTGTAAGCCGACAAGGTGATTCCCGAGACTGAGGGCGAGAGGGAAAAATCGGTATTTCCAGCGCCTGGATCCACAATCGAGATCTGCTGCGTCGAGGTGCTGAGGTCGCAGAAGTTGCCGCGAAACACCAGGTCAGGCTGCGAGGCTTGCACCCGGTTCACCTGGTTCATGTATCCGACGGGAAAAACGGTAACTCCGCTGTCGGAAATGGAGTAGAGCATGTCGCCTTTGGCAGTCAGCACGGACTTGCCGGCCAGGTTTTCCGCCAGCTGCAGTTTTTGCAGTAAAGCCAGGTTGTCCGAAGCGACCACCTTAAGGATAGGCGGCGCCACGGGTGCTGCCTGTGGCGCCGATGGTGTGGTGGGGATAGTAGGTGGGACGGCGGACTGTGCCGCGGCTTCGGGAATTTGGGCGTAGATGAGCCCGGCTGAGGAATCGATGGCATGGCTGCCGATATTCAAATCGCCGGTGGGACTGGCGAATTGGGACATAAGGTAACCGCTGGCAGCGTTAAGAGCCCAACCTGATACGTAGTACGATCCGTCACGGCTCACGCTGACAACGCGCGGTCCCATGGGAGGAGTGGATGTGTAGCTGTACGACTGGATGGTGTGCGTCAGCAGGTTGTAATGAAACTCGATGGTGTCGGTAAGCCCGTAAATATGAAAACCATCCGCGGACGCATTCAGCGACGCGGCGATAATCTGGGGCGGATAGTTAGCGGGCGGTACCGGTAAGGTTTTGGCGGTGACGTTGGCGATGGTATCGAGCACCGTGGTCTGGCCGTTCACCGGGTCGAAAAGAATGAAATTGGTAGTGGTGACTACCAGCGCGCGATTATCAATGCCGAATGCCACTCCGAGCGGCGGATCGCCGAGAGCGAACGTCTGGGTGGCGTTATTCGCGTTGAGGTTCATCACCGTCAGAGCATTGGCCGGCGATCCCGGCGCCGCAAAATTTCCGTAATGCGCGACGACCAGATAGCTGCCGTCCGGAGATAAAGAAAGCGAGCCCGGCTGCCCCGCAACGTTGTATGACGTATGGATGGTATTGTCCGACAGGGACATTACGTCAATACGGTTTGCGGTGAAGTTCGCGATGTATAACACGCCGCGCGGCTCGTCCAGAGCGATATCCGCAGCCTGCCCGCCGATCGGGACGACGGTACCAAACGTCGCTGCCAAAACCGGCGTAACCAGTGCCGGGGCGAGCATCGTGCCGAGCGCGGCTAGCGCCAGCCAGAGCCCCGCCCGAATCGCTACGGCCTGAAGGGGACGTGTCCAATTCATAGAAAGTCAAAGCCTCACGGAATTGCAATATTTACCAGAAAATGACCCTGTAAATGTAGCATCACCGGTGGGAAATGCAATAGCAAAAAAGGGTAGTATAGTTTTCCTTACATCGGATAACAGGCGTCTTATGCCGAAAATGTACAGCAAAATCATCCGCTTGTGTAGCTTTAAAATTGACGTTTTTTAGGTATACTGACCTTCCGAAGTGCGCATAAACGAGAGCGCCGCTTCGCTGGCAGGAAAATCAATGATTTTGAAGAATGCACGCGCAAAATTCGCCTTAATTGTTTTCCCTTTTATGTTTGCCGCCGCTTTGCCGGCGCAAACCGTCAGCAGCGTGAGGATCTATACCGACCCGGCGGGCCTCGAGTTCTGGGTCGACGGACAACAGTATATGCAGCCCGTGACGCTGTTATGGCCGCAGGGCAGCAAGCATACCATCTCGACCATCATCAATCAGAACGGCATTCAAACGAAAACGCAGTTCAGTTTTTCGACGGCGCTCACAAATCTAGGTCAGGTCGCCGACTTGACAGCCATCACAGCTGATCCCGCTCTGACCTGGATTTCGCTGCAGTTCGCGCCCGCGTATGCGGTGGACCTGAACTACTTCACTTGCCCGGTCGGGACGGACGCATCCAACTGCCCCTCGCCCGGCGTCGTGATTCTTAATGGGCAAAGTTATATTCAGAATGGCGAATTATACGTTGCAGCCGGTTCCACGGTCACAGCCGAAGCGCATCCGAACTCCGGATGGATTTTCACGGGCTGGCTTCCATCCCCAGCTACCGGTAATAACAGCCAGGCTTTCTTAATTACATGGAAATTAACCGGCCCCGTCACGCTTTATCCGGTTTTCCAGTCCGCAAGACCCGTATCGGTTTCGATTGCCACCTCGCCCGTCGGATTGCAAGTGCTGGCCGACCGGACTCCCGTATATTCGCCCGTCTCGCTTGAATGGGGCTGGAATACGACGCATCAACTGGGGGGCATTTCACCACAGTATGATCTGCACGGGACTTTATGGGTATTCGACTCGTGGAGCGATGGCGGCGCCTATTCGCACTCTTATACCGTTCCGCCGAACAGCCCGGCTGCGATTACGCTGACGGCGAAATATGTGACCGGCACTCTCGTTACGTTCCTGACAAATCCTCCGGGACTAGCGTTGAACGTCGAGGGCAGGACGAATTACCCGAACTATACATTTGCGTGGGCGCCCGGCAGTAAGCACGCCGTCACCGCACCGGCCAACCAGGTCGACGCAACCGGCAACGCGTATACATTTGTTGGTTGGTCGAACAACGGTCCAGCCGCGCAGCAGATCACCGTATCCGGCAATCCTTCGAATAACCGGTATACCGCTAATTATCAGGTGGGGGGCGCGTTAAGCATCAAGAGCACGCCCGCGGGCGTTCCCGTTGAAATCGATGGGCAGGCGTGCCCGACGCCATGCAGCATAGGCCGGGCAATTGGTGCGACGGTGCGTGTGAAGGCGCCGCCCTACACGAGTCCAGGTGATGGAAGCCGTCTCGATTTCTTGCGGTGGTCCGACAGCACAGCGGCCGAGCGTGTCATAACCCTGGCAGCGCAGCCGACCAATCTGAACGCTTCCTATAAGCTCCGGTATCAATTACAGACGGCCGCCGATCACCCCGAAGGCCTGCTGTGGCACATCGAGCCAGCGTCGGCGGATTCATTCTTCGATCCACAGACCCAGGTGCTGGTTTCCGCGCAGATCAAGCCCGGATACCAGTTTATGAATTGGACGGGTGACGTGAGCGGATCGTCGCAGAGCGTTGCTCTTCTCATGAACGGTCCACACTCGGTGGGCGCCAGGCTGAATCCGGTTCCCTACATTGCACCCTCGGGCATTCAGAACAGCGCGGCGCCGACGCCGTTGCATGCCGTGGCTCCGGGCTCCGCCGTGGCTATTTACGGCGTGAACCTCGCGGCGGACATCAACCTGGCTCCGGAAGGGGAGCTGGCGCAGTCCCTCGATAATGTCAGCGTTACCGCGGGCGGCCAGGTTCTTCCGCTATTCTTCGTCTCGCCCGGCCAGATCAATGCGCAACTGCCGTCAAACCTAGCGGCCGGCTATCAGAACCTCGCGGTCCATATCGATGGAAAGCCGGATGCGAGCCAGAGTTTTACCGTGGCGCGCAACGCCCCCGGCTTGTTTGGCACTGCAACGGATGCTTCGGTGTTTGCGGTTGCAACACATCACGATGGATCACCTGTTTCGGTCGCAAGCCCTGCGCGCCGTGGAGAGGTGGTTACGCTTTATGGCACCGGACTTGGCCCGTATAATCCGATGCCCGTCGATGGTCTCGCGGTACCGGCGGGAGTCAAGTACACGCTTGCCGACCCTGTCAAAGTGATCATGGGAGACTTGAAGGTCGATCCCGTATGGGCTGGCGCCGCGGCGGGACGTGTTGGCGTGGCAGCCGTGCAGCTCAAGATCGCCGATAATCTGCCGCACGCCGCCAGCGTTGCTGTGAAGTTGCACATCAACAACGCTGACAGCAATTCAGTGTTGCTACCCATCGAATAGCACGCAAGCGAACCATCATTTCGGGGCAGGCATGAATGCCTACTCAGTGAGCTGCAGGAATGTTCGCACGAGTGGAATAGGCATTCATGCCGCATTCATGCCTGTATGAGCCCTCGGGCCTCATGGTACTCGAGTGCTCCCGCGCACTAGTAGCGATTCGGCAGACCGTGCCGTTACAAGACTGACGCCGGGTTAATGAATTAGGTGACTTGATCGGGCGGAACCGCTAGAATCACTTCCACTTTTACGGGCTGCCCGTCAACCACGGCGGGACGGAACTCCCAATAAGCCAGGTACTCGAGAATAGCCCCCGTAGTGGGAGATGTCGGCTGGTGGCTCGAGAGTACCGTCATATTTCTAAGACGTCCTGCTTCATCCAGGAATCCATGAACCAGCAGATACTCCGATCCGTGCTGCCAGTCTTCCGGCGGGCGGATGGTTACCATCGGATAGGGTGCTCCAACCGGCGCCGGATTCCCGAGGTTTACGAAATTCCCGGTTTGAATCGGCGCCGCCTTGTTGGGCACACAATACTGCAAGATCCATTCCTTCGGCGCGCCCACCTGCAGGTACACCGTATAAATAGGCCTTCCGGATAATGCGGCAGTGGCTTCCGGAAAAGCTTCCGCTCCCGAAGATTGCACGACAACCACGTCGAAAACGCCATTACTCGGGTGAAGCACTCGCAGCGGCGTGCCTGCCAGTCCTGGCGGTGTCAGAAGTCCGAACACGCGTCCTTCCCCGGGCAAAGAATGGAGTAATTCAGCTGAACTGGCGTCGTCCGCCGTGCCTCCAGCGGCGCCTTCGTCGCCTGCCGGCGCTGACTTCCAGCCCGGCGTGCCGCCGGTAGCGCCTGAGCCCTGGTTAAGCCCTGAGAATCCGAACAGCGGAGGTGCTCCTGGAAGTCGCGCGAGTTGGTTGCCAGCCGGAATAAACAACGATTTCAGCGCGTCCGCCAGCGGCGCAGGATCCGGTGAAAGCGCCAGAACGTGGACGGGCTGCCCGGCAAAGGGGTCAATGGATGCAGGACCGGCCGGTTGCTTTGACGGTTCCAGTATCCTTATTGGCATCGTCGTGGCTGGTGGAAGGGCCGACATCCGATCCGCGATCGACGTCGAGGATTCAACCCGGACGTCTGCCGTAGCAATCTCGCGGAGCGGCGCTTCCAGCCGGGGCGTAGCGTTCAGGCTTGGAGTTTCCAGTTTAGCGGTGAGATTTCCGGGCACGATCGGCCGCTCGGGGGGCGGAAGTTTCGGATCTCGCGTTTCGGCATCCCAAAATAAGAGTTGGGGCAGCCGCTGATCCACCTTCGGAGGAAGATTGGGCGGCAACTCGGCCTGCAACAACGTTTGAGTATCGGTCTCCCGCACAGGCATTTCCGGCAACTCGAATTGCCGCGGTTCGGCACGTGGCGGTGGGGCTGGCGGCGCCATCACCGAAAACAGGCTCTGCGTCGTCTCGCTGGAGGCGGGTGACGGCGCTTCAAGCGATTTCGCCTCGGCTGCACCTTGGGCGTATTTGTTCAAATCCCGGCGGCGAACGGAAAGGCGCGGTGCGTGCGGCGTCCGGGCTGTGGCGGGAAAGCTTTGTCCGGTGGCGGTTGCGAGGTAAAGACGATCGGGGAGCTTGATGACTAGCGCGCGGCTAACCATCTGCCGCGGCAGGAAATCATCGTCGGGAATGGCAAAGATATCGGAGACGACGACGAGTACGATCAGACAGATTGCGTGTGCCGCAATCGAAACCACGAGTGCGCTCCAGGGCCGGTTTGGCCGTCGTTCGAGCGCCGTAAATAGGGGCAGATCGTCAGCTTTGGAGCGCGTCTTACCGGAGCCCAAAAGCCAGGAAATGATCGCCAGGATGAGCAGGGCCGGCATGACTTCTCACTCTCCCGGGTGGAGAAGTGCCGGACTAGCTCGCGTTCCTTAACCGGGGTGGCGGCGCTGACATCCGAAGTGAAGATTTCTCGAGAAACAGCGCGCGCAGATCCTGCATCGGCACCGTCTCGGGAATCGAAGAGCGCTCCGTGGTCGTGGGCGATTTCTCCAAGGTGCCATGTCCGGTGGTCAGGTTCTTCAGGCCGTAAAGAGCGAGCTCAAACCGGTCTTTCACACCGACTTTCTGGAAAAGGCGCGATAAATAAACCTTGACGGTCCCTTCCGAGATGAGCAGCATCGAAGCAATTTCTTTGTTCTTCAGGCCCTGGCTGAGCAGGCTCACCAGCTGCCCTTCGCGCTTGGTGAGGGCGATGCGCTTGGCCGAAAGGAAGCTGTCCGTCAGTGCCTTTTCAAACCAGAACTCGCCTTCATTTACGCGTTGGAGGCATTTAATTAGCAGGTCGGACGGCAGCGTCTTTCGAAGAATTCCTCGCACGCCGAGCGCCATGGCCTGCAGTGCCAACTCCGTTGATATGGAGTGCACCCAAAGCACGATTTTCGCGTTGAGCGACGCCTTCTTCAGTTCGCTCAATATGCTGAACGTCACATCCGACGTCAAATCGATCAATAGGATTTCGGGTTCTCCCGCTTCCAGGATCTCTTTGAGCTTGGCCGTGTTCGAGCACACGCCTGTGAGTTGAAAGCCTTCTACACCGCCCAGGACGGATTCAAGTCCCTTGGCTAGAATCGGTTCATCGCTGAATAAAAGCGTTCGTGTCATTTCGCACAACAGAATATCATCGCTGTTAACCATAAAGCTAGCTATTTTTTTAAATTTTTTATAATTATCTACAAATACAAAATATTATTTTTCTTCCCCCTTGTTAAGGACGGGTTTCGACCGCCGAGTCAGTCCGCCACAGGCATCCCGGAAGCTCCACCGCTAACGATGGTCTATAGAGCGATGACATCCAATTTCGGTATTGATCGGTAGTTGATAAACAATTAAATTGCTGAAGTATCTGAATTTTATCGCATGAACAGGCGTGAGAGCCCGCGTATGGATGTGAAGTTGAAATGTCATGTGGCGCCGGTGAAGACCTCGCCTCATGGCCTTTCTGGGATTACCGAGAACATCAGCCGGAATGGCGTTCTCATGCTATGTGCGGACACTTATAGCGGTGAACAGCCGCGGATTGGTGAAGTCGTGACCGTAGAAATCGAGTTGCCTGAGAATCCCGTTTTCGGCAGAAAATGCATCCACTGCCAGGCGACGGTCGTGCGTGTCACGGGAGAGAGCGGCCAGCCGTTTCGCGTCGCGTTCAGCGTGAATCAGATGAAATTTACGGAATATGCGGCGTCGGCTTCTGAATTACATGGGATTGAAGCCGGGGCTAGCAATTTTCCGGTGTAGGTTGGCAGTTATGGTCAGAAATTTAGTCGAATAGTATGAACGCACCCAGGCCACAAATCGCGGTTCGCCTGCTTCCGTCCCTGACGGACGTGGCGTTCCTCATGCCCATCGCATTTCTATTTTTGCGCATGGGCGGTGCCTCGGGCATGTTGGGCGACGGCGACACGGGCTGGCACGTACGTACCGGTGAGTGGATTCTGGCCAACGGTCAGGTGCCGCATCAGGACATCTTTTCTTATACGCGGCCCGGGCAGCCCTGGTTTGCATGGGAATGGCTGTCGGACATTCTCTTCGCATGGCTGCATCAGCACGCTGGAATGGCAGCGGTGGTCCTGCTAAGCATCGGTATCGTCTGTGTGACTTCTGTTCTGCTGTTTCGCATTCTGGCCCGCAAGTGCGGCAATCCTCTTCTGAGCATCGCGATCATGTTTCTCGTTACCGGGGGCACGGCGGTGCATTGGCTGGCGCGGCCCCACCTGTTCACGCTGCTATTCACCGTTATCTTCTATTCGATACTCGAGCGCGTGAAGGAAGGTAACCAGCGCTTGTTATGGTCACTCCCGGCATTAATGGTGCTTTGGACGAATCTGCACGGCGGATTTTTTGTCGGCATTATTCTGCTGGGCGCGTATGCGGCTGGCGAGATTGCCGGCGCTGTATTCAACCCCGAAGCGGATCAGCGTGCCTTGGCTTTGCGGCGTAGTCTTCCTTATTTCGCGGCTGCCGGCGCCTGCTTCGCGGTGACGTTTATCAATCCGTACTTTTACCATCTCCACTCGCATATTTACGAGTACCTGACCGACAAATATCAGTACAAGAATATCGTCGAGTTCCAATCCTTCGATTTCCACCATCCCGTGCGGTTGTACTTTGAGCCGATGCTTGGGCTGGGCTTGGCCGCGGCGGTTTGGAACATGTACCACAAGCGGTTTGTCTACACGGTGCTGATCGCTGGCTGGGCGCATCTGGCGCTCACCATGGTGCGCAATGTCCCCATCTTCATGCTTGTTGCCGCGCCCGCGGTTGCCGTGATGCTCGAGACTTTCCTGCGCGATCTCCCCTCCATGAGCATCGCAGGCTGGTTGCGCGGGGCGGCCACAAAAATACATAGTTTCGCGCAGGATTTCGGATCGACGGATGCGATTGCGCGCCTGCATCTAGCGAGTGCGGCCGCCGTCGGTTTGCTGATCGCCCTGTTCTACGCGCCGAACCCGCCCGCCCAATTCCGCGCCGAGTACGATGTCAAACGCTACCCCGCTAAGGCGTTGGAAATGCTCCGTAAGGCCGGTTCACCGGAAATCATATTTACCGACGACGAGTGGGGCGATTACCTCATCTATCGCCTCTACCCGTCCAACAGAGTTTTTATCGACGGCAGAAGCGACTTCTACGGCTCGACCTTCAACAACCAGTACATGGACGTAATGAACGTCAAGTATGACTGGGAGAAGAGCCTTGATAAGTACCACGTCAATACCATCCTTCTGTCGCCGAACGCCTCACTGGCGAGCACCCTCAAGGAATCCCGGCGGTGGCGGCCCATTTACGACGATGGCGTCGCGATCGTGTTTCGGGCGAACCAGGGGCCTGCTGCCGGAGGCGCAAAAGTTTCCGTCGTTTCGCACGGCGGGAAAGAGCGTGATCGCGAGATCACAAAATCCCAATCAAGTGATCTCATGATCACAAAAACCATAAGGAGTGAACCATCATGAAAACGCTGCTTTTCAATTTTGTTAAGGACGAACAAGGCCAAGACCTGATCGAGTACACGTTGCTTCTGGCTTTCGTGTGTCTGGCTTCTGCCGCGCTGTTCATTAGCGCCGGCGGTAGCGTAGCTGGTATCTGGAATGCCACGAACTCCAGACTGACGGCCGCGAATGCCTCTGCGGGGAGCTAGTCAAACCCGAGGGGGCGTGAACCACACGCCCCCCTCATCCACTTTGTACTTTTGAGCAGAAAAAAAGAGGAGATACCAACGTGAACGCAATCTGGAACCGGTTTCTAAGCGATGAGCAAGGCCAGGATCTGATCGAGTATACGCTGTTGCTGGCGTTTGTTTGTTTGGCATCGGCAGCGCTGTTTATCAGCGCCGGAGGAAGCGTCTCCGGTATTTGGAATGCGGCGAATAGCGATCTTACCAGCGCTAACACGTCCGCTGGAAGCTAGAACGAAGCCGTCGAGCCCCCTGTTTGGTTTCGACGAGCTCGACACATGTAGATTTCGGAGCTAAGGAGAAGAGCACCATGCTGAAGCGATTTTTACAGGAGGAGCAAGGTCAGGATTTGATCGAGTACACATTGTTGTTGGCGTTTGTGTGTCTGGCGACTTCTGCTCTGTTTGTGAGTTCGGGCGGCAGTCTTTCGGGGATCTGGAACTCCGCCAATAGCAATCTCACAAGTGCGAACGCGTCCGCGACCTCGGGCAGTTAACGTTACATAACCGCAACCGCAAGCACTGCCGGTTCGGCTGATGGTTTTGGAACGGGAGATCCAAAACCTGAACTGCAGACTCGAGTTTGCTGGATCGATCGGCTCGGCCGGTTTTTTAGAGTTGCTTATTTTGAAAGGTGAAAAATGAACCAGCGTCTGTTCTCTGTATTGATATTTGCATTCGTCGTTTCCGCGGGAGCCAGTCTGTTGCTGTACCGGCTGATCGCCTCGCGTGTAACGGCTAATGCGAAGCAACCGACCGCCCAGGTGATCGTTGCGTCTCGCAATCTGGAACTCGGTACGCTCATTCGCGAGTCGGATTTGCGCATGGGCGACTGGCCCGGAACGCTGCCGCACGGCGCACTGCTTCGGAAGGAAGACGTGGTCGGCCGCGGCGTCATGGCCGCTATTTATGACGGCGAACCGGTTCTGGAGAGCCGCCTGGCGCCGAAAGGTGCTGGTGCGGGCCTGGCCGCGACGATTCCGGCCGGCATGCGAGCTGTTGCGGTGCGTGTCAACGAAGTCGTGGGTGTGGCGGGATTCGTCGTCCCGGGTATGCGCGTGGACATCCTGATTGCCGGAAATCCGCCAGGCGCGCAATCCTCCGCCGGCATGGTATCGAGAACTCTCCTGCAAAATATTGAAGTTCTCTCCGCCGGACAAAACTTTCAAAAAGACGCAGAGGGTAAACCGGTCCAGGTTCAAGTGGTGAACTTGCTGGTTACGCCCGAGCAGGCCGAAATCCTGAGTTTGGCCAGCAATGAAACCAGACTGCAGCTGGTGCTGCGAAATCCCCTCGATACGCAGACTGCAAAGACGACCGGCATCGCGCTGTCCTCGCTATACGGCGCCCCCATCAAACCTCTCGAGGCTCCCAAGCTGCGTGCTCCTGCGGTACGCGTGAAGATGATGCCATTCATCGCGCCGCCGAAGCCTGCCAGCCCGGTTACCGTCGAGGTGATGAACGGCAGTAAACGTATGGAAGCGAAATTTCCTGCAGGCTCCGAGGGGGTGCAGTAATGCTTACGAAAACACTTCGAACTCTGTTAAGTTTCTCTATCGGCGTTTCTTTCACGCCGCTGGCGCAAGCGCCGGTTGCCGCTGCTGAAGCCGTTGCGGGCCGGGCTGCGGCCGTTCCGACGCAATCAGCCGCAAGCCTTCAAGAGGGCCGACCCCCAGCCGCCCGAGATCTGTTCGTCACTGTTGGCAAATCGCTGGTAGTCGACAGTCCGGTGAACATCCAGCGCGTTTCAGTCGCCAATGGCGAGCTCGCCGAAGCATTAGCCGTGAACCCCCGAGAAGTACTGGTGAACGGAAAGGCCGTCGGCGAGACTAGCATGATCATCTGGCAACAAGGCGGCAATCGGTTGTTTTTCGATCTCACCGTGCGGTCCAGCAGCACGAAGAACAGCGGTGTCCAGCAACAGATCGATCGCGATCTGCCCGGGCAGGACATCAAGGTGACGTTTGAAAACGAGACGGCCTTTATACATGGCACCGCCAAAGACCTCACCAGCGCGGATCGGGCCGTAGCCATCGCATCCAGCTTGGGAAAGACCGTGAATCTGCTGCGTGTATCCGTCCCGCCGACGGAGGCTCAGATCCTCCTTAAAGTCCGGTTTGCGGACGTCGATCGCGCTGCCACACAGGACCTTGGAGTGAACATATTTAGTACGGGAGCGACCAACACCGTTGGCAGCGTTACGACCGGCGCATATAGTTCTCCGCAGGTTACACCCAATGCCGGTGGAACCACTGTCAGTCTGACTGATGCCCTGAACGTTTTCCTGTTCCGGCGCGATCTCAATCTCGGCGCCACGATCAAAGCACTCGAGTCCAAACGACTGCTGCAAATCCTGGCGGAGCCGAATGTGCTGGCGATCAACGGCCACACCGCAAGCTTCCTGGCGGGCGGCGAATTTCCTTATCCGACATTGCAGGGCGGGGGCGGCGGATTGGGGGCCGTTACCATCCAGTTCCGCGAGTTTGGCGTACGCATCAACTTTACTCCCGTGGTTACGCCTCGCGGCACAATTCGGCTTCAGGTAACGCCAGAAGTCAGCTCACTTGATTTCGCAAACGGCCTCGTATTCCAGGGGTTCAACATTCCGGCTCTTTCCACCCGCCGCGTGCAGACCGAGATCGAACTGGAGGACGGTCAGAGTTTCGTCATCGGCGGCCTACTCGATAACCGCCTGACCGAGACATTAAGCAAGGTTCCCGGCCTGGCTAACATCCCCCTGCTCGGAAAATTATTCCAATCGCGCGGCATATCCAGAAATAACACCGAGCTGCTGGTCCTGGTCACTCCTGAGCTCGTCCGGCCCATACCCCGCGGACAGAATGTGCCGGAAGTAAAAAGGCCCATGCCTTTCCTCGATGGCACCGCACCCAAGCCGCCGCAGACACCTGGCATGGATATTACCGGACCGGTCCCGGTGAAACCACCGGAAGAGACCGTTCCTGTTGAGCAGCTCATTCAAAGCCAGAAGGCCTTGCCGGGATCATCAAACCAAGCCGGGCCCCAGATTCAGTTCGTGCCCATGCTAACCCCGCCTCCGGGACAAGCACCGCAGGCGGCACCACCCACTTCGCCGGCGCCGTCCTCCTCTCCAGCGGCGTCACCGCGGACGGGCAGCGGAGGAGGAACGGGAGCCAGTCAATAGATGAAGGTAGTTGTAGAGGGTTTGAAGTGTATCCGCTGACGATTGGTTTAGTTATCGAGACCAAAGAACTGTGGGACGAAGTCCACGCCACATTGCAGGAGTTACCGGTCCGTCTGCTCATTGAACAACACGAGCTGGGCGATCTCGTCGAATTTCTGGATAAAACCGAGCGCCTCCGTCCCGAGGTCATGATTCTCGAAGTAATGAAGCTTCGGGAGCCCATGGAGCACGTAGTAGGGCGCATCAAGGCCAGCTCCGTCGATCCCATGGTCATCGCGCTGCATAACACAGCCGAGCCCGAGTTGATCCTCAGCGCGCTGCGAGCGGGCGCGCACGAGTTTCTTCATCCGCCCCTCAGCGCGAATCTGCGCCAGGCGCTCGAGCGAAAATCTCTCGAACGAAATAAAACGCGCGAACGGATGCGCCAGAAGGGAAGAGTCATCGGTTTCCTTTCAGCCAAAGGCGGTTGCGGAGCTACTACCATCGCTTGCCACACGGCAGCGGAATTGGGCCGGCAGAGCAAGCACGTGCTGTTAGCAGACATGGACCTGGACGCGGGAATGATCCGGTTCCTGATGAAAACCAAATCGCCATACTCCATTCTGGACGCGTTGAATAATTTGCACCGGCTCGATTTGAGTTATTGGAACGCATTGATCTCGAACGGATTGCCGGGCCTGGAGATCATCGCCGCACCCCAGGCGCTCGCTTCCAAGCAGCAGCCGAATCAAGAGCAGATGCAGAACATGCTCAATTTTTGCCGCGGCCAGTATGACTTTACGATCGCAGACCTCGGGCGCAGCCTCAATCTCACGGCCATGAATGCGCTGGATGAAATCGACGAGACGTATCTGGTGACGACGCTCGACGTGCCGGCGCTCCACCAATCCAAGCAGATTATACAAACGCTTTCGAGCGTGGGCTACGGGAAAGAGCGCCTGCGGCTGGTGCTGAACCGGATGCCGCAGCGTCTCGACGTCACCCCCGATGAGCTCGAGAAGATGATGTCCTTGCCCGTCTTTGCCACTCTGCCCAACGACTATCCGTCGCTTTACGAATCGTATTCGGAGGGGTCGCTGCTTCCTCCCAACAGCCGGTTAGGAAAAGAATTGAATCGCATGGCCGTTAAGGTGGGGGGCATTCAGGAAGAAAAGGGCAAGAAGAAATTTTCACTCTTTGGATAAGAGATCAAATGCTGAATGAAACGGTACAACGCACTGGAAATCGTGAAGCGGGCTGGGTCAATCGCCTGTTTAGTAATGAGGGGTACACGCCCGAGCACCAGGAGCTGAAATTCGCGCTGCACCGCAAGCTGCTCGACCGTATCAATCTGGAAGCACTCTCTTCCATGGCGGGTGAGCGTGCGCGAGCCGAAATTCGCGCGGCCGTCGCCAGGCTCGTCGAAGAAGAGAAGACACCCCTGAGCTTGATGGAAAAAGATAGGGTGATCGAAGAGGTTCTGGACGAAGTCTTCGGTCTGGGTCCTCTCGAACCACTTCTGCGCGATCCAAGTATCTCTGACATCCTGGTCACTACGCCGCGCCTCGTATATGTGGAGCGCGCTGGAAAACTCCATCGTACGCCGGTAGAGTTCAAAGACGACGCGCACCTGCTGCGTATTATTGAAAAGGTTGTATCCCGCGTTGGCCGCCGCGTAGACGAATCGTCCCCATTGGTTGACGCGCGCCTGCCTGATGGATCGCGCGTCAATGCCGCGATTCCGCCGGTCGCAGTCGATGGCCCTCTGCTCTCCATCCGCCGATTCGGCCGCGATGCCCTCCAGGGCGAGGACCTCGTAAAAAAGCTGGCAATGACCGAAGGCATGCTGCAATTGCTCCAATGCTGCGTTAAGGCCCGTTTGAACATCGTCATCGCGGGAGGAACGGGCGCCGGCAAAACGACCTTGCTGAATGTGCTCTCCTCCTATATTCCGGAAGACGAGCGCATCGTCACCATTGAGGACGCGGCCGAGTTGCGCTTGCGCCAGACCCACGTGGCGCGTATGGAGACCCGCCCAGCCAACGTCGAAGGCACCGGCGCCATCCGCATTCGCGATCTGGTGGTCAATTCCCTCCGTATGCGGCCCGACCGAATCATCGTCGGTGAGGTCCGTAGCGAGGAAGCGCTGGATATGTTGCAGGCCATGAACACGGGTCACGATGGTTCGCTGACAACAATTCACGCCAACAATCCCCGTGACGCCATCGGACGTCTGGAAGTTATGGTCGGCATGGCGAACGCCAACATGGGAATTCGTTCCATGCGCCAGCAGATCAGCTCGGCGGTCGATATGTTCGTGCAGGTTTCCCGCTTCAGTGACGGTACGCGCCGCATCACACATATCACCGAGTGCGTAGGCATGGAAGGAGACCTCATCACGATGCAGGATATTTTCGTCTTTGAAAAGACCGGCCTGACTGAGGCGGGACGAGTCACTGGCCGCTTCCGTGCGACCGGCATCCGTCCGAAGTTTTACGAGCGGCTGCGCGCCTCCGGCATGCAGTTGCCGGCTTCGATCTTCCAGACGGTCGTGGAGATCTCGTAAGGAAAACCATGCTGGCTCCTTTCTTAGTCAGTTTTCTAGTCATTTTCGTGGTGATCATGATTGCGGTCACCCTCGCGTCAAAATTCTGGGACAACAAACGCAAGAAGCAGGTCAGCTCCATGCTGAAAACGGCTTCTGGCGAAGAGCGCTCGGAAATATCCATCAGCAATCTTCTGATGGAGCCTTCTGAAGATGGCCGCTCCTTTATGGAGCGCTTCATCGAAGGGCTGGATATCGCTCAGAAGCTTCAGACAAAAATGACGCAGGCTGGTCTGGATTGGACGCCTACCAAGTTTCTAATCCTGATGGTTATGTGCACGGGCGTAGGCGCACTTATTGGCCTCCGGTTCCCGTTTATGGGATACGGGATTACGTCGCTGGTTCTCGGGCTCGCCTTTTCGATGATGCCCTACCTATTTGTGCGGCGTACCCGCACGAAGCGTTTGAACAAGCTCGAAGCGCAGTTTCCGGAAGCACTGGAATTCCTGGCCCGATCCATGCGCGCTGGCCACGCTTTCACCATCAGTCTGGAGATGTTAGGTGAGGAACTGCCAGAACCGCTGGGACAGGAATTTCGCACGTTATTCAACGAGCAGAACCTGGGCGCGGCCCTTGAGGTGGCGCTCACGAACCTCAGCGACCGTGTTCCGCTCGTAGATGTGCGCTTCTTTTCCTCCTCCGTGCTGCTGCAAAAACAGACCGGCGGCAACCTCGCGGAGATCCTGACACAGCTTGCCAACGTTATTCGCGAGCGCTTCCGTCTGAAAGGTCAGGTGAAAGCGGCCAGCGCGCACGGGCGGCTCACCGCGACCATTCTGATGTTGATGCCGATTTTTACGATGATCGCTTTGTTGGTGGTCTCGCCAGGGTATTTGCAGGGAATGGCTAAAGATAAGGACGGCAGATACTTGATCGCCTTCGCGATCGTCGGCCAACTCCTCGGAAATTATTTCATCCGAAAGATCATCAACATCAAGGTTTAGGAGAATCCCTCTCATGGCAATCCTTATTTCGATCGTGCTTTTTTCAGCGCTCATGGGAGCGATCTCCGTTTTCGGATACCGCAGCTATGCCCGCCCCGGGCGCTTATACGAGCGGCTGGGTGGCCCGGTGCTGGATGCCGACAGCGGCCTCGGCCTCACCGGCCCGGCAACGCCGGAAGTCGGCTGGATTGTGCGCGTCATTCAGCAAGTCGGCGAGAAGGTCCCGATCTCTCCCGATGATGCGGGCGCTACACGGCGTGATCTGATGATGGCCGGTTATAAATCCGACACCGCCGTGAAGGTTTTCAACGGAATCCGCGTTACGCTGGCGATCGCGCTATTCATCTTGGCATTCATGTCGCGCTCCGCTATTGCGAACCCGGTGCTGCGAGTGGTGTCCATGGGCTTTGCGGCATTCATGGGCTATTTTTTGCCTTCTTACATGCTGGACAAGAAGATCGCCAAGCGGCAGGAGACCCTGCGGCTTTCTTTGCCTGACGCACTGGACATGCTGGTCGTCTCGGTCGAAGCCGGCCTCGGGTTGGATCAGGCGATCCAGCACGTCGGCCGCGAACTGCAGATTACGCACAAGGAGCTCAGCGAAGAATTGAGCCTGGTGAATCTGGAGATGCGAGCCGGCAAGCGGCGTGTGGAAGCGCTGCGGAACTTGGCCGAGCGTACGGGCGAGTTGGAACTGCAAAAGCTGGTTGCCATCCTGGTGCAGACCGATCGTTTTGGTACCAGCATCGGCGACTCGATTCGCTCCCATTCCGAGTTTTTGCGGGTTCGCCGCAGGCAAGAAGCCGAGGAGCGCGCCGGCAAAGTCGGCGTCAAGCTTGTCTTCCCGATCTTCTTTTTCATTTTGCCGGCCATGCTCGTGGTAGCGGCTGGCCCAGGTTTGTTGCAGGTGTTCAAGTATCTGTTCCCGATGATGAATTCGTTCAAAGGATAAGAAAGGAGAACCGCCGATCATGAATGACATGGTTATGCAAACCGTACTTTGGCTCACCGCTGGTTTTTTGCTGGTGATGCTGATGATGCGCCGGCGAAAACGGAAAGTTCAGCGGTAGCGTTGCGAGCTTTCCATGCAGGCAATCCGGTCTCGGAGGCCGGCCGCCCGCGTCCATACCCGGAGGGATGGACTGGGTCTACAACAGTTGGCGCCAAGTACGCGGCGCCGTGATGTGGTGGGCGTCGGCGATGGATTCTCCCGTGAGGAAGAGTGCCAGAGTCGGCGCCGTTGGCCGGCCTTTCCGTTTTCGGTCAAAAAGTTCTTCTGAAAGCAGAATTGCGCGATCAGACGAACAGCAATGAATGAATTGGCGTTTCGGGCAATGGCTCCGATCGCAACAGGATTTCTTCGTGCTGCTGGCCACCCAACGCCATAAACAATGCGGCACCTTCGACGCTAATGGATCTGTCAGCCATCATCAATCTCCAAAACCATGACGGGGGCTGGTCCTACCGAAAAGGCGGAGGCTCGTGGACGGAGCCTACCGTGCTCGCCCTCCTCGCGCAGTCTGTCGAGAAAGCGGATGCGCGCAGCGTCGAGCGTGGGCTCGCCTGGCTGCGTTCTTCGCAACGGCAGGACGGAGGGTGGGCTCCGCGGCCCATGGTGGCGCAAACCACGTGGGTAACGGCGTTGGTGGCGTTATTGCCCCGCAATGTTATTGGGCAGAGCCACCATGCGAGCGCAGTGGATTGGCTTATGCGGCAGAGCGGGCAAGAGACTTCATTCTTATATAAGCTGCGGAATGAACTGCTGGGTTATGATTCCAGCGCTCCACAAGCGACCATGGGATGGCCGTTCTTCCCCGGCGCGGCCGCTTGGGTTTCCCCTACGGCGATGAGCATTCTGGCGCTCCAAAAAGCGGGGCGCTATCAGGCCGCGGCGAGCATCCAGCAGCGGATTGACGTCGGCCGCCAGTTTCTACTGGACCGCATTTGCCTCGATGGCGGATGGAATTACGGCCGCAGCAATGTGCTCGGAGCCGAGGCGCCGTCTTACCCGGAAACCAGCGGTCAGGCCTTATTGGCGCTGAACCAAATGAAATCGCCGAAGCTGGACAAAGCGCTGGCCGCGGCGCAGCAGCATGCCGGCTCATGCCAATCATCGGAAGGGCTGAGCTGGTTGCGGTTAGGTTTGCAAGCGCATGGCATCGTCGCTCCGGCTCCCCCTCGCGAATTACGTTGCAGAAATGTCTTGGATTCGGCGCTGCTCATTATCGCCCTGGCCGCGCTGCGCGGAAGAAACGTTTTTCTGGAGTAGAGAGTGAATAACCAGATCACCCGTCGTCAAGCCTTGACAGCCTCGGCTGCGTGCCTGGGACTGACACGCTGTTCGCTGTTTGCCGAGCGCCAACCGCTGCCGCGTGTTTCCATTGTCCACGCAAATTACAACCAATCTATCTATGACACGGTCCGGCGCATTCTGGTCGAGCACCGCGTCGACGTTCGCGGTAAGCGCGTTGTGATTAAACCCAATCTGGTGGAATTTGATCCTGGTACCACCATCAACACCCATCCTATGCTGGTGCACGCTGCACTGGAAGCTTTTCGCGCACTCGGAGCTGCCGAAGTCCGCATCGCGGAAGGGCCCGGCCATCGCCGTGGAACACTGGACCTGGCCGATGCGGCCGGCTATTTTGAGACAATTCCGAAGTTTGAGGATCTCTTCACCGATCTCAATCTGGATGACGTATCGAGAGTACTGCTCCATGCCCCATTTTCAAACTTGAGTTCCGTCTATTTTCCGAATACCGCACTGGCGGCCGACCTGCTTGTCTCTCTGCCGAAGATGAAAACGCACCACTGGGTGGGCGCAACCCTGAGTATGAAGAACTTCTTCGGGCTCGTCCCGGGAGGTGTTTATGGCTGGCCGAAGAATGTCTTGCACTGGGCCGGCATCGATGAATGTATCGCCGATATCCACACGACGTTCCCTCGCCACTTCGCCATCGTCGACGGCATCGTCGGCATGGAAGGCAACGGTCCAATCCAGGGGCACCCTAAGCCGGTAGGTGTGCTCGTCTCCGGCAAGGATATGGTGGCGGTGGACGCGACCTGCTGCCGCGTTATGAAAATCAATCCTGCCGCCATTCACTACCTGCGCCTGGCCGCCACACCTGATCATATGGAGGAAGAATTCATCCGCCAGATCGGTGAGCCAATTAAGAACGTGCAAACTTCGTTCGACCTCATCCCACTGTTCCAATCCATTCGCCTATGAATAGGACGGTGGCCACTGAAGCTGTGCCGGCGCATGTCGATGCGCTCACTCCGTTGCCGCTTCACAATTCCCCGCAGGAATACCTGAGGCGAACGTCAGTCCGTGTGGCTCTCATTTCAGTGTTGGTACTGCTTCCTTGCTTCTGGCACTCGCGGATCCAAGCGGGCGATCTGTCGAGCCATCTCTACAATGCATGGCTTTCGATCTTGATCGGCCAAGGCAAAGCGCCAGGTCTGCAAATCGAACCGCAGCGCACGAATGTCCTATTCGATCTGTTGCTAAGCGGTTTGATGCGGCTGGTGGGCTCGTGGGGCGCCGAGCACATCGCCGTTCCGCTGGTCGTCCTGGTATTCTTCTGGGGCGCATTCACAATGGTTTGCGCCATGTCGCGTTGCCGCCCGTGGTACATCCTGACCTTCCTTGCCATGCTGGCTTACGGCTGGGTCTTCCACATGGGCTTCATGAATTTCCAATTGTCCATGGGCCTGTCGTTCTTTGCCTTTGCACTTCTGTGGAAGGGAAGATGGAAACCCGCGCTGTGCGCCCTGCCGCTCATTTTATTGGCGTGCTTGGCTCACGCGTTGCCCGTCATGTGGCTCGTCGGAGCGACAGCATACACGTGGATCGCACGCACAATCAGGCCGCGTGCCCGGCTGATTCTAACCTTTGCCTCGGTCGCCTTTCTGATCGTCATGCGCCATTTCCTGTTCACGCACTTCGCGATTCGCTGGACCATTGAACAGGTAGTCAGTATGACTGGCGTCGATCAGATGTCCGTTTTCGAATCCAAGTATCATCCGCTGGAATTCATGTTGCTGATCATCTGGTTCTCTTTATTCTTGCGGCTTCTGCAGCGCAGGGGGGAGCAGCGCCTTGTTTTTGGGATTCCATTCCAATTGGGGATTATTGTTTCGGCGGCAGTCCTGTTTCTTCCCGGCGCGCTTTTGATCCCTGGCTACAATCACGCATTGCGATATATCAGCGAGCGCATGTCGATACTGGTCGCCGTGAGCGGCTGTACTGTGCTCGCTCAAGTTGCTCCCGGCAACCGGGAGAAGACCGCGATCGCCATCCTGACGGGTCTGTTCTTCTCGTTCGTGTATGTAGACACGCGTGCCCTTAGTTACGTGGAGTCTCTAATGGAGCGGAGTGTGGCGCAGATGCCGGCTGGATCGCGTGTGGTTAGCGCACTATGTGATCAACGGAGGGATGTAAACCTTCTGGCCCACACCCTCGACCGCGTCTGTATCGGGCACTGCTTCAGCTATGCGAATTACGAGCCTGCCACCGCACAGTTTCGCATCCGTGCCCAGACCGGTAACCCCATCGTGGTAGCGGAGTACCGTGATTCGAGCGCCCTGCAGGTAGGTACGTACGTGGTTAAACCCGCCGACCTTCCGCTGTACCAGGTCTATCTGCGCGGCCGTTATCTCGACTCGCGCGTACTCAAGGCCGGTGATGTCACCGGCAGCACTTGTTTCGAATCCACACCCAGCCCCAATAATCTATTGCGCGAGCGCCCCCCTGAGTCGAACTAACGGGCTGCGCTTGTGCGGGCCGGCTCGTTCTTAGGCTCCGGAAAATGATCGGCCCGGCCGGCGAACGAATCGCTTTGTAGTGGCCGGGCATGCCCGGCCAGATTACTGTTGTGGCGCCGCTTCCGGCATAATAGCCTCCAGCAGCAAATTGTCGCCGTAGGCTCCAGGGTATTGCCCCAGAAACCGTAACTCCACGCCGTCATCCAAAAGCTTGCGAGTCAGCCACGCCAGAGGGTGATCAAAACCTCCGAATACCAGAAACCGCCGATGCCGGCGAGTAAATGTTGCGTAGCTCTCTACGCGCGCACGGATGGGAAACCACTTCTGCATAATGGGGAACCCGCGATCGAATACATCCGATCCGGTGTACCGGACGGCGGCTTCGGTATCGGCCAAATAGACAAGCCGCGAGACGAAAGACCGCGGTGCATAGTGATCGGCTTCCAAAAAAAACAATCCGTTCGCTGCAACAAACGGCAAATCGGGTTTAACGAGTTCGGGAGGTATCTCGTACTTGGCCGGACGCCCCGCATGACTCGACGCGGCTCTGACCTTCAGGACGGTCGTTTCCATCATCCAAAACGCGAATCCGCCTAAAAACCAAAACGCAAATAGATAGGAGACGAGGACTCCTGTGACGCGCCGGTCCGCCGCATAATGGTGCGCGAACCACGTAAACAGAATACTGAACCCAATCACCGCCGCAAGGCCGTAACGCGGCATGAAAACGTGCGATACGAAGATCGCGATGAACAACGCAGCCACCGGAATGAATGCCAGCGTGAGTGCGGCCACGATCTCGTGAAGCTCAAATCCTTGCGGCGCAGCCCTCAATGCCTGTAACGCACCACCGCCAGAACGCGATGCAATGATGATGATGAGCGCCAGCACAAACGGCGCCGCCAGCGGAGCAGTCATCATGCCGTAGCATTCGATGAGAACACGCAGCGTTGGCCGAAACGTGACGTTGTCGAGAGCCAGCCGGTGGCTTGCAGCCAGCAACGGCAAATACGCCACCGTGGCGCAGCCCGCTGAAATCAGCGCTATCCATACCGGCCAGTCGACGCGCTTGCGGGTGAAGGAGCGTGCTATTTCGCCCGACACGAGTGGCAGCAGAATCAGGATCGCATAACAATGCGTGAATAAAGCGGCCCCTACACTCAGCGCCAGACCGGCTAATGGCCACGCCCGTCGCCGGCAGTCTGTGGTCAACTGCCACATCACAAGGCTGATTCCGCAGAATCCCAACACCATCCCGTACGATCTCGCCTCATACGAAAACGTGTAGGCGCCGCTCAAGGCGGCAAATAACATGGCCGCTAACCCGTAGGTAGCGCCGCATCGCCGCGCCGCGAAGACAAAAAGACACACCATCATGGTCAGAAAGCCCAGGATCGCGGGCAACCGCGTGGCGATCAGCCCGTCGCCGAACACTCTCTGGGCGGCGCCAGTGGCCAGATAAAGCAGTGGAGGATTCAGATCGGCGCCGTCTCTTACGGCCGACCACATAGACCTAATGCCCGGCAGCCGCGACATATAGTATGTGAAAAGCTCGTCATACCAAAGCGGTTTGGCGAGCGCGCGCAACGACGTCAGGCCAATGAACACGATCGAGAAGAGAACGAGATAGAAGTACTTGCCGCGCTCGAGTTCGAGTGCTAAGTCTTCTGCTAACTCGCGAAACCGGCGGCCTGGTTTCATGGTGGGAGGGGTAAATCGAGCGCCTTGTTATGCGCCGGAATTACACGCTATTTTCAACATAGCAAGCGCCAAGGAGGTAGGTAAGTTAACGGAAGTTATCTTGCAACAAATCAAACTGCCAGGATATTGCAAAGATTCCAAATAACCAGCAAAGCGTACCAGTAATTAATCCAGCGAACCAGATAAGGGCGGTTCAACCCGACACATAAACCCGCGAGCGCGAGCGCGACGATCTTGGACGCAGCCACCGCCACGCTGGGGCCGAAATGCATTAGCGAGCGAACAAACGGGCTGGCCTCGGAAATACCGAGTTTGAAGCCCA
>Ga0070681_10001142_pt1 | contig 22860 bp, 15 predicted proteins | sample KBSC83BmetaG_FD_65650 | JGI IMG/M metagenome (GOLD analysis project Ga0070681, IMG submission 65650) | Corn rhizosphere microbial communities from Kellogg Biological Station, Michigan, USA - KBS C8-3B metaG | ecosystem: Host-associated > Plants > Roots > Rhizosphere | place: USA: Michigan...
GCAACCATTAGTGTCGACGCTGACTTCTTCGAGCTCGGCGGCCATTCGCTCCTCGCGATGCAAGTCGTGTCGGCGGTGTCGCGATTGTTCGGCCGCGAAGTGAGTCTGCGCAGCTTCTTCGAGCACTCGACAATCCGCGGGATGTCGAGTACGCTCGTCGCGGGTGAAGAGACGCCGGGCCGCACGCTCGCGCTGGCGCGCGCACTGGTGCGGCTGCGTGACATGTCGCCAGAGGAGCGTGAGCGTCGAAGAGCCGCCGCGACGCAGAGCGGTTCGTCCTGACGGTCCATGACTTGCTGGCGAGTCGAGCCGCGAGGTGACGCTATGACATGGGCAGACCGCGACTTCATGGACGCCGTTCAGGATCTGTACGTGCCCTCGATGGGCACGGATGTCATGGCACCGATGCTGTATTCGCTCATCCGATTCGTGCGGGCGCGAACGGTGCTCGAGGTCGGTATGGGGTACACGACGCCCTTCATCGCGAAAGCGTTGAAGGACAACGACGACGCCTTTCGCGCGGAGCGATCCGCCGTCGTGAGAAAGAGCGACGCCTATCTGCGCGACGTCGACGCGATGGACGCATCGGCGAAAACGAGCGATGGACGCCCGGAGCAGCGCGGCCTTTCGGCCGTCTATCAACCCAAGACCAGCCGTCTCGCGGACCGTCGCACGGAGTGGATGTTCGCCGACCCGGCCGCGCTCCTCCGCCCTGGATACTATCTCGAGGAGCGGCGCTCACAGCTCTACTGCATCGACAACATCGCGACCACGTCCAGCTCCGCGCGCTTCGTCAACGCGAAGCTCGACCAGCTCGGGCTCTCGTCGTTTGTCACGGACCACTACGCCGATTTCTGGTCGTTCGACGTCGCGAGCGCCGTGGGGTCGGATCTCCCGTTCGATCTGATCTGGCTCGATGCGCCCGTGTCGGTACGGAACGCCATGAGCCTGTTGAACGGACCGCATTGGAAGTTGTTGAACCCGAACGGCGGCCTTCTCCTCATCCACGACATGCTGACGCACGAAGGCGGGCAGATGCTCGTGAAGGAATTCTTCAAGGCCGACCAGCAGAAGCGCTTCGACGAATTCGAGTTCGTCGGATTGCTCGAGCCGCAGCGCATCGTTCAGAACAGCTTCGTCATGCTGCGAAAGATCAGCGGATTCCGAGCCGACCAGTTTGAACGGCAGTTCACCGCGCCGGGCGAAGCGACCCTCGAGCACGACGCGCGCGAGCTGTGCGCCCGCGGCGACGCGGTCATTCACTCGAACGATCGCTTCAGCGCCGTGAGGTAGTCGAGACTTTTCATCACGAGCCCCGGCTCCACGCCGAAGTCGACCAGGCAGCAAACGTCGGTGACGCCGATCGTGGCGAGACGTTCGATCAGCGGCCGACAACCGTCGGGCGTCCCCATGAGCGACGCCGTCTCGAAGTATCGGTCGAACGCGATGTTGACCATTTCGGCGACGAGCGACGGATCTGCGGCGTCCCATTCCGCACGCTTGTCCGCCGGCACCATGAGGTCTGCGCTCTGTCGCAGATACGCTGAAAACGGCGCACGAACGATCTCTCGAACCTTCGCGACATCGTCGCCGAGGAAGGTGTGCAGCATGAGCGCGACCTGCCCCGTGTCCGAGAACTGCCCCTGCACGCGATAGGCTCGATACTGCTGAATCTTTCGCTCGACGTCGGAGAATTCCTGTCCGAGCAGATGCGTCAACAGGTTGTAGCCGCTGCCGCCGGACTTGGTCACCGTCCGCATGGATCCGAACGTGGTGACCCAAAATGGCAGCTCGGGTTGGATTGGCTTCGGGTAGATCGGGACCTGAACGTCTACGCCCTTACCGTTCTTTCCGGCATACGTCTCGCCGCGCCAGAGCGCGCGGACGGTGTCGATCGCGTCCCACACTTCCGTTTTTCGCTTCTCGTATCGTTCGGGCGCCAGAAGGAAATCGTCGGCCTTCCAACCGGTCGCGGCCGCTATCTCCACGCGACCCCCGGACATATTGTCCACGACAGACCAGTCTTCAGCGATTCGAACAGGGTGATGCAGCGGTACGACAACACTGCCGGCGCGAAGGCGAATGCGCTTGGTCGCCTGGGCCAGCGCGCTGCAGACGACGACTGGATTCGGGAAAAGCCCACCCCAAGGGTGAAAGTGCCGCTCAGGGACCCAGAGCGCCGCGTAGCCGTTCGCGTCCGCATAGCGCGCGACGTCGAACAGCAGCCGGTATTTGTCGCTGTGGTCCACCCCTTGGTTGACATCACCCCAGAACATGAGGCTGAAATCCATCGCGTCTCCTGAGCTGTCAGCTGCGTTTGAGAACTTGCAAAGCTCCGTATCTAAAACGATTATCTTAGTGCCTTGGTTAGCGCCTGGGCACTTGACGAGTGGCACCGATCTGGCGCGGCGTGCGTTGCTTCTCACCGCCGTTGCGGCGTCGAGCGACCACTCGTCGATCCGAGTGACGCCGGCCGGGCTGCCGCCGGTGCGCGTTGCCGCTCTCCGATGTTTGACGATGTCTTTCGACGGACTGCCGCCGGTCCCACCACCGCAATTCAACGACGCGCGCGTCCCCCGTTCAAGGGTTCAGACGCGGCAGGCCTACGTACATGAGTGATGCTCCATCCGCGGGCAGTCTGAGTTTTTCAGAGAGCGATCGCAACCTGCTCGAGCAGCTCCTTCAGGAGGAGGGCGCGGCTGGACTGACCGCGGAATCCGGTATCCGTCCGCGCCCCGCGGGGGCTCGCGTTCCGCTGTCGTTTGCGCAGGAGCTGCTCTGGCTCCTGCATCAATCAGAGCCATCGCTCACGGCATACAACGTTAGCGTCGCCCGCCGGCTCGTGGGCCCGCTCGACGATGCGGCGCTCGAGCGGGCGCTGTCGGACATCGTCGCACGACACGAAGTGCTTCGCACCCGCTTCGGTCTCGTGGACGGAGAGGCCTGCCAGATCGTCGATCCGCCCGCGCCGGTGCAGCTCACGCGCATCGACCTGCGCGGGCGGAGTGACGCCGAGCGCGACGCCGTGCTGACGCGAACGCTGACCGACCACGCAGAGATGCCGTTCGACCTGAGTCGTGACCATCTCTTTCGCGCGGCGCTCGTTCGAATCGGCGACGCGGAGCACGTGCTGCTCCTCGACTCGCATCACATGGTGTTCGACGGTTGGTCCTTCGGTCCGCTCATGCGCGATCTCGCCGCGTGCTACCGGGCGCAGCGTCGACGTGAAAAGCCCGATCTGCCGCCGCTGCCGATTCAGTACGGCGACTTCGCGATCTGGCAGCGCGAAATCATGCGTGGCGAGCGCCTCGAAAAACTGCTCGCGTTCTGGCGCGAACAGCTTGCCGGCGCCACGGAACCTCTGGGTCTGCCGACCGACTTCCCGGCGGCCGCGGCGCCGTCGTATCGCGGAGGTCGCGTCGGGGCCATCATGTCAGCCGACGATCTCGCCCGCGTCAAAGCGGTGGGCCGTGAGCACGGCGCGACGTTGTACATGACGCTGCTGGCCGCGTATGCCACCGTGCTGCATCGCTACACCGGGCGCACGCACGTGTTGATCGGCTCCGGTGTCGCCGGTCGAATGCAGACGGAGACGCAGCCGTTGATCGGCTTTTTCAACAACACGCTCGTGCAGCACGCGGACTTCACCGGTGATCCGACTTTCGCCGAGCTGCTGCACCGCGTTCGCGCAAGCACGATCGGCGCGTACGACCATCAGGAGGTGCCGCTCGAGAAGCTGATCCTCGAGCTTCGGAGCGACCAGGAGCGCGTCAGCGACGCGTCGTTGTTCCAAGCCGTTTTCACGATGCAAGAGGCCGGGGGCGCATCGCTGACACTCGACGACGTCGAGGTGCGCTTGTTCGGCGTGCAGATCGGCGCCACGAAATTCGACATCACGCTGCTGCCGTTCGAGCGGAACGACGAATTGCACATCTCCGTCCACTACCGCTCCGATCTGCTCACGCCCGCGACGATGGAGCGCTTTGTCGGCCATTTGCGCACTGTGCTCGTAGGCGCCGCAGCGAATCCATCGCTCCGTATCTCCAGGCTGCCCCTCCTGACCGAAGCGGAGAAGACATCGCTCGCGGCCACGAACGCCACCGGGATCGACGAAGGCCCAGCTGCGACGCTCGTCCAGCTGTTCGAGCAGCAAGCGGCTCGCGTGCCGAATCGCGTCGCGTTGACGGGCGGCCGTCCGGGTGCCGCGCCGGCATCGGTGACGTATGCCGAGGCCGACGCGCGCGCGAACCAGCTCGCGCACGCACTGCGCGCGCGCGGGTGCGGCCGGCACGCACGTGTCGTGCTCGGCATCGATCGCTCGGTCGACGCTGTCATCGCGCTCCTCGCCATTCTCAAGGCAGGCGCCGCGTACGTGCCCATTCCGCCGGATACACCCGCGGCGCGCATGGCTCAGCTCATGACAGAGAGCGGCGCCACCGTCGTGGTCACGCTCGCCGAACACGCAAAGAGTTTTCCGGCGACCGCGCAGGTGATCGCGCTCGACGCCGATGCCGAGACGCTCCGAGCGCTTCCCGCGTCGACTCCCGACGTCGTTGCAGCGCAGGACGACCTGGCGTACATCCTGTTCACGTCCGGATCGACCGGCGTTCCGAAGGGCGTCGCCGTGACTCACGGCAACGTCGTGCACTACGCGCGCGCCATCAGCCGCGTGCTCGGCGACATCCCGCCCGCGCAACCGGGAGATGGCTTCGCATCGTTGGATGGAGCGCGTTTCGCGCTCGCGTCCACGCTCGCCGCGGATCTCGGCAATACCAGTCTGCTCCCTGCGCTCGCGAGCGGCGGCACGCTTCACGTGCTGCCACGCGACGTCACGACGGAGCCGGCTCGCTTCGCGGACTACGTGCGCGCGAATCCCGTCGACATCCTGAAGGTGACGCCGAATCATCTCGCGGCGCTCGTGGCCGGGAAAACTGGCGCTGACCTGGCCGCGCTTCTCCCGCGGCGCTGGCTGGTCACCGGAGGGGAAGCGCTCCGACCCGACCTCGCGCGAACGCTACTCGGCGCCAGCTCGTGTCGGCTGCTGAACCACTATGGCCCAACCGAAACCACGGTCGGCGTATGTGCGTTCGAGGTCACACCGGAGTCGCTCGGCGCCGCGGTGGAGAGCGGAGCGCAGACGGTGCCGATCGGTTCACCGTTCGCCAACACGCGGGCCTACGTTGTGGATGCGCACGGCAACGAACAGCCGGCCGGCGTTCCCGGCGATCTGTTGATCGGCGGCGACGGTGTCGCCCGAGGATACCTCGGTCGCCCGGAGCTCACGTCCGAACGGTTCACCCAGTTCAACGGCGAGCGCGTGTACCGCACGGGTGATCGCGTGCGACGGCTTGCCAACGGCGCCATCGAGTTTCTCGGCCGTGGCGACGACCAGGTCAAAGTTCGTGGATACCGGGTCGAGCTGGGCGAGATCGAGCATGCGCTCCGCTCGATTGCGGGGGTGGCGCAGGCGGTGACGATCGTGCGTCGAGACGAAGCGGGCGACGCCCAGATCGTCGCGTACGTGGTTCCGAAGCACGACGGCTACGCCGTGAGTCACTCCGACCGGCCGACGCCCGAGCGAATCGTCGAGTGGTGCGGAACGCGTCTTCCGTCGCACATGGTCCCGTCGTCGGTCCTGTTCATCGACGCATTGCCGCTGACGGCAAACGGCAAGATCGACAAGGCACGCCTTCCCGACCCCAACGCGACCGTCGCGACCGTCGATCGATACGTGGCGCCCCGAACGCCCACTGAAGAAACGCTCTGCACGATCTGGAAGGATGTACTGAAAAAGGAGCGCGTCGGCGTTCGCGACAATTTCCTGGACCTCGGCGGTCATTCGCTGCTCGCCATTCGGATTCTCGGCCGGATCAGCAAGGCGTTCGGACAACGGCTCGCCCTCCGGAACATGTTCGAATCGCCCACTATTGAGCAGCTCGCCGAGACCATCGACCTCGAGGCGCGCCTCGCCGCCCTCGAGTCGATGTCGGAGGAAGCCGCGGCTGAGCTCCTGGCCTCCACGGATTTGAATCGGCCGCCGCCGAATCCAGGGTGAGCCTGAGCTGGCGGGTGGGCCCGACCGATGTCGTCGGGCTGCCCGATTCTTGATAATTCCAAGCTACTTGGCAGTCACATTACGGTGGACGAACCGAAGGAATCGTAATGGCCGCCAACATTATTGCCTTCGAATGGCTTGCCCCGTCAGAAGCTCAACAGCCTTCGAAGTCGGTTAGACGTTCGCCAGCGACCCGGACGGTGAACGGGTCTAAGCGCTCCGATTGGGTGTTGCAGCAATGTTTTGTCATATTGATTGGGGCACCTCGCGACCCCATTATACGGCGTCAGCGACCGCGGGCCGGGAACACCCTGTTGCTGTTCCCGGCAAGCTCTGTATTGTCGGAGTGGCCGGTACTGCCGGTACCAATGGCCATTTCCACCGCAATGATCTCACCGGGAAACGTTTGGACGCTTGCGCGGCTGCCCGAGTCCATCTCACGGATGGTCCTGCCGGCTGGTACGGCGGACCATCAGCAGGGCGTTCGGCGTGCGTCTTCCACTGCAAGCTGTCTTCGATGGGCCGGCAATCGAGCATCTCGCGCGACGCGTGGATGAGCTCGGGCTGGCCCTACTCGAACTGATGAGCGACGAAGAAGCCGAACCACTGCTCGGCGCGGCATTGGGCGACTCTGCACTATGACGACGTTTCAATTGTCCGACGCGCTCGACCCTGCGCTCGCGGAACGCCTCTCGAAGATGTCGCCCGTCAAACGGGCGCTCTTCCTCAAGGCGGCCGGACTTCCGCCCGAGCTGGCGCAGCGGATCGTCGTGGAGCGAAACGACGGCATCCCGCGGCTCGAGCCGAGCGCACCGATCCCGATGTCGTTCGCGCAGGAGTTGCTCTGGCGCCTCGAGCGCGCCAGTCCGGGGCACACGTACAACGTGCCGCGGACTACGCGACTCGTGGGTCCGATCGATGTGATCGCACTCGAGCGTGCGCTGAACGCCTTGGTGGCGCGACACGCGATACTTCGCACGACGTTCGACCTCATCGACGGCGAGCCGCGGCAGATCGTTCATCCAGCCGCACCGCGGGCGCTCGAGGTCATTGACCTCACGACCGTGCCGGCAGCCGCGCGAGAGGATGAAGCGCGCCGCGTAGTTCGCGAGCGGACGCAGCGCCCATTCGATCTTGCCGTGGACCCTCAGTTGCGCACGACCCTCGTCCGCATCGGCGCCGAGGACCACGTGCTGCTCCTCGAGTCGCACCACATTGCGTCCGACATCGTTTCTCGCGGCATCACCTATCGCGAGCTCGTCGCGCTGTATCGCGAGGCCCGAGGCGGATCTGCGGCCGCTCTGCCTGCGATCGAGCGTCAGTACGCCGATTTCGCCGCGTGGCAGCGACGCGATCTTCAAGGCGCGCGCCTCGATCGCTTGCTCACCTACTGGCGCGAACGTCTCGACGGTGCGCGGGCGCTCGAGCTTCCAACCGACAAACGCGCCGTCGGGTCGTCCGAGGCGGGCAGCGCGTCTCGCGAGGGATCCGTCGCGCTTCGCGATGGTCTGCGCCGGCTCAATGCGGCGCATGGCACGACGCTCTTCATGGCAATGACGGCGGCGATCGACGTGCTGTTGTCTCGCTACACGCAGCAAACTGACGTCGTTGTCGGCTCGCCGATTTCCGGGCGTCCGCACGCGGACCTCGAGGGTGTCGTCGGATACTTCGTCAACACGCTCGTGCTTCGCACGTCGCTCGACGGGAATCCCAGTTTTTCGGACCTGCTCGATCGGGTCAAAGCCACGAGCCTCGGCGCCTTCGAGCATCAGGACGTCCCGTATGAGCTGTTGCTCACGGAGCTGAGCGACTCCGGCCGCGCAGGCCGTGGGCCGCTCTTCAACGTGATGATTTCGGCACTCGACGGCGATTCTGTTCCGCTCGCGTTGGATGGAACGACGGTGCGCCCATTCGGAGCGGGCCGTGCGGCCGCGAAGTTCGATCTGTTGTTCGCCTTCCGCGAGCACGAGAACGGCATCCGCCTCGGACTCGAGTACCGGAGCGACCTGTTCGAGGCTGCCACGGCGGAGCGCATGCTGGGCCATCTCGAAACGCTGCTCACGTCAGCGATCAGCGCACCGCAGACGCCGATCCAAACGCTGCCAATGCTCACCGATGCCGAGCGTCAGCAGCTGTTCGTCGAATGGAACGACACCGACGCCGCGTGGCCAACGGAAGCGACGCTGCATTCGCTCTTCGAAGCGCAGGTAGCGAAGCGGCCCGCCGCCGTCGCCGTGCAGTGCGATGGGGTGTCACTCACATACGCGGAGCTAGATCACCGCGCCAACCGGCTCGCCTGGCATCTTCGAGAGCGCGGCGTTGTTCCCGACACGCTCGTCGGCGTTTGCCTCGAGAAGTCCGTCGATACGGTCGCCACAATGCTCGGCATCCTGAAGGCGGGCGGCGCCTACCTGCCACTGGATCCGAGCTATCCTGACGATCGTCTCGCATTCATCCTCGAGGATTCGGACGCGAAGCTCGTCGTGAGCGAGCAGAATCTCGTCGAGCGGCTGAGCGGGAACATCGGCGTGCGACTCCCGGGCCGTGAGCTCGATGTGCTCGTTGCGGCCGATGCGTGGTCCGACGCCGATGGTGCACGAGACGATGCGCCGCCGCCGTCCGCCGCGCCGTCGAATCTCTGCTACGTGATCTACACGTCCGGTTCGACAGGCCGCCCCAAAGGCGCACTGATCGAACACCGAAACGTCGTTCGGTTGCTGTTCAACGACCGTTTCCAATTCCAGTTCAGCGAACGCGACGTGTGGACCGTGTTCCATTCGTTCTCGTTCGACTTCTCCGTGTGGGAGATGTACGGCGCGCTGCTCTACGGCGGCCGGCTGATCGTGGTGCCTCGCCTCGTCGCGCAAGATCCGCACGCGTTCCTCTCGCTGCTCTCGGCGGAAGGCGTCACGGTGCTGAACCAGGTGCCGAGCGCATTCTATGGATTGATGCGTGAAGAGATGTCCCGGCCAACGCCGTCGTTGTCGGCGCTCCGCTACGTGATCTTCGGCGGCGAAGCGCTGCAGCCGGCGCTGCTGCGGGATTGGAAGGCGCGCTATCCGTCGACGACGCTGATCAACATGTTCGGCATCACCGAGACGACGGTGCACGTCACGTTCAAGGAGATCGGCGTTGCGGAAATCGAGAACGGCGCCTCGAACATCGGCCGACCGATTCCGACGCTGACGCTGTATGTCCTCGACGAGCATCTCCAGCCGATGCCGGTCGGCGTGACTGGAGAGCTCTGCGTCGGCGGCGCCGGTGTTGCCCGTGGGTATTTGAAGCGCGACGAGCTCACCGCGCAACGGTTCGTGCCGCATCCCTTCCGCGCCGGCGAGCGAATGTATCGCTCCGGCGATCTCGGACGGCTCGGGCCAACCGGTGAGATCGAATATCTGGGCCGGCGCGACGCACAGGTGAAGATTCGCGGTTTTCGCATCGAGCTTGGCGAGATCGAAAGCGCACTGGCCGCGCATCCTGCGGTGCGGCAGACGGCGGTCATTGCGACGCAAAACGGCCAGCTCGCTGCCTATTACGTTCCAGCGCCACAGCCTGGCGGCCCAACGGCGTCGATGCTGCCGCTGACGTCAGCCGCGCTCCGCACCTATCTGCACGAGCGACTGCCCGATTACATGGTGCCAGCATTCCTCGTTCCGCTGGACATCATTCCGCTCACGGCCAACGGCAAGCTCGATGCTGCCGCCTTGCCGTCGCCACAATCGATCGTCGGCGAGACGAAGCCAGCGTTCGCGATTCCGCGCACGGTGCACGAACACCAGTTGGTGGAAATCTGGAAGGGACTGCTCGGCGTGGATTCGGTCGGAATCCGCGACGACTTCTTCGAGCTCGGCGGCCATTCGCTGCTTGCCGTCCGAATGCTCGCCGACGTGGAGGCGATGTTGGGCCGCCGTGTTCCGCTCGCGGCATTGTTCGAAGATTCGACCATCGAGCGCCTCGCTCGCCGGCTCGAGTTGGAAGTGGCGAGCGAAGACGAGCCCCCGGTCGTGGTCCTGCCGAGCAACCCCGATGCGCGTCCGTTCGTGTTCGTGCATGGAGACGTTCGCGGGGGCGGATGGTACAGTCGTCACCTCTCGCGAATGCTCGGACCCACGGTGAAGTTCATCGTCCTGCCGACGATGCGGCCCGGCGCGGGGAAGGACCCGGCGACGATCGAGGCGATGGCCGCGCTCCAGATCAGCCGCATGCGCCAGGCGCAGCCGACGGGACCATATCGGCTCGGCGGTTTTTGCCTCGGCGGAACGATCGCGTTCGAAATGGCGCAGCAGCTCTCCGCGGCCGGTGAAAAGGTGGAGCAGCTCATCGTGATCAACTCCGGACTTCACAATAGGCCGTATCCCAAGTTGCGCGGACTGCTGAACAGGCTCTTCCCCGTTGCCGACGACGCGGATGCACTCGAGCACCGCGCCCTGTGGCTGGGCCGGATCAAGCGCGCGCGACGTATGACGCTGTCCCAGCGGTGGAAGTCGGTTCGCCGAATCACCGGACGGCTTCTCGTGGGGCGGGATCGCGAGACTGAGGCCGACGTGCTGCGAGCCCGGCACGCCCAAGGCGAGATCTACCGGCGGCCGGCGAGCGACACGCAAATGGCGTGGAAGCGCGCGGCGGGTTCCTACCTTCCGGGCCCCTTCGCGGGGTCGATCGACCTGATCGTCTCCACGGAGCCCGATGTCGCCGTCGATTTGGCCGCGATGGGCTCGATGGGTGCTGAGCCGAGCCAGAATGGCGCGAGGGTGAGTCGCCGCGGCTGGGAGCACGTGGCAGAGGTTCGGCTCCACCCGGTTACCACGACGTTCATCGGACTGATCACCGAGGACCTCAGGCTACTCGCCGAACAACTGCGCCCATGCCTCGGCGTCGATGCGCCGAGGCCGCGCGATACGAGGGCGTGAACACCGGCGGCGTGTTCGGGCGGCGTACCGCACTTCGCGCCGGGCAAGCCCTGGATCATCAGCCGTGAAAATCGTCGGCTGCCCGTCCGAGTGGCGCGCACCGCCAGCGCTTCCTCTTGGCGCCACCAGCGTCCACGTGTGGCGCATCTCGCTTCGTGTTGGCGACCCGGCTGCGCTGCTGCCGTTCCTGTCTCCCGATGAGGCCGTCCGCGCTTCGCGCTTCATCTTCGAGCGCGATGCAAACGCGTTCATCATCGCGCATGCGACGCTTCGTCGCATTCTCGCCGAATATCTGAGTGTCGTTCCGCAATCCCTCGCGTTCATCACCGGCCCATTCGGGAAGCCGGCGATCTCCGGTCCGCCGGATGCCGGTGGTCTCGAGTTCAATCTGTCACACTCGGGAGATCTCGCGCTCGTTGCGGTCTCGCGCGGCAGTCCCTTGGGTGTGGACATCGAGCGACTCGATGCACGGATCGAGCATCTCGAGCTCGCGGAGCAATTCTTTTCGCCCGCGGAGCGCGCGGCACTGCGCTCACTGCCGGCCGATGAAGCGCGGACTCAAGGATTCTTCAATGCGTGGACGCGAAAGGAGGCATATCTCAAGGCGACGGGTCACGGCATCACGCGCGGCTTGCATCACTTCGACGTGACGCTGGCGCCGAGCGAGCCGGCGGCGCTCCTGGCCGACCGCCTCGATCCGCTTGCGGTTCGCCGATGGCGCATGGCCGCGTTGTCGCCAGGAGCCGGGTACGCCGCCGCGATCGTCGTCGCGAGCGACGTAGACGAGATCGCGATCTATGATGCCCGGTTGGCCGCATGAGCGTCGTCATCCCGACGCTCACGACTGATCGTCTCCTGCTTCGTCCCTTCAGTGCGGCGGACGCGCCGGCGCTCGCGGCGCTGAATGCGGACGCCAACGTCGCGCGGTTCATCAGCCCCGACGGACAACCGCTCTCCGCCGAGGACTCGTGGCGCCAGTTGGCGTTTCTCATCGGACACTGGCAGCTGCGCGGCTTCGGCATGTGGGCCGTCGCCGAGCGTTCGCATCCCGACGTGCTGATCGGACGCCTCGGCTGTCATCAGCCGGAGGGGTGGCCCGATTTCGAGATTGGCTGGGCGTTGGCCAGTGGATGCTGGGGTCACGGATACGCCACCGAAGGAGCGCGAGCCGCGATGCGCTACGCGTTCGAAACGCTCGAGCGGCCCCGCGTCGTGAGCCTCATCGACCCTGCCAACAGGCGGTCCGTCGCCGTCGCGGAGCGTTTAGGCGAGCGGCCGACTGGTGAATGGAACTTGCGCGGCCGAGCCGTCGTCATCTACGGTATCGATCGGGATACCTGGCGACTGGCTCACCCGGCAGGACAATGATTCGCATTCGCGTCGCATCCGCGGCGGATTCGCCGCGCCGCATCCCGGAGCTCTGGCGCAAAACAGGGCTCGCGCTCGCGACGCTCGCCGTCTCGTGGATCGGCGCACGCATCGTCGCACCAGGACTCGAAGCTCGCGTGCTTCGCGATTTTCTGCACGGCGGTTCCGGCGGCTGGCTCATGCACGTGTACGATTGGTTTGTCGGCGGGGCGCTGTCGCGAGGCGGCATGCTCGCCCTCGGCATCATGCCATATCTCTCCGCGCGCATCATGATGCGGCTCGGGCGCGTCATCTTGCCGCGGGAGATCGAGAGCGAAGAGACAGCGCGTCGACGCAAGCGCATGACGCGTTGGGTCACCGTGGGACTCTCGCTGGTGCAGTCATACGGGTACGCCACGTTCGTTCAGGCAATCCCGGGCGCGGTCGCAAACCCCGGCTTCGGCTTTCTCGCGAAGACGATGGCTGTGCTGACGACCGGCGCGATCGGCGTGATGTTGCTCAGCGAACGCCTGACCGAACGACGCGACGACGAGCCGAGCGAAGCGCCGCGCGTCGAGCTGAACGAATCTGACTCGAATGCTGAGACGACGAACGATCGTCTCTTACCCGCCGGACAGATCCCAGAGGCCGAGCTCTATCGGCCGCGTGAACGCGCGGAGGTTCGTCGTGACTCAGGAGATCGCGAGCGGAAGGATTGAAGCTCCGTTCCCGCGCGCGTGGCCGCTGCTCTTTCCGCTGACATACCTCGTGCACATCGCCGAGGAATTCGTCGGCGGATTCCCGGAGTGGTCGGCGTTGCATTTGGGATTTCATCTGGACAGAGCCGCGTTCCTCGCCATCAACGAATTCGCGTGGATCGGAATGCTCGTGGCGAGCCTCGCCGCCACGGCGGCAGCGCCGGCGCAGTGGCTCGTCATTCCGCTCGCGACTGTCACGACGGCGAACGGATCCGCGCACATCATTGCAAGCGCCGTCACGCGGACCTATTCGCCCGGTGCCATCTCGGGCGTCGTACTCTGGATTCCGCTCGGAATTGTGACGCTCGTGCGCGCCTATCGCGCGTTTTCGCGGAGCGTGTGGTGGGGCGGCGTCGTGCTCGGGCTGGCGCTGCACGCGCTGGTGATCGAGCTCGCGCTGGCCGGTTAGATCGTCGAGCCGAGCGGACCGCGTTAGCTTGCGGAGTCACCAGGGACGATTTCTCGCACAACGCCCACGCTTGCTCAACGACCTCTTCGACAACAACCGAGCCTGGTCCGCCCAGATGACGCGGGAGGATCCAGAGTTCTTTCGTCGCCTGACGGCTCAACAGGCGCCGCAGTATCTGTGGATCGGCTGCTCGGACAGTCGAGTCCCCGCGAACGAGATCGTGGGCTTGTTGCCGGGCGAGCTCTTCGTGCATCGCAATGTCGCAAACGTCGTCGTGCACACGGACCTCAACTGTCTCTCGACGATGCAGTATGCCGTCGACGTGCTCAAAGTGCAGCACGTCATCGTCTGCGGACACTACGGCTGCGGCGGCGTTTTGGCGGCGCTGCGCGATGATCGGTTCGGCCTCGTCGACAACTGGCTGCGCCACGTGCAGGACGTGCGGGGAAAGCATCGCACGGAGCTCGAGGCCCTGACGAGCGAAACAGCCCGTCACGATCGTCTGTGCGAGCTCAACGTGGTCGAGCAGGTGACGAACGTGAGCCAGACGACGGTCGTACGCGACGCGTGGAGTCGCGGGCAGCCGCTCACGATTCATGGCGTGATCTACGGGCTGCACGACGGCCTCCTCCGCAACCTCGGCATCAGCGTGTCTTCGCCGTAGATAGTGCGTCATCCCGAGCGCAGCGAGGGATCTGCACGTCAAGCAGCGTGAAGTGCAGATCCCTCGCTGCGCTCGGGATGACACGATGGCCTCAATTGCGATCTCGGCCGCGGACTTCATGAAATCTTAAGCCGATCGCGCGTTCCACACGCATGAGAATCGGAGCACGACTTGCCCTTGAGAGCGATCGTGCACTCGCGCCGCGTGTTTCTGGCGCGGCTCATCAGGAGGATTCTCATATGAACATCACTAGACCAACCCGCCGCGACTCACGGTTGGCGCTGGCGTGTGCGGCCTGGACGATTCTGGCGGCCGGCATCGCCGGCTGCAGCGCGGGCTATAGCACCGCGGGCGGCACATACGCGGTTGGCGTCGGCACGACGTACGGACCCTACTGGTATCCGTACAACTACGGCACCTACTCGGTCGTGAGCTATCCGTGGTGGGGCGATCCGCCGCCGCCGCCCGAGTACGATCCGCGCCGCAAGGGCTCGGTCACACAAGTGGCGCTCCACGACCAACTCCGCGACGCGTTCGCCTCGCGAGGCTATCGGCATCTCGACAATGGCGGCGACGTCGACATCGCGGTGTACGCCAGCTCCGAGGACAAGCTCAACCTCACCGGATACCTGCACGACTACAACTTCAAGAACATTCCGAAGCTGAAGGACAAGACCGAGTATCCCAAAGGCACGGTGGTCGTCGACGTGCTCGCGCCCAAGACGCACGAGCTATTGTGGCGCGGCACGACCGTCGCCCAGATCTCATCCGATCCCGACAAGTACGCAGCGAATCTTCGCGAGGCGGTGAACCGAATCGCGGCGAAGTATCCGCAGTCGAAGCGTTAGCTCGAAACGTCCGTCGCCCGTTGACGGGCGACGGACTACCGGGGACGGGCGACGGCTGACTACCGGGGACGGGCGACGGACGACCGGCGACGGGGAAACCGCGAGGAGATACCGTGAGGACGCCTCCGCTGTTCGTTACTCCGCACGCTCCACCCCTCACTCGTCCCGATCGCCGCACGCCGTTCGCCTTTCTCGCTCCGTGAAGCACGCCGTTCCCCTTTTCGCGCTCCGTACTAAGCACGCCGTTCCCCTTTCTCGCTCCTCTAGCTTATGGGATGCATCTCTTCGAGCCTCTCACGCTGCGGAGCATCACGCTGCGAAACCGCATCGGCGTCTCGCCGATGTGCCAGTACTCGAGCACAGATGGCTTCGCGAACGACTGGCATCTCGTTCACCTCGGTCAGTTCGCCGTGGGAGGCGCCGCGCTCGTGCTCACCGAGGCCACCGCGGTCACGCCGGAAGGTCGAATCAGTCCGCAGGACCTCGGGCTGTGGAAGGATGAGCATATGGAGATGCTCGCGCGCATCGGACACTTCGTGCGTGCACAGGGCGCGATCTATGGATCGCAGCTGGCGCACGCCGGGCGAAAGGCGAGCGTCGTCCGCCCCTGGGATGGTGGCGGTCCGCTCGCGGTGAGTGGCGGCGGATGGTCGCCGATCTACGCCCCCAGCGCGATTCCATTCGACGCCGGCTGGCAGACGCCGCTGTCGCTCGACGACGCCGGAATCGCGCGCGTCATCAGCGCGTTCTGCGCCGCCGCGAAACGCGCGCTCGACGTGGGTATGCAGGTCATCGAGATTCACGCGGCGCACGGCTACCTGCTGCACCAGTTTCTGTCGCCACTCTCGAACACGCGCACCGATCGATACGGTGGCTCGTTCGAGAATCGCGTGCGGCTGCTGCGCGAAGTCGTCGCGGCGATCCGATCGGTGTGGCCGGACGATCTTCCTCTCTTCGCCCGCATGTCGTCCACCGATTGGACCGACGGCGGCTGGACGCCGGACGATTCGGTCGCGCTCGCGCGCCTGCTGCGTGAGGATGGCGTCGATCTCATCGACTGCAGCAGCGGCGGCAACGTCGCCGGCGCGAGGATTCCGACCGGGCCAGGGTATCAGACGCGCTTCGCCGAGCGAGTCGGACGCGAAGCGAAGATTGCCACTGGTGCCGTTGGACTCATCACGAGCGCCGAGCAGGCGGATACGGTGATTCGCTCGGGACAAGCGGACATGGTTTTTCTCGCCCGCGAAATGCTCCGCGATCCACACTTTCCTCTGCGCGCAGCGCGCGAGCTGCGACAGGAGGTCGCATGGGCGCCGCAGTACGTGCGCGCGAAGCTGTAGGCGGCTCGAGCGCGTGAGGCGATGAAGATGGCCGGCCCGAGCGTGTCGCCCGATTGGCGACTGGACGGAAAGACCGTGTTGGTGACCGGCGCGACTTCAGGAATCGGTCGCGCGGGCGCACTGGCCATCGCGCGTCTGGGCGCAAGCCTGGTCGTCGTGGGGCGAAGCGCGCGACGCGTGGATGGTGTCGTTCGCGAGCTCAGAACGATCGCGCCATCGGCTCCAGCGCGCGGAATGGTTGCCGACTTCTCATCGCTTGCAGCCGTTCGCCAACTCGCGGCGCGCGTGAAGGCCGAAGTCCCTAAGCTCGATGTGCTGCTCAACAACGCCGGTGTCTTCACCCGCTCGCGCTCGGAGACGCGCGATGGCTTCGAGACCCAGTTCGGCGTGAATCATCTCGCGCCATTCCTGTTGACCAACCTCCTGCTCGACGATCTCGCCGCCAGCGCGCCATCGCGGGTCGTCGTAGTCGCGTCACAGGTCGAGAAGTCGGGAGTCATCGACTTCGATGACTTGCAAGGCGCGAAGGACTACGTCGCACGGCGCGCGTATTCCCAATCCAAGCTCGCGAACATTCTCTTCATCGACGAATTGTCGCGGCGCGTCGCAGGCCGCGGCATCACGACGATCTCGATGCATCCAGGCGTCTACGCGACACGATTGCTCGACGCGTTTCATGGTTGGTCGACGCTGAAGACGCGCCTCCTCGGTCGTGGCGAGCCGTCGCCAAACGCAGCGGGAGACGCGCTGGCGCGTGCTGCCGCCTGGCCAGAGCTCGACGGACGCGCAGCCGTACACCTGCACGAGCACCAGATCGCCGAGCCGTCAGCGCGCGCGCGTGATGCCGCGGTGGCCGCTCGCCTCTGGACGGAGTCCGCGCGCCTGGTTGGCCTTGAACGCTGAGCCGACGATCCGTTTCGCCCCTGCTCGCGCGTCGCAGGCGGGGTAAGGCGAGAGGGTACTCGCTCGCGGGCAGTGAGCCCTCGGGTGAGGGGTTCACAGTTCGGCGTTGCGAGTTAGGGGTCTGAACACCCAACTCCTTACGCCAAACCATTGACTCCAACCCCCCTTGCCGCGCCCGCCGGACAAACCTGCCTGCTCGGCGTAAACCCTTCCTCCCCGATTCGGGTCCAACCCGGCAGTGCGCTGGAATAGGTTCCTGCTCCACCTTCTCACATCCCCAACGGCTCCCCCCGTGAGTCTACGCAGACTGCTGTTCCTCGCTTCGGCCGTTGCCTGCACGGCCGCTCTCCGCACGTCCGCACTTCACGCTCAAACCGACATCATTCGCGGGCGCATCATCGCGCCCGATAGCCAGCCCGTCGAGAGGGCACGAATCACCGTCACTTCGATCTCCGGCAACGTCTCCCGATCCGCGCAGACCGACAAGAACGGCCGTTTCACCGTCGCGTTTCCCGGCGACGAAGGCGACTACTTCGTCAACATCGCCGCGATTGGCTTCGCCACCAAACGCTTCGAGGTGAAGCGCACCGCGGACCAGGACGTTCTCGTCGCCGACGCGAAGCTGTCCCGTGTGGCAACGCAGCTTGACGCCGTGAAAGTGCAAGCCGACCGGCAGAAGGTCGGCCGCGATGCGAACACGCCGGACATCAGCGGCAGCGAACGTCGCATCGACAACAGCGGTGTTCCGGCAAGCCAGCTCGGCGACCTTGCCGCGCTCGCCGCATCGCTTCCCGGCGTGCAGCTGATTCCAAATGCCGACGGCACGAACGGCTTCTCAGTCCTCGGCCTCACGGCAGACCAGAACGCGACGACGCTCAACGGCATGAACTTCGGCGGCTCGCAGCTGCCGCGTGACGCACAGGTGTCGACGTCGCTTGCGCTGTCACCATACGACGTTTCACGCGGCAACTTCAGCGGAGGATTGCTCAACGTACGCGCGGGCCGAGCGTCGAACTTCATCATTCGCTCGAGCAGCCTCAACGTCGACGCGCCGCAGATGCAGTGGACCGACGCCGCGGCGCGCGCCCTCGGACAGCAGTACACCAATCTCTCGCTCGGCGGATCGTTTGCCGGTCCGATTCAACCGGACAAGTCGTTCTTCACGTTCGCGTATCAGGGCGGACGCCGGCTCAGCGACCTCCAGAGTTTGCTCAATACCAGTCCTGTCGGCCTGCAGACGATCGGCATCTCGACCGACTCGGTCAATCATCTGATATCGACGCTCAATCGTTGGGGAGTGCCGACGACGGCGGGCGCGCCGCGCAGCCGCTATCAGGACCAGGCGCTCGTCTTCAGCAGCATCGACTTCACGCCGCCGACGTCGGTGACCGGCCAGGCGTTCAACATCACGATGAGCGGCAGCTGGAATCGGCAGGATCCGTCGGGCTTCTCGAACACCGAGCTGCCGTCGCATAGCGGCGAGCGCGCGAACTGGAACGTCGGGCTCTTTGGACGCCACTCGAGCTACTTCGGCTTTGGCGTTTTGTCCGAGACATCGATCGGTGTCAACCAGATGCGCCTCACGTCGTCGCCGTTCCTCGATCTGCCCAACGCGAATGTTCGCGTCAACTCGACGTTCGATGACGGAACGCCGAGCGTGTCGACGGTATCGTTCGGCGGCAATCCGGCCATGAACATCGGCGTGACCCAGACGAGCGAGCAGTTCATGAACGCGCTCTCATGGTTCAGCGAGAACAACAAACACCGGCTCAAGTACACGACCGAGCTGCGCCACGATCAATACTCGCAGGACCTCACGACGAATCAGCTCGGCACGTTCTCGTTCAATTCGCTCGCCGATCTCGACGCGGGACGGCCGGCGGTGTTCTCGCGACAGCTGACGCCTCGGACGCGCAGCGACGGCGTGTACATCGGCAGTCTCTCCCTCGGCGACTCGTATCGACCGTCGGACGACTTACAGGTGCAGTACGGCCTTCGCGTGGACGGCAACAAGTTCGACGCCGAGCCGCTCTACAATTCCGACGTCGATCGGCTGTTCGGTGCGCGCAACGATCGCGTGCCGAACAGGGCCTACTTGAGCCCGCGCATCGGCTTCTCGTGGACGTACGGGCAGAATCAACAGATCGCCGGATTCGATGGCGCGGTTCGCGGTCCGCGCGCGGTGCTGCGCGGCGGCGTCGGCGTCTTCCAGAACACGCCGAATGCATCGACGATCGGTCAGGCGTTGGACAACACGGGTCTCTCGACGGGCGCGCAGCAGCTCGTGTGCGTCGGCACCGCGGCGCCCACGCCGGATTGGGCCGCGTACTTGGGGAACCTCGGCGCCATTCCAACGCAGTGCGCGAACGGCGCGGCGAGCACGGCGTTCGCCAGCACCGCGCCCAACGTCACGATGTTCGACCCGAACTATCAGGCGCCGCGCGCGATTCGCTCGAACCTCAACTGGTCGGGCTCCGCGATCGACAACCGGTTCCGCGTGAATGCAGACGCGACGTACTCGCTCAATGAGAACCAGCCGGGCACCTACGACCTCAACTTCAACCCGACGGTCGGCTTCACGCTGCCGGGCGAAGGCAATCGGCCGGTGTATGCGAACTCGGCGAACATCGTTACCACCACGGGCGCGATTCCGGCGAACGAAGGCCGAGAGTCGTCCGCTTACTCGCACGTGACGCAGCTGCGGTCGGATCTGCGGTCGGAAACGAAGCAGCTGACGATCGGCGTGTCGCCGATGGCGTTCAGCACGAACTTCACGTGGTCGCTCGCGTACGTCTACCAGAACAGCCGCGAGCAGTACCGCGGCTTCTCGAGCACCGGCGCCGATCCGCGCGATCTCGCGTGGAGCCGCTCGGGCTTCGACTCGCGCCATCAGATTCAGTACCGCCTGAGCTACAACGCGTTCGACTTCATCCGACTCGGCTGGATCGGGTCGTTCCGCTCGGGCAATCCGTACACGCCGGTCGTCGCATCGGATATCAACGGCGACGGCTACGCGAACGACCGTGCGTTCGTGTTCAATCCGTCGGCGACTGGCGATACGGCCGTGGCGAACGGAATGCGATCGCTGCTCGCGAGCGGCTCGGGCTCGGCGCGCGAGTGTCTGCAAAAGCAGCTCGGCGTGGTGGCCGGCCGCACGAGCTGCGAAGGTCCATGGTATTCGACGGCCAACCTGACGTTCTCGTTCAATCCGCTCAAGGTGCGGCTGCCGCAGCGCGCGAATCTGACTTTCCAGATCTCGAATCCCCTGGGCGCGGCGGATCTGCTCTTCCACGGCGACAACAAGCTCCATGGCTGGGGCCAGGGCGCGTTCCCGCAGAATCAGCTGCTGTACGTGACCGGGTTCGACCCATCGACCAAGTCGTACAAGTACGCGGTGAATCCGCGCTTCGGTTCGACCGCGATCACGACGTCGGCATCACGGCTGCCGGTGACGCTCACGGCGATGATGCGCGTGGACGTTGGTCCGACGTTCGAGCGGCAGATGCTGACGCAGATGCTCGACCGGGGCCGCACGCTGAATGGGCAGAAGATGCCGGAAGTCTCGCTCAAGGCGTACGGCTCGGTAGGCGTAGTCAATCCGATGGCGGCAATCCTTCGACAGGCCGACACGCTCCAGCTCACCGCGGTGCAGGCCGACTCGATCGCCGTGCTCAACCGGCTGTACACGATGAAGACGGACTCGGTGTGGACGCCGGTCGCGAAGTATCTCTCGACGCTTCCCGACAAGTACGACCAGGGCGAAGCGTACGAGCGCTATCGGTTGGCGCGTGAGACGTCGGTGGACGCGTTGATCAAGGCGGCGCCGGCGGTGAAGGGTTTGCTCACCGATGCGCAGATGCGCATGCTGCCGACGTTCATCACGCCGTATCTCGACCAGCGCTATCTGTCGTCGATCCGTTCGGGCACATCCGGCAGCAACCTCGGCATGATCATGATGCCAGGCGGCGCCGCGGCGATGGCCGGCATGGGCGGCGGCGGTGGCGGCATGCAGGTAATCATCAAATCTGGAACGCCCTGAAGTGCAGATTCCTGGCTTTGCTCGGAATGACAACGCCCTCGCGTCCTTCACTCATATGACAAAACTTGCATTCTTCGCTCTCGCCGTTGTGCCAGCCGCGCTCGCCGCGCAGCAGGCCCCGGCCGTCCGACTCATCACGGCGCCAAACGCGTCGACCAAGCCCGTGCTCAGCTTCGCAGCGTCCGTGCGACAGCTGCCCAACGGAGGGCTGCTCGTCAACGACATTCTCCGCCGGCAGCTCGTGCTCTTCGACAACTCGCTTGCGAACGAGACGATTGTCGCGGACTCGGTGAGCGGTGGAGCGAATTCCTACGGCGTTCGACCCGGCGGCATCATTCCCTACCTCGGCGATTCGACGCTCTTCGTCGACCCGGCCGGATTGTCGATGTTCGTGATCGGGCCGAACGGTGCGATCGCGCGCGTCGCGTCGGTGCCGCGCTCGCAGGATGCGAATACGATCGGATCGAACATGGGCGGGTTGCCCGGCCTCGATGCGAAGGGTCGCATCGTGTATGCAGCCGGACCCGCGCCGATGCGAATCACGGCGATGCGCGGCTCGAACAACGGCGCGGCGCAAACCGGACCAGCCATCACGATGCCGGACCCACCGGACACCGGCGCGCTCGTTCGCATCGATCCGTCGTCGCGAAAGCTCGACACGGCCACGTTCGTGAAGATCCCCAAGATCAAGATGAACGTGCAGCAAGGCGAGAAGGGCATGCAGGTCACCCGCGAGATCAATCCACTGCCGATGATCGACGACTGGGCCGTGCTGTCCGACGGCTCCGTGGCCATCGTGCGCGGACGCGACTACCACGTCGACTGGATCAATGCCGACGGTTCGATGACGTCGTCGCCGAAGCTCCCGTTCGATTGGCAGCGCCTCACCGACGAGGACAAGGCTGCGGTGATCGATTCGGCAAAGAAGTCGTCCGACGCGGCACTGGCCGCGCTGGCGAACGCGGGCCCGGGCGGCGCGTCGAAGGCTGCGGGAATCGGCGGCGCACCGTCGGATGCCGGCGCCCGCGGCGCAGTGTTGATGAGCTTCTCGACGACGGTCGATGGTGGCGGCGCTCGCAGCACGACCTCAACGAGCGGTCCTGGCGGCGGAATCCAGATGAACTTCGCGAGCGTCAACGAACTGCCGGATTATCGTCCGGTGTTCACGCAGGCCGGAGCCGTGAAGGCCGACGCCGACGACAATGTCTGGATCCGCACGTCGGCCACGCGCGCTGGCGCGATCGGCGGCGCGATCTACGATGTGGTCGATCGCAAGGGCGAGATCATCGATCGCATCCAGGTCCCGGCTGGCCGGACGATCGTTGGGTTCGGAAAGGGTGGGGTCGTTTACATGATGGCGCGCGACGACCGGGGCGCCTGGATCGAGAGGACGAAACGATAGCGGGAAGCGGGAAGAGGGCGAACGAGGTGAGCGGGAAGCGGCGCAGCCGCTTCCCGCTTTTCATTTGGCAGGAAATGGCCGCGACCCGGCGGCCGATTCGATCGCGGCGCTCGATCGGTATACACGATCAAGCTAGGTTCAGTCCTGGGCGCGAACTCCGAGGAATTTCTTTTGCGGTCGTCCAT
>Ga0070681_10001143_pt1 | contig 22860 bp, 22 predicted proteins | sample KBSC83BmetaG_FD_65650 | JGI IMG/M metagenome (GOLD analysis project Ga0070681, IMG submission 65650) | Corn rhizosphere microbial communities from Kellogg Biological Station, Michigan, USA - KBS C8-3B metaG | ecosystem: Host-associated > Plants > Roots > Rhizosphere | place: USA: Michigan...
TTCACCGCGCGCAAGTTGTCGACCGAGCGAATGAGCAGCGTCGCGCCCAACACGAGCAGCACGGCGAATGCCACCTGCGACACGATGATCGCGCCGTGGACGCGTCGCGTGCCGCTGCGCAGGCCTTCCTCGCTCCGCTCGCGATTCACTGCCCCGCCTCCGGCGCGCACGAGGTTGCGAATCGGCGCCGCCGATCCGGCCAATGCAATCGCGAGCGCGAGCACGAAGGCCGCCGCGAACGTCGCCCACCCAATGGCAACCGTGTCGCCGAATCCGTTGCCGAGCGGCAGCACCGCGACGAGCGCCCGGAACCCGGCCGTTGCGATCGCTACGCCTAACACCGCCGCGCCGGCGGCCAGCACGAGCGATTCCGCCAGCACTTGGCGGGCGAGCCTCCATTGCCCCGCGCCGAGCGCGCTGCGCACGGCCATCTCGCCCGTGCGATCGCTCGTCCGGGCGAGGATGAGCGACGCGGCGTTGGCGCACGCGATGCCGAGCAGCAGCGTGGCGGCCGCGAGCAAGAGCATGAGCGGGTCGCGGACATCGCCGAGCAGGTAGGTCCGAATCGGCAGTGCATACGGATGCTTGGTCTTGTCCCATGCCGCGGGATACGTGAAGCGGCTGCCTAACGCCCGCGCGATGCGGCGGATGTCGCTCTGCACGAGTTCGGGACGTACGCCGGGGCCTGTCCGCCCCACCAGCGTGAGATAGCCGCTAAAATAAGATGGGCTCTTCGGATCGAGCGCCAGCGGACGCCACGCGCGGATGTCGGGCGTCGGGAAATAGAATCCCTTCGGCATCACGCCGATCACGGTGACCGGCTGATTGCCCACGATGATTCGTCGCCCGATGACATGTGGATCGGCGCCCAGATCCTCGCGCCACATGCCGTAGCTGATCACGATGACCGGTGCCGCGCCGGGTCTGTCCTCGGTGGCGTCGAACGGGCGGCCCAGCAGGGGTCGCGCCCCGAGCGCGTCGAACAACGTGGACGTGGCCACGACGAAGGGCAGCAGCCGGGCGCCATCCGGATCCGCTGCGTTAGGCCGATACGGCTCACCGTTGGTCGAGAAGGCCGCCAGGTGCTGGAACACCCCGGCGCGGTCGCGCAGGAAGTCGTACTCTTCGCCGCGCCAGTCGTAGTCGCTCCAGAACACGTGGATCCGGTCGGCATGCGCGTACGGAAGTGGCCTGAGCAGCAGGTCGCTCACGACACTGAACAGCGCCACCGTGGCCCCGATACCGAGTCCTAACGTGAGCACGATGATGGCGGTGTATCCGGCCCGGCGGCGCATCTGGCGCATGGCGTGACGCACATCGGCAGCGAACTCGTCGGCCAGCGAGACGCCCCACGCGTCCCTCACGCGCTCGGCTTCGCGGCGCATGCTGCCAAACTGTCGACGCGCCACACGCTCGGCGTCGGCGGGCGTAAGACCCCGCGACCGGAGCGCCGCAGCGTCCATCTCGAGATGGAATCGCAGCTCTTCATCGAGCTCGCGTTTGGCGCTCCGGTCGAAGAGCGCGCGGATGCGGAAGACCACATCTGAGAGGACGCGTCGCATGGGTGCCCCCTATCGCGTGGCGAGAATGAGCGCGACGCCGCCGGCGAGGCGGTGCCACGTCTCGGTTTCGATCTCGAGGCGGCGTCTCCCCGATCGGGTGAGCGCATAGTATCGCGCACGGCGACCGTTTTCCGTCGTTTGCCAGGAGGAGCGCACCCACCCTTCGCGCACGAGGCGGTGGAGCGCGCCGTACAGCGCGCCCGGCTGGATGCGCAGCGCGTCGCGCGAACGCTGCTGCAGCTCGTGGCCGATGCCCCATCCGTGCATGGGTTCGACGTCGAGGAGCTTGAGGATCAGCATGTCCGCGGTACCGCGGATGATGTCGGCGGAACTGGTCGGCACGTGGCGGGCTCCGGTGTCGAGCGTACCCCTCACTTAACGAGAGTAATATGGCACCGCAAGTGCGCGGCGCTACCACCTCTCACTTAGCGAGGGTTCACCAGGTTCGACAGCCGAGCGCGCGAAAAGGTTGGGGGCCGCGCCGGGCCACGTCGACCCCCGACGCGGGGGCATCGTCAGCGGTGCGACACCGGCCGCGGACTCCCATCGGAATGGCACGGATACGCTCGACCATCGGGCTGGTAGCAGGCGCCGTATGGCCCCGGTGCGGTACCTGTGAACACCTTCACGCCGAGGCCGCCGATGCCTAACACAGCGGCGGTCGTCGCCAACGCAGCGACGTATACGCGGAACCATACCCGCCGGCGCGTCGCGCCTCGGTCACCTTCGCGGGCGATCAGTCCCCACGCCGCGTACAGGCTCACCGCGGCAGCAAGCGATGCGAGCGGCCACCATTGCGGTTCCAACGCGATGACACCCATTGCCACCGCAAGCGCCATCAGACTCTCTGCAGTGAGGTATCGGCGAGAGTGCGATCGAGCGGTTCGCGCCAGGACCGTGAAGATGGTCGGCGAAGAACCGGCGGCCCCGAGGTGCACCGGACTCATGTGTCCCTCCACGCGTGGCCATAACCGTCGGGCTCGAGCATGGTGTGAACGTTAACGCATCCCCACCGGCGCCGGTCCACGGTACCCGGGACCGTACAAAATTTGTCCGGGCTTCGCACCAGTCATCGTCCCATTCGCGATCACCGGCACGCCGTTCACCAGCACCCACCGCATCCCCACCGACAGCTGATTCGGCTTCTCGTACGTTGCGACGTCCCGTACCGAGTCCGGATCGAAGACCACGAGATCCGCCCACATCCCGCGCTTGATCACGCCGCGATCGACGAGATGTTCCCGTTGCGCGGCCAGCGCGGTGAACTTCCGGATGGCGTCCGGCAGCGTTAGGCGATGCTCCTCGCGCACGTACTTGCGGAGAATACGCGGGAAGGTCGCGTACGCGCGCGGATGCGGATGCTCCTGCCCGAGAATGCCCTCCGGTGACGTGCCCGATGCATCGTTGTCGACCGAGACCCACGGCTGTTCGAGCGCCAGCCTGACGTCGGGCTCGGACATGCCGAACACGGCAACCGACGTCTGCGCGCTGTCCTTGACCAGGATGTCGAACAATGTATTGATCGCGTCCTCGTGCCACATGGATGCGATCTCATCGAGTCTCTTTCCCTGAATCGGCAGCAGCGCGGGATTGTTCACCGCGGTGATCAGCACCGCGTGTGGACCGTCGATCTCCTGCCATTCGTTGTCCCAGTCGGTGGACGGCGTGAGCATGTCCTTGCGGATGCGAGCACGAGTCGCGCGGTCCTGGAGTCGCTCGATCAGCTTCTCGTTCCCGCCGTCGTGCGCCCACGGCGGCACGAACGCGGAAAACGTGTTCTCCCACGCAGTGTACGCGTACGTGTCGGCGGCAATGTCCAACCCTGCGCGCCGGGCGGAGTCGATTCGTGCGACGACGCGCGGCATCTTCCCCCAATTCGCCTTCCCTGCCGTCTTGAGATGAAAGATCTCGACCGGGATGTGCGCTTCGCGGGCAATCCGGAACGTCTCGCCGAGCGCCGCCGTTTCGGCTTCGCCTTCGCTGCGCATGTGTGTCGCGTAGATCCCGCCGTAGCGCGCGGCGGTGGCCGCGAGCGCGATGAGCTCGTCGGTCTTGGCGTACGGCGCCGGCGCATACTCGAGCGCAGTCGATACGCCTAACGCACCGTCTTCCATGGCGTGCGCTACGAGGTCCTGCATCCGACGCAGCTCGTCGGCCGTCGGCGTGCGGTCGCCGTAGCCGAGCACCATCTCGCGCACCGAGGCCGCGCCGACATACGTGCCGATATTGATACCCGCGCCCTGCTTCTCCAGGCGGGCGAAATACTGCCCGAGCGTGCGCCAGTCGGCCGTGATGCCATAGTGCCGGTAGGTCGGCGTATTCTCGGCGAGCATCGCGCTGTCTAACGGAGCAACGGACTCGCCCTCGCCCGTGATCTCGGTCGTGATGCCCTGATAGATCTTGGATGGCAGGCGCGGATCGACGAGGATGGTCAGCTCGGACTGTCCGAGCATGTCGATGAATCCGGGCGCCACCACCATGCCGTGCGCGTCGATGACCTGCTTTGCACTGTCGCGAGACAGGTCTCCGATGGCGGCGATACGTCCATCCCGCACGGCTACGTCGCCCGCGTACCAGGGAGAACCCGTTCCGTCGATGATATGACCGTTGCGGATGATGAGGTCGAAGCTCCCAGCGCTCTGGCCGAACGCCGCGGGCGCGGCCAGAAGAGTCAGCAAGCCAACGATCGACGCGCGGTTCATGACGGTCTCGGCGAAAAGTGTGTGTCCAGCGGGTCGCACGGTCGGCTACGAGGCATACTTGCACGAAGGGCGTACCGGACAGGTGTGGCACGCCGGTGCGTTGGTCTTGCAGAGCACCTGCCCGTGCTGGCGCAGCAACTGGTGCGCCGCAATGAGCGCATCGTAACTCTTCGGCAGTGACGGCGCGAGCACCTGCTGCGCTCCTCTGTACGTCTTGCGGTAGTCCTTGTGTTCGACGATGAGGCCGACCCGGCCCAGCACGCGAAGCCCGTTGGAATCGAGCGGCAAGAGACGCGCCTTCCCGGCGAACACAAGAATCTTGTCCGCGCCCGGCTCACCGATTCCACTGAACTCGCTGAGCGCCTTTCGCGCCTGCGGCACGGGCAGACGCAGCGCGGCGCCGAGATCGCCGTTCCATCGCCGGAGCACGAGCTCGGCCGACTGCCGGAGGCGGTTGCCGCGCGAGTCGGCGGCCACGTGCCCGCCTAACCGCGCGATCCGGTGCAGCGTCCCATCCGAAGCGGCGGCGATCGCGTCGGCCGACAGGCCGACCTCCGTACGCAACGCGTCGAACGCAACCTTGCGTTGGGCATCGGTGACGAGATACCCGACCTGCTCCCAGAGAATCATCTGGAAGGGATCGCGAGTCACCGGCTCCGGGGGCTTGCCGTAGCAGCGCCCGAGCGTCCCGAGAAGCCGGCCGAGCGTCGTCGTCATGCCGGGCGCAGGCCGATGGCAACGTTCGGCAAGTACGAGCCACGCCGGCGCCGGCATGGCTCGTTAGGCATGCCGCGACTGGTGTCAGTCCGGACGCAGTGCGCCGGACTCATACGCCTGTCCGCGGAGCGGACGGGGGAACGGCCGCGTCATCCACACGAGTACGCAGAACGCCAAGGCCACGAGGTTCACACCGACTGCCGTCCTCGGCGCACCGTCGCGAAGCATCATATGCAACTCGCTGCCCCAGAACGCAAACCATGACAATCGGTGCGGCGCGAACAGAATACGCAAGCCGATACCGACGTTGAAGTAGTATCCGAACGTGGCGCTATGGATGACCGGTACTTGCAGCGCGAGAGCGATCACGGTGAGCACGTGCCCGCGCGGCGTGTTTTGCCAGAGCAGCACGCCGGCCACGACGCACAACGCGAATGCCGCCACCGGGAGCGGCGCGAGCAACCAGACGCCTGGGTGGGCGTGCGTCACGCGCACCGCATGACGGAGAAAGAGGAGCGCGCCCATCGTGCCTCCGACTACTTCGACGGCGGCAATTGCCTTACGCAGGATGAGCGATCGTGATCGGTCCAAGGTCCCTACGCAGCCGGAGATTGCGATTGCCGCGACGACTCGAAATTCGATGCATCCATTGTGAGCAGTTGGATGGCGAAGCCCCACCGGCGGCGCGCGGTTCGTCGGCGACGATGCGGAAGTGCACCCCGGCCGGAACAGCGGTCAGTCGTACGAGTAGCCGGCGAACATGATCTCGGACGGTCGCTCACCGTCGAACAGCACCAAATAGACGGCCTGGCCCCGGTCGATGTCATCGAGGAAGTCCATGGCGTCTTCGACCTGTCCTCTGCTGGGCTGCAATGTGCCATAGAGGCGGCGCACCGTTTCGTCCGGGAGTCTTGTTGCCGCGCCCAATCCCGAGGTGTCTGAGACCCTCTCGATGTCGAGGATCGAGCGGGTGCCGTCTGCATCCGAGTCCTCGAGCGCCTCCTCGATTGACCCGTGCCTGCGGCCGGGCGAAGGCGAGTCGGGACCGAGCGGAAGAAATCTCGAAGGAAAGGGCATGACCGGATTGTAGCGGCCTGCCTCGAACTCGCGCTGCCGTAGCGTGCGCAGCGCCGCGTTGATGTCGGCCTGGTACGGCACGAAGTAGTAATACGGCTCGGCTCCCATCGGTCACCTCCTTCTGTGCGGCAGCACCAATTGCGCCTAACGACGAAACTGGAACGGGATCTCCACGGCACTGCGCACCGGCTCGCCGAGGTATGTGGCGGGCGTGAACCGCCAATGAGCGAGCGCCACACGAACGTAGAGCTCCAGCCGGGGATCCGATATGCTCCGGACCCGAATGCTTCGCGGGTCGATCTGCCCGGTCGTATCGACGATGGCCATAATGGTCACCTGGGCCGGCATGGCCAAACTGTCCAACAAGCTGCGCGGAATGTTGGGCGCGGGATTCCCGGGTTGGATTTGCGCCGTGAACTCGAGATGCGGTAGATGGGCGTACGGGTTGGTGTCGGACGCCACGCGAGCACCGGAGTCCGGCGACTGCGCGCGCAGCGCGGCGGCAGTCGCCATGACTACTGCCACGACTCCAACGAGCGAGAGACGGCGCATCGTCGCACTCCTACGAAAAAAGGTTCGATCGAGAAATACAGGCCTAACCGTCCGCCCGCAGCGCGGTCATCGGGTCGACGCGGGACCCCGTTCGAGCCGGACCGAACGTGGCCAGCGCCGCAATGGCGGCGAGCGCCACCGCGACGCCGATCAGCGTCACGAGATCGGTCGCCTCCACGCCATAGAGCAGCGCCGAGAGCGCGCGGTTCGCCCACAGCGCGACCATAGTTCCGACGATCACGCCGGCGCCGGCGATCGCGAGCCCTCTGCCTAACACCATCGTCCGAATGGCTTCCGCGGTCGCGCCGAGCGCCATGCGCACGCCGATCTCGTGCGCGCGCTGCCTGACCATGGTCGACATCACGCCGAACAACCCGATCGCGGCCAACACGACGGCCGCGCCCCCGAACATCGCGAGCAGGAACGTGTTCAGCCTCGGTTGGCCAAGCGGCCCGCGCATGTAGTCGGCGAATGGCGCGGCGCTCGCCAGCCGCACACCCGGCGCAGTCTGATCGACAACGCGGCGCACCGTCGGAACAAGCCCGGCCGGGTCACCCACGGATCGAATCGTCAGCGTGGTGGGTGTGAACGCCAGACTGTTCTGCGCGAGCGGGAAGTAGACGCTGGGCAGCGCGTCGCGCAGGTCGCGATACCGCGTGTCGGGCACGACGCCGACAACGGTGAATGCGTCGTTAGGCGTCGAGCCAATCAGCAGCCGTTCACCGATAGGATCGCGACCGGGCCAGTACGCACGTGCGGCGCTCCGGCTCACCACGACCACGCGCGCGGCGCCTTCGCGATCGGCATCCGTGAGCGGGCGTCCACGCAGCACCGGCACACCGAACGTCGCGAAGTAGTCCGGTGACACGACTTCCATGTCGAACAGCGGGTTCGTCGCTGCCTCGTCCGCTGATTGACCCTCCGTACGCGCGTGCCCGGTCCATCCGCCGGTACCCGCGAACGGTTTCGCGACGACCGGCGACACACCCTGCACTCCCGGTGTCACGCGCAACCGGGTGACAAGGTCGCGCATGAGCTGCGATTGCTTCGCGGTCGAATTGTACTCATCGTATTGGATCGCGAGCTCGGCGACGAGCATGTGGGAGGCGTCGAATCCCAGCTTCGCGGCCTGCAGGTTCACGAGACTTCGCCCAACGAGTGCCGCCGCGGACAGCATGATCACGGACAGCGCGACCTGCGCGACGACGAGCAGCTCGCGCGTCCGCCGTGCCCCACGCCCGGCGCTCTGCCGCGTGCCGGATCGCAGCAGCGCGTTGGCATCATCGCGGGTCGACAGAAACGCGGGGGCGAGGCCGAACAGCAGCGTCGCGACTAACGTAATGCCTAACGCGGCGCCGAGCGCCGATGGATCGAGGTGCACGCGATCGACGAGCGGAATGTCTGCCGGCGCGAACGCGAGGAACCCCCGGACGGCCAGCGCGGCGACGCCCGTTCCCGCAACGCCGCCGCCGATGGCCAGGATGACGTTTTCGCCGATCAGCTGGCGAACGACCCGCGAACGCGACGCGCCGAGTGCGACGCGTACGGCGATCTCGCGCGTGCGCGACAATCCGCGCACGAGCAGCAGGTTCGCGACGTTGATGCACGCGATGACCAGCAGCAGCGCCGCGGCAGCCGCAAACGCGAACACAGCGGGACGTGCGTCGCCGAGGATGACCCGCGCCAGATTGCGGGCGCGACCGCGCAGCGCGCGCTCATCGGCCGGGGCATCGTCGCGGGTGAAGTAGTGCGTGAGCTCGCTCGCTGCATCGGCCGCGGTCGCCGACGGAGTAAGCCGCCCAACAATGTCGAGAGCCGTGTACGCACTGGTGTCGTTCGCGCTGATCAGTCGAGCCGGTACGAACGGCGCCCAGAAGTCCGCGCCGCTCGGGTAGTCCATGCCCTGCGGCATCACGCCGACGATGCGGTACGAGAGTTCGAATTCCTCGGCGACAATGAGTCGCCCGATGACTGCCGGATCCTTGTCGAACAGCCGTTGCCACGTGTCGTAGCTGATCACGGCGACGGGTGCGGCACCAACGATGTCGTCCTCCGGCCGGAGTGCTCGCCCCAACACGGGCATCGTACCGAGCACGCTGAAGTAGTTGCCCGATACTAACGCGCGTCGCAAACGGAAGTCCGCGTCGCCGTCGCGAATCGCGACCGGCCATGCTCCCTCGTACGCCACATAGGCAACGCGCTGCAGCGCACGTGTCCGCCGCGCGAATTCGCGCGTATCGGAGAGCGTCAGCGGCCACTGGTCGACGGTTCGCCCGCGCGCCTCACCCGCGAGCACGACGAGCCGATCCTGGTCGCGCACCGGGAGTTTGCGAAGCACGAGCGCATCGGCAACGGTGAACACAGCCGTCGAGAGGCCGATGCCTAACGCAAGAATCGCGACCACCGTCGCCGCAAACCGTGGCGCGCGGAGGAGCGAGCGCAGGTGCGGGCGAGTGGGCATCATCGGGCCAGCCTCGCCGCCTTGACACAGCGCCCAACCGTGTCCCACGTCCGCGTGGTCACGTCGGGCCCGAAATGCTTCGCGATGAGCGCCATGAACACGGGCGTGCGCGCGGTGGGCAGATACGCTGTGAAGACCTCGCGCCCGACCACCGCGAGGATCCGTGCGCCCTCGAGCTCGATGGGCAGCGCCAGGGTCCCGCGGTGCGCCGTGCGGGAGAACGTCACCACACGCTTGGCGTTAGGCGACACGCGGAATCCCGAGTAGGGATCCGCGTCGAGCAGCTTCTGGAGTGTGTCCACCGAGCGCACGATCGTGTAGAACGCCCGGCCGAGCATCTTCGTCATCGCGGCTTCTGCTTTGCGCTCGAGGGCGGATTCGGACGCAGCGCGTGCGCTGAACACCACGTTGCCGCTCCCCAGCACGGTCGCCACGTCGGTGAATCCGGCCGACTGAAATGCCGTCCGAAGCGCCGGCATCTTGGCGTTGGTGGGCATGACGCCCCGAAGGAATGCGACGTAGCGCGGCACCGTCACCTCGCGCGTCAGCCCAACTCCTGGTGTGCGTCGAGACGGAACGCATACAGTATGAACGGCTCGGCCACACCTCCACCGCTCTCGTACAAGCGACGCGCCGGCGCATTGCTCTCTTCCGTACCGACCCAGGCTTCGGTGCAGCCCAACGTGCGCCCGAGCGCAAGCAGTTCGCCGAGCATGCGCGCCGCGATGCCACGGCGCCAATGCGTTGGCGCAACCGCCAGCTCGTTGACAAAGAGTTGCGGCGCCTTGTCGGGATGCACGTAGTCGACGGCTGAAGCCATCCCGACCACCACGCCATCGTCGATTGCAACGACAAGATGATGCCGCGCGTCGGCGAAGAACCTGCGCGCCCAACGCGGATCGACCGGGCCGTCGAAAACACCCTCGGCGACACGGTCGAGGACGGCGAGACCATTGGGACCGAGCAGGCGAACGTCGATGGTCGACATGCCAGCTAAGTTACGGCCGGTGCGCCGCGAGCGAACAGCCACACGATGATCGCCAATTCGCTGAGGCCGCCGATGGCTTGCGCGAGCTGGCCGGCCATGCCGTGCGTCGGCGCCAAGACAGCCTGGGTACTCGCCGTCACGTAACCGAAGCATCCCACGATGAGGAGCCAGCCGAGCATCCGCGGAAAACGGCCCGATTTGATGACCAGGATGCCGAACGGCAGCAACCACAGTCCCCAGAACACTTGCGCGAGTAGGAGTCCTTCCGCGCGCACATGCAACGCCGCGAGCGCCAATGCGTCCAGTTGGGCATCGCCCAACGCAGAGAGTGCCGATCGATGTGATACCAGTAGGAGCGGCCCGGCGAGGTTCAACGCGTTGACGCACTCGAGCACGGCGCCGGCGGTCGCGAGCGCGACCATCAACCGCGCGTAGCTGCGATCGCTGTCTTCGAGAAGGCGGGCGAGCGTCCACGCCAGCGCGATCAGCATGACCTGTCCGAACACGTCGCTCACGATGCCGAACCGGTACATCGTGGGCATGGCCGCGATGCGGCGAGCCGTCTCGGCGGCATCCATCGGCGCGACGAACTTCGCCGGGATGTAGAGGTAGCTGAAGACGCCGGGGAGGCCGCTCAGCAGGTAGAGCACGCCGGCCAGGCGAGCCGTCTTGTTTGGCGTCATGTCGTCAGCCGCCCTCCCGCCGATAGAGTCTCGCCTAACGATCGCGTCACGAGTCGGAGCTGAAATCGTAGGTCAGCACGAAGGGATGTTCCATTCCGTGCCCAACGGAAGATGTACCTTCGCCCACCAAGCCCCGCAGATCGCCGGTTGCCGATCCCGGCACGACCGAATACGACTCCTTCGCCTGTCCGCCCTCGAAGGCGCCCGTGCGCTGCAGCACGAACGAACCGGTCCGGTTGCCGATGCGCCCGGTGATGCGTTCGAGACCAACGAACGTCGCCGTGCCGTCGCTCCGGTAGATCATCAGATATTCGACCTGGCTGTCTCCCGCGATGTCGCCGGTGAAAGTCTTGGTCACGCTCGCACGCGTCATCTTGGGGAGGTCCTGACCCTCGCTGTACGGCTTCTCATCCCAGCTCTTGATCGCGAACCGCGCATTCGCTGTGTGTGTCATCTGCTGGATTCCGGTTCGGGGTGTGGGGCGAGCGATGCGCCGCGCCGCGTCCTGCTAGAAGGTCAGGTTGCGAGTGATCCGCCAGTGCCCATCGGCCCCGCGATCCCACACCGTGAGATACGCCCCGCCCGTGCGAACCGGCGGCCCGGTGCCGCTCGCGGGCTCCTGGTCGACCCACGCGTGGCCCCACTCCACGGCGTTGGCGGCTTCGATGTCGGCACGCGCACTCGCGAGAGTCGCCGCGGTGTCCAGGTGGACTCGTCCGCTATCCGGGATTGCCGGCTGCTGTGTTGCCGACTGCGCGCGCACCGGCGTCCCGCTCGTCAGGGTGGCCGCCGCGAAAACTAGGAGTAGCGCCGAACGAAGCGAACGTAATTCGGTCATGGCATCCGGGTGCACCGTGTTTGCCTAACGCGCCGCGGACGCCCGCTGCCGCAGCACTTCGTAGAGCGCCAGCGCGACGCTCGTCGACAGATTGAGCGAGCGCACCGCCGCCGACGCGATGGGCATCCGCACGAAACGATCACGATACCGCTCGTGGAGCTCGGGCGGCAGACCACCCGTCTCACGTCCGAAGATGAGCACGACGCTCTTCGCCGAACCCAACGGCGCGTCCCAATACAGTCGCGTCGCCTTGGTCGAGAAGAAATACGGCTCGCCGAGCGACGGCAGCTCGCGCTCGAACTCCTCCCAACTGGGCCATAAGCGCAGATCGACGTGCTCCCAATAGTCGAGTCCGGCACGCTTCACCTCCCGCTCATCGAGCGAAAATCCGAGCGGCTCGATCAGATGCAACGTACTGCCGGTCGCAAGACACGTCCGGCCCGCGTTGCCGGTGTTCCAGTGAATTTCGGGATGCACGAGTACGACGTGGGTGCCCACCGTATCCCTTCCCTCGACGCCACGGCACATCCCTCGCCTAACGCTCGACCGGGTGCACGATGACCGTTGACAGCATGGTGGCAACCAGTACCCGCTCGCTCATCCCCGTCGCGAACACGTCGGCGCGGCAGACGGTCAGCGTCCTGCCCGGCCGCAGCACCTGCGCGCATGCGAGAAATCCCTCTCCCTTGGCCGGCGCCAGCAGATTGATCTTGAACTCCACCGCCAACACATCGGTGTCCGGCGGCCCCAAGGTGTACGCCGCGTAGCCGCTCGCCGAGTCCGCGACGCTCGTGATCGCGCCCGCGTGCAGATAGCCGTTCTGTTGACAAAACTGCGGCGCGAACGGCAGCGCAAGATGCACCTCCCCTGGTGCGATGAACACGATCGACGCGCCGAGCGTCGCCATATGGCTCTGGCGAGCGAAGCTCTCGCGCACGCGCGCCTCGTACGCGGGATCCTTGGGTTTCCAGACGGGGCTCACTTCGCGACTCATGCGTGAACTGGCCGAGGGTGGAAGCAGTAGCCGAGCGCCTAACGAAGAACGCCGCGGCGAATATGAAATATCCGCTCCGGGTCCTCCGGCGCAATCCGGCCGACCCGCCCGGAAGCGCGCGGAGGATGAGCCGACCTTGCCGATTTCTCCGCTATACCGATATTGCGTGGCGCCAGCGCCGGCGCATTCGTCGCTCCGCTCCCCGAACAGAGACCATCATGTGCGGAATCACCGCGATATTGTCGCGCCAATCGCCGATTGCCCCGCAACGGATGCTGGCCGGCATGGCGGCACTGCATCATCGCGGGCCCGACGGCCAGCGATACTGGATGGCACACGACTGCCGCGTCGCCCTCGGCCACACGAGGTTGTCGATCATCGATCTCACTACCGGCGACCAGCCGATCTCGAACGAAGACGACACCATCCACATCGTCGTGAACGGCGAGTTCTACGACTTCGAGCGCATTCGCGCCGATCTCGAGTCGCGCGGTCATCGCTTCCGCACGAAATCCGACAGCGAGATCGCGCTGCACTTGTACGAGGACTACGGGCCGGAATGTCTGCATCACCTTCGCGGCGAATACGCCTTCGTCATCTGGGACGAGCGCAATCAGCGATTGATTGCGGGACGCGATCGCTTCGGTGTGAAGCCGCTTTTCTACGCCGAGCACAACGGCGCGCTGTACTTCGCATCCGAGGCGAAGGCACTGTTCGCGATGGGTGTCCCGGCGCGCTGGAGCGCCGAAGGACTGTACGCCGGCGGGTTCGTGCTCCCCGGCGATCAGACGCTCTTCGACGGCGTGCACTACGTTCCTCCCGGCCACTTCATGCGCGCGTCGCGCGAAACGCATCGGCTGCATCAGTATTGGGACGTCGACTATCCGCGTGACGACGTCGCACACACGCCGGCCAGCGACCGCGAGTACATCGAAGGCTTCCGCGTCGTGCTCGAAGACGCGGTGAAAACCCGCCTCCGCGCCGACGTGCCGGTAGGATGTTATCTCAGCGGCGGCATCGACTCGTGCTCGGTGCTGGGCCTCGCCTCGTTGCATCATGATGGTCCCGTGCGCGCATACACGCTCACGTTCGATAGCGTTCAGTACGATGAAAGCGCGATCGCAGAGGAGATGGCCGAGCGCTGCGGCGCCACCTTCCAGCCGATCCCGATGACGCAAGCCGATCTCGCGGCCAACTTCCGCGCGGCGGTGATCCAGTCGGAAATTCCGTTCATCAACGGGCACACGATCGCCAAGTTCATGCTGAGCCACGCCGTGCGCGAGAGCGGCTACAAGGTTGTCCTAACGGGCGAAGGCTCAGACGAGATCCTCGCCGGGTATCCGCACTTCCGGCGCGACATGCTGTTGCATCACACCGCTGGACAGGATCCGGCCGACACGAGCCGCCTGCTCCGCGAGCTCGCCGAGCGCAACGAAGTGTCGCGCGGACTGCTGTTGCCGGAGGGTGACGCTGACGCGAGCGCGCTCTGCAAGTCGCTGCTCGGCACCGTTCCATCGTGGCTCGAAGCGTTCACCGGTACCGCGACGCGGATGCGCGGCCTCATGCGCGACGATTTCCTCGAACCGTACCGCGGCGTCGATGTTGTCGGGTCGCTGCTCGCGTCGCTCGACGTCGAGCGGCGGCTCAAAGGCAGAAACGCCGTGCACACGGCGCTCTACTTGTGGGCGAAGACGCTGCTGCCGCATTACATCCTGTCCAACTTGGGCGATCGGATGGAGATGGCGCATTCGATCGAGGGCCGCGTGCCGTTTATGGATCACAACGTGGCCGAGTATCTGCAGCGCGTGCCGGTGTCGCTCAAGATTCGCGGCATGACGGAGAAGTACATCTTGCGCGAAGCGGTGAAGGACGTGATCACGCCGACGGTGTACGAGCGGCAAAAGCATCCTTTCCTCAGTCCACCGGCCACGCTCAACCCGGACCAACCATTGCACGCCCTCATGCAGGACACGCTGCGCGGCTCGGCGGCCGCGAGCGTGCCGTTTCTGGATCAGAAGCGGATGGTGGCGGCGCTCGACGGCCTAACGAAGCCGGGAGCGGACGCCGGGCATCAGGTCGTGATGGATCAGGTGCTGACCCTGGCGCTGAGTTTCGTCTTCATGCACGAAGGGTTGGGCCTCGCCGCGTAATCCAGTGAAGCGCGTCTGAGTTTCGGATCGCACAATTGGCGGCAACGCCGAGACTCGTCCGTTGCTCGTGCGTTGCGGGGAGGGACAGTGACTTCGACCAAGGCTTGAAGGGATAACGAAAGTGAAACACGGGATACCGAAAGTGATCATTCTGCGCGGAGGGAAGTGCGTTGCCGAACGGATGGGGGAGGTGTTTTGATGTTAACAAACACAAGACCTGACCAACCATTGGCGCCCGTACTCCCCACCGCGTCGACCGATCACTTTCGTTATCCGTGGTTTCACTTTCGTTATCCTTTTGAGCCGTTGCGTTTTCCTCCTGTGTCCCCTGGGCGCGACTCTCACCGGGCGAAGACGCTAAGCACTGACACCTCTACCGCGGCCATTTCCTGCTATCCCTAACGCAGAGGCCGTCTACTAGTGTTTCGCCCACGCCCACCCCGTGATCCGCCAGCCAGTCGCCTCGCGGTGCAGCGCCAGCGTGATGATCGAGCCGACTTCTTTCACGGGTTTCCCTTTCGCCTTGTACGCATAGTCCGCGGGCTCGACGACGTAGGCTTGATCTCCGGTGACGTCGACGTGCGTGGGTTTGCCGAGCGTGACCACCGGGTCGGTAATGCCGTTTTGTTTGGCGTCGGTATCGAACGCATGTGCCCATTGGGCGCATGCTCCGGCGCCATGCCATTCGTGCGGCGGGAACTCATCGATGATGGCTACTTCGTTCGCACACGTGGCCGACATCGCGTTCACGTCGCCCTTGTTGAAGGCGTCGACGAATTGCCGCACCACGGCCATCACCTCGGAGCGCGGCGACGCGGCCGTCTGTGCGTTCGAGGGGAGCGACAGCCCGAGAATCAGTGCCGCCGTGAGTCCGACGATGCGCCTAACCATGGGATTTTCTCCTCGGTGCGAGGGCAAGCCGTTGCGACGTACGACATCGTCTTTCGTCGTCCGGCACTCCGCGGCCTGGCGCGGTCTATCCGTGCGCGACACAATACGGTGAATCGATATTCCGCGCAAATCCATGCTCGACAGTAGCAGCGTCTCCCCACCCAGTTCCGCGGCCTCGCGCCATCCGTTGCCAATGATCGGCACCCTTTTCGAGGCATGCGTCGACTCGCTCGAGGAAACGCGCGGCCAGGCGCATCGAGGTGATCGCGGCGGGAGGCATTCGCCCGCCCAACGTGGATCGGATCATCGCGGCGACGAAGGCTCCCGCCGTGCACGCGCGATGGAGCGGCTGGAGGGACCAAACTGTGTCGCCGGTCGATGCGAGCGAACCGCGTATCCGCTGACGGAGCAGCGCAGCTCCGGACGAATCGAGCGACACGTACGACACGAGCCGCCAGGTGCCGACAACGGGTGCGGTCATGTTCCGTTAGTCCTTCTAGGCCGCCACGACCGGGTTGCCCAATTCACCGATGCGCTCGATGCCCACCTCCATCACATCGCCGGGCTTGAGAAACACCGGCGGCTTGCGCGCGAACCCGACGCCGGCCGGCGTCCCCGTTGCGATCACGTCGCCGGGCTCGAGTGTGATACTCCGCGTGATGAACTCGATGAGCTCCGGAACGCGAAAAATCAGCTGGCTCGTATTCGAATCCTGCATCACCGCGCCGTTGAGTCTGAGCGTGATGCGCAGCGCATGCGGATCGGGAATCTCGTCTGTCGTCACGATCGCCTGCCCCATCGGCGCAAACGTGTCGCAGGATTTGCCGCGCTGCCACTGCAAGTCGCCGAACTGAAAGTCGCGCGCCGTGACATCGTTGAACGCGGTGTATCCGAGCACGCAGTCGTACGCGCGTTCGCTCGGCACCCGTGTCGCGCGCCGGCCGATCACCACCGCGAGCTCGGCTTCGTAGTCGACCTGCGTGCTCCCCGCAGGAATGATGACCGGCTCTCCCGGCGCGATCACACAGCTCGAGAACTTCGAGAAAATAGTCGGTGCGTTAGGCACGCCGAGTCCGATCTCCTGAGCATGGTCGCGGTAGTTCATGCCGATGCACACGATCTTCCCCGGACGCGGAACCGGCGCGAACCAGTACGCGTCGCGGCTCGGCACCAGCCATCCCTTGTCTCGCGCCGCCGCGAGCGCGCTCGCATCACGCTCGAGTCGCACCGCGGTGTCGCGCACGGTTTGAAACCAGCGCTCGTCCATGTCGAACCACGCCAGCGGATTCGCCGGACGTTCGGCGGGAGCGAAGATCTTCTCGCAATCGAGCCGCTCGCCGATGTCCCGACCATCGGTGTCCAGAATGATTCCCAGCCTGGGAGCCTTCCATTCCGATTCTTTGGTTGCGAAAGAGATGATGCGCATCGCCGGATGGCCGGGTCGTGGTGCCACAAAGCTGGACTCCGCCCGAACCGCGCGCCAGACGCATGGCGATGGCGCGAACCGGACGCGCGCCGTACGTTCTTGCCAATGACCGAGCTCACCGAGGCCGGAGTTCCGCCGCCCAGCGCCGCCGAGACCGACGACTCGGGGATGGTTGCGTTCTACAACGGCATGACGCCGATCGAGCGCCGCACCATGCTCGCGTGCGCGCTCGGCTATGCGCTCGACGGTCTCGACTTTACCATCTACACGCTTGTGTTAGGCACCGTGATCGCGATCTGGCACGTGGATCGCGGGCCGGCCGGCCTCACCGTCAGCGCGACGCTGGTGTGCTCGGCGATCGGCGGCTGGCTGGCGGGCTGGGTGTCCGATCACGTCGGGCGCGTGCGTGCCGTGCAGATCACGGTCCTGTGGTTCGCCCTGTTCAGCCTGCTCTCGGCCGTCTCGCAGAGCTTCACGCAGCTCGCGCTCAGTCGAGCGCTGCTCGGATTCGGATTCGGCGGCGAGTGGACCGCCGCCGCGGCATTGATGAGCGAGACGATTCGACCGCGCTACCGCGGCCGCGCCGTCGGCTGCGTGCAATCGGGTTGGGCGGTTGGTTGGGGCAGCGCGGTCGTGCTGCAGGCGATCGTTTATTCGTTAGTCCCCGACCGACAAGCCTGGCGCTGGATGTTCGCGCTCGGCTTCCTACCAGCGCTGTACGTGTTGTTCGTTAGGCGTTTCATCGAAGAGCCGCCGCTCGCCGCGCAAGCGAGGACGAAGTCAATGGGCTCGATGTGGGAGATCTTCAAGCCCGATCTGCTCAGGACCACCGTGCTCGCCGCGTTGCTCGGAACGGGTGCGCAGGGCGGGTACTACGCCATCAACACGTGGCTTCCCGTGTTTCTGCAATCGGAGCGACACCTGTCGATTGTCCATTCGACGGGCTATCTCGCGTTCCTGGTCACCGGGGCATTCACAGGCTACCTCACCGGCGCCTGGCTCGCCGATCGCATTGGACGGCGCCCGCTCTTTCTGCTGTTCTCGGTCGGTGCGGTCATCATGACGCTCATCTATACCCGCGCGCCGCTGACTAACGAAATGCTCTGGGTCCTCGGCTTCCCGCTCGGGTTTGTGGTATCGGGATACTTCGCCGGCGTCGGCGCGTTCTTCGCCGAGCTCTTCCCGACGCGCGTGCGGGGCTCGGCGATGGGGTTCGCGTACAATTTCGGGCGCGGCATCGGCGCCACCTTTCCAGCGTTAGTCGGCTACATCTCGGCGACCATGCCGCTGTCGCACGCGATCGCGCTCTTTGCGGTGATCGCGTACAGTCTCATGGGCATCGCCGCGTTTCTGCTGCCCGAGACGCGCGGAAGAGCCCTGGCGCCATAGCCGCGGACGCGATAGCGTGGATCGCTCCCTAACGCTGCGAGCATCGAACCAGCACCCATGTCCGATTCCAACATCTCCCGCCGCGAGGCGTTGCTCGCCAGCGCCGCATCCGTACTCGGACTCGCGAGTATTCCCGCGTCGCTCGACACGCTCCGCGCAGCCGCCGACAGCGCCGCCGGCGCCGCGGTCGAACAGCCGCACTTCGCCGAGCATCACGCCCTGGACGCGCCGGTCGCTGCGGCCGGCAGCCGGGAGCGCGTCCGCTTCGACACAGACTGGCGCTTCCACCTGGGGCACGCGAGCGACTCCGCGCTCGACTTCGGCTACGGCGCCGATGAGGAGTTCGCCAAGTCCGGAGAGCTGTTCGGGCCGATGTCGAAGGCGGACTTCGATGTCGCTGGCTGGCGCCGCCTCGACCTGCCGCACGACTGGGCCGTGGAGTTGCCGTTCGTCGACGATCGCGGCCTAACGAGCTACGGCTTCAGGCCCCTCGGGCGGGCGTACCCCGGCACCAGCATCGGCTGGTATCGCAAATCGTTCACCGTTCCCGCCATGGATCTCGGCCGGCGCATCTCGCTCGAGTTCGATGGCGTGTTTCGCGATTGCATGGTGGCGCTCAACGGTCATCTGGTGGCGCACAACCTGAGCGGCTACGCGCCGTTCGCCGTGGACGTCACGCCGGGGCTCAATTACGGCGGCGACAACGTGCTCGTGGTCCGCGTGGACGCGACGGAGCACGAAGGTTGGTTCTACGAGGGCGCCGGCATCTACCGACACGTGTGGGTCGTCAAGACCGCGCCGCTGCGCGTGGCGCGCGGGGGCACGTTCGTGCGCTGCACGGTGGACGACGCGAAGCGCGCCGCCGTGGCTCGCGTCACGACGACGGTGGAAAACGACGGCGACGCCGAAGCGCGGTGCCGCGTCCACCTTCAGATCACCGACGCTGACGGCCGCATCGTGCAGTCCGCGCAGTCGGAGCCGCTGAGAATCGAAGCCGCCGAGTCGGTCGACGTCGATCAGCAGCTCCGGATCGACTCGCCCGCATTGTGGTCGGTCGACGCGCCACATCTCTACACGCTCGTCACGCGCGTGCTCGCCGAGCGAGGCGAGGTGGACCGGACGGAGACTTCGTTAGGCATACGCACCATCCGCTTCGACCCCGACCGTGGTCTCTTGCTCAATGGCGAGCACGTCGAGATCCGCGGCACGTGCAATCATCAGGACCACGCGGGCGTCGGCTCCGCGCTGCCGGACCGGCTGCACGCGTACCGTATCGAGCGGCTCAAGGCGATGGGCGCCAACGCGTACCGCACGTCGCACAATCCGCCGGCGCCGGAGCTGTTGGACGCGTGCGACCGGCTCGGCATGCTGGTGCTCGACGAGACGCGCACGTTCGGCGCCGATGCGGAAGCACTGAGCCAGCTCACGCGCATGGTGCGGCGCGATCGCAACCACCCGTGTGTGTTCGCATGGTCGCTCGCCAACGAGGAAGGCTCCGAGCAAGGGAACGAGCGCGGCGCGCGCATGATGACGGCCATGAAGCGCGTCGTTAGGCAGTTGGACCCGACCCGTCCGGTGACAGCCGCGATGGACGGTGACTGGGGCAAAGGATTCTCGACCGTGGTCGACGTGCAGGGCTTCAACTACCACATCGGGAGCCGGATGGACGATTTTCGCCGGGCGTTTCCCCATCAGCCTGCGGTGGGCACCGAAGTGGCGAGCACGGTGTCGACGCGCGGCATTTACGCCAACGACGCCGCGCGCGGCTACGTATCGGCGTACGACCGCAATGCACCGCCGTGGGCGTCGACGGCCGAGGCGTGGTGGAAGGCGTACGTGGCCCGGCCGTGGGCGTCGGGCGGATTCGTGTGGACGGGCTTCGACTATCGTGGCGAGCCCACGCCGTACGCGTGGCCGTGCATCAGCTCCCACTTCGGCATCATGGATACGTGCGGCTTCCCGAAGGACAACTACTACTACTACAAAGCACGCTGGAGCACGGAGCCGGTGCTGCACGTGTTTCCGCACTGGAACTGGGCGGGGCGCGAGGGGCAGCCGATCGAGGTATGGTGCCACACGAATCTCGAGCGCGTGGAGCTGTACCTGAACGGGAACCCCGTACGCGCGAGTGCGCAGACCGTACCGCCTAACGGGCACGTCGCCTGGCAGGTGCCGTACGTGCCGGGAGTCCTCGAGGCGCGCGCCTCTCGCGGGACCCGCGTCGTGCTCACGGCGCGCCGTGAGACCACCGGCCCGCCGGCGGCGGTGGTGCTCGACGCCGATCGCGCTCGCCTAACGGCGGACGGCACCGACGTGGCGGTGATCGCGGCACGCATCGTGGACGCCCAGGGGCGAACCGTACCGATTGCCGGAGACCGCGTGACCTTCGCGATCAACGGCCCGGCGTCGCTCATTGGCATAGGCAACGGCGATCCCAGCTCGCACGAGAGCGACAAGGGCAACACGCGCAGCGCGTTCAATGGGCTCTGTTGCGCGATCGTGCAGGCCGGAACCGAGCGGGGAGCGGCGCGTGTGACCGCGGCGGCCGAGGGCCTAACGAGCGGCACGGTGGAACTGACGGTCGCATAGGAAAGGGAAACATTGCGCCTAACCCGCGGCGCCGGCTCGCCGAATAGACACCGTAAGCTCCTACTATAGTATAGAGAGTATAGAGCGATTCTCAATCAGAGGACTTCGGGGTTAGACAGGCGCGCTCGGTTCGGGCGAGATACACTGTGACAGTGCGCTCCGAGCCTGCGCTGTCGGTCATACTGTCAAATATGCGTGCCACTCGTCGGACTCGGCTACACGTTTGATGACCGCGTTCCGGTCGGCAAGCAACCGCCGCATGTAGTGCGTTAGGAACGCTATCTCGGCGAGCCGACCGAGCAGGCCGAGCGGCGCGTCGAAATCGAACACGTCGCGCATCACGGTCTGGCCACCGTCGCCCAGGTCGAACCAGTGATCGTGGTCGAACCGCCGAAACGCACCGGTGACCATGGAGTCGCGAAAGTGGCCCGGCCGGCTAAGCGCAGTGATTCGAGTCGTCAATCGCTGCCGCACGCCGAAGTACCTCGCCTCCCACGTCACAGTCTCACCGAGGCCAATCAAGCCCGCCGTCACACCAGCCACCACACGCTCGCCTCTCGAGTCGAGGGATCGCTGATGGAGGTCAATGCTGCGTGAGAGATCGAAGCAACGATCGAGAGGAGCGGCAATCGTGGTAGTCAACTCGATCCTGGGCATGTGCGGCCAGATGATTCAGGTAGTCGCCACCAGCAGTTCTTCCGAGTTGTTCGGCGGGCGAAGTCCATCCGTGCGACCGGAGAAATATCGTTGGGCAAGCATCGCGGCCGATATGTGACGAACGTCGCGGAGGCCGGCATCTCTCGCCAGTGCCAGCATCTCTTCCGGCGTGAAGAAGCTGATGAACGGCGTGCCATTAGCCAGCGCTCCGGCAGCCGCTCGCTCGATCGCGAGACGCACCTCGGGGTCCGCCATCTCGATCGGCAGCATGAACGACATCGCAAGCGTCGATCCGTGCGCGAGCGCGGCAACCTGGCGCAGCGTTGTCACAATGGCCTCCCGCGTCAGGTACATGCTGACACCGATGGATGCGACGACCGCCGGTCGAGTGGCATCGAAGCCCGACACCGACAGCCGCCCCCACCACGTATCACCCGCCTCGAAGTCGACAGGGACCAGGCGCAAAGACGATGGAACGCCGAGTCCAAGGTCGGCGAGACGCTGTCGTTTCCATGCCTGCGGTCCGGGCTGGTCGATCTCGAATACGGTTAGGCGAGCTGCGAGGTCGGGTCGGCGTTGGACGAACGTGTCCAACCCTGCCCCGAGGATGACGTACTGATCGACGCCTCGAGCAACCTGGTCGACGACGAGATCTTCGATGAATCGTGCACGCGCCACGATGGAGGCGCGGAATGGTCGCGTGAACGGACTCATGTCCGCACGGCTGCGCCATCCCTCCTCCGGCGCGGCGATCTTCAGTCCGATTGTGTCGACGAACACGTGCGGCGGCGCATCGGCTTCGAGATGCAGCGCGCGCCACAGAGCGACGCGCACCGCCGTGTTATCGGGTGCTACCTCCGGCCGCATCGTTTACGGTCGATCACGCGCTGCACGACGCAGCGATGCAGTCACCGTCGAGCGCGTACACCTGACGGCGACTCGAGCCCGCGAATCTCTATCGCGACCTCTGTGAGGTTGTTGTCCAATTGATGGTCGCGACCCGCCAGGCGATGCACGCGGGCGCGCGGAATCGCCCGGGCGTACAACTCGACGTGCGCGATGGGCACGGTGTCATCCTTTTCGCCATGATACAGCGCGACCGGGACGCCAGGCGGCAAACGCGCGCCGAGGTCCGGCCGCGGCTCGATGTCATCGCTCGGCCATCCTCCCGGGCCGATGAACGG
>Ga0070681_10001145_pt1 | contig 22848 bp, 23 predicted proteins | sample KBSC83BmetaG_FD_65650 | JGI IMG/M metagenome (GOLD analysis project Ga0070681, IMG submission 65650) | Corn rhizosphere microbial communities from Kellogg Biological Station, Michigan, USA - KBS C8-3B metaG | ecosystem: Host-associated > Plants > Roots > Rhizosphere | place: USA: Michigan...
CCCACCTGCTCGCAGATCGCGACCGACTCGCCCACCTTCACGAGCTTCGCGAGGTACTGCTCGAGCGCGTGGTAGGGCACGCCCGCCATGCGGATGGGAGATCCCGCCGACTGCCCGCGCGTGGTGAGCGTGAGGTCCAGCAGCTTCGCCGCGCGCTCGGCGTCGCCGTAGAACATCTCGTAGAAGTCGCCCATGCGGTAGAAGAGCAGCATGTCGGGGTACTCCGCCTTGAGGGCGAAGTACTGCTGCATCATCGGGGTATGCCCGGGACCTGCTGACGCGCGAATGCCCGGGTCGGTGCCGCCCGTGCGCGCTGTGTTGGTGGGCATGCGGAAATTCTGCCACAACAGCGAAAGCGGGTCGTCCCATCCGCGCCCGGGATTTTTTCTTTCCATGGATTGACCCGCTCGCCGCCGGGCGGGCAACATCCGCGTTCCATTCCGTGGAGAGGAAAGCAATGCTCAGGAACCTGCTCATGATCGGCGCGGCGGCGAGCGCCTTTTCGGCCGCCGTGGCGCTCGCCCAGGCGCCGGAAGTGACGCTCACGCGCCTGGACTGCGGCACCGGATTCAACGATCAGCGCCGCTTCAGCGACACGTTCGCCTATACCGAACCCAAGGTGCCCTTCACGTTCAGCTGCTACGTCATCAGGCACGGCGACGAGTACATGGTCTGGGATACGGGCTTCGCGCCGGGCTCCAATGTCAACGCGCCCAAGGTGAGCCTCACCGAGCAGCTTGCGCAGCTCAAGATCAGGCCGGAGGACGTGAAGTACGTCGGCATCAGCCATTTCCACGGCGACCACACCGGCCAGCTGCCCTCGCTGCCGGGCGCCACACTCCTCATCGGCCAGCGCGAATGGGAGGGGCTCACGGCGGCCAAGCCGATGGCGGGCGCCAACGTCGAGGCGTTCAAGCACTGGATCAGCGGCGGCGGCAAGGTCGAGCCCCAGCCCGCGGACAAGGACGTGTTCGGCGACGGCACGGTGGTCATCCTGCGCACGCCGGGCCATACGCCGGGGCACCAGTCGCTGCTCGTGCGCACGAAGGGCAGCGGCGCGTTCGTCCTGATGGGAGACGCCGCGCATTTCCGCGAGAACTACGAAGCCGACGGCGTGCCGGGCTTCAACTACGACCGCGCGCAGACCATCGCATCGATCGACCGCATCAAGGGCATCGCGAAGAACCTGAAGGCGACCGTCATCATCCAGCACGACCCGCGCGACATCGACAAGCTGCCGGCCTTCCCGGCGGGGGCGAAGTAGCGCGGCGGGGCTCCGGGCGCGGCCACGGGAAACCGTGGCCGGCGGCGCTGTCGAACGGCGAAGGAGGCGACCATGGGCAAGTCCCCCGGCCACGCGGAGCATCCCGGCCACAAGGTCCTGGAAAAGCGCGTTCCCGGCCGCATGCAGGCCGTGCTCGGCGGCGATGTGATCGCCGACTCGGGCGACGTCATCCAGGTGGACGAGGACGGCTATCCGCCGCGCTACTACTTTCCGCGCTCCGACGCGCGCATGGAGCGGTTGCGCCGGTCGGATACGAAAAGCACGTGCCCGTTCAAGGGCCATGCGAGCTACTACGACCTCGAGTCGGCCGGCCGGAAGCTACACGACGCGGTCTGGTCGTACGAGGATCCCTACGACGAGCATCGGGCGCTCGCCAACCGTCTCGCCTTCTACGACGACAAGTATCGCGACATCCAGGTGAGAGCGGCCCCCGGCATCTAGCGTCCGCGCCCGCCTAGTGCAGCTTCACCTTGGGCTGCGTCCGGCGCCGGATCATCCCCGCGAGCGTGTCGAGGGCCATGCGCCAGAAGCCGTGCAGCGCCCACACGTGCATGCGGTAGAGCGAGAGGTAGAACATCTTGGCGAGCCAGCCCTCGAGGTTCAGCTTGCCCCCGGAGACGAAGCCCATCAGCGTGCCCACGGTCTGGTACTTGCCGAGCGAGACCAGCGAGCCGAAGTCGCGGTAGCGGAAGGCGAGGGCGGGCTTGCCCGCGAGGCGGCGCCCGAAGGTCTTCGCGAGCAGCGACGATTGCTGGTGCGCGGCCTGCGCGCGGGGCGGCACGGTCCTGCCGTCCTTCCAGGGCGCCGCGGCGCAATCGCCGAACGCGAACACGTCGTCGTCGCGCGTCGCCTGCAGCGTCGCGCGCACCACGAGCTGGTTCAGCCGGTTGCTCTCCAGGCCGTCCAGGTCGCGCAATACGTCGGCGCAGCGGATGCCCGCGGCCCACACGGTGAAGTCCGATGTCACCTCGCGCCCGTCCGCGGTGCGCACGCCCCGTGCGGTGACCTCCACCGCGCGCTCGCCGGTGAGCACCTCGACGCCGAGCTCCGTGAGGGTCTTCACCGTCTCCTCGGCGATGTACTCCGGCAGCCCGGGCAGGATGCGCGGCCCGGCCTCGATCACCGTGATGCGGATCTGGCGCGCCGGGTCGAAGGCTTTCAGCCCGTAGGCGGCCAGCACGCGGACCGTGTTGTGCAGCTCCGCGGCGAGCTCGACCCCCGTGGCGCCCGCGCCGACGATCGCGATATGGAGCACGCGCGCGTCGCCCGCGAAGTTGGCGCGGAAGCACGCGTTCACCAGCCGGCGATGGAAGAGGTGCGCCTGCCACGCGTTGTCGATGGTGAACGCGTGCTCGCGCACGCCCGGGGTGTTGAAGTCGTTGGACTCGCTGCCGATGGCGATCGCGAGCGTGTCGTAGCCGAGCACGCGCTCGGGAAGGATCTCGGCTCCCTCGTCGTCGCGCACCGCGGCGATCCTCACCTCGTGCCGGGCGCGGTCGAGGCCCGCGAGCGCGCCCTGCGCGAAGGTGAAGCGGTGCCAGCGTGCCTGCGCGAGGTAGTCGAGCTGGTGCGCGTGCATGTCCATGCTGCCCGCGGCCACCTCGTGCAGCAGCGGCTTCCAGAGGTGCGTGCGCGAGCGATCGACGAGCGTCACCTGCGCACGGCCCCGGCGCCCGAGCCGGTCGCCCAGGCGCGTGGCGAGCTCGACGCCGCCGGCGCCTCCGCCCACCACCACGATGCGGTGCGGCGCCTGCGCGCCCATCTCAGCCCTTGGCGTTGAGGAGGTTCAGCATGGCCGCGAACACCTTGGAGTTCGAGGCGACGATGCGGCCGGTCTCGAGGTACTTGTCCTCGCCCGCGAAATCGCCCACCAGGCCGCCCGCCTCGCGCACCAGCAGCGCGCCCGCCGCCATGTCCCACGGCGAGAGGCCCATCTCCCAGAAGGCGTCCAGGCGCCCGGCGGCGACCCACGCGAGGTCGAGGGCGGCGGCGCCGGGCCGGCGGATGCCCGCGCAGCCGTGCGTGACCGCGCGGAACATGCGCAGGTACTCGTCGACGTGCCCCATCTCGCGCGAGGGGAATCCCGTCCCGATGAGCGCGTCGTCGAGCTTGTCCGTGCGGCTCACGCGGATGCGGCGGTCGTTGAGGAACGCGCCCGCGCCGCGCGTGGCCGTGAAGAGCTCGTTCTTCGTGGGGTCGAACACCACCGCCTGCTGGGCCACGCCCTTGTGCAGCAGGCCGATCGACACGCAGTACTGCGGGAAACCGTGCAGGAAGTTGGTGGTGCCGTCCAGCGGATCCACGACCCACAGGTACTCGGCCTTCGCGTCGTGCGCCCCGCTTTCCTCGGCGAGCACGCCGTGGTCGGGATAGGCCTCGCGCAGCACGGCGAGGATGGCCTCCTCGGCGGCGTGGTCCACCTCGGAGACGAAATCGTTGTGGCGCTTGCGCCGGACGGTGAGCTTGTCGAGGTCGAAGGAGGCGCGATGGATGAGGGCGCCGGCCTTGCGCGCGGCCTTGACGGCCGTGTTGAGCATCGGGTGCATGGAATGGGGCGGGGGAGTCGCGGCGCCGGGTGCGCTCGCGCGTGGGGCGGGTAGGCGACCGATTCTACTATGAACGCGCGCGCCGCCTCGCGTTCGCCGGGCGGCGGGCGCCGCGCGCGAAGTAGCCGAAGAAGCACTCGAGGTCGGGGGCGATGCGGCGCAGCTCGCCGATGTGCATGGATGCCAGCTTCTGGAACACGCGCGCGCCCGCGTCGGTGAGGCGGATGGCGACCTTGCGCCGGTCGGTGGGCGCCTCCTCGCGGCGCACCATGCCCTGCTGCTCGAGGCGGTTCACCATGCCCACCGCGCTGTGGTGCTTGATCAGCATCTGGTTGGCGAGGTCGCTGATGGTGAGCGGCTCGGGCCCGGCGTGCGCGCGCATCGCGAGCAGGGCCTGGTACTGCTGCTGCGTGAGGCCCACCGCGGCGCTCGCCTTCTCGCTGTAGGCGAGGAACTCCCGCAGCTTGTAGCGGAAGGCCGCGAGGACCTCGAATTCACGCTTGCTAAGCGCCATGTACACCCCTTGATCGCCGGCGTTGACAGCCTATCGTTGCGCGATATATAAACATGGAAACGGGAATATCGTACTGCGATATATTTATCTCGCAACGGCATAACCGGACGAAGCGCCGTCCAGGCAACGGCGCCGCAAGATGTTGGGTTCACCGTGGGGCGCAAACGCGGAGCGCCGGGGGCGGCGCTCCGCTCTTTTTTTGGGCGGGCCGGGCGGAAATTCCTTCCGCCGCTGCGGTTATCATGGCCGATGCTCCCCGTTCCTCCATGCGGCACAGAGCCGGCGCGCGCGCACGCCACAGCCCTTGAATTCCGCCGGCTGGCGGGGGCCGCCGACGCCGCGCGCTACCGCGCCGTGCGCCTCGAGTGCCTCGCGCGCTTTCCCGACCACTTCGGCTCCAGCCATGGCGAGGAATCCCGCAAGCCGCGCCTCGGGCTCGAGGCCCCGATCGAGGAGGGCGCCGCGGACCGCTTCATGATCGGCGCCTTCGCCGGCGAGCGCCTGGTGGGCATCGCGGGCTTCGTGCGCGAGGCGCGCGGCAAGGCCGCGCACCGCGGCGAGATCGTGCACATGTACGTGGACCCGGCGCACCACGGGCGGCGCGTCGGCGAGGCGTTGTTGCGCGCGGTGATCGACGCGGCGTTCGCGCTCGAGGGCATGCGCCAGGTCGAGCTCAACGTGGTCGCGACCAACGCGGCCGCGACCGCGCTCTACGGCCGGCTCGGCTTCCGCGTGCACGGCGAGATCCCCGATTGCTTCCGCGCCGCCGGGCGCTCCTGGAACCAGCTCCTCATGTCCTTGCCGCGGGACCGATGGCTCGCGGGCTGAGCGCGCCGGCCGCGCTCGCGCGCGTGCGGGTCGTGCTCGCGCGTCCCAGCCATCCGGGCAACATCGGGGCCGCGGCGCGGGCGATGCGCACCATGGGCATCGCGGACCTGCGGCTGGTCGAGCCGCGCCACTTTCCCGACCCGCAGGCCACCGCGCTCGCCGCGGGCGGCGTCGCGGTGCTCGAGGGCGCCCGCGTCGCGGCCTCGCTCGCCGAGGCGCTCGCCGACACCGTCCTCGCCGCCGGCTTCACCGCGCGCGGCCGCGAGCTCTCGCACCCCGCGCGCGCGCTGCGCGATGCCGCACCCGAGATCCTCGCGGCGGCGGGCGAAGGCCCGGTGGCGCTGGTGTTCGGCAACGAGACTTCGGGCCTGAGCAACGACGAGCTGGGCCGCTGCCGCCTCGCGGTGACGATCCCGTCGGACCCCGGCTACGGCTCGCTCAACCTCGCGGCCGCGGTGCAGGTCGCGTGCTACGAGCTCGCGTGCGCCGCGGCGGCCTTCCCGGCCGGGGAGCCACGCGCGTACGAGCCCGCCACCGTGGAGGACCTCGAGGCGCTCTTCGCGCACTGGCGCACGGCGATGGAGGCGAGCGGCTACCTCGATCCCGCGCGTCCCGGCCGGCTCATGGAGCGCCTGCGCCGGATGCTCGCGCGCGCCGCCCCGGAGCGCAGCGAAGTGAAGGCCCTGCGCGGGATGCTCGAGGCGTTCGAGCGGAAGATGCGGCGCTAGTCGCGCGCCGCCGCGGCCACGATGCGCCGCGTGGGCGTGATCGCGAGGGTGAGCACGGCCATGGCCGCGACGATCGCCGCGCCGATCGCGAACGACACGCGCACGCCCTGGTCGTCGGCGAGGTGGCCGCCCAGCGCCATGCCGGCGCCCAGCCCGCTGATGATCGACGTCGACGACCACGTGAACGCCTCGGTCGCGTAGTGCGACGGGGCGAGGCGCGAGACCAGCACCGATTGCGCGGCGATGGACGGCGCGATGAGCAGCCCGGCGACGAACACCACCACCGTGAAGAGCGCGAAGGGCCCCACGACGGAGTGCAGGAAGAGCGGCACGCTCATGAGCGCCATCGCCGCCGCGTACTGGCGTTCCACCGGCATCTTGAAGTGCATCCCGCCGTAGATCGCGCCGCCCAGGGCGCTGCCGAGCGAGCTCACGCCGAGGAGCACGCCGCCCAGCGCCGGGGCCCCGAGGGCGGTCGCGAACGCGGGATAGCCCACTTCCAGCAGGCCGATGGTCATCGCGAAGCCGAACGTCGCCGCGAAGAGGATCCAGAGGCGCGGCTCGGTGAGCGGGCCCAGCATGTGGCGGTCGATCGCGGCCTCGCGCCGGAAGTAGCGCAGCGCCGGTGAGGACACGAAGATGACGATGCCCGCCACGCACACGGCGATCGCGGTGCAGAACGCGGCCGTGCTGCCGACCGTGGCGAGGATCCCCGCCATGATCGCCGGCCCCACCGTGAAGTTGATCTCGATGGTGACCGCGTCGAGCGCGAAGGCCGTGCGCCGGTCCTCCTCGCGCTCGAAGCGGTGGCGCCAGAGCGTGCGCGTGAGCGTGGTGAGCGGCGAGGCGAAGGCGCCCGCGCAGGCCGCGAACGCGAGGATGAGCCCGAACGGCAGCCCGAGCTTCACGCCCGCCACGATGGCGGCGAGCGAGAGCGGCTGCAGCACGCCCGTCACCCACAGCAGCCGGCGCGGCCCGTGCCGGTCGATGAGGCGGCCCTGGATGGGGGCGGCGATGGCGGCCGCGACGAAGTTCACGCCCACCGCGGCGCCCGCGAGCGCGAAGTTGCCCAGGTGCTCGCGCAGGAACATCAGCATCGCGAAGCCGACCATCCCGATCGGCATGCGTGCGAGCATCGCCACCACCAGCAGGCGGCCGACGTCGGGCTGGCCGACGAAGGAAATGTACTTGTCGAGGAAGCGCTTCACGGGGAATAGTTGATAATTTTACTCGGGAATGCCAGACTGCGTCCAGAAGCGCCTACCAACCAAGAGACGCATACCGCCATGTTCAGCCGCATCCGTGAGGACATCCAGTGCGTATTCGCGCGCGATCCCGCAGCCCGTTCGGTGTGGGAGGTCCTCACCTGTTATCCCGGCTTCCACGCGCTGCAGCTCCACCGCATCAACCACACGCTGTGGGGCTGGAAGCTCCGCTGGACGGCGCGCTTCGGCTCGCACGTCGCCCGCTTCCTCACCGGCATCGAGATCCACCCCGGGGCGGTCATCGGCCGCCGGGTGTTCATCGACCACGGGATGGGCGTCGTTATCGGAGAAACGGCGGAGATCGGCGACGATTGCACCCTTTATCACGGGGTCACGTTGGGCGGGGTGTCCTGGAATCACGGAAAACGCCACCCGACCTTGGGGGCCAATGTCGTGGTCGGGGCGGGCGCCAAGATCCTCGGGCCCTTCACCGTGGGTGACGGCGCCAAGATCGGCTCCAACTCCGTGGTCGTGAAGGCGGTCCCCCCGGGAGCCACCGTGGTGGGCATCCCGGCGCGCGTCGTCGAGGCGAAGGGCGACCGGGCCGATGCCGCGATCATGGCCTTCGACGCCTACGCGGTGAGCGCGGACCTGGACGATCCGCTGAACAAGGTGCTGGTGGCGCTGGGCTCGCGGACCGAGGACATCGACGGGCGCCTGGCCGAGATCCTCCGGCGCCTGCAGGAGCTGGAGGGCGAAAACGCGGCGCCCGACGCCAGCCGGCGCGCGGCGGGCGGCCGGGGTTGAGGACTGGAACCATTCTTGACTAAAACAGTCGGATTTACTATACTTGAGTAAATCGCTCGGGTTTTTCGGACGAGCGCATTCACCGGGACACACGCCATGAGACTCACCACCAAGGGACGCTTCGCGGTCACCGCGATGCTGGACCTGGCTCTGCACGGGGCCGGCGGCCCGGTGACCCTGGCCGGCATCAGCGAGCGCCAGAAGATCTCGCTCTCGTACCTGGAGCAGCTGTTCGGCAAGCTGCGCCGCCGCGAGCTGGTGGAGAGCGTGCGCGGCCCGGGCGGCGGCTACCACCTCGCGCGCGACGCCTCGCAGATGTCGGTCGCCGACATCGTGCGCGCGGTCGAGGAGCCCCTCGATTCCACGCAATGCGCCGGCCGCGAGAACTGCCACGACAACCATCGCTGCATGACCCACGAGCTGTGGGAGGAGCTGAACAGCACCGTCTCCGGGTTCCTCGAGGGCGTGAAGCTCTCGCACCTGGTCGACAGGCAGCGCAACCAGACCGTCACCGTGGTGCGCTCGCCGCGCCCGCGCGACACCCACCCGATCTCCGCGTGATGCCATGACCCGCAAAGGCCCGATCTACCTCGACTACTCCGCCACCACGCCCGTCGACCCGCGCGTCGCCGAGAAGATGATCCCGTGGCTCACCGAGCACTTCGGCAACCCCGCCTCGCGCAGCCACCCGTACGGCTGGGAGGCGGAGCAGGCGGTCGAGAACGCGCGCCTCGAGGTCGCGAAGCTCGTGAACTGCGACGCGAAGGAGATCGTGTGGACGTCGGGCGCCACGGAATCCGACAACCTGGCGATCAAGGGCGCGGCGCATTTCTACCGGACGAAGGGCAAGCACCTCGTCACCATGAAGACCGAGCACAAGGCGGTGCTCGACACGATGCGCGAGCTCGAGCGCGAGGGCTTCGAGGTCACCTACCTCGATCCGAGGCCCGACGGCCTGCTCGACCTCGAGGTGTTCAAGGCGGCGCTGCGCCCCGATACGATCGTGGTCTCGATCATGCTCGTGAACAACGAGATCGGCGTGATCCAGCCGATCGCCGAGCTGGGCGAGATCTGCCGCGCGAAGGGCATCGTCTTCCACGTGGACGCGGCGCAGGCCACCGGCAAGGTCGCGATCGACCTGGAGAAGGTGAAGGTCGACCTCATGAGCTTCTCCGCGCACAAGACCTACGGGCCGAAGGGCGTCGGGGCGCTCTACGTGCGCAGGAAGCCGCGCGTGCGCCTGGAAGCGCAGATGCACGGCGGCGGCCACGAGAAGGGCCTGCGCTCCGGCACGCTCGCCACGCACCAGATCGTCGGCATGGGGGAGGCGTTCCGCCTCGCGCGGGTCGAGATGGCCGCCGAGAACGAGCGCATCCGCATGCTGCGCGACCGGCTCCTCGCGGGCCTGAAGGACATGGAAGAGATCTACGTGAACGGCGACCTCGAGCATCGCGTCCCGCACAACCTCAACGTGAGCTTCAACTTCGTGGAGGGCGAGTCGCTGATCATGGGCATGAAGGAGCTCGCGGTATCGTCGGGCTCGGCGTGCACCTCGGCCTCGCTCGAGCCCTCGTACGTGCTGCGCGCCCTGGGCCGCAACGACGAGCTCGCGCACAGCTCCATCCGCTTCACGCTCGGGCGCTTCACCACGCCCGAGGACATCGACTTCGCGGTGAGGCTGATCCGGGAGCGGATCGGCAAGCTGCGCGAGATGAGCCCGCTGTGGGAAATGTACAAGGACGGGGTCGACTTGAATACCGTGCAGTGGGCCGCACATTAGAGGCAAGAAGCGGGCAGCGAGAGAAAGAGAGAGGAGTTCACATGGCTTATTCGGACAAGGTCATCGATCACTACGAGAATCCGCGCAACGTCGGATCCTTCGGCAAGGAAGAGCAGGGGGTGGCCACCGGGATGGTGGGCGCGCCCGCGTGCGGCGACGTGATGAAGCTGCAGATCAAGGTCAACAAGGACGGCGTCATCGAGGACGCGAAGTTCAAGACCTACGGCTGCGGGAGCGCCATCGCCTCGTCCTCGCTCGTCACCGAATGGGTGAAGGGCAAGACGGTCGACGAGGCCTCCACCATCAAGAACACGCAGATCGCCGAGGAGCTGGCGCTGCCGCCGGTGAAGATCCACTGCTCGATCCTCGCCGAGGACGCCATCAAGGCGGCGATCGCCGACTACCGCAAGAAGTACGCGCCCTCGGACGACGCCGCCGCGAAGAAGGCGGCCGACTGATGGCGATCACCCTCACCGACCGCGCCGCGCAGCACGTCCAGCGCTACATCGAGAAGCGCGGCAAGGGCGTGGGCGTGCGCCTGGGCGTGAAGACCACGGGCTGCTCGGGCCTCGCCTACAAGCTCGAGTTCGCCGACGCCGTCCAGCCCGAGGACCAGCAGTTCGAGAGCAACGGCGTGCGCGTGCTGGTCGACCCGAAGAGCCTCGCCTACCTCGACGGCACCGAGCTCGACTTCGTGCGCGAGGGCCTGAACGAGGGCTTCAAGTTCAACAACCCGAACGAGAAGGACCGCTGCGGCTGCGGCGAATCGTTCAACGTGTAGGTGTCACCCCGGCGCGGCCGGGGCCCAATGACTGGACCCCGGCCTTCGCCGGGGTGACGAATGTCTCCGGAATTCTCCCGTAACCATTTCGAGCTCCTCGGGCTGCCCGTCGGCTACTCGGTCGACGCCGCGCGCCTCGAGGCGAGCTACCGCGACCTGCAGACGCGCGTGCACCCGGACCGCCACGCGGCGGGGAGCGAGGCCGAGCGGCGCGTGGCGATGCAGTGGGCCACGCGCGCCAACGAGGCCTACCGGACGCTGCGCGACCCGGTCGCGCGCGCGCGCTATCTCCTCGCGTTGCGGGGATTCGACACGGGAGAGGAGACGAACACCGCGATGCCCGCGGACTTCCTCATGCAGCAGATGGAATGGCGCGAGGCGGTGGCCGAGGCGCGCCAGGCGCGCGATGCGAAGCGCCTGGGCGAGCTGCGCGACGAGCTCGCGGGCGAGCGCTCCGAGATGCTGCACCGCCTCGAGCGCGCGATCGACCGCGACTCCAACTACGACGCCGGCTGCTCGCTGGTGCGCAAGCTCCGCTTCCTCGAGAAGATCGAGGAGGAGATCGACGAGGCGATGCAATAAATGGCCCTGCTGCAGATTTCCGAGCCCGGCGCCGCGGCCGACCCCCACGAGGCGCGCCTCGCGGTCGGCATCGACCTCGGCACCACGCATTCCCTGGTCGCGACGGTGAAGAGCGGCGCGGTCGAGGTGCTGACCGACGAGGAGCGCCGGCCCCTGCTGCCCTCGATCGTGCGCTACTTCCCCGACGGGCGCGTCGAGGTGGGCTACGGCGCGCGCGCGGCACAGGTCGACGATCCGGCCAACACCATCGTCTCGGTGAAGCGCTTCATGGGGCGCGGCGTGGCCGACGTCGCCAAGTACGGCGCGCTCCCCTATCGCTTCAAGGACGCGCCCGGCATGGTGCACATCGAGACCGCCGCGGGCTCGCGCTCGCCGGTGCAGGTGTCGGCCGAGATCCTGCGCGCGCTGCGCGACCGCGCCGAGCGCGCGCTGGGCGGCGGGCTCTTCGGCGCGGTGGTGACCGTGCCCGCGTACTTCGACGACGCGCAGCGCCAGGCGACCAAGGACGCCGCGCGCCTCGCGGGCCTCAACGTGCTGCGCCTGCTGAACGAGCCCACCGCCGCGGCCATCGCCTACGGCCTCGACCACGGCTCCGAGGGCACCTATGCGATCTTCGACCTCGGCGGCGGCACGTTCGACATCTCCATCCTCAAGCTCACGCGCGGCGTGTTCGAGGTGATCGCGACCAACGGCGACTCGGCCCTGGGCGGCGACGACTTCGACCACGCCATCGCGCTGCACTGGCGCAAGGCGCACGGCCTCGCCGACGCGGGCGGGCGCGACACGCGCCGGCTGCTGGCCGCGGCGCGCACGGTGAAGGAGCGCCTCACGAGCGAGCCGGAGGCCGACGCCCAGGTGACGCTCTCGTACGGGCAGAAGCTCCACCTGCGCCTCACGCGCGCCGAGTTCGAGCACATGACCGCGGCGCTGGTGCAGAAGGCGCTGGTCCCGACGCGCAAGGCGCTGCGCGACGCGAAGCTCGCGGCGCGCGAGCTCGACGGCGTCGTGCTGGTGGGCGGGGCCACGCGCATGCCGCACCTGCAGCGCGCGGTCGGGGAATTCTTCGCCAAGCCGCCGCTGAAGGACCTGGACCCCGACCAGGTCGTGGCGCTCGGGGCGGCGATCCAGGCCAACGTGCTGGCGGGCAACCGCACCGCCGGCGACGACTGGCTGCTGCTCGACGTGATCCCGCTCTCGCTGGGCCTGGAGACCATGGGCGGGCTCGTCCAGCGCGTGATCCCGCGCAACTCGACGATTCCGGTGGCGCGCGCGCAGGAGTTCACGACCTTCAAGGACGGCCAGGCCGCGATGGCGATCCACGTGGTGCAGGGCGAGCGCGAGCTGGTGGCCGATTGCCGGTCGCTCGCGCGCTTCGAGCTGCGCGGCATCCCGCCGATGGTGGCGGGCGCGGCGCGCATCCAGGTGACGTTCCAGGTGGACGCCGACGGGCTGCTCGCGGTCTCGGCGCGCGAGAAGACCACCGGAGCCGAGGCCTCGATCGTCGTGAAGCCCTCCTACGGGCTCTCGGACGACGAGGTGGCGCGCATGCTCCAGGAGGGATATGCCCACGCGGGCGAGGATCGCGACGCGCGCGCTCTGGCCGAGCAGCGCGTGGACGCCGCGTCCCTCGCCGCCGCGCTCGCCGCGGCGCTCGCGAAGGACGCCGTCCTCCTCGATGCGAAGGAGCGCGCCGCGATCGACGCGGCGCTGGCGGCGCTGGAGCGCGCGCGCGCCGGCACCGACCACCGCGCCATCAAGGCGGCGATCGAGGCGCTGAACCATGCGAGCGGGGGCTTCGCCGAGCGGCGCATGGACCGCGCCATCGCCGGCGCGCTCGCGGGCCGCAAAGTGGACGACGTCGTGCGATGACGAAGCTCACCGTGCTGCCCCACGAGACGCTGTGCCCCGAGGGCAGGGAGATCGACGCGACGCCCGGCCGCTCGATCTGCGACACGCTGCTCGACCACGGCATCGAGATCGAGCATGCGTGCGAGAAGAGCTGCGCGTGCACCACCTGCCACGTGATCGTGCGGGAGGGCTACGGCTCCCTCGAGCCGGCGCAAGAGAAGGAGGACGACCTGCTCGACAAGGCCTGGGGGCTCGAGCTCACCTCGCGCCTGTCCTGCCAGGCCAAGGTGGCGGGCGAGCCGCTGACGGTCGAGATCCCGCGCTACACCATCAACCAGGTGAGCGAGGTGAAGCCGCGCTAGGCCTCAGGCGACCGCGCGCAGCTTGCGGCGCGCGGGCTTCGCTTCGCCCACGGGCCACGCCTGCATGGCGGCCTGCACCGCGGCGAGCAGCGTCTTGCGCGACGCGCCGTCGCGCGCCTGCAGCGAGAGGCCGCTCAGCACCGCGGAGTAGAGGTTGGCGAGCGCGGTGACGTCGGCATCCGCCGGCACGTCGCCTTCCTTCACGCCGCGCTGGATGCGCTCGCGCAGCCGCGCCTTGCCCATCGCGCGCTGCTCCATCAGCAGCTGCTGCAGCTTGGGGCTGGTGGTCGAGGAGGTCGTCATCGCCATCACCGCGAGGCAGCCGCGCGGATGCCCGGGGTCCGTGAAGAGCGTGGCGGCGAAGGTGAGCAGGTTCTCGACCGCTTCGCGCGCCGTGGGCAGGTCCCCGTACGGGCAGTTCTGCTGCGCGTTGGCGTGGTAGCGCTGCACCGCCTCGATGAAGAGGCCCTCCTTGTCGCCGAACGCGGCATAGAGGCTGGGCGGGTTGATGCCCATCGCCTCGGTGAGGTCGGTGAGCGAGGCCGCCTCGAACCCCTTGCTCCAGAACACGTCCATCGCCCGCTCGAGGGCCAGCTCGCGGTCGAAGGAGCGCGGGCGCCCGCGCGGCTTGCCGGCGGCGGCGAGCGGGGCGGGGATGGCGGACTTTTTCATAGTGATCGATATTAAATTAGTTCGCCGCGCCGTGCAATGGCCCCTCAGGCGGGGGCGGCCGACACCGCCGGGCGCGCGGGCGCGGCGCCGCGCAGCCGCTTCATGTCGGTGGCCGGCGGCACGCCGAAGAGGCGGCTGTACTCGCGGCTGAACTGGCTCGGGCTCCCGTAGCCCACGCGGTGCCCCGCGGTCGCCGCGTCCAGCGCCTCGCTCATGAGGAGCTGGCGCGCCTCGTGCAGCCGCAGCTGCTTCTGGAACTGCAGCGGGCTCATCGCCGTCATCGCGCGGAAGTGCTCGTGGAACGAGGATGCGCTCATGTTGGCGAGCGCGGCCAGCTCCTCGATGCGCAGCGGCCGGTGGAAGTTCTGGCGCAGCCACTGGATCGCCTTGGCGATGCGCGGCGAGCGCCCCGAGAGGCCGGCCAGCTCGCGCAGGCGCCCGCCGGGCTCGCTCTTCAATATCCGGTAGAGCACCTCGCGCCGCGCGCCGGCCTCGAGCGCGGGAATGTCCTCGGGCGCGTCGAGCAGGCGCAGGAGGCGCAGGAACGCCTCGGCCAAGTCCGGCTGCGTGCGCGTCACGAAGATCCCGCGCGCGGGCGGCGCCTCGGCCGGCGCGGCGAGCGCCGGGACCTCGACCAGCAGCCCGGCGACCTCGCGCGGATCGAGCTCGAACTTGAGCGAGAGGAAAGGCTTCTCCGGGCTCGCGTCGATCACCTGGGAGGCCACCGGCAGGTCGACCGAGCCGGCGATGAAGTGCGCGCGGTCGTACTCGTACACCTCGTCGCCCAGGATGATGCGTTTCCTGCCCTGGGCGATGACGCCGATGCACGGGCTGGACAGGCCGTGCACGCGCGGAAGCGAGACCGTCACGCGGCCGAGCTGCAGGCCGCGCAGCGCGGTCGGGTGCAGCCCATCGCCCGCGCCCGCGGTGGATCGGGTAATCCGCGCGGCGAGCTCGTCCAGCGCCGCTTCGAGCCTAAGGTCTTGTGTCGTCATGCCTTGCACGTTACTCCGCGATTCTTGCCGGGGGCAAGCGGATTGCCGCCCGCGTGGAGGATCGGGCAAGGACCGCCTCGAATCCTGCTAACGCCGGGCGGCGGGCGGCGCGGAAACTGGTCCCCGTTCGCGCCGTTGCGGCGCATTTCATTCCCCCGCGCGCGCATTTCGTCCGTTTGGCCCGTGCATTGTATAGCGATCGATAAGAAACTGCTTGACACCTCGGCGCCGGCGCGCCTAGAGTCCGCATCAATAGTGTAACGATCGCTAAATAAACCGTAACAATAAACGCCGCGCCGAAACGTCTGCCCAGCGGAAATCCGAAGAAGGAGCAGCACCATGCCGTCCAAAGCCATTGCCACCCGCAACCGTCTCGCCATCGCGGTCGGGGCCGCGCTCACCGTCGCCGGCCTCGCCGGCGGCATCCTCGCCCACCGCGCCTCGGGCGCCGCCGCCCCCGCGGCACCGCAGGCTACGCCGGTGGTCGCCACCACCGTCGTGCCCACGCAGGTCACGCCGTGGGACGAATTCTCCGGCCGCCTGGAAGCGGTCGATCGCGTGGACGTGCGCTCGCGCGTCGCGGGCGCCGTGCAGTCGATCCATTTCCGCGAGGGGGCGCTCGTGAAGGCGGGCGACCTGCTGGTCACCATCGATCCCGCGCCCTACTCGGCGGAGGTGGACCGCGCGAACGCCCAGGTCCTCGCCGCGCAGGCGCGCCTCGACAACGCCTCGAGCGAGCTCGACCGCGCGCAGCGCCTGTGGGAGGAGAGCGCCATCGCCAAGCGCGAGCTGGACGAGCGCGTGAGCGCGCGGCGCGAGGCCGCGGCCAACGTGAGCGCGGCGCAGGCCGCGCTCCAGTCGGCGAAGCTCAACTTGAGCTACACGCAGGTGCGCGCCCCGGTCTCCGGGCGCGTGGGCAAGCTCGAGATCACGGCGGGCAACCTGGTCGCCGCCGGCCCGGGCGCCCCGGTGCTCACGACCCTCGTGTCGGTGAATCCCATCTACGCGAGCTTCGACGCCGACGAGCAGATCGTGACGCGCGCGCTGCGCTCGCTGCAGGGACCGCCGCGCCGCGGCCTCGAGTCGATTCCCGTCCAGATGGACACCGAGGCGAGCGCCACGCCGCTCAAGGGCCACCTGCAGCTCGTCGACAACCAGGTGAACGCGAAGAGCGGCACGGTGCGCGTGCGCGCGGTGTTCGACAACCCCGACGGCCGCCTCATGCCGGGCCAGTTCGCGCAGGTGCGCCTGGGCGGCGTCGAGCCGCAGCAGGCGCTGCTGGTGAGCGAGCGCGCGGTGGGCACCGACCAGAGCAAGCGCTTCGTGTTCGTGGTGGACGGGCAGAACAAGGCGGTCTACCGCGAGGTGACGCTCGGCGCCAGCGTCGACGGCATGCGCATCGTCACCTCGGGCCTCAAGCCCAACGAGCGCGTCGTCGTGAACGGCCTGCAGCGCGTGCGCCCCGGCGCGCTGCTGGCGCCCGAGATGGCACCGCAAGCCACCAAGACCGCCTCGAACTGACCGGAGAACCCCGCGGACTGCTCGAGGAGTCGAGCGGCAGCCTGCCGCCCGCTCGAACGATCGCCCCGCCGCCAGACAACCGCCATGAACCTATCCAAATTCTTCATCGACCGGCCCATCTTCGCGGGCGTGGTCTCGCTCCTCATCCTCATCGCCGGGCTCATCGCGATGCGGGCCCTGCCGATCGCGGAATACCCCGAGGTCGTCCCGCCCACGATCGTCGTGCACGCGCAGTATCCCGGCGCGAACCCGAAGGTGATCGCCGAGACCGTGGCGATGCCGCTCGAGGAGGCCATCAACGGCGTCGAGAACATGCTCTACATGGGCAGCCAGGCGACGACCGACGGCAACCTCACGCTCACCGTGACGTTCCGCCTCGGCACCGACGCCGACAAGGCGCAGCAGCTCGTGCAGAACCGCATCGCGCAGGCCGAAGCACGGCTGCCCGAGGACGTGCGCCGCCTGGGCGTGACCACCGCCAAGGGCGCCACCGACCTCACGATGGTGGTGCACCTCGTCTCGCCCAACGAGCGGTACGACATGACGTACCTGCGCAACTACGCGCTGCTCAACGTGAAGGACCGCCTCGCGCGCATCGAGGGCGTGGGCCAGGTGCTCCTCTTCGGCTCGGGCGACTACTCGATGCGCGTCTGGCTCGACCCGCGCAAGGTCGCCGAGCGCGGGCTCTCGGCCGACGACGTCGTGCGCGCCATCCGCGAGCAGAACGTGCAGGCGGCCGCCGGCATCGTGGGCGGGGCGCCGAACGGCCCCGGCGTGCAGGTCCAGCTCGCCGTGAACGCCCAGGGACGCCTGCAGACCGAGGAGCAGTTCGGCGACATCATCGTGAAGACCGACGCGGGCGGCGCGGTGACGCGCCTGCGCGACGTGGCGCGCCTGGAGCTCGGCGCCTCCGACTACGCGCTGCGCTCGCTCCTCGACAACAAGCCCGCGGTGGCGATCCCGATCTTCGCCGCTCCCAACTCCAACGCCATCCAGATCTCCGACAACGTGCGCTCCACGATGGCCGAGATCAAGGAGAGCATGCCGCAGGGCGTGGACTACGAGATCGTCTACGACCCCACGCAGTTCGTGCGCGCCTCGATCAAGGCGGTGGTGGAGACGCTGCTCGAGGCCATCGCGCTCGTGGTGCTGGTGGTGATCCTCTTCCTGCAGACCTGGAGGGCCTCGATCATCCCGCTCATCGCGGTGCCGGTGTCGGTGATCGGCACGTTCGCGGTGCTGCTCCTCTTCGGCTTCTCGATCAACGCGCTGTCGCTCTTCGGGCTGGTGCTCGCGATCGGCATCGTGGTCGACGACGCCATCGTCGTGGTCGAGAACGTCGAGCGCAACATCGAGGCGGGACTGGCGCCCCGGGAAGCGACGTACCGCGCCATGCGCGAGGTCTCGGGCCCGATCATCGCGATCGCGCTCGTGCTGGTGGCGGTGTTCGTGCCGATGGCCTTCATCAGCGGCCTCACCGGCCAGTTCTACAAGCAGTTCGCGCTCACCATCGCGATCTCGACGGTGATCTCGGCGGTCAACTCGCTCACCCTCTCGCCGGCGCTCTCGGCGCTGCTGCTCCGGGGCCGCGACGCGCCGCCCGACGCGCTCACGCGCTTCATGGACCGCTGGCTGGGCTGGCTCTTCCACGGCTTCGACCGGCTGTTCAAGCGCGGCGCGGGCGCCTACACGACGCGCCTGGGCGGCGTGCTGTCGCGCAAGGCCGTGGCGATCGGCATCTACCTCGCGCTCGCCGCGCTCACCTTCGGGCTCTTCCGCATGGTGCCGCACGGCTTCGTGCCCACCCAGGACAAGCAGTACCTGATCGGCTTCGCGCAGCTCCCGGACGGCGCCACGCTCGACCGCACCGAGGACGTGATCCGGCGCATGGGCGAGATCACGCTGAAGCAGCCGGGCGTGGAGCACGCGGTCGCCTTCCCGGGCCTCTCGATCAACGGCTTCACCAACAGCTCGAACGCCGGGATCGTGTTCGCGACCCTGAAGCCCTTCGAGGAGCGGCGCTCCAAGAACCTGTCGGGCGGCGCCATCGCGATGCAGCTGAACCAGAAGTACGCGGCGATTCCCGACGCGTTCATCGCGATGTTCCCGCCGCCCCCGGTGCAGGGCATCGGCACCACGGGCGGCTTCAAGCTGCAGATCGAGGATCGCGCCTCGCTGGGCTACGACGCGATGAACGCGAGCCTGAAGGAGTTCCTCACCAAGGCGTACCAGACGCCGGAGCTCGCCGGCATGTTCTCGGGCTTCCAGGTGAACGTGCCGCAGCTCTACGCGGACATCGACCGCACCAAGGCGCGCCAGCTCGGCGTGCCGATCACGGAGGTGTTCGACACGCTGCAGATCTACCTCGGGAGCCTGTACGTGAACGACTTCAACCGCTTCGGCCACGTGTACGGCGTGCGCGTGCAGGCCGACGCGCCGTACCGCGCCCATGCCGAGGACATCGGGCTGCTCAAGGTGCGCTCGAACTCCGGCGAGATGGTGCCGCTGTCGGCGCTGCTCGACGTGAAGCCGACCTCGGGCCCCGAGCGGGCGATGCGCTACAACGGCTTCCTCACCGCCGACGTGAACGGCAGCCCCGCGCCCGGGTACTCGTCGGGCCAGGCGCAGGCGGCGGTCGAGCGGATCGCGGCCGAGACGCTGCCGCGCGGCATGCGGTTCGAGTGGACCGAGCTCACCTACCAGGAGATCCTCGCCGGCAACACCGCGGTGCTGATCTTCCCGCTCTCGATCCTGCTGGTGTTCCTCGTGCTGGCCGCGCTCTACGAGAGCCTGGTGCTGCCGCTGTCCATCATCCTCATCGTCCCGATGGCGCTCTTCGCCGCGCTGACGGGCGTGTGGCTCACGCACGGCGACAACAACATCTTCACGCAGATCGGCCTCATGGTGCTGGTCGGCCTCTCGGCGAAGAACTCGATCCTGATCGTGGAGTTCGCGCGCGAGCTCGAGTTCGCGGGGCACACGCCGGTGCGCGCGGCGATCGAGGCGGCGCGGCTCAGGCTGCGGCCGATCCTCATGACCTCGGCCGCCTTCGTGATGGGCGTGGTGCCGCTCGCCTTCGCCACCGGCGCCGGCGCCGAGATGCGCCGCGCGATGGGCGTGGCGGTGTTCTCGGGAATGATCGGGGTGACCGCGTTCGGCATCTTCCTCACGCCGGTCTTCTACGTCGCGTTGCGCGCGCTCGCGCGCAACCGCCCCCTCAAGCGTCACGGCGAGGTCGCGCACGGCGAGGCCTTCGCGGGCGCCGCGGAATGAAAAGGATGAACACGATGAAAAACATGCTGCTCGCACCGGCCGTCGCGCTGGTGCTCATGGGATGCGCGAGCGCGCCGCCGATCGACACCGCGTCGCTGCCCGCCACGCCCGCCGCCTTCAAGGAGCGCGACCCGCACTGGACGCTCGCTTCTCCCGCGGAGGCCCAGCCCCGCGGCACGTGGTGGAAGGCGTTCTCCGACCCGGTGCTGGACGACCTCGTGCAGCGCGCCGACCGCGCCAATACGTCGATCTCGGTCGCCGCGGCACGCCTGGTGCAGGCGCGCGCCCTGCTGAGGGCGGCCGACGCGGAGCGCCTGCCGCAGCTGGGCCTGGGCGGCTCGGCGGTGCGCGGCGACGGGCTCTCGGTCACCAACCTCCCGGCCGGCAGTCCGCGCACGCTCTACGCGGTGGCCGCCAACGCGTCCTACGAGGTGGACCTGTTCGGCCGGCTCGCGCAGGCGAGCCATGCGGCCGAGCTCGATGCGCACGCGGCGGAGGCGCTGTTGCGCAGCACGAAATTGCTCGCCGAAGCCGACGTCGCGCAGGCCTACCTGGGTTTGCGCGCCCTGGACGACGAGCGCGCCCTCGTGCGCCGCACCGTCGCCGCCTATCGCGCCACATTGGACCTCACCGAGCGCCGTTATCGCGCGGGCGACGTCGCCGAGCTGGACGTGACGCGCGCACGCACCGAGGTGGCGGCGACGGAATCCGACGCGTTCGCGCTCGATCGCCAGCGCGCGGAGCTGGAGCACGCGATCGCCGTCCTGGTCGGCGAGCCGGCCTCGACCTTCTCGATCAAGGAAGCCGACTGGACCACGGCGTTGCCGCAGATCCCCGCCGGCGTGCCGGCGACGGTGCTCACGCGCCGCCCCGACATCTCGGCCGCGCAGGACCAGATGCTCGCCGCCCAGGCGCGCGCGGGCGTGGCGAAGGCGGCGTGGTTCCCGAGCATCTCGCTCACCGCGCTGGGCGGCCGCGCCTCGCCCGACCTGTCGGATCTCTTCACCTGGCCCGCGCGGGCGTGGGCCATCGGCGCGCTGCTCACCCAGCCGATCTTCGACGGCGGACGGCGCCAGGCCGGCATCGAGTTCGCCGGCGGCGAGATGGATGCCGCCACGGCGCGCTACCGGGAACAGGTGCTGGTCGCGTTCCGCGAAGTCGAGGACCAGCTCGCCGCGCTGCGCCTGCTTGCCGACCAGTCCGACGCCCAGGCGCGCGCGGTGACCTCGGCGGCGCGCACGACGGCGCTGTCGGACGCGCGCTACCGCAATGGGCTCGTGAGCCAGCTCGAGCTGCTCGACGCGCAGAGGAGCGAGCTCAGGAACCGGCGGCAGGCCGTGGAGGTCAGGTCGGCTCAGTACCAGGCCACCGTGGGCCTCGTGCGCGCCCTCGGCGGCGGGTGGGGAGTCGGATCGTGAGCTCGAAACCCCGCCGTGACCGCGAGCCGGATCCGGGCCCCGTGGGCGCACTGCTCGCGACCTTGCTGGCGCTCGTGATACTGTTGCTCATCTGAGCCCCCGCCTTTGATGAAATTACTGCCGAGGTCCCGGCGCGCTTCCCTATTGGCCCTTTTCGTGCTCGCCGCGGCGGCGGGCGCACGCGCCGAGCCCCCGCGCTTCGCGTCGTTCACCTACGAGAACGACTTCTTCGCGGGCTACGACCAGCACTACACCAACGGCATGCAGCTCGCCTTCCTCGCGGACATCGCGAGCGCTCCCCGGGCGCTGCGCGAGAACGGCCCGCTCGCCTGGAGCGCGGACCCGCAGGCGGTATTCGCGATCGGCCAGCGCATCTACACGCCCGCCAACACCGACATTACCCCGCCCAATCCCACCGACCGCCCCTATGCGGGTTGGCTGTACGTGATGACGGACGTGCGCACGCGCGCCGGCCCCACCATCGACCACCTCACGCTCACGCTCGGCGTGGTGGGGCCGGCTTCGGGCGCGCGCCAGACGCAGGACTTCGTGCACACCGTGCTGGGCGAGGTCGAGTCGAAGGGCTGGGACACGCAGGTGCGCAGCAGCCCGACGTTCATGGCGGGATTCGAGCGCGCGTGGCCGGGCATCGCGTCCGGCGGCTTCGCGGGCCAGCGCTGGGACCTCGCCACCCGCGTGGGCGCCAGCGTCGGCACGCCCCTCACCTACGTCGACGCGGGCGCGGTCCTGCGCTACGGCCGCAACCTGCCCGCGGACCTGCCGGTCACGCACATCTCGCTGGGGCCGCCGCGCGACGGCTTCCGCGGCGCGCCGGTGTTCGGCTGGTATGTGTGGACCGGCGCCGATGCGCGCGCGGTCGCGTACAACACCTTCATCGACGGCGATTCCTTCAGCGGCGGGCCGCACCCCAAGCGCGAGCCGTTCGGCCTCGACCTGCAGGTGGGCATCGCCGCGGCGTGGCCCAACGCCCGGGTCGGCTTCACGCTCGTGCAGCGCTCGCGCGAGTTCGAGGGGCAGCACGGTCCCGACCGCTACGGGCAGCTCACGATCTCCTTCCCGTACTGAGCGCCCGCGTCCCGGCGCCGCGCGCCGGCGTTACGCTAAGATGGCGCCCATGAAATGGACCGATAGCCGCGAAATCGCGATCGCGCTCGCCGACGCTCATTCCGACGTCGACCCGAACCGCGTGAACTTCGTCGACCTGCGCAACTGGGTCCTCGCGCTCGACGGCTTCGACGACGACCCGAAGCGCTCGGGCGAGAAGATCCTCGAGGCCATCCAGGCGGCGTGGATCGAGGAGGCGGGCTGAGCGACGAACCGATCCGCGTCGAGTTCGGGCGCCTGCGCTACTTCATCGCGATGGCGTTCGAATGCGTCGGCATGCCGGCGCCGGATGCCCAGGTGGTCGCCTCGCTCATGGCCGAAGCCGACCTGCGCGGCGCGGATGGGCACGGCATCATCCGCCTCGTCCCGTACCTGAAGCGCATCCGCGCGGGCGGCGTGAACCTGCACCCGGACATCCGCATCGTGAAGGAGCGCGCGGCCACCGCGCTGGTGCACGGCGACAACGGCATGGGCCACCTCGTCGTTTCGCGCGCGGCCGAAACGGCGATCGAGATGGCGCGCGAATGCGGCGTCGCCTGGGTCGGCTGCGTGATGTCCGGCCATGCCGGCGCGGCCGG
>Ga0070681_10001146_pt1 | contig 22848 bp, 19 predicted proteins | sample KBSC83BmetaG_FD_65650 | JGI IMG/M metagenome (GOLD analysis project Ga0070681, IMG submission 65650) | Corn rhizosphere microbial communities from Kellogg Biological Station, Michigan, USA - KBS C8-3B metaG | ecosystem: Host-associated > Plants > Roots > Rhizosphere | place: USA: Michigan...
CAAGCCCGAACCCAGTGACTTTTGCAGACGGCAATGAAAAGCAAAGACACTGGGTCGCGGATATCGCTTCGCGATTCCGGGATGACGAACAAACCATCAAGATGCGTTGACGTGTAACCACGCTGCGCAGAGGAGCAAGGATCATGACCAAGCAAGTCCAGGACGCCTACATTGTCGCCGTCAAGCGCACGCCGGTCGGCAAGGCCCCGCGCGGGGTATTCCGCCATACCCGTCCCGACGACATGCTGGCGCACGTGCTGCGCGAAACCCTGGATGAATGCGCGGGCATCGACGTCAAGCGCATCAGCGATGTGGTGATCGGCTGCGCGATGCCGGAGGCCGAGCAGGGCATGAACGTGGCGCGTATCGGCGCGCTGCTCGCGGGCCTGCCGGACTCCGTTCCCGGGATGACCATCAACCGTTTCTGCTCGTCCGGCCTGCAATCGGTCGCGATCGCGGCCAACACCATTCGCTTGGGCGAATCCGACCTCATCCTCGCGGGCGGTACCGAATCCATGAGCATGGTGCCCATGATGGGGCACAAGGTCGCGATGAATCCCGAAATCTTCAAGGATGACAACATCGGCATTGCCTACGGCATGGGCATCACCGCCGAGAACGTCGCCACGCAATGGAAGATCACGCGCGAAGAGCAGGATGCCTTCGCGCTGCGCAGCCACCAGCGCGCGATTGCTGCACAGGACGCCGGCAACTTCAAGGAGGAGATCGCGCCCTACCCGCTCGATGACCGCTACCCCGATCTGCGCTCGCGTGGAGTGAAGGACGACCGCCGCGTGGTCGAGAACGACGAAGGCCCGCGCCGCGACACCAATGCCGAAGTGCTGGCGAAATTGCGCCCGGTATTCAAGCGCGACGGCAGCGTCACCGCCGGCAACTCGTCGCAGATGTCCGACGGCGCCGGTGCGGTAATGCTGGCCAGCGAACAAGCGATCAAGGATTACGGCCTGACACCGCTCGCCCGCTTCGTCGGATTCTCAGTCGCTGGTGTACCGCCGGAAATCATGGGCATCGGCCCTAAAGAAGCCATTCCGAAAGCACTCAAAGCCACCGGCATGAAGCAGGACGACATGGAGTGGATCGAATTGAACGAAGCCTTCGCCGCGCAGTCCCTCGCCGTCATCAAGGATCTCGGTCTCGACCCCGACAAGGTCAACCCCGAAGGTGGCGCGATCGCGCTCGGCCATCCGCTCGGCGCCACCGGCTCCATCCGCATCGCCACGCTGGTGCACGGCATGCGCCGCACGCAACAGAAATACGGAATGGTCACCATGTGCATCGGCACCGGCATGGGTGCGGCTGGGATTTTCGAGATGGTGTAAACAACACACCTGCTCATATCCAGCGTCGATTTCCCCGACGCGCTCACTCTTGCAGCAAGTGCTTCAGGTAGCGGTATTTCGCGATACGGTCACGAACACCGCGGTGCAATAGCATGAGCACAAACGCCAGCACCACCAGGACGCTCATGGGCTCGACAGGCGACATCGCGGGCGGCTTCCCGGAATGTACGCGTATTCCATAGCCGATCATTCCGAGCGCAGCCGCCACAGTGCAACTGGCATAGCCAAGCCGGATCCCCAAGTACCATTTCTCCGCTCGCAGCAGTGCCAGATCGATCATGGCGCTGAGCGTTTTCGTGCTGCCCCTGAGCGCGCTTCTGGAGGACCAGCCCAGGCCGGCGATCAACAGCGAGATCACCAGGATTGCGGCACCCCGCGTAACGAAATTCCAGATGCCGGCGGACAGACCTACCCATATCGTCCAGATGCCGAGCACGCCGCCCGCAATGCCGACGGGCACCCCTCCGAATATCACGGCAGCCATCGAAAGCGTATGCCAATGCATCTGTCGTTTCGTGCGGGGCATGCTTGCCCGCAGATCCGGTTCGATCGCGGTCCAGGCAATCCCGAGCTCATCCCAATACGCGTCTCTTGGTTCGGTCATTTTTCGTCTCCAGATTGTGACGGAGCACGTCCCTCGCGCGCGACATCCGGATGGCCACAGCATTGACGCTGATTCCCAGGATTTCGCTGATATCGGCTCGCGCGAGGCCTTCGAGCGTAAGCAGGGCAACTTGTCGAAGCGAAAGCGGCAACGTCTGTACGGCCGCGATCAACTTGGCTTGCTGGTCTTCGGCTATCGCTTGATGTTCGGGTGTCGATTCGCTAGCCGGAAGATTCTCGGACAGCTCGACGGAGGGCGGGGAACGTACGCTCCGCCTTACATGGGAAACGGCACGGTTCGTGGCCACTCTCGCCACGAAGGTTCGCAATGAAGACTGCCCCCGAAACGAGGGTAGCGCCAGCCACAGTGCAAAATGTATGTCCTGAACGAGTTCCTCGGCCGCGCCGCTATCTGCTTCGTAGCTGACCGCGATGCGCCTGATCAGGTGTCCGAATTCCTTCTCTACCTGATCAAAAGTGGTTTGAACGACCATGGCCGACAAGGAACCTCATCGCTCATCGCCAACAATAGTCGCCACGGGATCAGAATTCTTTCAGGCCTGCACAAAGCCGGATGAAGGGACCCTTTCAAAACATCAGCGTCAGCGCAAATGTCCCGAGCATCATGAAGGCCGTTGCAAGTTTGATCGCGGTGCCTATCAAGAGTCCGATCCAGGTGCCTACGCCGACGCGTGCGGCATGGTCGACGCGACTGCCACTCGCCAATTGCCCGATCACCGCGCCGACGAACGGGCCGAAGACGATGCCGGGGATTCCGAAGAACAGTCCGACGATGGTGCCAATGAACGCGCCCCACAGCGCCGCCTTGCTGGCGCCGTAGCGTTTGGCGCCATAGGTGCCGGCAAGAAAATCGAACACGATCGAGAACGCGGCGAGTACACCCAGAAACACGATCACCCAAACGGGAATCTTCCCGAAGTGTCCCACCCACGCGGCCAAGAGCATTCCGCCGAACATCACCGGGATGCCCGGCAGGTTGGGCAGGATCGAAGCGACAAAACCGGCGGCAATGATGATGCCGGCGACGACATACCAGAGGATGGCCCAGTCCATGGGCGGAGGATACAGATGCGCAACCGCCCCGCTCGTCATTCCGGCGCAGGCCGGAATCCAGTTGGATGGACGTGGCGCGACAAAGCTGGGTCCCGGCCTTCGCCGGGACGACGAATGATCGGTGCGAACAGACTAATCAGTCGGCGTCAACTGCAGCGTCAAAACCTCGAACGGTTGCAGCGTGATCGTGAGCGAGTGATCGGCACCCAGCGTTTTCGGCATGTCGCTGCTGCCGCTGTGCCACACGTCACTGACAACAAACAATCGCGCGGCATCTTTCGGCAACTGCAATTGGCGGTCGACATCCAGAATCGCGGGTTGCGGTTTGTTGTCGGGGTTGCGCAAGGTGATGAAAGACTTCGACGGCGACCATGCTGCCCAGCCATAGACGTCCAGCCGGCCGGGATCGCCGCCGATCCAGTGGGCGTCGCGCAACACGTCGGCATTCGCGCGTGACCAGTTCGCCGCCTCCGCCAGTGTGTCCCAATTCGCGTGGGTCAGCAACGACGGCGTGATGTACAGCTCCTGCAAGTCCGTGCCAGTCGCAAAGTAGGAACGCACCTCGTTGGCGAAGTCGTGGCCTGGATCGGTATCAAGGTGTACGGCGTGTTGCGCATAGATGATCCCGTGCAGCATCAGCGCGTTGATCGGAAACAGCGGACCCTTCTCCACGATGTTTCGATACGTCTGCTCATCGCGATAGGTGATCCACTGCTCGCGGTATGAGCCGACGCCTGTGAAATTGTGGTCGTAGCCGTCGCGCCAGATCGAATCGGCGTACTCCAGCCAGAACGGGGACGCCCACGTTCCGGTCGTGAGGTTGATGAAAGTGTTCCGCTTGTCCGCGCGAATGTCGCCGATCAACTGGATCGCTGCCGCGAAGTCGCTGTCGAATCGGCTGCCGGGATACACGCTGTTGACGTTGCCGGTGCCGTCGAACTTGAACTGGTTGATGCAGTCCTTGTCGAGCAGTGTCATCACAACTTCGTGGAATCGCTTCCAATACCTGGGTGCGGACAACGCAAGGCCGTCATCGGCGATGCCGTAACCGGTCTTGCGGCCGTGCGCGACGCGTTCCTGCCGCGGCTTGCCATAGCCGCCCCACGGCGACAGCCACACGCCCGGCGCCGCGCCGTATTGCTTCGCCGCCTTGCACAGGGGGACAAAACCATTCGGGAATGCCTTGCTGAAATTCCAGCTTCCGCTGTAGTCGTCCCAGCCGTCGTCGAAAAGGAAGGAGTCCATCTTGACGTGGCGCTTCTCGACCAGTTCCCCGCCCAGCGTGTTGATGCGATCCAGCGCTTCGGCCTCGGTGTAGGGCGTGAAGTAGCCGATGTCGTACCACGAGTTGTAGTGCAGGAACGGCCGGTATGGGTGCGCGCGTTCGCGTTGGAGGTAGTTGGCGAAGTCGCGTCGCATTTGACCGGCATGCGCGACGCCGATCACCGCGGAATACGTCACCGACTGGCCCTTGGGCAGCGGCAGCGTGCGCTCGATCCACATCTTCACCTTGTCACGCCAGGCGTCGGCTTTCGACATCGGATGTTCGAAGCCCAACCAGTCGTTGTGCGACACCACCGGCGAGCCATCGACCGAACCCTCAACGATTGCGTCGGGCGCAGCGGCGCCGAACAACGACACCTTGGTGATCGGCGCGTCTTCGTTCAACGCGGTGATCGTGACGATTTCGCGCAGATAGTCCGAACCTTCGCGCTGAACCAGCTTCCAGTCGAGGCGGAGATTGCCTTGCGGCCCAAGGAACGTGCCCTCCACGGCGTTGCCTGGAACGCGTTCGGCCACGCGTGAGGCCTTGGCATTCACGGGCAGCGCCGCTTCACGCAAATCGCCTTGCAGGCGGAACTCCCCGGTTCCGATGATGCTGCCGCCCTTGAGCGTCACCGAAAAGGGATCGGTCACTTCGATGGTCGCGTTGTTCCGTTCATCGGTGACGACGAGGCCGGAAAATACGCCGGCCCGCACATTCCATGTGGCCGCAACGGCCGCGTTGCCGAGGCGCGTCTGTCCCGCCTGGGCGCCATTGGATGTCCGGGCGAATCCCGCGGTGGCGGCGAGCATCGTGCCAGCCAGCAACGCTGCCGCGATCCAGCACCGCGGCATGCGCACGGCGCACGAAGGTTTGACCGGCATCCATTTGTTCCGACGACGCGGGCCGACCCCGCCGGGCTTATTGTGCCGGAATCGGTTTCGCTAACGCCTCGATGGGATGAAGTCGCGTCCGGTTCGCCGTGCAGGCCGCGGCCACGGACAGATCATCGGTACGCGCTGACGATAGTGCCGATAATCCTCGCCGTGCTCGACAACCAGGTCGCGTTCTTCCAATTGAATCGCGGCAAGGATGTAGCCCGTCGTGGCGATGGCGAACAAAAGGTGCCCTGACGACATCATCGGTGTCGCCCAGAACGCGATCACGAACCCGAGATAAAGGGGATGACGGACCATGCGATAGAAGAAGTGATCCTTGAACTCGGGCGGTGCATAGCTCTTCCCAGGCAATGTGCCCCAGACCTGGCGCAGCCCGAACAAATCGAAATGATCGATGACGAAAGTGGCCGACAACACCAGCAACCAGCCCAGCGCGGACAACGCGTAGAGCAGATAGACCGCCCAGGGCGCTGTCACATTCCAGATCACGCCCGGCAGCGGACGCCACTGCCAGAACAACAGGAGCAATGCGGCGCTGGCCAGCAACACGTAGGTGCTGCGCTCGATCGATGGGCTCATCCAGCCGGTCAACCACTTCTTGAAACCACGGCGCGCCATGCCGCTGTGCTGGACCGCGAAGATGCCGAGCAGGATTGCATCGATCACCACCGCTTGCGGCACGCTCGCCGCGGCAAATCCCCGGTTGACGGTGTGCGGCACGAAAGAAACGTCGGCGACAAAGGCGATCGCATACAGGAACGTCACAAAGAACACGACGTAGCACAGCACGCCGTAAAGCAGGATCAAGGCACTACGCATGATGGCTCTCCGTCCGGCATTCGACTCTCGGATATGGGAGAACACCGTTTCGCGGCGACTTGCGACAGGGAACGGTCGGCGGCGGCGGCCGGTCACCCTTCCAGCATCGCCTTCCAGAGATCCTTGGCTTCGAGCCACCAATACAGCGCCTGCGCGCCGAAGTAGCCGAGCGGACGCCAGGCAGATTGCAATCCGAACTGTGCGAATTCGCGCCAGCCTTCGTCGTTCTGCGCGATCGCGCCAGCCAGCAATTCGCCCGCGGCGCAAGTCGGGGCGGTGCCGTGGCCGCCGAACGCCTGCATCCACCACAGGCCATCCCCGCGCGTACCGAGCTGAGGCATCTGGTGGCGCGCGTAGCTCATCAGCCCCGACCAGGCATAATCGATCTTCACGCCTTCGAGTTGCGGGAACGCCCGCAACAAATCGCGCATCAGCAGCCTCTTCACCGCCTGCGGCGAACGATTGCGGATGGAAATTCGCCCGCCCCACAACAAACGCGTGTCCTTGAGCGGCCGGTAGTAGTCGAAGGCGAAACGCGTGTCGTAGATCGCGGCTTGCGTGTGCAGGCACTCACGGAGACGCGCGCCCAGTGGTTCCGTGACCATCACGTAGGTTGCGATCGGCAGTATCGCCCGATCGATTTCGCGCTCAAGCCGCGCAAGATAGCCGCCACACGCCAGCACCACGGTTTGCGCCTTGATCTCGCCCGCACTGGTGCGAATCCGCCAACCGGCCCCTTGCCGCTCGGCCTGCCGCACTCGGGAATATTCGTGGAAGCGCGCGCCCTGCTCCTGCGCCGCGCGCACCATGCCGTGCAGATAATCGATCGGATGCAGGTGCAGCGCATTCCGCTCGAACAAACCGTCGTGATAGCGCCGGCTGTAGATCACGCTGCGAAGCTGTTCTTCCGGCAGCCACTCCCATTCGACGCCATAGGTTTCCTGCAACCGGCGCTGGCGTCTGCGCAGGATCTCGGGGTCGCGAAACCAGTTCGCCCAGATCACGCCGGCATCCATCGCGTCGCACTCGATGGCGTAATTAACGATGCGCCGACGGATCAGGTCCACCGCATCGGTGGTCGCGCCGTACAGACGCTGCGCGCGATCGGCGCCGAGTTGCTCGAGCAATGCGTCCTCGCCCAGCGAATAGCCGCCGAAGACGAAACCACCGTTGCGACCGGATGCCCCGTGGCCGATTCCATTGCCCTCCAGCAGTACCACGTCGCGGATGCCGCGCTCGGCAAGACCGAGTGCGAGACACACGCCGGCGTAACCGCCACCGACGATCGCAATGCGCGCTTCGTGCACGCCTTCGAGCGATGGCAACGACTCGAATGGACGGGCGGTCGCGGCGTACCAGGTTTCCGGCATCATGCGCGGAGCATAGCGGCTGTTGGCTGGCGAGTCCCGCGCCGGCCGGAGAAGCCGTGGTCAGAATGGACTTTCGCGAGCAAGTCCGTGAGTGGCATGGACCGCTGACGCGAAAGTGCGCCCTGACCCCAGGTCGGCTTGCTAGTCGCGCCGCGCGCCAGCCACCAGATGCCGCAGATCGGGATCGGCGAACGCGAAGTGCAGCGTCGCACGCACCATGCCCGCCTTGTTGCCGCAGTCGAAACGCGTGCCCGCGAAGCGGTGTGCCAGCACGGGCGTTTCGCCGAGCAGCGCCGCGATCGCGTCGGTCAACTGTATCTCGCCGCCCGCGCCGGGCGTGGTTTGTTCCAGCAGGTCGAAAATGCGCGCCGGCAACACATAGCGGCCGACCACGGCAAGGTTGGAAGGTGCGTCCGCGGGTTTGGGTTTCTCGACCATGTGCCGGATGCGATCGCCACTGCCATCGACGTCGACGATGCCGTACTTGCCGGTGTCGGCATGCGGCACTTCCTCGACCGCGAGCACGCCGGTCTTGCCATCGACCGCGCGCTCGGCCATCTGGCGCAACGCGCCCGGCCCATCGTTCACGATCAAGTCGTCGGGCAGGATGATACCGAACGGCTCATCGCCGACCACGGGCTTCGCACACAACACCGCATGGCCGAGGCCCAGCGCCTGTTCCTGGGTGACGTATACGCAGCGGACGTGCGGCGGCAGCAAGCCTTGCACCATGGCCAGCAGTTCGCGCTTACCGGCGCGCTCCAGCGTCTCTTCCAGCTCGTAGGCGGAATCGAAATAATCCGCGATCGAATGCTTGTAGCGGTTGGTGACGAAGATCAGCGTGTCGGCACCCGCATCGACGGCTTCGTCCACCGCGTACTGGATCAGCGGACGGTCCAGGACCGGCAACATCTCCTTGGCGACGACCTTGGTGGCGGGAAGAAAGCGGGTACCCAAACCTGCAACCGGAAACACGACCTTGCGCAATCGAGTCACATCTTGTCCTTGGTGGTTATGACTTCAAAGATAGCCTGTTCGAAGCGGCCGTTGTGAAAAGCCATGCCACCGAACTCTCGGCCATGGAGGGAGCAGTTGGCCGTTCTGATGCGGACAATGGCTCGGGAGCCACGCTGGGTGGGTCTTTTTCGATGGCAGCGACCAGGGACGATGCAGAACACCCTCATGCCGCGGTATCGCCGCCGCCTCGCTGCAGCGGCACCACTTCGGCGGTTTGCGCGGAATCGCCGGTTTCCCAACGGAACGTGGGCAGCAGCGCACCCACGCAATGCCGCAAGGCTTCCTCGTCGAAACGCTGCACCGCCTCGGTCGCACGCGCGAGTTGCGCCGCCACCAGTGGGGCGGATTGCTGGCGCGGAGCAGCTTCGAAAATCTTGGGGTGCCCGGTGCCGTGGTAGTTCTCGAGCGGATGGAACAATTCCTCGAACAGCTTCTCGCCCGGACGCAGGCCCGTGTAGAGAATGGAAATGTCACGGCCCGGCTGCTTGCCGGCCAGCCGGATCATCTGCTCGGCAAGATCGCGGATGCGGATCGGCTCGCCCATGTCGAGCGCGAAGGTCTCGCCGCCCTTGCCCATCGCCATCGCCTGCAGGATCAACTGGCAAGCTTCCGGGATGGTCATGAAGTAGCGCGAGATTTCCGGGTGCGTCACCGTCACCGGACCGCCCGCTGCGATCTGACTACGGAACAACGGCACTACCGAGCCCGCCGAATCCAGCACATTGCCGAACCGCACCGTGACGAACTTCGTCGCATGCCCTTCAGCCGTGATTTGGCAGATGATCTCGGCCACGCGCTTGCACGCGCCCATCACGCTGGTCGGATTGACCGCCTTGTCGGTCGAGATCAGTACGAAGCTTTCGACGCCGTGCCGCACCGCCTGCTCGGCCACCGTGCGCGTGGTCAGCGCGTTGTTACGGAACGCCTCGCGCAACTGGTTCTGCAGCAGCGGCACGTGCTTGTAGGCGGCTGCGTGGAACACGCGTTGCGGTTTCGCCAACGCGAATGCATTGGCGCACGCGGCCCCATCGCCGCAATCGCCGATCAGACAGCGCAACAACAACTCGGGATATTGGGCACGCAGTTCCTGTTCGATGCGGTAGAGGTTGTATTCCGAAAGCTCGAGGACCGTCAGCTCGGAGGCGCCGAGGCGCGCGATCTGACGGCACAGCTCCGAACCGATCGAACCGCCGCCGCCCGTGACCAGCACGCGCTGGCCGGTGAGACTGCGGCGGATCGCGTTCCATTCCAGCTTCACCGGATCGCGGCCGAGCAGATCCTCGATCGCGACCTCCTTCAGTTCATTGAATTGCGCGCGGCCGGAAACCACGTCGTCCAGGCGCGGCACGGTGCGGAACGGCAAGCCCGTGGCTTCGCACAGGCTGACTACGTGGCGCATCTCGTCCTTGTCGGCGGACGGCATCGCGATCAACAGCATTTCCGCACCGACCTGGCGCGCGAGTTCGGCCAACCTGTCGGTACCGCCCAGCACCGGCACACCGTGCAGGCGCGAACCGCGCAGCGAAGTGTCGTCGTCGATGAAACCCGCGGGGATGTAACGCGAATCGCGCCGCAGGTCACGCACCAGCGCTTCCCCCGCTCGCCCCGCGCCGATCACCAGCACGCGATGGCTGTGCTTGGCGTGGAAAAGATCGAGTTGGCTGTCTTTCCAGTAGCGATACGCAAGTCGGGGCGCACCCAGGAATATCGCCAGCAGCACCGGGTAGATCAACAGTACCGAACGCGAAATCCCGTACATGCGGTTGTACAGGAATAGCGCGAGGTAGATCACCACGGCGCCGGCGACTACGGCGCGCACGATGTTCCACAGGTCGGGCACGCTCGCGAAACGCCACAAGCCCTTGTACAGACCGGTCCAGAAGAACATCACGGCCTGCACGCCGAGCACGATCAGCGTCTGCCAGCTCAACAAGTCGAGTTGCTGGCCATACGGCAACATCGCGTAGCGCAAGGTGTTGGCCAGCCACCACGCCAACAGCGTCACCGCAAGGTCGTGGACGACGACCGCGGTACGCGGATGGATTCTGCTCGAGAGATCACGCCCCTTCATGCGGGATTCCCCTTCGCGCGGTGGCGAGACAGGCGTTCTTGCCAGCGTGCCACACGATGATCGCCAACACGTAAGTCACCACGAAATACCAGGCGCCATGCGCCGGCCAGCGCGCCGCCAGCCAGGCCAGCGGCGCGACCACGGCGAGGTTCCAGATCATGTAAGCGACGTCCGTGCGCGCATGGCCCCAGTTTACCCGCACCAACCATTGATAGAGATGCTGGCGGTGGGGCGCGTACCAGCGCTGGCCGCCCAGCATCCGTCGCGCCAGCGTCAATCCGCTGTCGACCAGGAATCCCGAAGGAAGGATCAAACACACCCAAAGCATCGCGGGGTTTCGCTGAACCTGAAGGGCAGCCGTGGCTCCGATCGCGAGGCCCAACGCACCAGAGCCGACATCACCCATGAAGATTTTCGCAGGGGGCCAGTTAAAGGCCAGAAATCCCAGACATCCACCCCCCGTGGCAAAAGCGAGGGCCGCGATGCCCACGTCGTCCCGCCACACCGCGAGGGCACCAAGGCCCAGCATCACGAACAGCCCCTGCTGGCCGAGGATGCCGTCGATGCCGTCCATGAAGTTGTGGGCGTTGATGAAACCGATGAGCACCGGAACGAGCGGAAGCAAAATCCACCAGAATCCCGGATCACGCATCGCCCACGGCGCGAGCACAGCCAGTCCGACCAGCAACGCTGCACCCATGTGCACGAGCAGTCGCGGCACGACCGGGAGCGGCGCGTGATCATCGCGCCAGCCGATCAGCGCGACCGCCAGCACTGCTGCGGCGACCGCTGCGGGTTGCATCCATGGCCGCGAACGGTCGAGCAGGCACCATGCCGGCACCCCCGCCAGCAATATCGCTGCAACGATGCCGATCCCGCCGCCGCGCGGTGTCGGATGGCTGTGTGAACGTCGCTTGCCGGGCTGATCCAGCAAGCCTCGTTGGCGTCCATAGGCCAGTGCCGCACCCGTGAGTGCGAGCGAGAGCAACAGTGCACACCCCGCAATGATCCCCAACCCAACGGTAACGGCGGTGCCGTACCCGGCCCCCATGGTTATTCGGAAACCACGCTATGAATCGGCCGCACCGTCCCCCAGCTCTTGCAACTCGGGCACTGCCAGTGGTGCGCCTTGGCGCCGAACCCGCAATGGTTGCAGCGATACATCGCACGCCCTTCGAGCAACTTGTGCGTGAGGTCGCGCAGGATCAGAAAATTCTCGCGCGATTCCCCTTCGGAGCGGTCGAGGGTCGCGTCGATCAAGGCCATCATCCCGCGCACCGACGGCCGCTGCCGCAGCTGGCCGGTCAGGAAGTCGATCGCTGCGCGCTCACCCTCGCGCTTCTGATAAAGATCGGCCAGGGCCAGCACGGGCGTGATGCCGTGGTAGCGATCCACGACATGTCCGAGGAACTTTTCAGCGCGATCCATTTCGCCCGCATGCGCATACGCATCCAGTAGCGGCGGCAGGATTTCCGGCACGAAATCAACGTCGGCATCCACCGCCTGTTCGAACGCCAGTACGGCTTCGTTCCAACGCCCCTCTTCCGCGAACAGATGCCCGCTGATCATGTAACCGCGCACGCAACCAGGCTGGCTGGCAAAGGCTTCGTCCAGGTACGCGCGCGCTTCGGCGCGTGCGCCATGCTGACGCGACTGCTCGGCCAACTCGCACTGGAACTGGGCGATGGTCGCGGCCTGCGATTCGCCGGTCATTTTCTCGAGCCGCCGTGCGTGGCCGATGGCCTTGTGCCAGTCGCGTTCGTGTTGGTAGATCGCGATCAGGTGCCTCAGCGCAGAGGGCGCGTGCGCGTCCATTGCGACCAGGTCGTCGAACAGCGCTTCGGCGCGATCGAGCAGGCCTGCACGCATGTAGTCCTCGCCCAGTTCCAGCAATGCAACAGTGCGCTCGGCTTCGGAAAGATTGGAGCGACTCACCAGGTGCTGGTGCACGCGAATTGCGCGATCGACCTCGCCGCGGCGACGAAACAGGTTGCCAAGCGCGAGGTGGGTTTCCACCGTGTCGCGGTTGAACTCGGCCAGTTTCATGAAGACTTCGATGGCCTTGTCCGGCTGCTCGTTGAGCAGATAGTTGAGGCCCCGGAAGTAATGCGAAGACAATTCGGTTACCCGCGCACCCGAGCGGCGCGCGGTGGCGTGGCGGCCGATGATCCAGCCCAACCAGCCGACCAACGGCAACAGCAGGATCAGCAACAGCAGTGGATCTGCGGGAAGGAAATTCACCAATGTCTCCGCGCCCGTCACTCCTCGACGCCCCGCTCGAAGCGGCTGTTGTGAAAAGTCAGGCCAGGGACGGCCGTTCTAGCGTGTGTCAACCGAGTAGCCATCGACGCGGAGGGGATCGAACGAAGCTGCGATCAGGGACGATCACAAAAAAAGCGCCGCGATCACGGCAAGGATTCGCGGCCTTCGTTGACCCGCTGCCGCAATTCCTTGCCCGGCTTGAAGTGCGGAACATGCTTGCCCGGCAGCGCCACCGCCGTCCCGGTCTTGGGATTGCGACCCGTGCGCGGCGGGCGGTAATGCAGTGAAAAACTGCCGAAGCCGCGGATTTCGATGCGATCGCCGCTCGACAACGCCGCACTCATCTGTTCGATCACATTGCGCACGGCCAATTCGACGTCGGCGAACGCCAAGTGCTTCTGGCGTTCCGCGAGCGCGGCGATCAATTCGGATTTCGTCATGGATGGCAACGTGCGATGACCTTGAAGGCTGATCAGGATGAGCTGCGCGCTCCCTTTCCACGGCGCCGCCCACTTTCGTGGGCGACGCCGTCATGTCGCAGAAAACACAAGCCCTTATATAGACTTACTCTGACTTGTTCAACTGCTCTTTCAGCAGCGCCCCCAACTTGGTCGTCCCGCGCTCGGCATGCTGGTTCTGGTACTCGGACAGGGTTTCGGCCATCTCGTCCTCGTCCTTGGCACGAATCGAGAGTTGCAACATCCGGCCCTTGCGGTCCATGCCGATGAACTTGGCCTCGACCTGCTCGCCCGCCTTCAGATGTTGGCTGAGATCATCGATGCGGTCCTTCGAGAAATCGCGCGCCGAGAGATAACCCTCGATGCCATCGGCGAGATCGACCACCGCGCCCTTGGCGTCCACTTCCCGGACGGTGCCGTTGAGGATCGCGCCGCGCGGATGCGCGGCCATGAACTGGCCGAACGGATCCTGTTCGAGCTGTTTGATGCCCAGGCTGATGCGCTCGCGCTCCGGATCGACCGCCAGCACCACTGCGTCGACTTCCTCGCCTTTCTTGAACTCGCGGACCAGTTCCTCGCCATTGCCCTGCCAGGAAATGTCGGACAGGTGCACCAGACCGTCGATGCCACCATCCAGGCCCACGAAGATGCCGAAGTCGGTGATCGACTTGATCGCGCCGTGGACCTTGTCGCCCTTTTTGAAAGTGGCGGCAAAAGCTTCCCACGGGTTGGACTGGGTCTGCTTCATGCCCAGCGAAATGCGGCGGCGTTCTTCGTCGACGTCCAGCACCATCACTTCCACTTCGTCGCCGACCTGCACCACTTTGGCCGGGTTGACGTTCTTGTTGGTCCAGTCCATCTCGGACACGTGCACCAGGCCTTCCACGCCCGGTTCCAGCTCCACGAAGCAGCCGTAGTCGGTAACGTTCGAGACCTTGCCGAATAGGCGTGTGCCGGACGGGTAGCGGCGGGTGATGCTTACCCACGGGTCGTCGCCGAGTTGCTTGAGACCCAGCGAGACGCGATTGCGCTCGCGGTCGAACTTCAGCACGCGCACGTCGAGCTCGTCGCCCACATTGACGACTTCGGACGGATGACGCACGCGCTTCCACGCCATGTCGGTGATGTGCAGCAGGCCGTCGATGCCGCCGAGGTCCACGAACGCACCGTAGTCGGTGAGGTTCTTGACCACGCCGTGCAGGATCGCGCCTTCCTGCAGCTTCTCCAGAAGCTGCTCGCGCTCCTCGGAGTGCTCGCTCTCGACCACTGCGCGGCGACTCACCACCACGTTGTTGCGCTTGCGGTCGAGCTTGATGATCTTGAATTCCAGATCCTTGCCTTCGAGGTAGGCCGGATCGCGCACCGGGCGCACGTCCACCAGCGAACCTGGCAGGAAGGCCCGCACGTCGCGGATGTCGACGGTGAAACCGCCCTTGACCTTGCCGTTGATGCGGCCGGTGATGGCTTCCTGACCTTCGAAGGCCTGCTCCAGTTCGTCCCACACCATCGAGCGCTTGGCCTTCTCGCGCGACAGCTTGGTTTCGCCGAAACCGTCCTCGATCGCATCCAGCGCGACCTTGACCTCGTCGCCGACGTTCACTTCCAGATCGCCGTGCTCGTTGCGGAACTGCTCGATCGGCACGATGCCTTCCGATTTCAGTCCGGCGTTGACGACCACCACATCGGGGCGGATTTCGACGACAGTGCCGGAGACGATGGCTCCGGGTTTCAATTTGGCCAGCGACTGGCTCTGTTCAAAGAGTTCGGCAAAACTTTCGGTCATGGGGATTCCAGGTTGGGAATGGATCGCGAGGCCTGCAAGTTCCATCGGGTTCAAGCTCCACAGGCGGCGATCCGCCGGTTGGGGGATGCACATTGGCATCCATGGATGAAAACCGCGCGGACGCGGCAGATTGGGTTGGTTCAAGCCTTCCGCACGACGGCGAGTACTTCGGCCACCACCACAGGAATCGGCTGGCCGGTGGTGTCGATCACCACGGCATCGGCAGCCGGCCGCAACGGCGCAACCGTGCGCGACGCGTCCCGCGCATCACGCAACTCGATCTCGTGCAAAAGGCTGGTTAGTGTAACGTCAAGTCCCTTTGCCTTCAACTGCTTATAGCGCCTTTCCGCGCGTTCGGCGGCACTGGCGGTCAAAAACACCTTGAACGGGGCGTCGGGAAAGATCACGGTGCCCATGTCGCGGCCGTCCGCCACCAGTCCCGGCGCCTTGCGGAACGCCAACTGCTTGTCCACCAAGGCGTTTCGAACTTCCGGCAGTGCCGCTATCGCGGAAGCCGCCGCGCCCGCAGTTTCAGTGCGGATCGCGTCGGTGGCATCCTCGCCGTCGATGATCACCCGGGTATCGCCGCCCTCGCCGGGATCACGAAATTCGATCAGGGTGCGGGCGGCACAGCGCGCAGCGGCTTGGGCATCGGAAAGATCCAGATTCTTCGCGCCGGCCGCATAACCGATCGCGCGATAGATCGCCCCCGAATCCAGCATGTGCCAGCCCAGCCGATCCGCCACCGCGCGGGCGATCGTGCCCTTGCCGGAGCCAGACGGCCCATCGATGGTAAGTACCGGAACGAAACCGCTCGTCGTCATCGCCCGGATTTTAGCGGGGCGCGGTGCGGTCACGCCGCACGCAATGCCAGTCCGCAGCCGTTCGCCAGTTCCACGAAACCTGGAAACGACGTAGCCACATTGATGCAATCACGGATCGTGACCGCGGAACCCGCGACCGCCCCCGCCACGGCGAAAGACATCGCGATGCGATGATCGCCATGCGAATCGACCGTGCCGCCGTGCAACGCGCCGCCCTCGATGATCGCGCCGTCCGGCGTTTCCTCGATGCGCGTGCCCAACGCACGCAAGCCCGTGGCCATCGCGGCGATGCGATCGGACTCCTTCACCCGCAGTTCTTCCGCGCCGCGGATCGTGGTGACGCCTTCCGCGCACGCCGCTGCAATGAACAGCACGGGGAATTCGTCGATCATGTCGGCGACATGTCCGACCGGAACCTCGATGCCACGCAGATGCGCATGGCACACGACCAGGTCGGCTACCGGCTCGCCTCCGCCATCGCGCCAGTTCTCGTCGACGATGTTCGCGCCCATTGCGCGCAGCACGTGCAGCAATCCCGTGCGGCGTGGATTCATGCCGACGTTGCGCAACAGCAATTCGGAACCCGGAACGATGGTTGCGGCCACGATCAAGAACGCGGCCGAGGAAAAATCCGCCGGTATCTCCATGTCGACCGCGCGCAATGCATGGCCGCCGGACAGTCGCGCCCTGCCCGGCTCGAACGTGATCGGCCAACCCAACGCAGCCAGCATCCGTTCGGTGTAGTCACGCGTCGGTCGTGGCTCGGTGACGACCGTCTCGCCCTCGGCACGGAGACCCGCCAGCAATACTGCGGATTTCACCTGCGCACTGGCGATGGGTGATGCGTAACGGATCCCGTGCAGGGGCTGCCCGCCATGCACGCGCAACGGAAGGGTACCGCCGGCGGTGGTGCCGATGCGCGCGCCCATCATCGCCAAGGGCGCCGTCACGCGTCGCATCGGCCGCTTCGACAGCGAAGCATCGCCCGTCAACGTCGAGTCGAACGACTGCCCGGCCAGCAAGCCGCACAAAAGGCGCATTGCCGTACCGGAGTTTCCACAATCGAGTTCGCCATCCGGTTCGCACAGGCCATCCAGACCTGCGCCGTGAACGATGCGTTCGCCCTGCGACCGCGCCTCGATACGCACGCCCATTTGCCCGAAGATGCGCGCAGTCGCGCGGGTATCCCCGCCTTCCAGGAATCCGGTGATGCGCGATACACCGTCGGCCAGCGCGGACAGCATGATTGCGCGATGCGAAACGGATTTGTCACCAGGTACGCAAAAGTCGCCGCGCAAACCACGGGCCGCCGAACTGGTCCAGTCCACCCGCGCATTCACGGCAACGCGCTCAACAAGCGCCGGTTCTCGGCGCGGCTGCCAATACTGATCCGCAACGCCCGCGGCAGACCATAGCCGCCCATCGGGCGCACGATTACGCCGCGTTCGAACAAGTGACGTTCCAGCTTCGATGCGTCACGCTGCAACATGCACAACAGGAAATTGGTCTGTGACGGCAGGCAGCGATAGCCACGTTCCAGCAATTCCTCGCGCAGCCATTCGCGTTCCGCCCGATTGAAAGCACGCGCCTTCGCCAGCCACGGCTTGTCGGCCAGTGCGGCGGTGGCCCCCGCAAGTGCCACGTTGTTGACGTTGAACGATTCGCGCAAACGCTCCAGCACCTCCACCACGTTCGGATGCGCAACGAGATAGCCCACGCGCATGCCCGCCAGCCCGTACGCCTTGGAGAACGTGCGGGTCACGACGAGATTCGGGTGCTTGCCGGCAAGGCCCAGCGCAGTCGTCAGCCCGGGCGCATCCACGTATTCGTGATAGGCCTCGTCTACCACCACCAGAACAGTGCGCGGCACCTTTTTCAGCAACGCCGCCAACGCAGCATCATCGAACCAGGTACCGGTGGGGTTGTTCGGGTTGGCGAGATAGATGATGCGTGTGTTGGCACGAGTCGCCCTGGCGATCGCATCCAGGTCGTGACCCAGCGGCGCTGCGCGATTCCCGCGCGGCAACGCGGGCACGCGGATGGCGCGCGCGCCGACCGCCGCGCTCGCGATCGGAAATACCGCGAACCCGAATTGCGAGAACACGATCGAGTGCTTCGCATCCGCAAAGCACTGCGCCAGCAGCATCAGCAATTCATGCGAGCCGTTGCCCAGCACGATCTGTTCGACATTTACGCCGAGCTGTCCGGCCACCGCGCGTTTCAATGCCATGCCGCGGGGGTCGGGATAGCGAAACGTCTCTCCCAGCGCAGCACGCATCGACTTCAGCGCGCGCGGGCTCGGACCGAGTGGATTTTCGTTCGAACCCAGCTCCGCGATCGCCGCGCCGAACCGGTCGCGCAACGTTGGGAGATCGTGTCCGGGATCGTAGGCACGCAATTTGGCAGTGACGGCGTTGGCCAGGCGCGCGGCGTCGAACGCCGGCTCGGGTTTGCAGGAGCCTGCGCGGTTAGCCATGGGTGCGCCGGAATTCCGCCATGAAATCGCACAGGGCGCGCACGCCCTCGATCGGTACTGCGTTGTAAATCGAAGCACGGACGCCGCCCAACGCGCGATGGCCCTTCAGTGCGAGGAAGCCGGCCTCGTCGGCCTCCGCGACGAACACCGGTTCCAGCGCAGCATCGTGCAGGTTGAAGATCACGTTCATCCGCGAGCGCGCCCCCGGATCGACGCGGTTGTTGTAATAACCTCCGGAATCGTCAATGGCGGCATACAGCAACTCCGCTTTGGCGCGATTGCGTCGCTCCATCTCCACGAGCCCGCCCTGCCGCTTCAGCCACTGGAACGTCAGACCAGCGAGATACCAACCCCATGTATTGGGCGTGTTCAACATCGAATCCGCGGCGGCGTATTCGGCATAGCGGAGAATGCGCGGCAATGGACGCGGACGTCGTTCCAGCAGATCCTCGCGCACGATCATTACCACCAGTCCCGACGGCCCAATATTCTTTTGCGCGCCCGCGTAGATCAGTCCAAATTTCGATACATCAACGGGGTGCGACAGGATGTCCGACGACATGTCGGCAATCAACGGCACGGCTCCGACATCCGGAATCTCATATATCTCGACGCCGTGGATGGTCTCGTTGGTAGTGATGTGGACGTACGCGGCTTTGGGGTCCAGGTCCCAGCTTGCGCGCTCTGGAATGGACGTATAGCCATCCTTTTTGGAACTGGCAGACATGTGCGAGGCCGCGTAAGGCGCGGCTTCGCTCATCGCCTTTTCACCCCAGTGGCCGTTGACGATGTAGTCCGCGCGCTGGCCATCGACCGCGAGATTCATCGGCACCTGCGCGAAATGCTGCGTGGCGCCGCCCTGCAGGAACAGCACCTTGTAATTCGACGGAACAGCCAGCAGTCCACGCAGGTCGGCCTCGGCGCATGCCGCCATCTCCATGAATGCCTTGCCGCGATGGCTGACCTCCATCACCGATGCGCGCGCGCCGTTCCATTCCAGCAATTCCCGCTGGGCGCGTGCCAATACCTCCTCCGGCAACGCAGCGGGGCCGGCACTGAAATTCCACGCTCGGGACATTTCGCTCACCTGAAGGGTTGCAATGGGGGCGCGCTACCACCGGAAATACAGGAACAGCGCGATGATCCCCGCCAGCAGCGCGGCCGCGGCAATCAGCCACCAGATTTCGGTATGGGGGGAGTCATCGGGTTCGGGCGCCGGCTTTTTCACGACTGGCGGTGGTGGCAGTGATGCCAGATGCGCGGCGTACTGCAATCCGGGCGCCTCCACGACCAGTCGATGCTCGCCCAGCACGATCTGGTCACCGGGTGCGAGCCGGACCCGATTGCAACGCCAGCCATTGACGCGCGGCACTGCGCTTTCCGATTCGAGGAACAGGCCCGCGGCGTCCTGGAACACCCTGCACGCATACGCCAGATCGCCGAAGTGCCGGCTGCCGACGCCGAGCCGAAGTTCCGGCGCGACTGCCAGCGCTTGCCCGGAGGCCGTGCCCGAAACGATGCGCAGAGCCGCCTGCCCGACTCGCGGCCCCGTACCCGGCGCATCCGTCGCCTGGGGCGGCGCGATGTCGGTTGTGACCAGGAACTTGTTGGCACCCAGCGTCACGGTATCGCCGTAGTGCAGCAGTGCCCGTTCGCGCACCGCACGGGCATTGACGTACACGCGTTGGCCACCAGGAAGCACGGCCAGCACCAACCCGCGCGCATCCGCCGCGATCGTGAGGTGATGAGGTTCCACGCCCATGCCGATCGGCACGATGTGATTGTCCGGAGCGCTGCCAATGCGTACCGGACCATTTCCGCACGAAACCGGGTCACGGACTGGATGAACGCCAACGACGCGCATGAAAGGGAGCTTGGGAAAATGCGCGCCAATGTAGCATGCCGCAGCGCACAATCGATGCGCCGCTCATGCCGGTCGCCGATATCAGTCGCCATGGGTAATGCATTGCGAAGCCGCTGCGCCGAAGCCGGCGCTTTCGTCCTGCGCCGCTTCGTGGCAGAATGTGGCGTTTCCCTTCACGCGCCAAGCGCAACCCATGGCCAAAGACGACGTCATCGAAATGGAAGGCACGGTTCAGGAAACCCTGCCCAACACCGTGTTCCGCGTGCAACTTGAAAACGGACATGTCGTCACCGCACACATCTCGGGCCGGATGCGCAAGCACTACATCCGCATCCTCACCGGCGACAAGGTCAAGGTAGAGATGACGCCGTACGACCTGACCAAGGGACGCATCACCTACCGCATGCGCTGACGGCGAGTCGTACTCGCCAAGGAAAACGGCGGCCATCGGGCCGCCGTTTGCGTGGTCGCCATTCCTGGCCCCTTAGGCGCGCGAATGCCTGTCGAAATTCGCAACCATCATCACTCGACCACTGCCGGCAGTTTCTCGTTCGCTTCCGTATCGACGCTGAGTTCGCCGTCGCGGACATCCAGGCTCACCTTGCCGCCGTCTGCGAGCTTGCCGAACAAAAGCTCGTCGGCGATCGCCCGCTTGACCTTGTCCTGGATCAGCCGCGCCATTGGTCGGGCACCCATTTGCTGGTCGAATCCATGCTCGGCCAGCCAGCGGCGGGCGGAGGGTTCGACATTCAGGCTGACGCGCTTCTCCAGCAACTGCGTTTCCAGCTCGATCAAGAACTTGTCCACCACTCGCAAGATGTGTTCGAAGTCGAGCGGCTTGAACTGCACCACCGCATCCAGGCGGTTGCGGAATTCCGGCGTGAAGGTACGGCGGATCACTTCCACCGCGTCGGTCGCGTGTTCCTGTTCCACGAAGCCGATGCTGCGCCGCGCCGCCTGGCGCGCACCCGCGTTGGTGGTCATCACCAGGATCACGTTGCGGAAGTTCGCCTCACGGCCGTTGGTGTCGGTCAGCACGCCGTGGTCCATCACTTGCAACAAGATGTTGAACAGGTCCGGATGCGCCTTCTCGATTTCATCCAGCAGCAGCACGCAGTGCGGGTGCTTGACGACCGATTCCGTCAGCAGACCACCCTGGTCGAAACCGACGTAGCCGGGGGGCGCGCCGATCAGGCGCGACACCGAATGCGGTTCCATGTATTCGGACATGTCGAAACGCACCAGTTCGATTCCGAGCTGCAGCGCGAGCTGCCGCGTGACTTCGGTCTTGCCGACGCCGGTCGGACCCGCGAACAGGAAGTTGCCGATCGGCTTGTTGGCATCACCCAGCCCCGAGCGCGCCATCTTGATTGCGGACGCCAGCGTATCGATGGCCTGGTCCTGGCCGAAGATCACCATCTTCAGGTTGCGATCGAGATTCCTCAATACATCACGGTCGGACACCGACACCTGCTTCTGCGGGATGCGCGCCATCCGGGCGACGATGTATTCCACCTCGCCGACATCCACTTTGCCGGTGCGCTTGTCTTCGGGCAGCAGGCGCTGATGGGCACCGGCTTCGTCGATCACGTCGATGGCCTTGTCGGGCAGCAGCCGGTCGGGAATGTGTTTTACGGACAGATCCACCGCGGCCTGCAGCGCTTCATCGCTGTAAGTGACGCTGTGGTGTTCCTCGAAGCGGGATTTCAGCCCCTTGAGGATTTCCACGCTGTCGGCCACCGAAGGCTCGACCACGTCGATCTTCTGGAAGCGTCGCGCCAGCGCGCGGTCCTTCTCGAATACGCCGCGGAATTCCTGGAAAGTGGTCGAACCAATGCAACGCAATTCGCCCGATGCCAGCACCGGCTTGATCAGGTTGGACGCGTCCATCGTGCCGCCCGAAGCCGACCCCGCGCCGATGATGGTGTGGATTTCGTCGACGAACAGGATCGCCTTCGGGTCCTTCTTCAACTGTGCGATCACGGCCTTCAGACGCTTTTCGAAGTCGCCGCGATACTTGGTCCCCGCAACCAGCGCGCCCAGATCCAGCGCCCAGATGGTGGCGTCTTCCAGCACCGCGGGCACGTTGCCCTCGACGATGCGGCGCGCCAAGCCCTCCGCCAGTGCGGTCTTGCCCACGCCGGATTCGCCGACGTACAGCGGGTTGTTCTTGCGCCGGCGGCACAGCACCTGGATGGTGCGCTCGACCTCTTCCTCGCGGCCAATCAACGGGTCGATCTTGCCCTGGGTTGCGCGCTCGTTGAGGTTGGTCGCGTACTCGACCAGGGCATTGTCCTTGTCCTTGCCTTCAGCCTCAGCTTCGACGCCGGCATCGCCCGCCGCGGGCGCAGCATCGGACTCGTGGCCAATCTTGGCGATCCCGTGCGAGACGTAATTCACCACGTCCAGCCGTTCGACCTCCTGCTGGTGCAGGAAATACACGGCGTGCGAATCCTTCTCGCCGAAGATCGCGACCAGCACGTTGGCCCCGGTCACTTCCTTGCGGCCCGAGGATTGCACGTGGTACACGGCGCGCTGCAGCACGCGCTGGAAACCCAGCGTGGGTTGCGTGTCGCGCTCGTCGCCCGAGGGCAGCACCGGCACGGTTTCGGTGATGATGGAGCGAAGGTCCTTCGCGAGTTTTTCGATGTCGGCGCCGCAGCCACGCAGGACGGCCGCCGCGGTGGGGTTGGCCAGCAACGC